>Ga0185299_10008194_pt1 | contig 10406 bp, 9 predicted proteins | sample PaiPotPPA55metaG_FD_128002 | JGI IMG/M metagenome (GOLD analysis project Ga0185299, IMG submission 128002) | Iron sulfur acid spring bacterial and archeal communities from Banff, Canada, to study Microbial Dark Matter (Phase II) - Paint Pots PPA... ...
TCGCTGGTGGACTGGGAGCATACAAGTCGCTGCCGGCAGCCGAGCTTGAAACCGCCGAGGGCCTCATCGAAGTCTTTAGGAATGGCCTTCCGATCGCAATTCAGTCGGCATTCCTCGGTTCTGGATCGATGGCAGTTTCGAGACTCTTCGAAGCGGGAATTCCCCTCTTCTCCTCAATCCCCCGCATGGCCGCGGCTGCGGCCACAAGAGTTGACGTCGCTCTCGGACCCTCATTGTCGAAGGCTTCGAACTCGCGTCCGACGAATCCAGGCTTGGCAGCGGTGCCTCCTGCTGACTCGCTCGAAATACTTCGCTCGTACGGAATCAAGGTGCCGCGGTTGTCGATGGTGGCAACTCGTGCGCAGCTGTCAGAGGCTGAAGCACTCGGCTTTCCACTCTGTCTCAAGGTCTGGGACCCGAATGTTGTCCATAAGTCGGATGTTAAAGGTGTGGCGCTAGACCTACGAGATCCCGATGCCGTCCAAGCGGCTGCAACCAACCTATGGCAAAGGTTTCCTAATGCCCAGCTGATCGCGATGCCTAGCTTCCCGCGTGGACTGGAAATCATCGTCGGCTGCCGCACGGATCCCACATTTGGTCCAATCGTCCTATTCGGTCGAGGCGGAATATGGACCGAACTTGAGAATGATGTAGTACTCCTCCTCGCTCCGGCGAGCGCCACAACAATTCTCGACGCGCTGCGCAAGCTGAGAATGTATCCACAACTATCCGGTGCGCGAGGACAGGACGCACTCGCAATTTCAGCTCTTACGCAAGTGGTCGAGGCAATCAGCCATCTGGCCGCCGATCGACCCGATCTCGACCTCGAAATAAATCCGCTGATCTTGTATCGCGACGGGTACGAAGTCGCGGACGTTCGCGCCGAACGTGGCACGAGCAGACAAGTCCGATCTACCAGTAATGGAAACGATTGATTCCATGACTCAGCTCCAGCCACTTAGCGGCGTTGGAAGCATCCGGAAGAGGCTTCAAGGGAGAGTTGCAATTGTTTCCGGGGCTGGACGCGGCCTCGGTCGGGCTCACGCCTTGTACCTAGCGTCGCAGGGTGCGTCAGTCGTGGTGAACGACCTGGGTGGTGATGTCCACGGCGTTGGTTCGGATCATGGTCCCGCCGCCAGCGTCGTTCGCGAGATCGTCTCGATTGGAGGCGATGCTGTAGCAAGTGGCCATGACGTCTCCGATTGGGATCAGGCTGCGGCGCTGATTGAGTTCGCAGTAGAAACCTTCGGTACGCTCGACGTCCTCGTTAACAACGCCGGTATCCTTCGCGACCGCCTTTTTGCAAACATGACCGAGGCGGATTGGGACGATGTCGTTAGGGTTCACCTAAAGGGTCACGCTGCTCCCACACGACACGCAATGGCGTATTGGCGTGACCAAGCGAAGAGTGGCGAGCGCGTTGCCGCGAGTGTTATACACACAACTTCGATCTCGGCATTTGCCGGAAACTTCGGTCAAGCGAACTACACCGCCGCCAAAAGCGCACTGATTGGACTCTCCCGTGTGGTGGCCCTCGAGGGCGAAAAGTACGGTGTGCGTTCTAACGCGGTTTCTCCGTCCGCCCGCACGCGGATCACTTCGGCAGGCGGCCCGCCGGCAGAAGGGGCAGAGCCTGTCAACGGCCCGGATCCGTTAGATCCCGCCAACGTTTCGCCACTCATCGGATGGCTGGCGGAGGAGCGTTGTCCAGCGAATTCCCAAGTGTTCCATGTGTATGACAGTCGTCTGATCGTCATAGCAATGCCAACAGGTATTCACGACCTGCGCAACGCAGCTCGGTGGACTCCGGAAGACCTTGACAGGGAGGTACCTGGGCGAATGCTAAAACCACCCGACATCCACGACTTCGTCGATCTGCCATGACCAGGCATCGGGCACTCGGTCCCGTGTACATCCTCGGCGTAGCCGAGACTCCTCTCGGAGAAGTTTGGGATCAAACCGAACTTTCAATGGTCGCCCTCGCCGCTCGGGAAGCATTGATGGAGGCGGGGATGACCTTCAAGGATGTCGATGGCGTTTTCACGAATTACATGGGCGAGGAAGGAAGCGTCCAAGTTGGCGAATACCTGGGCATTCGCCCGCGCTACGCGGATTCGACGGATCTTGGCGGCGCGGCATTTGAGGCATTTGTCCACCACGCCATGCTTGCGATCGATGCGGGTAGGTGCGAAGTGGCTTTGGTCGCCTATGCATCTCGGCAACGTACGCGTCGCAGCCGCGCACTGGCGCGTCAGGAAGACAGTTACACGCTCGCCTCGCAGTTTGAGCTCAGCTATGGCCTGCCGGCGCCGCTTGGCCACTACGCCCTCATAGCGGCCCGACACATGCACCAATTTGGTACGAAGCCTGAACAACTGGCAGAGATCGCTGTCGCCGCCCGGAAATGGGCGCAGCTAAACCCGAAGGCGTGGAGCAGAGATCCACTCACGGTTGAGCAGGTATTGGATTCAAGATTGGTTTGCGACCCGCTCCATCGGCTGGACTGTTGCCTTGTCACAGATGGGGGTGGCGCGATCGTCCTGAGTAATCGCGCCCGGGCTCGGAGCGCACGATCGATACCAATCCGAGTAATCGGCGCAGGCGAGAGCCACACTCACTGGGCCATTAGCCAGATGCCGGACATGACCGTATCGGCAGGGGCGGTTTCGGCGCGTGACGCTTTCGCGATGGCTGGCATCACCGCTGGTGATGTCGATGTGCTCGAGCCGTACGACTCATTCACGATTACGGTCCTTCTCGCACTTGAAGATCTTGGCTTTTGCGCAAAGGGTGAGGGCGGCGTCTTTGTAGAGAACGGCCGACTAGCCCCAGGCGGAGCGCTTCCCGCCCTAACTTCCGGCGGAGGACTCTCCTACAACCATCCTGGAGCCTTTGGTTTGATGCTTCTAATCGAGGCTGTCAGGCAGTTGCGGGGACAGGCCGAGGACCGTCAAGTGCCGAATGCCAACATCGCGGTCGCGCACGGAGTGGGCGGCTTCATGTCGACGGCATCAACGGTGGTACTTGCCCGTGAGTGACCAGGTGCCACTCGATCGGCAGCTGGACCCAACGACAGCGCCCTTCTGGGAGGCGGCGCGTAGGCAGGAGCTGGTTGTTCAGCGCTGTCGGACGTGCCAGGCGTACCAGTTCTACCCACGGCCTGTATGCCGTAACTGTTCAGGTATAGACCTCCAATGGGTGCCGGTGTCTGGCCGCGGAGTCATTTACTCGCAAACGACCGTCCGGGTCAACGCGTTTCCGGAACTTGACCCTCCTTACGTCGTCGCCGTGGTCGAGCTGGATGAGGCCATTCGAATGACGACCAATCTAGTCGGCAGACCATGTCGAATTGGCGATCGTGTTCGGGTTTCTTGGCGCCAACGCGAAGGCAAGCCCCCCTTGCCTGTGTTCGAACCAATCGATGCTGGGATCTAGGTCGTAATGGTCGAAGATCCGACGCCACTCCCTCTTCCTTCGGATTCCGTTCTCGATGAAGTGGTCGAGCTCCGGCGCGACTTTCACCGACACCCCGAGGTGAGCTTCCAAGAGCGGGAGACCAGCGTCAAGATCTCAGAGCGCCTGCGACAGCTGGGCCTCGAACTCAAGCCGTGTCCGACAGAGACTGGCGCAGTGGGCATGCTCGATTCGGGTCGCCCGGGCAAGACGGTGATGCTGCGGGCCGACCTCGACGCGCTGCCGATTTTCGAAGAGTCCGGTGTCGATTTCGAGTCGTCCTCCGAGGGCCGTATGCACGCGTGTGGACACGATGCCCACATGGCGATCATGCTGGGGGTCGCTCGTACCCTGGTCGAACACGTCCCCGACATCAGTGGGCGCTACCTGTTTGTCTTCCAGCCAGCGGAAGAGATCGTCAGCGGCGCCAAGGCAATGATCGCCGGCGGTCTGCTCGCACAGCATCAACCCGATGTTGTGCTCGGGCTGCATATCGCTAGCTTCCTTGACTGCGGAACGGTTGTGACGAAACCCGGTCTATTGTGGGCCGGCTCGGACGCAGTTGACATCGGCATCAAAGGCCCTGGCGGCCACGGTGGAATGATGGGCCGCCCTGGCAACGTGCTCGCAGCGCAAGCCTTCCTGATCGAGCGACTACACACAGTCGTGGAGGGACTCGAGCACGATGGCGCGGGTTGTCACACAACCGTTGGGCACGTGATTAGCGACGGCGCATGGAACATCGTGCCTCGCGGCGTCAGGATCAAAGGCAGCGTGCGCACATTCACGCCGACACTACGTGAGGAGGCACTCGCTCGCCTGCGTGATCTCCTTCGCGAGGTCGACGCGGAGTTCGAAGTCAACTCAACACTCGAACTTGTTTACGGAACGGTGCCTCTTATGAACGAGCCGAACGTGACACGCACCGTGCTCGACATCGCCGAACACCTTATTGGCGACCGAGCAAGCGTCCTCGGCCGACCGCTGACGGTTAGCGACGATTTCGCAGAGTTCCTAACCACGATTCCAGGGTGCTATTTCATGCTTGGGGCGATGAGGCCTGGCGAGCCTCTGAGTGCCCATCACTCGTCAGGATTCAGGATCGACGAGAACGCGTTTTCGGTAGGGGTCAAGCTCCTTGCCGTCGCAGCATCCCGAATTGCACGCAGCTAGGGTGGTCGAACGGCAGAGTTGCGCCGTTCGTGCCTTGGCGTGCATCGAAGCCTGTACTTCCGCTAGAGCCCATCGGGATGTCCTTGCAGCGATCGTGCACATGCAGTTGAGGTAAAGCGTCGGTGACGTGTCGGACTGTAACAATCGAGGGAGGATCCAATGCCTGACTTCAAGACGCTAAGTACCCGAAAAGAAGGCTCAACCCTTCATGTATGGCTAAACCGACCAGATGCACGAAACGCCTGGAACCGGGAGATGAATGCCGAGTTTGAGGCTTGCCTCGACGAAGCCGAGAACGATGATGGGGTTTCTGTACTCACCCTTCGCGGGAAAGGCCCAGTCTTCTCTGCCGGACACGATCTCAAGGAGCTGGCCGCCGACATCGTCGGTGGCCTGATCCCAAAGCGGCCGGCCCCGTTCGGAATGCATCGCGCCTGGTACTTCTCAAAGCCGGTGGTAGCAGGAGTTCATGGCTATGTTGGCCCCTTCGCCTGGTATCTGCTGGCGAATCTCGACTTCATCATTGCGGTTGAAGGCACTCGGTTTAGCTTTGAAGACGCCCGTCGTGGCACGGGATCCCCGGGCGGGTCGCCTCTGGTCATGCACTTCCCCCCCAATGTTTGGAAGAAACTTCAAATGGTCGGCGGCTGGATGACGGCCGAGCAGGCTTTCGACTTGCACTTCGTATCTCGTGTAGTCCGCGACGGTGATTCCCTCGATGCCGAGGTCGAGCGATGGGCAGCTGAGATCGAGAAGATGCCGATTAAGGGTCTGCAGGCTGCCAAGATCGGAATTCATCGCCAGTACGAACTCATGGGTCTTGCTGCGATGCAACTCGTTCAGAGCGTTGACCCTCTCGATCTCAATATCTATGGCCCCGCAGCCCTCGAATGGGCCAAGCTCGTGGAACGAGAGGGCCTAAAAGTAGGGCTGCGTGATCGTGATGTCGAGTTCGATCCGGAGCAGTCAAGGATATGACCGCATCTGGCCGATCCGCGATGGCGCGCACCCTTCGATTGCGCGCGTGAAAACGTTTGCCGCGCGTGAGCTAATGAATGCCGCAGGACAGGATTTCGGGTCGAGTGGGTGTAGAACTATCACGCAGGATCGAGCGAACGCTGTCGAGTGTCACGTCAGGACTTGATGCGAGCAACTTCATTGACTCACCGACCAGTTCTTCGGTCAGGTTATCGTTGGCGCGGGGCTGAAGCCCTCCTGGCCTCTTTGGCGGTGGCCGTCACAGCCACTGCAAACTATTCCCAGGAAACGAAGACGAAGGTAGGCGTGAAGCTAGTCAGTCTAGTCTGAGGACCTTAGAAGTCGAGGGCACTTGGCACCGGTCCAGCAATTTGTCAGGACGAACTCGCTCTCTAGCTCTCAGCCGTCATCGCCGTGTTGGCCGGGCCAACACGAGCGTTACTGAGCAGCGATCCGAAACGCGCGGCTGCATTGCCTCGCATCTTTGGTGTCACGTGGCCGTAAAGCTCAAGCGTGGTCTGCACGCTGTCGTGGCCAAGCCGCTCGCTCACAGTCTTGACGTCGACGCCCTCCTCAAGCAGTAGTGTGGCGTGCGTGTGACGGAGGCCATGTAATCCGATCGCAGGAAGCCTGGCCAGGTCACGTATGCGCCGACCGAAGCGTCGACCGACGACATTCGGATCCTCAGGTGAGCCACCGGGACGGCAGAAGACCAGGTCCAAGTCGGTTCGGTAGGCCTTGCCCCAGGCGCGGCGTTCGAACAGTTGGCGCTCTCGCTGTTCGCGCAGCAGATCGACCGTCTCCCCGTCGAGGTCGATTGTGCGGATGCTCTTCGCGCTCTTTGGCGGACCGAAACCGAGGGATTTCCCCTGTCGCGTGTACTGCTGCCGGACCGACAGCCGGACCCCATCGAGATCGACATCGCGCCAGCGGAGGCCGAGCAACTCGCCGCGCCGCATGCCCGTTGCCGCGGCGACGTGGTAGAGCGCAATCTCCCGGTCTTGCGCCGTGAAGGCCAGGAAGGTAGCCAGTTCGTCAGCGGACCATGTCCGCATCTCAGGCCTGTCCTTCGGCTTGGCGTGGGCCCGCTCGGCGGGATTGCGACGCAACCAGCCATCGTCGACAGCGTCTTGCAGCGCTTTGCGAAGGCAGATGTGGACGTTGTGCACTGTCTTCTCGACGAGCCCGCTCTCTGCGAGCTGCCGATAGAGGCCGCGGATGCGGAGCCGGTCGACCGCCTGGAGCGGTACGTCACCGAGTCGCGGGCCGATGTGGTTATGGATGCTCACGCCGTAGTCGCGAGCCGTGTTGGCACGAATGTCGTTGCGTGCCGCCAGCCAGTCCTCGAGGTAGGCTCCCAGGGTGCGTCGGCTGCGCTCGACGTGGGTGCCGTCAACCACGGCCGACTGAAGTCGGTTCATCGCGTTCACAGCGGCGGCCTTCGTCGCGAAGCCACCAGCCAAACGTTGCTTACGCGGCGACCCAGGTAGGGCAAGGTCGACCATGAACGACCAGCTGAGTGAGCCGCCACACTTCGGGCAGGCCCTGGCGCCGCCAGCACCTCGCGACCGGCAGCCGCGTCTTGTGCACCGTCTAAACACCGATCCAGCTCTCATCGCCTCTTCTCCTTGATTCGCCGCGTTGACGGTCGCACCACATGAGCCACTTCCTGTGCTCTTGAACCGGTCAGCTCTTCGAGCAGCTCCTTCTGCAAAAGGCCAGTGATGTGACCGCGCCTGCGGGCGAGATTGCCCTTGCCTTGTGTGGTCTTCAGCCGGCGGTCGCGTTCCTCATCGAGACGCCGTCCCTCCCACAGAAGTTGCGCCGTCGCGATAAGGTCGCGTACCGGGATGGTCGAGTTGGTCGCTTTCGAGAGACTCTTAGCTGCCTTCCGTTCAGCGTCGGTTGCGCCCATCTCGACTATGGGAGGTGTGACAAAAAACACCGACTCAAGTTCCGTTAGAGCACCGCCGCGTCCGATTTGATCCATAGCGGCCTTCGTGACCAGGACGCCATCGACGTCGGCGACCTCGTCCTGGTCGCCAGAAACCAGCTCGGTCAGCGGGACCTGCAGCAAAGTCGGCAGCAGGAGAAGTTCGCCCGCTGATATCGGTCGACGGCCGATCTCGATAGCCGTGACCGTGGAAGCGGACCACCTCAGACCCCGTGCCCTCGCCCGCAGTGCGAGATCTTCCTGCCGCCAGCCGAACTTCATTCGGAGGCGCCGCAGGTTCCGGCGGATAACGGCCTGGTACGGGATAGGTCGGGGGGACACCGCGACAGCTTAGCACTGCATGGGCGTGTTGACATACCAGGCTTGAAAGCCATCTCCGTAAGTACGAAAAGCTGAATTGACTTGTTAAATTTGCAGGCGTTACGCCGCTAGATGCGCCCTCACCTCAACGTCACACTCTGCGCGGGCTCACGGCCTGGTTCAGCTAGCCACGCCTCGATGCTCGAACGTGGGATTCTGATGCTGCGGCCGACCTTGAGCGTGTGGACGTCCCGTCGAGCGATTGCCTGGTAGAGCTGCCGGCGCCCAATGCGTAGGACTCGGCGGGCCTCGTCCACGGTGAGCACCAGTGGCAGTTCGCCGAAACTCACGCTCCCGGCACGCTCAGACACGTTCGCTCGGCCGCCTTCCAGCTTCATGTGCGGGTGCCTCCTGCGGAAAGAGTTGGTTCGAGGGACACGAGGCCTAGTCGATCGACAGACCGGATGAATCGTTCGTCCGAGGCGACGTTGATCGTGAGGTCTGCATCTCTGTCTCCAATAAGGAGACTGGGTTCGTTGTCGATCCGAGCCAGCAGCACGAGTTCATCGGCGAGCCGAAGGCGATTCACGAGCCGGGCCTCGACGTCTCCGCTCTCGTACGCGGGGTCGTCAAGCATGGCGGCCACGAGTCCACGGAAACTGTCGGCTTCGCACGCCTTGAGGAATGTCCCGTTGCCGAGAGGCTGAAACAACATCCTCATTGGGAGTTGCTGACGGCTTGTTGGGTTGATCCGTCGGTACATCAGGCGACCCTCCTCGCCGGCTGCCAGGCGGAGCGCTGGAACAGCCAATAGAGCTTCAGCTTGTCCTGCGGACGAACAAAGATCGTGTCCGCGAACCTACGGAGCAGGCCGTCACCGGAGTCAGTTATCTGGCCCCCTGCGTGGCTCCCGAGGCGCACGCGTTCAGTTGGGATCGCAGAGTCCGGGAGCGTCGAGGCACGCTTCGTGATCCAGCAAGCCAGCTTGATGTTGGCTTGAAGACGAGCGGGATCGAGGCTGGAATCGAAGTAGCGGTACTCGATTGTCCGCCGGGAGTCGAGTAGGTTCCCGTAGTTGAGCCCGAACCCGTGGCTCGCGCCGACCCGGCTGGCGAGCTCGTTCACGCTCTGTGCCTCCTCGAACTGACCGGCGCCCATGGGCCCACACCACCGGTAGCCGTTGCCAGCTCCCCGGTGGCGTCGTCCACCCCGTCCGGTTGCTGCCGCCAGACGGTACATGAGGTCCTCTGCCCATGCGCACGCGTTGGCCACGCGGCGGAACCGGCCAACATCGTGGTCCATCCCCGCCGAGTCAGCGCCAACGTGGACGTGGCCACCAGTTCTCGTGGTGACTGTTGCGCCGTTCTCGCGCAGGATCGCGCAGGCCCTTTCCAGCTGTGCCCAGGTCTCGGGCGTATCGCGCAGTACCGGGCTTACTACCTCTCCATTGACCGTGCTGTCGCGCTCGACCACCCACTTTCCCGGTTCCCGGTAGGAGTGGTAGCCCTGTAGGTTGGGCGTGGAGGCCAGGCCCGCGGCGTGGAAGGCGCGCGCCACCTCGTTGGCATCTGCTCCGTCGAATTCGATCTCAACGCCGAAGGTCTGATTGGGGTCCCCGATCACGTTCTCCCTCTCGTACTCGCCGCCCGAGGTCCTGGCCAGCTGGAGCAACTGGCGATGGAGCTCGTCGTTGGATGTCAAGGACCGCTCGCCTTCGGGCACCTCTGAGCCCTGGGCCTCGAGGAACTGCTCCCAGAGCTGCTGGGCCTCGGCCTGCTCGCGGTCGATCCTCTCGCGTTCGTCGCGGTGGCGCTCGACGGACCGCACGTAGACATCGGCCCACTCGGGGGTGTCGACGGCGGGGTCTTCGATGTCCGGCACAAATGCGGCGGCCGGGACCACCTGTGCCTGTGCCGGTACTCCGGCGGCTCCGGCCGCAAATGGGGCGCCGACCACTGCCTGGATCGGCGCCGGTTCCGCAAGGATGGCCTGTGTCGACGACGGTCGAACCACTACCGCGGGGCCTGCAACTGGTGCGATGGTCGCCGTCGTTGCGTGGTTCGTGGTGCGGCTAGCGCCCTTACTTGGCATCGTTCAGCTTGCCCTTCGAAGCCGGCGGCGCAGTGTCTGCTGCAGGTGGGCGTAGAGGCTGCTCAGGGTCTGCTCCGACATGCCGGGGGCGGCGTTCGCCTCCAGGCATAAGGCCCGGCCGGTCCGTCGATCGACGATGACGTCGACACCGGCGTAATCGAGCCCAATCCTGCGCGCGCCTTCCCGCGCAGTCGCCACGACCGCCGCCGGCAGGGTGGTGACCAGCTGGTGCGTCCACTCCGGTCGGAGGTCTTCCACGTTTGCACGCGTTGGCGGCTGCTTCGCGTAGGCCGACACCACGCGACCGTTGAGGATGCTCACGCGGTATTCGGCTCGGTCGGGAATGAACTCCTGAAAGAGGTCGTAACGAGCCCGCTCGCTCCACGGGGCATCCGCGGCAATGACCGCCTTCCCGCTGCCCCGCGCTCCCCGGCGCTGCTTCGCGACAACGCGATCG
>Ga0185299_10008195_pt1 | contig 10405 bp, 5 predicted proteins | sample PaiPotPPA55metaG_FD_128002 | JGI IMG/M metagenome (GOLD analysis project Ga0185299, IMG submission 128002) | Iron sulfur acid spring bacterial and archeal communities from Banff, Canada, to study Microbial Dark Matter (Phase II) - Paint Pots PPA... ...
GCGCTGTCGCAGATTGAACGGGCCTTCGGGAAGGGCTCGATCATGCGCCTCGGGAAAAACCAGAAAGCGGTCGAAATCGATACCGTACCGACAGGTTCGCTCGGCTTGGACATCGCGTTGGGGGTCGGCGGCCTCCCGCGCGGGAGAGTCGTCGAGATTTACGGTCCGGAATCCTCGGGCAAGACCACCTTGACCTTGCATGTCATCGCCGAGGCCCAGAAAAAGGGCGGTGTCTGCGCTTTCATCGACGCCGAGCATGCGCTCGACACCATCTATGCGCGAAAGCTCGGAATTAATCTCGAAGATCTCCTGATCTCGCAGCCAGATACCGGCGAACAGGCGCTCGAAATCACGGATACGCTGGTGCGTTCCGGCGCGGTCGATGTTCTCGTCATCGATTCGGTCGCGGCGCTCACTCCGCGCGCCGAGATCGAAGGTGAAATGGGCGATAGCCAACCCGGCCTCCAGGCACGGCTCATGAGCCAGGCGCTGCGCAAGCTCACCGCCTCGATCTCACGCTCGCAAACGACGGTTATCTTCATCAATCAAATCCGGATGAAGATCGGCGTCATGTATGGCAGCCCGGAGACCACGACCGGCGGCAATGCATTAAAATTTTATGCCTCGGTCCGGCTCGACATCCGCAGGATCGGATCAATTAAGGACCACGACGAAGTCACCGGAAATCAAACGCGCGTCAAGGTCGTAAAGAACAAGCTCGCGCCGCCGTTTAAACAGGTCGAATTCGATATTATGTACGGCGAGGGCATCTCCAAGACGGGCGAACTTATCGATCTTGGGGTAAAGGCCGGCGTCGTCGAAAAATCCGGGGCCTGGTTCTCCTACGATAGCCAGCGGCTCGGCCAAGGCCGGGAAAATGCAAAGAATTTTCTCAAGGCAAATCCGCAGATTGCCGAACGGATCGAGCAAGACATTCGCGAAAACTCCGGGCTTATCGCCGACCGCCTTCTCGACCAAACCGGCATGAGCGGCCCGGCCGAGGAGACCGGAAGCTAGGTTTGAGCCGTGCTGATTTGCGTTGGTGTTGGTCATGACTTCGCGCCTGGGCAGGATTCGTCCGGCGCTGCATTGGTTTCCGGAGGGCTTTGTCCCCGGAAGCCGCTGATGGTGGGATGGCGAGCGCGGCCTTCGGAAACTACCTTGTCGGAGCACGCAACGCCCAACAGAGGAACTTGGTCGATGGTGATCCGCTAAACGGATAAATTCCTCCAGGTGGACTTTTCGTCCCGAACGGAAAATGCTTTAAGGGACACCTCGTTACCCTTCGACAGCGGCGCCGGAGCTTGCGCTCGTATCATAGGCAAGGCGCGGATTGGCCCATCGCGGGCTAAGCGTTCCCAAGCCTTTTTGGAAGGCACTTCCGCGCGGGCTCGCCAACGATCAGGATTGAGACTACGGGTGTGACGAAATGAACGGCGTCAGCGAGATACGGTCGGCCTTTCTCGATTTCTTCAACAAGAATGAACATGAGATCGTGGCTTCTTCGCCGCTTGTGCCGCAAAATGACCCAACCCTCATGTTCACCAACGCCGGCATGGTTCAGTTCAAGAACCTTTTTACTGGCCTCGAAAAGCGCGCCTATACGCGCGCGGCAACCGCGCAGAAATGCGTCCGCGCTGGCGGGAAACACAATGATCTCGACAATGTCGGTTATACGGCGCGCCACCACACTTTTTTTGAAATGCTGGGTAATTTTTCCTTCGGCGACTATTTTAAGCCGCTCGCCATCGAACTCGCCTGGAAATTGCTGACCCGCGAATTCGGTCTGCAAAAAGCTCGTCTTCTCGTCACGGTTTACCGCGACGACGATGAAGCCTACGAGTTGTGGAAGAAGATCGCAGGGTTTCCTGACTCCAAGATCATCCGTGTCGGAACTACGGATAACTTTTGGGCAATGGGCGATACTGGTCCATGCGGTCCTTGCTCCGAGATTTTCTACGATCAGGGCGACAAACTGCAAGGCGGTCCGCCGGGCAGCTCGGACGCGGACGGCGACCGTTTTCTCGAGTTTTGGAACCTCGTCTTCATGCAATTCGAGCAGGTCTCGCCTGACCAGCGCATCGATTTGCCGCGGCCATCGATCGATACGGGCATGGGGCTTGAACGTATCGCCGCGCTCCTGCAAGGTGTTCCGTCCAATTACGACATCGACCTCATGCGCACCTTGATCCTCGCGGTCGCTTCGGTGACCGGCGTCGATCCGGACGGCCCCCAAAAGGCGAGCCACAGGGTCATCGCCGACCATCTGCGCGCGGCCGCTTTCCTTGTCGCGGACGGCATCTTGCCCTCGAACGAGGGCCGCGGCTACGTGCTGCGTCGAATCATGCGGCGAGCCATGCGCCACGCCCAAATGCTGGGCGCGAAGGAACCGTTGATGTGGCGTCTCGTGCCGGTCCTTTCACGGGAAATGGGCCTGGCCTACCCCGAGCTCTTGCGCGCCGAGCCGCTCATCATCGAAACCCTGCGCCTCGAAGAGACCCGGTTCCGGGACACGCTCGCGCGAGGTCTCTCGATCCTCGACGACGCAACCCGCGATCTCCCGCAACGTGGCACCCTGCCTGGAGGCGTCGCGTTCAAACTCTACGACACTTACGGTTTTCCGCTTGATCTCACGCAGGACGCCTTGCGCGCGCGCGCGCTTCATGTGGACCTCGAAGGATTCGAGGCCGCGATGGAGCGCCAGCGCCGCGAGGCGCGCAAGGCCTGGGCCGGTTCCGGCGAATTGGCGACCGAGGCTTTATGGTTCGCCGTCAAGGAGAAAACCGGAGCAACGGATTTTTTGGGCTACGACATGGAGAGCGCGGAGGGGCTTGTCGCCGCGATCCTCAAGGACGGCAAGGAAGTCGCGGTTCTCGGCCCGGGCGAAACCGGGTCCGTCATCCTCAATCAGACGCCATTCTATGGCGAATCCGGCGGCCAAGTCGGCGACACCGGCGTAATGCGTGCAAGCGGCGTTCGCTTCCGTGTCGACAATACCCATAAGAAACTTGGCAATCTGTTTGTTCACGAAGGATTGGTCGAGGAAGGCGAGGTGCGCCTCGGGCTTGCCCTTGAGCTGGTTGTTGATCACGAACGCCGGCAGGCGGTTCGTGCCAATCATTCGGCGACCCATCTTCTGCACGAGGCGCTCCGCCAGGTGCTCGGCGAACACGTGGCGCAAAAAGGCTCGCTCGTTGCCCCTGGCCGGCTGCGTTTCGATTTTACCCATCAAAAGCCGATCAACTTGGCTGAGCTCGCCCGCGTCGAGGACATCGCTAATCGCGCCGTGCTGGACAATACTCCTGTCGTGACCCGCCTTATGGGCGTCGACGAGGCCATTGGAACCGGCGCCCGCGCGCTTTTCGGGGAGAAATATGGCGACGACGAGGTGCGCGTCGTGTCGATGGGCGTTGCGGACACCCGCGAGGATGGTTTGCCAGGCTCCTCGACAGCGGCATTTTCGACCGAGCTTTGCGGCGGCACGCATGTTTCCCGGACCGGCGATATCGGGATCATCACGATCGTCTCGGAAACCGCGGTCGCGGCCGGCGTCCGGCGCATTGAAGCCAAGACGGCGACCGAGGCTCGCCGTCATCTCAACGCGCGGGCTCACCAGCTGCATGACGTTGCGACGCTTCTGAGGGCTCCCGAAGAGGATGCGGCCAAGCGCTTGGCGAGCCTTATCGAGGAGAGCCGGAAATTTGAACGCGAGTTGCGTGAGACGCTGAGAAAACTGGCAATGGGCGGAGCCGCCTCGGGAAGCGCGCAACCGTTGGAAGAAGTAGGCGGAGTTAAATTCTTCTCGCGCGTGGTATCTGGAATCGCGATGAACGATCTCAAATCCCTCGCCGACGATGCGAAGCTAAGCGTCGGCTCCGGGGTTGTCGCGATCGTCGGCATCGACAGCGATGGGAAAGCAAGTATCGTTGTCGGCGTCACGCCAGATTTGACAGGGCGCTTCGACGCCGTCCAATTGGTGCGACCCGCGGCCGCCAAACTCGGCGGCAAGGGCGGCGGCGGCCGCCGCGACATGGCTCAAGCTGGAGGTCCCCACGGTACTGCCGCGAAGGACGCGCTCACCGCTGTGGGCGACGCGCTGCGGGAAATCGCAAGCGCGGCCTGACCGAGAGGGCACGCTGGGTCCGCCTCCCTCATTCCGGCCCCATGGAGCGGGAAAGTTCGTTACCACGGCGCATAGGCCAAATTCGATGTTCAAAAAGATCCTGATCCCAATCGACCTGACCGAATTGACGATCGCGAGACCAGCCCTCGATGCCGCGGTGGAGCTCGCGCTTCAGTCGAAGGGCGCCTTGCGGCTTATCACGATCGAAACACTGCTGCCCGCGAGTTTCATGGAATATGTTCCGCCCGACTTCGACAAATCGCAAGAAGAGCGCGCCGCTCGCGCGCTTGAAGATATCGGCGCCGACCTTGCTTTTCCAAAGGAGAGCATGTCGCATACCGTAAGGTTTGGCGGCATTTATGTCGAGATACTGGCCGAAGCCGATGATTGGGGCGCCGATCTTATCGTGGTCGGATCGCATAGGCCTTCCATGTCGACCTATCTTATCGGCTCGAACGCCAAAACGATCGTGCGGCATGCCAAATGTTCGGTGTTGGTCATCCGCACGTAACGCCAAAATCGTAGCGACCGGCGGTTCCCGGCCGTTAATCGAGAAGCTGCGCTGGGTTTACGACGCGGCGATGCGGGGACCCGCGGCATGCGCCGTGGCCGCGCGGCGCAATCCTTCGCCAGGCTCGGGAGATCAAGGACAAGTTCGATGCGGTGTTGAGCGCCGTGCCGGTGGAACGGCCCTTGGCGCAACGTTACATCGTGCGCAACAACGGGACGAGGCTTTGGTTCGGCAATAGCTCCGTGGTTCGGCGTTTACTCTGTGCGAAAGTGTTGGTGCGGGCGGCCGGAATCGAACCGGCACTCTGTCGCCAGAACTGGATTTTGAGTCCAGCGCGTCTACCAGTTCCGCCACGCCCGCATGAAGCCGCGAGTTCTTCGCATTCCAGCTGTGGCGCGACTCTTTTGCGGCTCTCAATCGCGCCTATCTGCCACGACTCCGAGCGTCAAGTCCAGTCGCAACCCCGCGCGGAAGACTGGGGACATCGTTTATTCCGCCGCGAGTTTCACCGGTGCAGGACCCGCGCGGAACTGCTCTAGCAGACTCTGCTCCTCGGCTTTGGCGGCCTTCAAATGCTTTGTTTTCACGTGGCCGTAGCCGCGGATTTTCTCCGGAATCGAGGCAAGCGCGACCGCTATCGCATGATTGTCCGGCGATAGATTGGCCAAAATCTCGTCGATCAAAATTTCATAGTCCGTAATCAGCTTGCGGTCGGTGCGGCGCTCCTTTGTATAGCCGAACACATCGAACCGCGTTCCGCGCAACCCTTTCAGCGCGGCGAGCAAACGGAAAGCCGGCATGATCCATGGCCCGAAACTGGATTTGACGGCCTCGCCCTGCGCGTTCTTGCGGCCAAGAAATGGCGGGGCGAGATGAAATTCGAGGCGCGGATCGCCCTCGAACGACGCGCCGATCTGCTTTGCGAACGATCCGTCGCTATAAAGCCTAGCGACCTCATATTCGTCCTTGATCGCGAGGAGTTTGAAATAATAGCGCGCCGCGGCCTCGGCGAGATCATGCCTGCCCGCCACCTTCGCCCGCTCGACTTCGTCGACCTGCTTCACATAGGTCAAATAGCGCTTCGCATAGGCTTTATCTTGATACGCCGTAAGGAACGAGACACGCCTTTCAATCAACTCCTCGAGGGATCGCGATTGCCGTTGCGTCGCGGATGTCCTGCGCAAAGGCGCGGCAATAGCTTCCACCGCGGCGGAATTGGCGGCTTCGCGGCGGCCCCATAAAAACGCCGCCTGGTTCATCTCAACGGCTTCCCCATTGAGGACGATGGCATGTAGGAGCGACGCATCGTCGAGCGGCACGAGGCCTTTTTGCCAGGCGTAGCCGAGCATGAACATATTCGCGGCGATCGAATTGCCGAGCAGGGCGGTTGCGATGCCGGTTGCGTCGATAAAGTTGACGTGTTCCCCCGCGGCCTGGCGTATCGCCCGTTTGATGCTCTCCGGGTGGAGCGAAAAATCTGGATCATGGGTGAAATCGCCGGGGAAAATTTCCGCCGTGTTCACGACAACTCCAGTCTCGTCCTTGCGCACGGCGGCGAGCACCTTCTTCGTGCCGGAGACGACGAGATCGCAGCCGAGCACCAGATCGGCTTCGCCGGCGGCCACCCGGATCGCATGAATGTCCTCGGGCTTGGCGCCGATCTTGACATGGCTGTAGACGGCGCCGCCCTTTTGCGCCAAGCCGGCCATGTCGATCGAGCCGCAGCCCTTGCCTTCGAGATGCGCCGCCATGCCCAAAATGGCGCCTATGGTGACGACTCCGGTGCCGCCCACCCCCGTCACGAGAATCCCACAGGGCTTGGCGCCGATTGCCCGGACAATGGGCCGCGGCAGGCCGGGAAAATCCTGCTGTTGGTCGATCTCGGCCTTCCTTGGGCGGGCGCCATGCACCGTAACCAAAGCCGGGCAGAAGCCATCGAGGCAAGAAAAATCCTTGTTGCAGCTCGACTGGTCGATCACCCGCTTGCGGCCGAACTCGGTTTCGAGCGGCTGGACCGACACGCAATTGGATTTCACCCCGCAATCGCCGCAACCTTCGCACACAAGCTCGTTGATAATCACGCGACGGTCTGGGTCCGGCATCTCTCCCTTCTTGCGGCGGCGGCGTTTTTCCGCCGCGCAAGTCTGATCGTAAATGAGCACGGTTACTCCAGGAATCGTGGCAAGCTCGCGCTGCACGCTGTCGATCTCGCGACGGTCCTTAACGGTCAGCCCCTCCGGCCATCGCGTAGCGGCCGGATATTTGTTCGGCTCGTCGGTGACGACGACGATGCGCTTTACGTTTTCGGCCGCGGCCTGGCGCGCGATCATTTCGACGGTGAGGCCGCCCTCAAGGCGCTGGCCGCCGGTCATCGCCACCGCGTCGTTGAAAAGAATCTTGTAGGTGATGTTGACGCCCGAGGCGACGGCGAAGCGGAGCGCGAGGATGCCGGAATGATCGTAGGTGCCGTCGCCGAGGTTCTGAAACACATGCGCCCGTTTCGAGAACGGCGCCTCGCCGATCCAGTTCGCCCCTTCGCCGCCCATCTGGGCAAAGCCCTCGGTGGAACGGTCCATCCATTGGACCATATAATGGCAGCCGATCCCGGCATAGGCACGCATGCCATCGGGCACTTTTGTCGACGTGTTGTGGGGGCAGCCGGAACAGAAATAAGGAGTGCGGGTGGCAACCTCCCCGGCCATGGCGAGCGCGGCCTGCGCGCGTTCGAGCTTTCGCAACCGCTGTTCGAGATCCTCGCCACTGGTGAACCGCAACAGGCGGCGGCCGATCGCGATCGCGATGTCGTTGGCGTCGAGCGCCCCGGTGACCGGAAATAGCCAGTTCCCGTCTTCGTCCTTCTTGCCGACGCAGACCGGTTGGCTCGGCGAGCCGTAAAGCTCCTCGCGTAGCTGGACTTCGATCAGCGATCGTTTTTCCTCGACGACAATGATCAATTCGAGCCCGCGCGCGAACTCGCGAAGGCCCAACGGCTCAATCGGCCATGTGCAGGCGAGTTTCATGAGCCGCAAACCGAGCCGGTTCGCAGCGACCTCGTCGATCCCGAGGTCGTCCATTGCCTGACGCACGTCGAGATAGGATTTTCCCGCCGTGATCACGCCGATTTTCGCGTTGGAACCGCCGGACGTGATGATTTTGTTCAAGCGATTGGCGCGGAGCCAGGCGAGCATGGCGTCGCGCTTAAAGTTCTGCAGGCGCTTCTCTTGATCGAGGACAGTGTCGTCCGCGCGAATATTGAGGCCGCCCGGGGGCATGACAAAACCGGCCGGAACGATCGGCCTCACGCGATCGAGTGAGACGTCGATCGAGCCGGTCGATTCAACGGTATCCTTCAAGCATTTGAGGCCGACCCAGGCGCCGGTGAAACGGCTCATCGCATAGCCGTAAAGCCCGTAATCGACGATTTCCTGCACGCCCGCCGGCGAGAGGACCGGCATCATCACGTTGACGAAGTTGAATTCTGATTGATGCGCGGTCGTCGAGGATTCGGCGGTGTGATCGTCGCCCATGAGAGCAAGCACGCCGCCATATTTCGAGGTGCCCGCGAGATTGGCGTGACGGAAGACATCGCCGCTGCGGTCGACGCCCGGACCCTTGCCGTACCAGAGCGCGAAGACGCCGTCGTACTTGCCTTCCCCGCGCATCTCGGCCTGTTGCGCCCCCCATATGGCGGTCGCGGCGAGATCCTCGTTGAGGCCCGGCTGAAACAGGATGCCGGCGGCATCGAGAGGTCGCTTGGCGCGCAAGAAATTAAGGTCGAGACCACCGAGCGGTGAGCCGCGATAGCCTGAGATGAATCCGGCCGTGGCAAGTCCATTGCGCCGGTCGAGCTCCTTTTGCATGAGGAGGAGCCGGACGATCGCCTGCGGGCCGGAGACAAAGATCCTCCGCTTTGCCAGATCGTATTTGTCGTCGAGCGAAGTGGAGTTCAGGTCCTGGGGGAGGTCGACCGGACCTTTCACCGCGTCCGTCATCGCTTGCATCTCCTGCCGAACGCTTCCGCCCCGCGATGCGGCGTCCGCCACCGCAACTCTGCGAATATATGCGGGTTGGGCCCGTTTTCCAAGGTTTGACTGGCTTTTCCACTAGAGAACGGCTGCATCCGGTCTCATCGCGCAAGCGAAATGAGCCGTTACGCCGGCTCGCGCGCATTCATCCGCCGGTAGCTATAGGCGGCCACGCCACCCGCGTCTTCGCCTTGCACCGCGAGCGCAGCGACTTTTAGGACCTTATCATGATGCGGCGAAAGGTGACATACGGGGTCCGCCTCCCGCGCGTCGCCGGTCAGCGCCAGCGCTTGACAGCGGCAGCCGCCATAATCGATCGTCTTGCGTGGGCAGGAGCGGCAAGGCTCCCGCATCCAATCCGTCCCCCGGAACGCCTTGAAAGCGGGCGAATTTGTCCAGATGTCCTCGATTGAACGATCGCGCACATTCCAGAAAACCAGATCCGAAATGGTTTCCGCCGCATGGCAAGGCAGCGCCTTGCCGGAAGGGGTAATATTTAACCCACGCTTGCCCCAGCCGCCCATGCAGGCCTTCGGTAAGCTGGCATGATAATCGGGGATCACATGGTCGATGACGATGACTCCCGCAAAAGTTTTTTTGAGCGCTTCAACCTCCGCGATTGCCGCTTCCGCCTCGGCCCGCGTAGGCATGAGCGCGGCGCGATTGGCGAGCGCCCAGCCGTAATATTGGGTATGCGCGATCTCCACGCGCCGGGCACCGAGCTGGACTGCAAGCTCCACCATTTTGCCAGCGCGGAAAATATTGGCGCGGTGAATGACGGCGTTCACGGTGAGCGGAAGTCCCGCTCGCGTGATCCATTCGGCGACCGCCTGTTTACGGGCGAAGGCGCCCTTGTAGCCCGCGATCCGATCGGCCGAGGGCGGGTCGGAATCCTGAATCGAAAGCTGCGCGTGGTCGAGCCCGGCTTTAGCGAGTTCCTTGATACGATCCTGGGTGAGGCCGATCCCGGAGGTGATGAGATTGGTGTAAAGACCCGCTTTCGCGCAATGCGCGACGATTTCGGCGAGATCGGGCCGAGCCGCCGGTTCGCCGCCGGAAAGATGCACGTGCAGAACGCCAAGGGCCGCGGCTTGCGAAAAAACCTGCTTCCAGACCCCGGTGTCGAGTTCGTTCTCGCGGGGATCGAGCGCGAGCGGATTGGAACAATAGGGACAGCCGAGGGGACAGCGATGCGTTAGCTCGGCGAGAAGCGCGGCAGGCGCGGCATGCTTGCCTGGCAAGGCGGTCATAAATCCACCATTCGCTTGGCCGCGAGCTCTTCCAGCAACGCTCGCACATCCGTCTCGACCCTTGCGCGGTCGGCGGAAAATTGGGCAGCGAGATCATCGACGATCGCCGCGAAGGTCGCGGTTCCGTCGCAGCGTTGCAAAATCTCGACCGCGATGGCATCGGCCTTGATCACGCGTTCGGGCGCAAGCAACAGCCATTCGCCCCGCGTCTCGTCGTATTTCAACCTCACGCCGCGCGGCAGGCGCGGTTTCCACACGATATCTGGGGTGCTTGTTCCCGTCATGCCGCTCGACCATGGGTCGCCTCGGATCCCGGCATCCAGGCTCCAGGCGGGACGGCGCGATCGACATACGCGCTCCAAAGGGCATCGAGCTGCGCCCAAAGCACCGAGCATTTGAATTCGAGGGCGGCGAGGACGGCATCCTGCTCGGCGCGAGTCGCGGCGTTTTGCTTCACGTAATCGAGGGCGAATTCGCTGTCGCGCTTGGCTTGCAC
>Ga0185299_10008197_pt1 | contig 10403 bp, 10 predicted proteins | sample PaiPotPPA55metaG_FD_128002 | JGI IMG/M metagenome (GOLD analysis project Ga0185299, IMG submission 128002) | Iron sulfur acid spring bacterial and archeal communities from Banff, Canada, to study Microbial Dark Matter (Phase II) - Paint Pots PPA... ...
GACGGGTATTTCATGCACGTGCCCGCGATCTGCTTGCTGACGTTGATGATCTGCACTCAATGTTCGCAAGCGATCGAGTGGCACTTCGCGGGCGCTTACGGGTTGATCTGCCGAGCGAGCTGGCGCGCACCACTATCGTGCCGGCCTTGCCGGCCTTCATGGCGACTTATCCCGAGTTGGAGCTGGAGGTGTCGAGTACGGATCGCCAAGTTGATCTGGTTCAAGAGGGGTTTGACTGCGTATTGCGACTTGGTCCCATCGGGGACGAGACGCTGATTGCCCGCCCGCTGGGCAAGTTACGCATGGTCAACGCCGCCAGTCCTGCCTACCTGGCGCGCTATGGCGTCCCTCGATCGCTAGAAGATCTGCAGCATCAGAAACATCGGGCAATTCATTTCGCAAGGACGCTCGGCGCAAAACCCTATGGATGGGAGTATCCGCACGGCGACAGCTACGCGAGGCTTCAGTTGGGAGGTGCGCTGCACGTCAACAGCGTGCAGACCTACGAAGCCGCTGGTGTCGCCGGCCTTGGCCTGATTCAGGCACCACTGTTGGCGATTGGCCGTTACTTGGAGAGTGGAGCGTTGATAGAGCTTCTACCAGATTTTCAGCACAAGCCGCTCGACGTCTCCCTGGTAGTAGCGCATCGGCGCAACCTGTCGCGCCGAGTCCGCGCATTCATGAAATGGATCGAAAATGTGCTCGCGCCCTACCTAGAATAGCGAAACGAACCGCTTCGTGTTCAGATTAACTGTACCGGAATCCGACGGCATCTAAACGCTGGTAGCAGCGCGGTGCACCGACGTGCATCTCGCCGAACTTCTATGAAATGGAGGATCGTAATAGCGGTAAGCTCGCTGCTTTTGGCGAAATGCTATTTTGCTTCTCAAGCTCGTTGGATAACTCGCAGGTGGGGGAGAGTGACCTCTCACAAGTGCCTGATCTTATTAAGGTTTTTAGAAAATTTGGCAGAATCCCTCCCTCTCCGCCACTTTAAAATGGCTTCGAGAAAGCCCCGTAAAATAAGGCCTTTCCGCACCCCAGGAGCTGCTGGTGTGGCCCCCGGGTGTAGCCCCGAAGGTAGCCCCTAATCTGCCACGGCCGTCCGGGTATGACAATCCTGCGCACACCGGCGGCCTTGCGCCGCTTAGTTTCCGACGAGAGGAACGCGATGTCGTCACATTGAACATGAACGCCGCCTCGCTGTACATGAAGCGAAGGCGCTCATTGAGGCTCGGTCGGCGCCGCCGCCGGATGCCCAGCGCAAATCGCTATGTGATCGCGGCGAAGCTCCCTCTGAATTCCTGCGAAATCTCGGCGCCGATCGACTCTAGCTCCGAAAGTGCGCCAGGCACCGTTGTCCATTGCGGCGAAGAGTGGCGTCCATCGCCCCGCCGCCTTGCGGCGATATCCTCGTCCATCGCGCGGCGCTCGGTCTCGTCGATCAGGTGGGGAGCTTCGAAATAGATCAACCTGCGACCGAGACGCCTCAAGCGCTGATCATCGAACCGTTCGACCAAGCGAAGTCGCTCTTCCCACCTGCGCGAGTGAAACTGGCTGCACAGATCGCGATCGGAGTCGGAGAAGAAGCCGGCTCCGTAGATCTGCTGTTCGACGTGCTCGGAGGGCGGGTAGACCCTTTCGGCGGACGCGGCCGCGTGCGTCAGCTTCTCCATAAATTCCGGGTCTGCCCTGACCAACGATGCGGTTCGCATCAGATCCTCTTCGGAAGTCTCGCCGAACAGCGGTCGCTCGATGTCCCACAACGGATAGAGAAGCGGAGAGCCGTTGACCTTGAGCCGGCGGATGGGCCGCGGTTCGACCTTCAAGCGTTCCGTCAGACCGGGTTCGTCAAGCTTCCTCAGTGCGTCGATGTCCCCGGTCAGGTCGAGGCAATAGTGGACGTTTCCGTCGCGAGGACTGATGCCCACCCTGGTCAGGAAGTGCATGACGCGCGGGGAGCCGTAGAAATCGAAGTAGGCGAAAGCCTCCTCGTCTCTGACGAAATCGACCACGGAAGTTTTGGACGAGAAGCGGAGAAAAGCCGACCACAGTTCGGGTGCGCCGCTCCGAACCAGTCGGCATAGTCCGAGCGTCGCATCGACGTCGTGGGCGGCGTCGTGCGCCTTGCCGGGCGCGATGCCGTTGGCGGCGGCGAGCGGGCCGAGTTTGTAGACGTCCGCGCCGTCTGTGCCAACGCCAGGACGGATGACGGAGGGGTGCAGCGTTCCCGCGGCGCGCATGAGATTGAGAACGTCCGCGCGAGCGTTTCGGTTCGTGTTGGTCAGGAATACCGGATGCAGGCACTGGTAGAACGCTTGGCGAAGGAACTCCTCGTCGAACGAAATGGAGTTGAAGCCGAGGAACACGGCGGGAGACCACGACGAGAGAACGCGGGCGATCTCGCAGACCATGTCGTAGTGGGTTTGCCGAGACATGTCCGTCGCGTTCGCGAGCGATGTTCCCGTGAGATGCAGCGCTTTCGGCGACGGTACGACTTGAGGCATCAACCTCGATCGCGTCTCGAACCGCTCGGTCTCGACGAGATCGACATCCGTCCTCACGGCCGCGAACTGAAGAATTTGGTCGAAGCGCTTGTTCAGACCGGTGGTCTCGACATCGTAAAAGACGAAGGCCACGCGGGTTGCCGCCTATATGTTCTCGAGCCTGAACTGGAATGCTGTGAGACTTACCCGGAACCGCTTGGCAAGGCCGATGAGATAATCGTCATCATTCAGATCGCCGGGCGATTCGGATAGTACTTGACGGACGAGCTTCGCCGGCAAAAGCAATTCGGACGCGAATGCGTTGGCTTGAATCTCCAGCGGATCGGTACCCTCGGCCGACGTCGGGTCGCGCGGGATGAAATTCCTGCTCTTGTCTATCATGATCGCCGTTTCGAGATGGGACCGATGAAGGACTATGTGTCCCAGTTCATGCGCGATCGTGAAGCGCTGCCTGTTCGGGTGATGCTTCGAGTTTACGCCTATAATTGGCCTTCCGTCGCGAAGAAATGCCATTCCGGACAGTTCGTCGTCGAAGGGATTGTATTCGACCCTGACGCCGAGCGCCTTAGCGAGCTTCTCGACCGGAACGGGCGGCGCCTTGAGCCCGAGCTTTTCCACGAGTACCCGCGCCTGGTCCCTTGCGAACTCGCTCATTTCTCGCCTCCGGCTTTTCGTCGGACGTATTGTTCGATCTGCGCCTTCTGCACGTCGTTGACCTCGCTGCCCACCTGTGCCTGTCGTAAATTAAATCCGGCCATATTGGTGATGCAGTCCGCCCAAGATTGGGCGACAAAGAATGTGCCCGGCGCGATCGACGGCGCGCGAGACCGGTGCATCTTTCTCCAGGGATAGATGCGTGCGGGCCCCATTGTAATATTTCATGTAACAGAGCAGTAGGTGACGGAGGTGGCGCTCGCTGAATACAATAACGTGGTCAAGGCATTCCCGTCGGATCGAACCGATCAGCCTTTCAGCATATCCATTTTGCCAAGGGGAGCGCGGCGACGTCGGTCGATCGCGGATGCCTATCGACCGGAGTCAGCGGATAAAAACCTCACCGTAAGCGCCGTCTCGGTCACGAATGAGATAGCGGGGAGCCTGTTCCCAACCGCATGCTTCCGTGACCTGATTTGCGATCCATTCTGCGGTCGGATGCGCTGTGACGCCAAACCACAGAATATGTCGCCGGCCGTGCCCCATGATCAGCAATCCATAGAGCAGGCGAAACGAGATTGTCGGCACGACGAACATATCCATCGCAGCGATCCCGTCCGCATGATTGCAAAGGAATGTCCTCCAGCCTTGGGACGGCGGGTCTCGTCGCCTGACCATGTACTTGGCCACGCTCGTCTGTCCGACATCGACGCCGAGCTTGAGAAGTTCTCCATGGATCCGCGGCGCTCCCCACAGCGGATTGGCAATGCTCATCTCGCGGATCAGCTTGCGTATCGCCAACGGAACTGTTGGCCTGCCACCCCGCGCTTTCGATTTCCATCGCCAATATAATCGGAACCCGGCGTGATGCCATTTGACCACGGTCTCCGGCTTGACAATCGCCAGCGCATCGCGAACGCTAGGGCGAAGCCGATAAAGGCAAACAAAAATCAAGCGGTCGATGGCGCTGAAGGTCTGTCTCTTAGGAGCGGTTCGCCGCAGAACGTTTATCTGCTGCCGCAACATCCAAATTTCCACCTCAAGCGCTGTCCGCGACCGAAACAGATCTGCGACCATCCAAACAATGAGCCTGACAAAATCTCTCATCCCGCAAGAGCATCGCCCGATTCTCGATCAACTGCTAGTCAGATTAAGTTTGCGATAGGGACAACCATAACGGACGTTCAGCACCCGCTGCAAACCGGTTAGCGCGAAAGCCCCCAATTGAGCTGAAGGTTACGACCGGAAAGGATAGACATGAAGAGGATGAAAGGTAGACGCAAAACGCACAGCCCTTGCAGAAGGGTGTGATGAGAGCGCTTTATCGCCGAACTCATGGCCGTGATAGTCGGGCGGAGCGATGACGAGTGGCGGGGTTCCATCTTGGCGGGGCCAACGTTCGCCGCTATGGTGTCAGCGCCGAGAACTGAAAAATCGCGAGTCATGACGTCGGTATGTTATTGCGCTTGACCAGAACAAAGCGACTGAAGGCAGGGTGGTTCGTCGCCCTGATCTACCTGTCTTGCGTGCTGGCGCCGACGATCTCTTACGCTTTGCCCGGAGAACATGCCGTCGCACCATGCCTGACCGACGACAATCATGTCCCGGGCATGGTCCACGTTCATAACGAAATGCCGACGAAGCATGTCCATAAGGACGGCCAGGTACACGAACACTCCGGAACGCACTCGCACCCCAGTTCCGACGGCGACCATCGTTCAATGTCGATAGCGATGGACGGCAAATCCGTTCCCCAGAAAGCCCCGCACTCCTCAGACGGCCAGTGCTGCGGCCTGATGTGTGTTTCCGCAATTCCGGCAAACCTTATCGATATCGTGACACCCCCCACGCCGACGGCCGTTTGCGAAGCCGAAGGCTACCGTAAGGTGACCGATAACGCTCCCTCCAGGCTCTATCGTCCCCCCATTTCCTGACCTTGATCGAAACGACGCGGTGCCGAGCCCGCTGAGGGCACGCGCGCCTGTGGTCCATCGTCAGTTCAGGAAACAGTCATGCTTGCGCAGCTTGGGGCGAGACTCGCGGCCGTTCATTCGGTGGTCGAGAAGCTATCCGGTATCAGATCACGAACTCTCGCGGGGTTGACCGCTGCGGCGCTCGCGCTGGCCGGATGCATGCCGGCGACGGTGCCGCTCGTCGGTGCCGATCCCGCCGACCCCGGCGCAAAGGTCGCTGGCGTGGGCTACCGTTCCACCATCGCTCCCTACAGCAGCCTCCGTCCCGCCGTTCCCTCGTCATGGCGGGACCAAAACGACCGCATCGCCCCGGTGCCGAAGTCCGGCCAGTAGGAGCGAATGATGGTCAGCAAACCCAAGAATTCAGGCAGACTTGCATGCCGGCTCAGGTCCGGTCCTGCAGCGGCGGCACTGCTTCTTTCCGCAATCGTCCTCTCCGGATGCGCCGGCTTCTCTCGGGATGGCGGCATGAACGTGGTCGCAGATCTCAGCAGCCAGACCTTTCAGAAAGACGTCGCTTTCGTCCGGACCGCCGATGAGGCCGAGCATGTCGATGGCAGAGTACATCGTCTGCTGCGGCGAAGGCTCGATGTCGAGGCTGCCGTACAAATCGCGCTGCTCAACAACAAGGGGCTGCAGGCCACCTACAACGAACTGGCCTTGGCGGAGGCGGACGCCATCCAGGACAGTTTGCCGCCGAATCCGACTTTCTCGATCTCCAGCATTGCCGGCGACGGCGCCAATGAAACCGAGCGGCAGATCGTGGGCGATATCCTGGCGCTGGCGACCCTTCCGTTTCGGACGGAGATCGCCCGCGAGCGGTTCAAGCAAGCGCAGCTGCGCGCGGCGCTCGTCACGCTGCGGCTCGCGGCGGATGTCAGGCGGGCGTACTATCAGGCGGTCGCGGCCAGGGAGTTGGCCGCTTTGCTGACCGATGCGCAGTCGACCGCCGAAGCGACGGCGCGGCTCGCGACAAAGCTCGGCGAGACCGGTTCGGTCAATAAACTCGACCAGGCGCGCGAGCAGGTGTTTTACGCCGAAACGACGGCGGATCTCGCCGCCACACGGCAGGAAGTCTCCAGCGCACGCGAAAGACTGGCGCGTCTGATGGGCCTCTGGGGCAGCGATCTTGATTTCAAGCTACCCGATCGCTTGCCGGCCTTGCCGCGGCGGCCGGCGACGCTGCCGTTCATCGAGGCCGACGCCGTCGGTCGTCGCATAGACCTGCAGATCGCGCGCATGGAGCTGGATGCGCTGGCAAAATCCCTGCACCTGACAGAAGCGAGCCGCTTCGTCACCATGCTGCAGATCGCCGGCATCGATCGCAAAACGAAAGACCCGGACACCCCGCCGTTCCGCGAGCGCGGCTTCGATATCCAATTTCAGATTCCTCTGTTCGACGGCGGCGAAGTGCGCGTGCGCCAGGCGACGGAGACCTATAACGCCGCATTCAATCGGCTGACGGCGAAGGCCGTCAACGTGCGCTCGGAAGCGCGGGATGCGTACCGCACCTACCGATCGGCCTACGACATCGCCGAACACTACCAACGCGAGGTCTTGCCGCTGCGCAAGATCATCTCGGACGAGATGCAACTGCGCTTTTCGAGCATGCAGGTGGATATCTTCGCGCTGGTGACCGAAGGACGCCAGCGGCTCGCCTCGTTGCGCGCTGCCGTCGATGCGAAACGGAATTTCTGGAAAGCGCAGTCGGACCTGCAGACCGCCGTCAACGGCGGCGGGGGCGGCGGCGCGCAGGATACGCCAACGCCGGGCTCGGGCGCGCAAGCGTCCGGCGCCGGTCCATAAAGGGAGGCCAGTGATGTTTTCGCGCAGAGATTTTATGGGCACCGCGGCTCTCATTAGTGCCAGCGCTGTCGTCGGCCGCGTGCAGGCGGCCAACATTCCGGAGGCTCCGATGATGGATAAAGCGGTGATGCAACCGCCGCTGCATCCGTCCAGCGGTCCGGATTACCGGCCTGTCGTTACCCTCAACGGCTGGTCACTGCCATGGCGCATGAACGGCGACTGGAAGGAGTTTCATCTCGTGGCGGAGCCCGTAGTGCGAGAATTCGCGCCGGGAATGACGGCAAATCTGTGGGGTTACAACGGCCAGGCGCCGGGCCCCACGATCGAAGCGGTCGAAGGCGACAAGGTGAGGATCTTCGTCACCAACAAGCTGCCCGAACACACAACGGTGCACTGGCACGGGATGATCGTGCCCAACGGCATGGACGGGGTCGGTGGGCTGAACCAGCCGCACATCAAGCCGGGCAAGACGTTCGTCTACGAATTCGAGCTCAAGAAAAGCGGGACCTTCATGTACCACCCGCATTCCGACGAGATGGTGCAGATGGCGATGGGCATGATGGGCATGTTCATCGTGCACCAGCGCGACATGTCGTTCCGCCCCGTCGATCGCGACTTCGTCTTCGTCATGAGCACCTATCTGATCGACCCCGGCACCTCGCTGCCGAAGGTCAATGAGATGACCGATTTCAATATGTGGACCTTCAATAGCCGAGTTTACCCCGGCATCGATCCGCTGCCGGTGCGGCTCGGTGACCGGGTGCGGGTGCGCGTCGGCAATCTCACGATGACCAATCATCCGATCCATCTACATGGACACAGCTTCGCCGTCAGTTGCACGGATGGCGGCTGGGTTCCGGAAAGCGCGCAGTGGCCGGAGGTCACGATCGACGTGCCCGTCGGCGCGATCCGCGCTTTCGACGTCGTCGCTGACAACCCGGGCGACTGGGCGCTGCACTGTCACAAGGCCCATCACACGATGAATGCGATGGGCCACGACATGCGCAACTTCATCGGTGTGTCGAAAAAGGACCTCGCCCGTGTGGTCGGCAAGCTCGCGCCCGATGCGATGTCGATGGGATCGACCGGCATGGCGATGGGCGAGATGGAGATGCCGGCACCCGACAACACGCTGCCGATGATGACGGGTGCGGGTCAGTTCGGCCCGATCGAGATGGGCGGCATGTTCACCGTCATGAAGATCCGCGAGGGCATGGCGCGCGACGACTACAGCGATCCGGGCGCTTACAAAAGTCCGGCCGGCACGGTCGCTTACGAAGTCGATGCGCCCGACGCCGAACCCGTGCGGCAGGGCAAACCGAAGGAGGCGACGAAACCTGCCGAGTTGAAGGGAATGAAAGGGATGAAAGGCATAAAGGGCATGTAGCCACATGCACGATCGGAATGGTCGTCGTCAGGTAAACGCAATCCAAACCAACCTCACGAAAGGAAAGAAAATGAAGCTCAACAAACTCGCAGCAGCAGCCCTCGCACTCTCTGTCTTCGCTTCGTCGGCAGCATTGGCCCAGGACGAGATGGTCACGGGTGTGGTGAAGAAGATCGACGCGGGCGCGGGGAAAATCACGCTGACCAGCGGCCCGATCAAGAGCCTGGACATGGATGAAGACAACATGACGATGGTGTTCCGCGTCAAGGATCCCGCGATGCTCATGCAGGTGAAGGTCGGGGACAAGGTGCAGTTCGAAGCCGGACTGGTAGACGGGCAGATCGCCGTCACCTCGCTTCAAAAATCGAAATAGAGCTCACACCGGGAGAACGGTTCGAAGAAAGGCGGGGCGGCTGAATGCTCGCCCCGCCTTTCTTGAAGACAAGCTTCTTGCACTATCCGAAACATCGAAGGAGAGACTGAGTGTCGAAAATGATTTCGTTCGCCGCCGTTGCCGTCATCGCGGCAAGCCTTTTCGTTGGCGCCGCGTATGCCCATCCGCAGTTCCAATCGGCCGACCCCGCTCCCGGGGCCGCCACGACGACGTCGCCCAAGCAGATACGGATCACGTTCAACGAAAACGTTATCCCACAAATGTCCGGTGTCGAGGTGAAGGACCAAACGGGCAAGACGATCGCGACCGGCAAGGCGGCGACCGATCCGGCCAACAAGAAATTGCTGGTGGTGCCGGTCAACGAGCAGCTACCACCAGGCGACTACAACGTCGAATGGCACGCGGTTTCCGACGACACCCACCGGGTCAAAGGTCACTTCTCGTTCAGCGTGGCTCCCTGATGATCGATCTCGGACTCGTCGTCGCGCGGCTTCTGCACTACGCGGCGGTGACCATTCTCGCAGGGGTGTCGTTTTTTCCGCTGTACGCCTACGCGGCGACCGAACCGAAGGAGCTATTTTGGCGGCGGCAGGCGTTGCTTCTCTGCGCCGCTGCCGGTGCGCTGCTCAGCGGCCTGCTTTGGTTCGTCTGCTCGGTCGCAAACATGAGCGGCACGTGGGCCGGCGCTGCCGATCAGGAGGTTTTGTGGACGGTATTGAACGAAACGACTTTCGGCAGCGTTTGGATGGCGCGAATGCTTCTCGCCGCCGGCATTCTAGGCGTGACGGCTGTAGGTCCGTTCTGGACGGCAACTGCGGGCCGAGATCCGATCACGGCATGTCTCGCGGCGGTCCTGTTAGCGTCTCTGGCCGGCACGGGCCATGCCCAAATCGAGGAAGGGTGGATCGGCTTGGTCCACGTCGGGTCCGACGCAGTGCACCTTTTGGCCGCCGGCGCATGGCTCGGAGGGCTGGTTCCGCTCGGTTTAATCCTCGTCGACTGTACGATGCGGGACGAAGGGCCGGTCGTCGACGTGGATCGGATTCTGCTGCGGTTCTCAAGCATGGGCTACGTCGCCGTGGCGACGCTCATCGCATCGGGCCTCATCAACAGCTGGTTTCTGATCGGCTCGCTCGCCAGTTTGCTGAAGACACTGTACGGGCAAATTCTCCTCGGGAAGCTGGCATTGTTGGCTGCAATGCTCGCGCTTGCCGCCGCGAACCGATTCTGGCTCGTTCCGCGGATGATCGAGGCGCGAGCGGGCCGTTTCGGAGAGCAGGCGCTGTGGCTCGGCAGGCTGCGCAACCATGTGCTCGGCGAGCAGTTCTTGGGTCTGATGATTCTTCTGGCCGTTTCCGTTTTGGGGACCGTTGGTCCAGCGTAGGTCAATGACCGAAACGCCAATCGCGCGGCTCAGTTGATCGCGGGGTATCGAACCTCGGTCATCATGCCCGTCGTCATGTGATAGAGGTTGTGGCAGTGAAACGCCCAGCGGCCCGGATTGTCGGCATCAAAGGCGATGGTGACGCTGCCCATCGGTGGCACCAGGACAGTATCGCGCACCGCGCCGGTAAACGGAGCACCGTTTATCGCGACCACTTGGAAAGCGTGGCCGTGAAGGTGCATTGGATGGGCCATCATCGAGTGGTTCACCATCTCGATCGCCACGCGCTGACCCGGAG
>Ga0185299_10008199_pt1 | contig 10401 bp, 10 predicted proteins | sample PaiPotPPA55metaG_FD_128002 | JGI IMG/M metagenome (GOLD analysis project Ga0185299, IMG submission 128002) | Iron sulfur acid spring bacterial and archeal communities from Banff, Canada, to study Microbial Dark Matter (Phase II) - Paint Pots PPA... ...
CGGAACTCAGGAGATCGTCGCCGATCACAAGATAATGAAGGAAGCGAACAATGAACTGTTCATCTTCCGCAAGGAACAGGGGCAATGGAAAATTCACCGCTACCTCTTTGCCACCTCCAATCCTCCCGCGGCCGAATAATGCTTGCTTCCCTCGTGGCTTAAGCGGGCCTTTGGATCAAACGCTAACCTCACCACGACGGATACCACCGCAGCCAATCACCACCGAATTTCGGCCAATAAGTTCGCCACTGCACGGTCACTATCCGAATCCGACATTCGGTAACTTGGTTGAGCTTTGCGACAGAGGCGCCGTCTTCGTTGAACATCCAGCACTGGCGGTTTGTTGTCGTCGCCAATGCCGAAGACAAGGTGAGACTGTTATCGCACTCAAAGGCCGCAACCGAAAGTGCACTTTATATTATGATCAAACGTTGGTTACTTCACATCTTGGAGCACGGGTCCGTTCCAGCTGTCGCTTTAGCTTTGGCTATCGCTCCAACTAACAGCACGAGCTGGCAAAGACACGACCTCACCGAACCTACAAAGCGAGGAACAGAAATGTTTAGTCCAGACATCATTACGTGCCTGGCCTGTGGATCGACCGATAATGAATTGTGTGCCGAAGGCACAATCCAACAGCAGCATTGATCAACTAGCTCAGGATGAGAGACCGCCCGTGTAAATGGAATGAATTTCCAAAGACTTTCGAGCCGATTGCCTATACAGGCGAGGCCGAGAACGCCGCGCGCGCGGCGGGTTGGACGGTGCTCCATCTTTCGCCGATGGAGAGCGGTCCTCGGCCGTGGTTCCAGCGCGCTGCGCCGAGCGGCGACAGCTCAACGCCGCGGCTCTATCTCTCCGCAGGCATCCACGGCGACGAGATTTCCGGCCCGCTGGCGTTGCTGGAAATGATGCGGCAGCCCGATTCTTTCGACGCCTTCGATGTGACAATGTTTCCGATCCTCAATCCGAACGGCCTGGCGAGCGGACGAACCGGGACGAAATCGACCTCAACCGCGATTACCGAAACTCTAGATCACTCGAAACGAAGAGCCACATCCAGACTCACCCTCGGCCGTTTCGAGGCGTCAATGATGCTGCAAGAGGATTACGAGGGAATCGGCGCCTATCTTTACGAGCTGAACGACACGCTCGATCCCGGGCTTGGGGCAAAGATCATTGCGGCGATGGGACTGCATGTGCCCGTCGACCTGCGCCCGGAAATCGACGAGGCGGTCGCGCGCGGTGTTGTCATCTCGCGGCGCGATCTCATCTCCAAACTGGGCCGGCTTGAAGACCGTCCGGAGTGGTCCGAGGCGACTTATCTCACGGTCTATCACACCGAGGTGAGCTACACAATCGAGACGCCGAAGCCTTTTCCGATTAAGGCACGCGTCAAGGCATCTGGCCCGAGTTAGGCGCGAGTGGCGTCAACATTTCCTTGGCAGAAGAACTCACGGAGTGCCTGCCGGCGGATTCTACCCGTATTGGCGACAAAGCCTATGATAGCTTCTTTGCAGTTCATTTCGCGTGATTGCGCCGTTCGGCTTCTGGAGATCCAATGGAGCGAATTCTTGACCAACGAGTCGAGCGCACCCCTTGCTTGGACGTAAAACGTCCAATTCTCTGTTCCGTTCTTCAAACGAATTGAAGCAAGCGGGCGCGTGAATTGTAATAGGTTTCAGCGGCGATGAAAAAAGCAACGAACCCTCTCGCTCTCGATCTTCGTGCCGGCGGCTTCGAGGTTTTTCCTATCGCCAAGCTTTTCGATCTGCCATCCAACGTCTGGTATCCCTCCATCCTGATACGTGAAAATTTGTTGGCGGAGCCGTTCGCTGCTTGGGCGGCCAATGTTTTTTACACGCTTGGAGGTGTGCAGGTACTTCAATGGACAGATGCCGCCTTTTTCTATGCACCCACCAGTAATTGGCTACGGCCTGATCACTTTGTGCAGAGGCTCAGTCCTGCGAAGGTGCAGGCTATCATTAGTCGCGTGATTCGAAACGCGGAAAGCGCCAACGCCGATCCGTCACGTGAATTCATCATTAAGTCTCTCGGAATATTTGGCTCTGTGCTCGCAGATGCTACTTCTCCAGGCGACGTCGATGTTGTTTTTACCGCCCGGTGGCGTTCCAACAACAGGCCCCTGCCCGAGGCTTCATATTATCCTTTTGACGTTAGTGAACCAACCAACCGCGTTTCACGCGCGCTCTCACGCGGCAGCCGAAGAATGGACCTGAGTTCTCACTACCTTCTCGAAGTTGAACGCCTTGGGGCCCCCTATCGAATCATCTGGACCCGAGACGAAGGTTGCGTAGATCGCCCGATCATCACCCCAAAGAAGCGGCGTTCCAGACACGTCAGTGCGGTGAAACTGCCCGACACAGACGCCTTTACTGACTCCTTCCGGGCGCGATGCGCGTCACTTCCACCACTGCTCCCGCCCCAAGCTCCCTCTCTACCGCGGTCCACTTACCAGATGTCGCATTCCGAGTGGCTTGCCATTCTGGACGACAAACATCCTGTCGTGGATCTTGCACACAGCCTTTGCCTCCCACGTGGCGAACTGAAGAAAAAGGTCAGCTCGATGGTGGCGGAACGCTTCCAGATGCACTCCGACCTCAAAACTGAAGCGCAGAAAATGCTCAATTCATACCTGGCCGCTTCCGCCTTGTATGGAGAGTGGAGATGGGAGCCGGCAATTGGTCTGCGCAGGACCAAACGCTTCGGCTCTCCTGGGTAAAGTCCCTTGACTACTTCTTTACCCCCAAAACCGCGTCCTTTGCGGCCTTGGCAACACGAAATTTGACGACGGTCTTTGCTGGAATCTTGATCTTCTGTTGCGTCTTTGGATTAAAGCCCGTGCGCGCCTTTCTCTTCTGCTTCACCAGCTTGCCAAAACCGGGCAAGACAAATTCGCCGTTCTTTTTAATCTCTTTGTAGGCGAGCGCGCTGAGGGTATCCAGGAATACTCCAGCGGTTCTTTTGTCGGTCTGGGTGGCTTCGGCAAGTGCGCTTTGCAGTTCTGTCTTGGTCATCTATAGCTGTGGTTTATGCCAGAAACCGGTGGCCCGCGTCACCCAAGTTCTTTTAAACCCGGAACAACGGGTACCTTTCTCTCGACCGGACGTGCAACCATCTACTACGGCCGTGCCCCACCTCCTCGACCCCTAACTGTAGCGGCCCGAGAAAATAAATGCCTTCGCTGATAACATCAGCCAACGGGTTCTAATATAAAAATAGGTGCTGACCCACGAAGTTCAATTGCCGCTCCCCCGCTCTTCCCTCCCCCACCCTACGACGCACTTGACGGTGTGCAGGTATTTAGGGTCTTGAGATCAACGGAATGTGAAGGCACTCTAAGGACTGGCGCCTGTTCAACCATTTGAATACAGTCCGAAAACGGTTTTCCAGCCCTTTTCGCGCGTGCTACAATCTTTGTCATGCACACGGCCGAGCGGGTTATCGCGACGTTGCGCGCGCACGAGGCGGAGTTGCGCCAAGCGGGCCTGCGTTCCCTTTCGCTGTTCGGCTCGGTCGCGCGCGGCGAGACCGAAACGGACAGTGACATTGACCTGGCAGCGGAATTTGACCCGGCTGCCCGAATGGACCTCCTCCAGCTAACTGCGCTGGAGCGGCGCATCGCCACGCTACTTGGCAGTCCGGTGGACCTTTTGCCCGAACCGGTAGAAAAACGCCGTTTGCAGGATCAGATCAACCGAGATCGCCGGCGTGCCTTCTAAGCATGATCCGGTCGGGTCTTTGGCCGACATCCTAGAGAACCTGGAGCGAATCCAGGATTACGTCGCCGGGCTAGACCGTGAGGCGTTTGGAGGCGACACACTCCGGCGTGACGCAGTCGAGCGGTGCCTGGAACGCATCTGCGAGGCCGCCTTTCGTTTGGGGGAAAAGGCAGCTGAGCTGGCGCCGAGCCAGCCTTGGGGGACGCGTTCTGTCCTTAAGCGAGCGTCTGCTCAAAGAGTTAGAAAGCTACTGGCGAGGGCAACGTCAGGGTAAAGCGGGTCATGACAGCCCGTGGCTCTTCCTCGGCAAAAAAGCATCGATGGAGAGCAACAGTGAGGCTGTCCACAACGAGCTAACTAGGAGAAAAACGGGTCGTTCGATCCCGCAAGCCGCGAAATTTACCTGGAGTGGTGGGCGACACGTTGTGAACAGCCTGGAGATGCTGACGCATCGTCTGAGACGCTGCCTGAAGAGCCATATGATGCGACCCTGACAAAACATACCCTAAGCCGTGAACAGAACGCCGGAAATAGCTCCAGGAGGACACTTCCAAGGGGTATACAGAGACCTTCGGACTGGAGACAGACTCTCCTGCAGGCTCCTAAAACGCTCCTAAAGGCTGCTGTCAGACCGGAAGAGGATCGCTTCGTTCCGGTGATTAATTGTGAGAAATGGCACGATTTAAGCTTTATCCACTGTAATAAGGGTAAAATTCGTGTATACTATAAATATTGGAAGCTAAAACTCGCCTGTCTATCCAGTTACGCTACGGCCTCAGGGTGCCAAAACGCCTCGTGACCTTCATCAAGATTATGGCAATATCAGCGTTGTCTTTCTGCCTGCCAGTGATGGCGCAGGAGCAGAACGGGTGGCAATTCGACTCGCTTGGTTCTGAGTCAGATTCAACCAAACCCGATGTGCAACGGGTCTACGAAGTATTGCTCAAAATGCTTGATCGCTGGAATGCCCACGACATCGAGGGACATTTGGAGGTGTACTGGAAATCGCCCGAACTGTTGGTTGTCGTCGATTCTGAGCAGTTTAACGGCTGGCAGCAACTTCATGATTCCTACATCAACGGCTATCCGGATCGTAATGCGATGGGGTTCATCGAACCCAAACGCATTCAAGTCAAACTGCTGAAGCCGGATCTCGCCCTCGCCCTCACCTGGTGGTCGGTCTCTTTCCCAAGTAGCAAGCAGAGGGTAGTGGGGAACACCACCATGAACCTCCAAAAGTTTGACGACGGTTGGAAGATCGTAGCCTCTCACACCAGTATCGCCGAGATGTGATTCGTCTCCCTGATCCCCGAGCCAGTAGCCTTAGACATCCACTCAAAGTCTTCCCAGGCTAAACGACCTCTTAGGTCGGATTTGCCACCTCCTGAGGTCCTCCAGTTCGCGCTTTTCGTAAACGCAGCGCAATACGTGTTCCTTCGCAAAGGTTTCTAACCCTTTAGAGCACGCCACGAGGCTCTGTAGGCGTTCGGCCAAGCGCGAGGCCTTCTTGCTCCAGGATTTCGACTTGCTCCACCGCGCGCCCCGCCCCACGACCGGTTTCTTGATCGTATAAACCTTGTCCGGAATTCCCTGAAAGAGCTTCCGTCCAGCTTTGAAGTCGTATCCCAAAAGAATTGGGGACTCCCGTTTGGCAACCGGCGCTCGGCCAGCTCAAGAAATTACTTGGGGTTTTGGGAACAATGGAACGAGTAGTCCGGTTAAGCCATCGTCATCGACTCGTCATCGACTATTGCGGCGTCGTGCAGGCTATTCCTGGTCAACAGCCGGATTGCGCAGTGGCCGCAGTTCGCCCCGCGCTACCGTTTCCGGCATCGCGAATGAATACCGCCCAGCATGTTGATGTTGTCGTGGATAAGCGGAGAAAGTCCGGCGACATCCGCCTCCCAAACCTGGTACCCTTCCAAGCGCAACTGGTTGAGCGCAGCCTCCACGCAGATCGTGTTCCAAAGGATGATCATGTTAACGACGAGTCCGAGCGCCCCGAGTTGATCCTTCTGTCCCTCCCGATAGCGCTGACGCAGTTCGGCTCGTTTGCCGTGGAAGATAGCGCGACCCAAGCTGTGTCGTCCCTCACCTCGGTTGAGTTGGGTTACGTGCTCCTGCGCTTGTTCTCGTCGTCGATCATGTTCAGTGTGTGCAGCTACAGAAGTTTGGTTAAGGTTCTTCTGCTCCTTGAGGAATTCTTGTCGCCAGTGCTTGTTTTATCATGGGCTGGCGAGTTCCGGCGAGCCAGTCGTGTACCGCCTGCCGCGACGTACCTGTTGCTCGCGCAACAAGGGAGTTCCGACCCAAGCCCGTCTGACCTGTCGAGTCGCTACACCATTCCTTCAGTTCGGCCTTTCTTTGCCATACGTAGAGGCAAGGTCAATTTGTCGAAAAAAGCATAGAAGAAGCTGATCTAACCAGGCTAAGTCTTATTTTTTTCGAGACTTCCCCCCTAGCATGGAAAACAAAACCGGCCTGCGTCATTAGTCCCATGAGGCACGCCGGTTGCTTCGGTAGCCGAAGGGCTGGAAAACATCGTATTTCCTAAACTATCCTCCGCGCTCTGGTTCCCTTTCCTTCGTGATCGCAAGGCCGCTCGTTCATGACGTGATGCCGGTGCTCATATCAGATCGGCGGATCTTAGCCATATAGCCCTATAACCCGTTCCGCAAGGAGTTGGGGAATGTGCCGAGAGCCGCTCTTCTCGCAAGATCTATGACGATTGCCTTCTCGTGTGCCGATTCTGACTGCCTGAACGGAACGAGACCATCGGAACCTCGATAACCACCTCGCGCGGAGCAGGGCTCGGCATCGCGTCGGTCCTGACTTTGGGTGTAAACTTAAATTGAATGTAGAAAAATTGGTCGCTCATGTTGCACTGGTCTTCGTCCAGATTGGACGCATTGGCTGCGCGATCGCTTCATGCATAAAGCATAACGAATGACTGGAACAGGCATACAGAATAGCAACGGTAACAGGTTCACAACAGTATGCCGGTAAACATGGTTAAAGTGGTATTTATTGAACTGAAGATGATCGAACCTGAGAACTTTGCCCCTGCACTGAACCCTGGCGACAAATATGGCTTCATCAAACCAAATCGGAAAATGGGTAAAAAAGTGTGCTGCTTTTTGCGGTGGCTGCCACTGACGGGATCCCTGGTCCTGATGGTCGTGATCTCCCTTGTTTCCGTCATCAGTTTTTCCCAGCTCAAGACAGCGAACTCTTGGCACGAACACACCTACAAAGTGCTCGCAACGGCGCAAACATTCCTCGCCGATCTCTTCCGCATCCAAGCAGATGCACGCAACTACGTGTTTACCGGACAAGCTGCCGTCCTCAAGACTTTTGAAAAGAGCGTGCATAGTGCGCCTCAACAATTGACCCAACTCAAACTACTCACGCGTGATAACCCGGGCCAGCAGGAGCGACTAAGGCCGATCGGCTCGGACCTCGATGAGGTGATAGCCTTTTCACAACAACTGGTTGATACCCGCGATACCTACGGGCTCCAGGCGGCAGTGCTATTCGAATCGGACGGGCAGAGAATAGCTTCGATGAATCGGAGCCTCGCTGATTTGCAGGCGTTCACGGACGAGGAGCACCGCCTGCTCAGCACACGATCCAAAAAAGCTGAAGTCGATTTCCGTAACACTGAGCGCTTGATCATAGCCGGGAGCATTCTGGCTGCCCTATTGCTTGTTCTGGCCAACCTGATGACCAGCCGCGCCATGGTCACGCAGAAGAAACTTACAATTGCGGCCCGGGCGGCTGAAGAGGCCAAAAGCGAATTCCTGGCAGTCATGAGCCATGAGATCCGCACCCCCATGAACGGCGTCATCGGTATGACGAGCATTCTTGCCGATACGGAGCTCACAGAAATGCAGCGGGATTGCGTCAGCACCATCAGCAGCAGCGGTGAATCGCTGATGATCGTGATCAATGACATCCTTGATTTTTCGAAAATCGAATCAGGAAGTCTGGAACTTGAAAACCGTTCGTTCAACGTACGGCATTGCGTCGAAGAGGCCCTCGACCTTTTTACTGCCCAGATTCGGATCAAAGGTCTTGAAGCTGTTTATCTCGTTGCCCCTGATGTTCCTTCCCACTTAATGGGCGATGCCATGCGCCTGCGACAGATTTTGGTCAACCTGATCGGCAATGCCATAAAATTCACGTCTCGGGGTGAAATCGTTATCAACGTTGAATGCAAAGGCCAGAAGGAAAAGGGCTACGAACTTCTGTTTTCCGTGAGCGACACGGGTATTGGTATCTCCAAGGAGGGAATTGAGAAGCTTTTCAAAGCATTTCAGCAAGTCGATACCTCCACCACTCGCCGTTACGGAGGGACTGGACTCGGGCTTGTTATCAGCAAACGTTTGGCTGAATTTATGGGGGGAACGATCTGGTTGGAAAGCGAGCTGGGCTCCGGGTCAATTTTCTATTTCTCCGTGACCTTGAAGGCTTCCGCAGCGCCTATTCCCGACCATCAGTCACCCGAATCCCATGTCCTGTTATCCCACAGCGTTCTAATCGTGGACGATAATGCCACCAATCGGCGCGTGCTGGAGATTCAATTGGAAAACTGGGGAATGAAACCCGTCTCCGCTTCGAGTGGTGCCGAGGGGCTGAGGAAAATGGCTGAACAAAACTTTGACGTTCTTTTGATCGATTTCCAAATGCCGGAAATGGATGGCGTCACGATGGCGCGAGAGATTCGCAAGGGGAAACAAACACCTCTCATCCTTCTTTCGTCATCAGGGGAGATTATCGGAGGAGAAGACGCAAATCTCTTTGAGATCCAAATCTCCAAACCGATCAGGCGCTCCTCGCTGTTCAACGCTTTGCTGAAAATAATCGGGACAGCACCCGCGCAACCGCTGGAAATTGCCGATACAAAATCCGATAGCACCATGGCGACCAGACATTCGCTACGAATTCTGCTCGCTGAAGATAACTCCGTAAATCAGCAGGTTGGTTTGCTCATGCTTTCACGATTAGGTTATAACGCAGATTTGGCGCGGGATGGTCAGCAGGTTCTGCATGCTGTCGAGAAGACCCAATACGATCTGATCCTTATGGACATTCAAATGCCCAACATGAATGGGATCGATGCGGCTCGTCTCATCCGGAAGAAGATGGACGGAAAATGCCCTGTTATTTTTGCGCTTACCGCAGAGGCTCTGGAGGGCGACAAAGAAAGATTCCTTGGACTCGGCTTTGACGGTTATCTGAGCAAGCCGCTGCAACTTCATACGCTTCAGCACACACTGGAGACGGTCAACCCAAGCACCAAGCTAGACGCCTCAGACGTATTAATAGGAAGTTAGTTCTTACTAACGTTAGTGGGTACGGAAACCTCTATTTCAAAACTCATGTCGCTAGTGCGCTGTCTCGTAAATCTCTTTAGGAAGTGGCAGGATTTGTGGCGACCTCCCATGCTCTGTGGATTTTGTTGAGAATTTCCTGACCGGCGGCATGCCAGACGTAGCGTTTTGGTTCCAAGTTATGCTGTGAAAGGTAGCGATTTATCGAGTCGAACCAGTTCAGCGACCGACCCGAAGCTGCCTGGCAGGGTGGCTTGTTGGCTTAGATCGCGGAAGAAACGTTTGACAATTGTTCATCCATGAAGCGCCGGTGGGCGTGAAGTGCGGATGAAAGGGAAGTGTTGCAAGTTTGTAGTCGAGGCAAAAATCGGTAGAAGATCGGCAATTTAGTTCGTCGCTGCAAACAGACGAAGAATGAAGCGGTGCAGGAGATCGACCTTCGCACCCGCCGCGCTCCAGCACGCTTGGCCCTTACGAATCATATGAGTCGCCTCGTAGCCGGCGATCTCGAAGGCCCAGAGAAACTGATATACCAGCGCGCTAGTTGGTGTGCCATCTACTCAGATTGTTCCCCGATTATTCTAAACAGGTTCTGATGTGATGTTCCGCGATTCTTTCTCTCTTCTGCGCGAAAGCGGCGCTCAATCTCGAGCAAAAGATGAAACCAGTCTTTCTCAACTGCGATGCAGTCGGCCTCTTTTGAATACGGACTTAGAGGATTCATTAGAGGGCGTCCGACATCACGCTCACGTCAGAACAGTTGAAATTTCTCACCGCGAAGTTTCCATAGCAAATGGACTGAATGATAAATTCCCACAAAAGGTAACAAAACTCTTTGGATTTCGCCTTTTCGTTTGACGATACGACATGATGGCGCTTTGGGGAGCTTTTCCGCATCTGAGCGGCCTCGAAGGATAGCGTTTATTCGTCTTTCGACAACGGAGCGAAATCGGCATCGCTGAAGATGTCGGTCCGCAAGAAAATCCGTGCTTCGCACGTGATGCCGATTTATCCGAAGAAATCTTCAGGTCTACCTTTGACAATAAATCGTGTTATCTCGAGTACGTATTTACTTGTTTCTTAGTTCTGTCCACCTCCTTGTCCTCCGCTGTTCGTGGCGACCAACTTGCCCTCATGAAATCTCAAGACGAAATCCTGCGGACCCGCAAATGTGCCTACAGGCACAGCATTCTTAATCAGGCCATTCGGTACATTCCCTAATTGTTCGTCTCGTAGGTTAAGAATTTCCGGACGGGTTTCACTTTGCGGCGCATTCATATAGTTTTCTCATTATATATCGCTGTACGATATAGTGGGCTTCCGTG
>Ga0185299_10008200_pt1 | contig 10401 bp, 10 predicted proteins | sample PaiPotPPA55metaG_FD_128002 | JGI IMG/M metagenome (GOLD analysis project Ga0185299, IMG submission 128002) | Iron sulfur acid spring bacterial and archeal communities from Banff, Canada, to study Microbial Dark Matter (Phase II) - Paint Pots PPA... ...
CCGATCCGCCACCCGTCCCCGAGAACTCAGCCTTCCTTGAGTCCGTCCGGCCACAGCGCCGCGAGGATCGGCTGCCACTCGGGGTCTCGGTTGTAGCCCCGGTCCGCGGCGGCCAGCACGTTGCACATCATGCCCTTGGCGAAGAAGACCGCGATCTCCTCCACCGGCAGCTTGGTCACGTCCACGACCATGATCCACAGATCCCGCATGCACTTGCGCACCGTGGCCTGGATGTCCTCGTCCCAGCAAGCCGCGTACTGCTGCATCTGCATCAGCAGCGAGTCCCGGTCACTGTCCATCCGGCCCACGTAGGCCATGCCCATGGCCTTGAGCGCCTCGTGGCCGGTCATGCCGCCGGCCGACTCGTACATCTGGTTCTGCGTGGTGCGCATGTTCCGCTCGCAGGCCGCGATGAACAGGCCCTTCTTCTTCTCCGGGAAGAGCTTGAAGATATAGGGCTGCGTCACGCCGGCCAGCTTGGCGATCTCGGCAGTGGTCGCGCCCTCATACCCATAGCGCGCGAACACCGTGATCGCCTCGCGGAGCACCAGCTCGCGCCGCTCTTCCGCAGGCATCCGGGTCACCATGACTGCCAAGTTAGTGACTAATAACTACCAAGTCAAGGGGGTCGCCAGCACCGGCTCGGGCACCAGCGTCACGCCGAACCGCGCGGCCACCCCGTCCCGCACCTCGACCGCCAGTTTGAGCAGCTCGGCGGTGGTGGCGCCGCCCCGGTTGGTCAACGCCAGTGTGTGCTTGGCGGACAGGCCCACCGGACCCGAGCCGTAGCCCTTGGCGAAACCCGCGTGCTCGATCAGCCAGGCCGCCGAGATCTTCACCCGGCCGTCCGCCTCGGGGAACGCCGTCGGACGCTCCTCGCCGCAGCGGCGCTCGAACTCGGCGTGCTGATCCGGCGTCAGAATCGGATTGGTGAAGAAGGATCCGGCGCTCCACGTGTCGTGGTCCGCCTCGTCCAGCAGCATCCCGCGCCTGCGCCGCTGCGCCAGCACGGCCTCGTGCACCTCGCCCACCGCCGCCTGGCCGCCGATCTCGATGCCGAGCGCCTCGGCCACGTCCCGGAACCGCACCGGCGCGGAGAGCCCGCCGAGATCCTCGAGCTGGAAGTGCACCGTCGTCACCACGTAGCGCGGGTCGCCCTTGAACCGGCTGTGCCGGTAGGAGAAGGCGCAGTCGGCGTGATCGAGCACGGTCATCGACTTCGCGACCCGGTCGTAGGCCTCAACCATCACCACCCGCTGACTCACGTCCTGGCCGTACGCGCCGACGTTCTGGATCGGGGTCGCGCCTGCCAGGCCCGGAATCCCGGACAGGCACTCGATCCCGGCCAGACCTTCGGCCACCGACCGCGCCACCACCTCGTCCCAGACCTCGCCGGCCGCGACGGACACCAGCCCGTCCCGGACGGTCACGCCCTTCAGCCCCACCTTGATGACGCTGCCGGGATAACCCTCGTCCGCCACCACCAGGTTCGAACCGCCGCCGAGAACCAGTACCTCCTCGCCGTGACCCTCGGCATCCTGGATCGCCGCGATCAGCGTCTGCTCGGAATCCGCCTCGAAGTAGTGCGCCGCCGGACCGCCGAGCCGAAAGGTGGTCAGCCCGGCCAGCTCGACCCCGTGCCGCCAGCCGCCGCCCGCCACGCCTTCCGTGCCCACCGCTCCGGCCACCGTCCCGTTCACGAGCTACGCACCACCGCGGTCGCCTTGCCGAGGACCTTCTGCCCGGAACTCGTCACGGTCAGATCCACCTGCACCCGGCGCTCGTCCAAGACCTTGGTCACCTTCCCGGAGACCTCCACCAGCGCGCCGACCCCGTCATCCGGCACGACCACCGGCTTGGAGAAGCGGACGAAGTACTCCTCCACCGCGCCCGGATCGCCCACCCAGTCGGTCAGCACCCGGCCGGCCACCGCCATCGTGTACATGCCGTGCGCGATCACGTCCGGCAACCCGACCTCGACGGCGAACCGGCCGTTCCAGTGGATCTCGTTGAAGTCCCCCGACGCCCCGGCATAACGCACCAGATCCGTGCGGGTGATCGGGAACGACGCGGCCGGCAGCACCGTGCCCACCGCGAACCGCTCCGCCGACGTCTGCGCGCTGATCATGCCTGCTGCTCCTCGGTCTCGGTCCCGCCACGCGCCACCAGCAGCGCCCTGGCCGTGCTGATCAGCTCGCCGTCCTCGGTGCTCATCTCGGTCACCAGGGTGATCATGTCGTTGCCGGCGAAGGACTTGATCGACTCCACCACCACCACGGCCACCACCCGGTCCCCCGGGCCCATCGGCCGCTCGTGGGTGAAGCGCTGGTCCCCGTGCACCACCCGGGCCCAGTCAAGGCCGAGCGCCGGATCGTAGACCACCTGGTCCGCGGCCGGCATCGAGATCACGATCGGGAAGGTCGGCGGAGCGATCACGTCCGCATACCCCAGCGACTTGGCCGCCTCCGGGTCCCGGTACGCCGGGGTCCGGTCGCCGATCGACTCGGCGAACTCGCGGATCTTCTCCCGGCCCACCTCGTACGCGGGGGTCGGCGGATAGGTCCGGCCGACGAAGGACTGGTCCAAGGCCATGGGAAACCTCTATCTACACGTCACGGGATCCGCCCCGAGCATAGCGGCGCGGAAAGACGCCGAGGGCCGCCCTCCCTCGACGAGGTGGGGGCGGCCCTGACGGGAAAGTCCAGGCTTGACAAGGCCCGGTATGGACCGGCGCGGGGCCGGCCGGGATTAGCGGGTCTCGCGGTGCGCCGTGTGCTTGTTGCAGCGCGGGCAGTGCTTCTTCATCTCCAGGCGGTCCGGGTCGTTGCGCCGGTTCTTCTTGGTGATGTAGTTGCGCTCCTTGCACTCGGTGCAAGCCAGCGTGATCTTGGGACGGACGTCGGTGGCTGCCACGGGAAGGACTCCTACTGCCAATCGGAAGGCTGCTGCATGGGACCGCGCCCTCGGGACGCGGGCCGATAAACGGACCTCACGAGCTTACCCCATACCAGCAGGGACCTCGGACGCCCGATGATATCGGCGAATTGAGGGTTCGGTAGCGGTGACCGGACTTGAACCGGTGACACAGCGATTATGAGCCGCTTGCTCTGCCAACTGAGCTACACCGCCATGATCGACGAAGGCCCGCCGGGCGACGCTCGTTCACGTCACGGGCGGGCCGTCAACCACGAGCCCCTTTACGGAATCGAACCGTAGACCTTCTCCTTACCATGGAGACGCTCTGCCGACTGAGCTAAAGGGGCGCCGCACGCTTCAGCGCCACCCGGAACCTGTCGGCCCCGCGCGACGTGTCGCTGCGTGGAAAACCATACACGGACTGCGGACCACAGCGAAATCGGGTTTCCGCCGTACGCCGAAGTAGCGTCCCCGGGCCGGTCGTGAACTGCGGCGAAAGCCGTGGCTCGACCGGATTCCGGCACGCCGCGCCGCAGAGCGACGCCGCCCGTCACCATGTCAGCATGACGCGTTGGCAATGGCTGGGAGAGCTCACCGCGGAGGAGGAACTGCTGTGGGACGCCTTCCCCTTCGGCAAAGAGGTCTCCTACGGGCCTGACCAGAAACCCGTGCGCGCCGAAGTCGTCGCCGCTCTCGCTCTCGGCGCCAGATCGGGCAGACCAGGCCGCACGGCCGGCGTGCGGATGCGCGGCGCCAAGGTGGCCGGAGAGCTCGACCTGCGCCACGGCACGGTCGACGTCCCCCTGACGATGCTCGAATGCACCTTCACCGACCCGCTGAGGCTCGAAGAGTCGGTGACCAAGTCGATCGACCTGACCGACAGTCACCTGCCCGGCCTGCGCGCCGACGGCGCCCACATACGCGGCACCATCGACCTGACCCGCGCGCAGATCACCGGCGGCGGCGAAGATGCCGCGCTGTTGCAGAAGCTCACCGTGGACACCGACCTGGTCGCCTCCGAGCTGCGCTGCGCGGGCCGGCTCTCCCTCATCGGCGCCCGGATCGGCGCAGTCCTCGACCTGAACCGCACCGAACTCACGTACCACGAGCACGTCGCGATCAACCTCGGCGGCGCGCGCGTGGCCCGGAGCGTCTACTTCAGCGACGCGAAGGTCGAGGGTCACGTGCGGATGGCCGGCCTGGCGGTGGGCGGCGTCCTCGCCCTCGTCGGGACCACACTGAGCCATCCGCCGACCGAGGGCGAGTACGCGAACCTGTCGTTGACCGGCCAGTCGCTCAGCACCGTGGGCGACGCGCTGTTCCACGGCTTAGAGGCCACCGCGCAGATCAGCCTGACCGGCGCGCAGATCGGCGGCCGGCTGTCCTTCAAGGGCTCGAAACTGGCCAGCACGCGGGAGGACTGGCCCGCGCTGATGGCCAACAACGTGACCGTCGCGCGGGGGCTCTACATCGGTGACGGCTTCCACGCGACGGGCGCGGTCCGCTTGACGGGTATTCAGATCGGCGGACATCTCGACCTGTACAAGATGGCCGCGGGCTCCGGGCCGCTCGAGCTCTACTACGCGAAGACGGCCACGGTCCGGGACGGGAAGACCATAGGCCGCCACCACATCGACGGCGGGATCGAGTCGTGGCCGGACAGAGTCCAATTCGAGGGCTTCACCTACGAGGCCTTCGACCCTTACCTCTCGGCCCAGGAACGCATCAGACTGCTCCGCAAGCAGCCCGAATACGCCGCGCAGCCCTACGAGTTCATGGCCGCCTACTACCGCGGCCTCGGCCACGACGGCATGGCGCGGGAGATCCTGATCGAGAAGGAGCGCGTCCGGCACCGCGATTTCCGCCGGCTTTCCCGGATCGGCAGTGTGATTTCAAGCACAACCGTGGGCTACGGATACCTGCCGAGGCGCGCCGCGTTCATCGCGTTCGCGGTCCAGGCGCTGGCCAGCGTCTTCTACAAGTTCGACGTCCCCACAGCAATTCATCCGACAGACCACGTAACGTATTACCCGGTGCTCTACGCTGCAGATCTGTTCGTGCCAATCGTGCACTTCGGCCAGATAGACGCCTTCCAGTCGCACGGCTTCGCGGCCTGCGTGGCCTACGTGCTGCCGTACCTGGGCTGGGCCCTCGGCCTCGCGATCGTGGCCGGCGCCTCGCGCACCCTGTCGAAGGGTGGCGGCGGAATAGTTTAAGATTCAACTTGGTTGGTCCTCCCCGAAAGGCCACCCTCGGATCGCCGCCCCCGGATCCCGGTCCGGGAACCCGCGCCCCAACCAAGGAACGGAAGAACGAACGATGACTGAGCTGCACGAGCACCTCGAACTGGACAAGACCGCCCAGGACCTGCTGTTCCGCGACGCCCGCACCGCGAACACCTTCTCCGACGAGCCGGTCAGCGAGGAGCAGGTCGCCGCCATCTACGACCTGGTCAAGTACGCCCCGACCTCGATGAACATGCAGCCGCTGCGCATCCTGCTGGTCCGCAGCCCCGAGGCCCGCGAGCGCCTGGTCGGCCACATGGCGGACGGCAACAAGGCCAAGACCGGGACCGCGCCGCTGGTCGCCGTGCTCGCCTACGACCCCGAGTTCCACGAGCACCTGCCCACCCAGTTCCCGCACTTCGAGGGCGCGCAGAGCATCTTCAAGGGCCAGGACCACCGCTTCGGCGCCGCGTCCCTCAACGCCAGCCTGCAGGTCGGCTACTTCATCCTCGGCGTGCGCGCCGCCGGCCTCGCCGCCGGCCCGATGACCGGCTTCGACGCCGCGGGCATCGACAAGGAGTTCTTCGCCGAGTCCGGCTACAAGACCCTCGTCGTGATCAACATCGGCAGGCCGGGCGAGAACGCCTGGTTCCCGCGCAGCCCGCGTCTCGAGCAGCACCAGGTCGTCGCGACCGTCTGATCGGTCGTCAGAGCCGGTCGCCCAGACCGACCCGCACGATGCGCACCGAGGCCGCGTGCGCCCCTCACCTCCACGAGGCGGCGCCCGCGGCCTCCGTGTTCCTTAGCACCGATTCGCAGCCTTCGCAGGCTTTCAGATCAAGATCGGACTATAGTCTGATCTTCCATCAGATCTGTTCCCCTGCAGGCTAACGCGTGCCTACGGTGATGTCCTCACACACCAGCACCACCGAGGAGCACCACATGACCGCACCCCGAGACACGAGCTATACCTACGAGAATTTCGCCGTGCGCTGCTCGCCATAGGGGTCGCTACGGCCTGGGTGGAATGCGGGCTCGACGGGAAGTGTCGCGGCAAGCCGCTGACCTTGGAGGTCGACCACATCAACGGCGACTTCCGGGACAACCGGCGGGAGAATCTGCGATTGCTGTGCCCGAACCGCCATGCGACCACGGACACCTACTGCCGCGAGAAGCGGACCGAGACGATTCACTGAGTGCGGGTGATGGGATTCGAACCCACATGTTTATATAAACACGGACACCTAAAATCCGCGCGTCAACCTATTGCGCCACACCCGCCTGCCTGCACAGTTTAGCGTACGGCGCCGCGCGGCCGCAGCAGTCGCGGTGCCCGAAACACTCGAGGCGCGGCTCCCCGCCTGCCGCGCCTCGCCACCCCCGGTCTGTGCTCCCGTACCGCCGTCCCGCTACTTCCGCTACTTCACCGAACCGGCGGTCAGCCCGGAGACGACCTTGCCCTCGATCAGCGAGAAGAGGATGATCACCGGGATCGTGGCGATCACCGAACCGGCGAACAGGTGCTGCCAGTCGGTCGAGTACTGCCCGATGAAGGTGTTCATCTTGACCGTCAGCGGCTCGCTGGAGTCGGTGTTCGTGAGCACCAGGGCGGAGATGAACTCGTTCCAGGCGGCGATGAAGGTGAAGATCAACGCCGTGACGATACCGGGCAGTGCCAGCGGGATGATCACCCGGAACATCGCGCCGGTCCGGCTGGCCCCGTCCACCATCGCGGCCTCCTCGAGCTCCTTCGGGATCGCCCCGAAGTAGGCGTTGAGGATCCACACCGCGAAGGCCAGGTTGAACCCGGCGTTCACCAGGATCAGCGCGAAGGTCGAGGGGATGTGGACGGTGTTGCTGAACTCCTGGTAGATGCCCACGATCAGCGAGGTCGGCTGGAACATCTGGGTGCACAGCACCAGGATCAGGAACGCGCCGCGGCCGCGGAACCTGCGCCGCGAGGTGTAGTACGCGGCGGGGATCGCCACCAGCAGCACAAGCAGCGTCGCGCCGATCGAGATCTCCAGGCTCACCATGAGGTTCGTGCCGAGGCCGGTGGACCAGATGTTGGTGAAGTTGGCGAACGTCAGGTGGTGCGGGAAGTAGTCCTGGTCGCGCAGCTCGTTCTGCGGGCGCAGCGCGGTGATGATCATCTCGAGGTACGGCAGGATGAAGATGATGCCGACCAGGTAGGCCGCGGCGCAGACCAGAATCGTGCGCAGCCGCGGGGGCTTGCGCGAGCGGGGCGGGCGGGCCGGCCGGTCCGCGGACGTGGCGATCGTTGCGGTGGCCATCTCAGCCCTCCTTCAGTGTGGAGCGGTTGGCGCGCAGGAAGATCAGCACGATGATGATCACGACGCCGAAGTTGACCACGGAGAGCGCGCCGGACTCGCCGATGTTGAAGGTCTTGAGCTGGTACATGTACACGGTCGAGGTGCTGGTCTGGTAGTCCGGGCCGCCCTGCGTCATCGTCCAGATGATCGGGAACGAGTTGAACACGTTCATCAGGTTGATGATGATCGCGACCAGCAGCGCCGGGCGCAGCAGCGGGAAGGTGATGGACCAGTAGGTCCGCAGCCTGCCCGCGCCGTCCATCCGCGCCGCCTCGTACACCTCGGCCGGGATCGAGGTGAGCCCGGCGAGCAGCGCGTAGGTGGTGAACGGCACCGAGACGAACACGGCGACGACGATCATCCACCACAGCGCCGAGGTCGGGTTGCCGAGCCACGAGGCCTGGGTGCCGTTGTAGGACTTGACGACCCCGATCTGGTGCAGGAAGACGTTGATCACGCCGTTGTTGGGGTCGAGCATCCAGCGGAAGACGATCGAGGTCATCAGGACCGAGGCGGCCCACGGTGCGATCAGCGCCCAGCGCACCACCCTGCGTCCCGGGAAGCTCCGGTTGAGCAGCTGGCCGAGGGCCAGCGAGATCAGCACGGTCAGCGCGACGATCGTGAAGACCCAGAGCACCGTGCGGGTCATCACCGAGCCCAGGTTCGGGTCGGAGAACAGCAGGGAGTAGTTCTTCCAGCCGTAGTCGCCCAGGTTGAAGCCATTGGAATCAATGTGCTGGCGCGAGGTCTGGTACATCTCCCAGACCGGCCAGAGCACGACGAAGCCGATCAGCGCGAGTGCCGGGGCGAGCCACGGCAGCGGCGCGAGGGCCCGGCGCACCCGGCGCAGCGCGCTCCGGCTCCTCGGGGGCTGCTGCCGCCGCACCGGGGCCGGGGCCGGGACCCCGGTGGTGCCGTCCACGGTTTCCTGCATGGTCACGTCACTCTCTTGAATACCGAATGCGCCGTCTGCGCGACGGCGCCGCCGTCAACGCGGCCTTTCCTTGGCCCGGGCGGGGAAGGGGGGCCGGCGGCCCGGCCCCCCTTCCCCGCCCGGTCGGGGCCCTTACTGGCCGCTCTGGGCGAACGTCTGGATCTGGCCGAGGACGGTGGCCGGGTCGGTGCCGTCGACCGCCGCGCCGATGGTCTGCTTGATCTTCGTGCCGACGTCGGACCAGTTGGCGTTGGTCGGGTAGGACGAGGAGGTCGGGATGGCCTTGACGAAGGCGCCGAAGATCGGGTCGTTCTCCTCCGCGTTGGCGGCCGAGGTGGTGGCCGGCAGCAGGTCGTATTCCTTGTCGAACTGCGCCTGGTAGGTGTCCTGGTAGGCGAAGTTCAGGAAGCTCTGGATCGCGGTCTGCTGGTGGCTGGTGTTGAGCGCGACGATCTGGTCGTCGACGCCGAGCGGGTCGGTCAGCGGGCCGCTCTGACCCGGGAAGGGCGCGGTGGCCCAGTCGGAGCTGGTGAGCTTGCCGGCCGCCTGGATGATCGGGACCACGGCCGGGGAGCCGCCGACCATGCCGACCTGGCCCGCGGCGAAGTCCGACCACATGGTGGCGCGGTTCACGGTGCCCGGGTTGGCCTCGGTGTCGCCGGCCTTGACCAGGCCGTTCATGTACTGGAAGGCGGCCACGTTGGCGGCCGAGTTGATGTCGTACGAGCCGGAGCTGTTCACGTAGCCGCCGCCGTCGCCGAGCATCCACATGTAGGACTCGCCCTGCGCCTCCTCGGAGCCGAGGGGCATGGCGTAGCCGATGGTGCTGTTGCCGAGCGCGGCGAGCTTGGCGGCGTCGGTCTTGAGCTCGGCCCAGGTGGTCGGCGCGGCGGTGATGCCGGCCTGCTTGAACAGCTTGGTGTTGTAGTACAGGGCGCGGGTGCTGGTGGTGAAGGGGATGCCGTACTCGGTGCCCTGGTAGTCGCCCTGCTTCGCGAAGGTCGGGATCAGGTTGCCGAGGGTGCTCTGGCTCAGCACGTCGGAGGCCTTGTAGGCGATGCCCTCCTGCGCATAGGACTGCGGCGCGTCGCCTTCGATGATGTCCGGGTAGTTCTTGGCCTGGAGGATCGTCTTGAGCTTGTTCGGGAAGTCGTTCCAGTCGACGGTCTGTACGTCCACCGTGATGTTCGGGTTAGCCTTGTGGAAGGCATCTGCGATGCCCTGCCAGTACGCCTGAGTGGAGTTGGAGGTGCCGGCCGTGCCGTAGTCGGCGCCGAAGAAGTGCAGGGTGACCTGGCTACCGGAGGACCCGGTGCTGGACTTAGAGGAACTACATGCGGACATGGCCAGGGTGGCCGAGAGTCCGATGGCTGCCGCGGCAGCGAGGCGACGCTTCATCGCAATGCCTTTCACCAAGACGCGCAGGGGATTTGAGGATGGACCCCGGGGTTGCCACACAATAGGCACGGCGGTCCACCCTGGTCTATACCAGAGGGGATCCAGGTATAGACCAGTTATCGAATCGTGTCCTCCGCTGCATAGCGGCGTGATGTGATCACGTGGAGTGATCATAATGAAAGTCGGATGAACGCTATGTGAGTGCCGGCTTGTAGATCGGTGGCTCAAGGCGGTGAAACGGTGGCTCAGGGCCGTGGATCGGTGGCTCAGACGGGCAGCCGGGGGGCGAGCGCGGCGAAGGCGCGCCGCCGGTGCGAGATCCGGTTCTTCTCCTCCGAGCTGAGCTCGGCGGTGCTCACCTGGTAGCCGTGCGGCTGGAAGATCGGGTCGTAGCCGAAGCCGCCTTGGCCGCGGCGTGCCCGCAGCAGGGTGCCCTCGATCCGTCCCTCTTCGACGACCTGCCGGCCGTCGGGTTCGGCGAGTGCGGCCGCGCAGACGAACTTGGCGCCGCGGTGCTCCTCGGGCACGTCGCTGACCTGGGCGAGCAGCAGGTCAAGGTTCGCCTCGTCGTCCCCGTGCTTGCCGGCCCAGCGCG
>Ga0185299_10008201_pt1 | contig 10401 bp, 9 predicted proteins | sample PaiPotPPA55metaG_FD_128002 | JGI IMG/M metagenome (GOLD analysis project Ga0185299, IMG submission 128002) | Iron sulfur acid spring bacterial and archeal communities from Banff, Canada, to study Microbial Dark Matter (Phase II) - Paint Pots PPA... ...
AACCGGCCACACGCCTCGCTTGGAGACAGAACCCCGAACGAATTCGCCCTTGCGGCGATCACTCAAATGCTTCCGGTTTGCCCATTATGATTGGGATACCTGAGGGGGCCAGGTCAACCCGCGCTGGTGCAGCAAGGTTTTCACGGGCCGATCTACTGCACATCAGCGACTGCCGACGTCACGGAACTTGTGTTGCGCGACGCGGCCGGCTTGCAAGAAGACGAGGCGGTGCGAGCTCGCAAACATCCAGAGCGCGGGCTGCATCAAACACCCTTATATACGCACGGTGATGTGGATAATGTCGTTCCGCTGTTCAAAGCCGTTGCGTACGGCGACATGCGCCAGGACATTGCTGGCTGCAGTTTCCGTTTCAGCGACGCAGGCCACATTCTCGGTTCGGCGATTATGGAGATCGGCTTCGACACACGCAAGCTCGTCTTTACGGGCGATCTTGGTCGCTACGGCCGCCCGTTGCTTCGCGATCCGTCACCAATTACGGACGGCGACTACGTCCTGTGCGAGTCCACGTACGGCGACCGCCTCCATCCGATGAACGACCCTCAAGATGACCTGCGCACCCTGATCATCAATGCGATGAACCGCAAAGGCGTGCTCGTCATTCCGGCGTTTGCGGTTGGGCGCACGCAAGAAATCCTGTACGCGATCGGTCAGTTGCAGGCTGCCTCAAAAATTCCCAAAGTGGCAACATATGTCGACAGTCCCATGGGTATTGCGGCAGATGCAATCATGGCCCGGCATCCGGAAGCGACGCGATTTAACTTGCAGGAGCGCTTCGGAACTGGTTATCTGAACATTGGCTGTAATTTCGTGACGAACGTTCAAACGCAACAGGAGTCAATTGCTCTGAACGACATAACGTCGGATGCAATTATCATCGCTTCAAGTGGAATGGCTACGGGCGGACGCGTGCTGCATCATTTGCGCAACAGGCTGCCTCGCCCGAACGACACGATCTGCTTTGTCGGGTTCCAATCACCCGGCACCATCGGCCAGCAACTTCTGGCCGGCCAAAAACAGCCTCGCATTATGGGAGTGCCGATCGACGTCAAAGCGAGCATCGCGCACATTGACGGGTTCTCGGCGCACGCCGACCGAAATGAGCTACTTCGCTGGTTCGGTAATTTTCAGTCCTCGCCGAAAACGTTTATCGTGCACGCAGAGCCAGGACCAGCTGCTTCGCTCGCTGCCGCCGTGCACGATAAATATGGCTTCGACGCGAGCCCGGCTCGTCAGGGCGAAGTCGTCGAGATATAATCGAACGCGTCTGAAAGGCTTGGGGGCTAGGGCATGTTGACAGCCGCTTTGACGATCTCGTCCTCGGCGTTGTAAATTGGTCGCAGCGGGCCATTGACGTCGTTGAACATGATCGAGAATATCATCAGGCCGTGGTGCTTCGACAGTGCGTAACCAGAGAAAGTCGAAACGTGCCAAATATATCCATCTTTTGCAAGCACGCGACCCACTGCGTCGCTGCCTTTCAAATGATGTCGGACCGTGCCGTCAATGCCCGCCCTGGCGAGCGCGCTGATGAGCACGGCACCACTGCGGCTCCGCGTTTCCCAGCGAAGGATCTCAGCCAGATCGAGTGGTGTGATGCGATCGCCCTGCGACAAGCCTGATCCGTCGCCGCCATCGAGGCTGCGAGGATCAAGCCCCAAGGAGCCCATGAACAGGCGTTCAACGCTGGCCCCGCCATCGAACGACCCACGCTTGCCGAACGCAGCCACAGGCAGCATTTTGAAGAGGTGTTCGGCAATAAAATTATCGCTGGCCGGCAGCATCCGCCGCAAGAGTTCAGCAACGCTGGGCGAGTCGTGTGCCCAGAGCACCGTGGCCCCTGGGTAACGCAACGGCAACGCGGGTGGCAGCGGGCCCGAGTCCGATATATCGAGCTCGATGTTTTTCGGCGGCTCACCGAGCGCAGCAGCGCCGACCGAGATGCCGACATCCGAGAGCGCCTGCGTGAGCACTGCAGCCGCGTCATCGCTCGAGTCCTCAACGGCGCACCGGAACGAAGACGTTTGCTTTGAGAGGGGCACATGCCCGACAATTTCGATCGTCTTACTCCCCGGCGATCGAAAGCAGTCGACGTCATCGGTGTTCTTGTCTTTCGAGGTTAGGGCCATCGACACGACGGACATCGAGCCCGGGTCGCGTTCGAGGCTGGCACTGACTGCTGCTCCAACTCGATCGCCGGGCGTGACGTTCACGCCTACCGTTCCCTCATCGACGGCGAGGGCTTGGATGGGAGGTTGATAGTAGTAAGGCATATCATCCCACGCCCAGCCCGAACCATAGCGTTGGCCATCAAATAAAGAGTCGTCAACCAATAGCGTGCCGACAACTTTTACAATGCCGGCTTTTTTGACGACCGCGCTTGCTGCGCGCAAATCGTTGCGCGTGAGGATCGGATCACCGCCACCGACCAGGATCAAGTCCCCGTTGAGGATGCCCCCGCTGATGCTGCCGCGCGCCAGCAGCGAAGTTGAAAATCGAAAGTTTGCACCCAAATAGGAGAGCGCTGCGGCCGCATCGAGCAGCTTGAAATTTGACGCGGGCGCGAACTCGCGCCCCGCCTGGCGTAAGATCAAGCGCCGACCGGAGTTTGCTTCTTCGATGACGACGCCCAACTGTGCAGTCCTCATTGGGTAGCTATTGGCGACGTGGGTGACGGTTTGTTCGAGAAGCCGTATGTCGCGTGTGTCTGCCGGCGGCGCTTTGCTGGCAGCAAGAAAGTTCAGAGCTACTAACAAGCCCAACATGCCGACGTCGTTTGCGGCGCTCTTGCCTCGCGCCCTTCCTGTGGAAAAAGTAAGGACGGCCGTCCTTGTCGGGAGCGTGAGTGTGCGAAAGGCGCTACGGCCCCGTAGGACGACCGCGTGCGATCAGTTCTTCGGCTCCGTCACCGACCTGTTCCATCATCTGCTGAGAGAAATCGCGCCAAATCTTGCGGCGGTCGTATTCAACAACCGGATCGATGTGGAGCACATCGTCTTCCGTAGGCTCTGAGATGAGCTCGAGAGGAAATGTCATCATTGAAGCGGCCCCCTTTGAGCTTCATTTTACCCGAATAAGGTGCTCAATAACCATATGCCAAAAGTATGCTTCCAAACAACGGAAACCTAGCAGCTCAGATAGGGCTACTTAACCGTTGTACCCCGAAAGCCTACGATAAACGCTTGAGGTGGCGAGCGATGATGCGGTCGGCTGCGGTCTTTGGGTCGACCTCACGGCGCAGCACAGCCGCCAGAATGTTTTCCATGGCCCCATTACGCGAGAGAGCCTCATTGACATAGCTCCCAACCCCGAGGGTTACGGCCTCGAGGACCTCCTCGCGTAGCCGGTCGCGCGATCGCCCCATACGCTCGTCGGCGTTGATGACGAGTCGGTGCTGCTGGCACGCCTCCCAGACTTTCTCTACGCCGGCGCCGGTTATCGCTATCGTTTCGACAATCGGCGGTACCCAACGCCTGCGCCGCTCTTCCGCCCCGCCGAGCGTCAGCATCGCGCGCAAATCCGCGACAGTCAGCGCGGCTCCGGGTCTGTCGGCCATGTTAACGACAAAGCAATCGGCGATCTCAAGCAAGCCGGCCTTAATGGTCTGCACGGAATCACCCAGGCCGGGGACCGTCACGACGACCACCGTATCCGCGACTTTCATAATCTCAAGTTCAACCTGTCCAACGCCGACCGTCTCAACCAGAATGACGTCGCACCCAAACGCATCGAGCGCTCGGATAACGTTGCGCGTTGCGGGCGCGAGACCGCCGCGCGTGTGCCGCGCAGCCATACTGCGAATGAAGACCCCGCTGTCACCTGCGTGCCGCTGCATGCGCACGCGATCGCCCAGCACCGCGCCTCCAGTGAATGGACTCGATGGATCCACAGCGACGATGCCGACGGAGCGGCCATCTTTGCGGATAACCGCGGTCAAAGAGTCAACAAGCGTGCTCTTACCTGAACCCGGCGGTCCGGTGATGCCGATGATGTGTGCGTGGCCCGTGTGGGGATAGAGGGCTGCAACGAGCCGGCTCGCCTCGGCCTCGCCATTCTCGATCTTCGTGATCGCTCTCGCAAGCGCTCGCCAGTCGTGCGCGAGGACGCGGCGCGCGAGTTCGAGAGTCCCGTTTTTATCTTTTGCAGCGGGTCGCCGAGCGCCCATAGAATCAACCGCTTCCCGTCGGGTTTTGAATGAGCCTGTTGGGAGCGGGATAAATATTATCGACACCCAAGCTTTTTGAATATGGTCACAGCCAGCGCGCGCCTCTCGGTGAAGCGGCCTTTCAGTCTCTTTTCGACAGTTGTCTCACACGGCTGGTATCAAACACTGCCGTTTCGATGGGACGCGGCTGACCAAGCCTTGTTGCGCGCCGAAGCCCTTCGCGACGGTCGCATCATGCTCGTGCGTGTTGAAGAGACGGCGTCGACGCAACGCAATCATCGCGAGCTCGTCATTACTATCAAGGGCCAGAGCGCACGTGACCCGGGCGTCGCATCGGAAATGGCTCGCCGCGTTAATGTGATGCTGCACGCCGACGAAGATCTGAGCGGTTTCTACGATCTGTGCAAGCGCGTGCCCGACCTCGAAGCGGCGCGCAGGCTCGGCGCGGGCCGCTGCATGCGTGCGCCTTCGCTGTGGGAAGACGTCGTCAAGACGATCCTAAGTACGAACGTGACGTGGCGCCAGGCAGTAACCATGATCAATCGTCTCGCGGAGTTGGGCGAACCGTGCCCGGCCGACCCAAGTCTGCCCGCCTGGCCGACTCCCGGACAAGTGATGCGCGCTAAAGAAAAGTTCTTGCGCGATACCGTGCGGGCTGGCTACCGCGCTCCGTACATCACCGAACTCGCGAAAGCGCAGAAATCGGGTACGATCGACTTAGAGACCATCGAGGCCGCCGCGAAGAAGATGACAGAGAAACAACTCTTCGACGCGCTCGTCGCGCTGAAAGGCGTCGGCAAGTCGTCTGCGCATTTTCTCATGAATTTACTCGGTCATTACGATCACTTGCCGGTCGATAGCGCGACCTACGCATACGCCAAGCGTGAGCTCTTCAACGGAAAGCGGCCCACCGAGAAGCAGATCCGCCGGCGTTTTGCACGTTATGGGAAATGGCAATCGCTTGCATACTGGTTTGGCCGCTGGGAGCCACGGCTGGAGTGGTGGGTGCCGGTGAAAACAACTTCATGATCCTACACGCCGATCTCGACGCGTTTTACGCAAGCGTCGCGCAGCGCGACGACCCGGCGCTGCGTGGCAAACCACTTGTTGTCGCAGGTTCTAGCCGCCGGGCGGTTGTGCTTACCGCGTCGTATGAGGCGCGCCCGTTCGGCATTCACAGCGCCATGCCACTTTTCAAAGCCCGCGAACGCTGCGCGCACCTCGTTATCGTGCCGCCAGATTTCACAAAGTATCGCGAGGCCAGTAACGCGGTGTTCGCCATTTTTCGCGAACACGCACACGCGATCGAGGGTCTTTCCCTAGATGAAGCATTTCTCGATTTGGGAAATCTCACGATCGACGATGCTGTTGAAGGCGCCAAGAAAATCAAGTCCGCCGTCCGGAGCGCAACTGCGCTGTCGATTTCTGTTGGCATCGCAACGGGCAAGATGGTGGCAAAGATAGCGAGCGATGACGGGAAACCGGATGGCCTCATTGCAGTACCGGTGGGTTCAGAAGCAGCTTACTTAGCGGAAAAGCCCGTGCGAAGGTTGTGGGGGATCGGACCGAAGACGGAGCAACGGCTACTCGGACAAGGACTGGAGCGCATTGGGCAGATCGCGGAGCTGTCAGATGACCGCTTGCACGCGCTTTTTGGCCGCTGGGGAACCGAGGTGCGGGATCTCGCGCGCGGCATTGATCCCCGACCGGTTGCCGAAGACTGGGAATCGCGCTCGATATCAAGTGAGGAAACCTTCGAGCACGATGTCAGCGACGCTGGTACCCTCGCACAAGTTGTCCACACGCAAGCAGTTGAGTTATCCGAGCGGCTCAGGCGCAAGGAGCTCTGTGCATACACGGTAGGGATCAAGATCAAGCTGTCCGACTTCCGCGTCTTCGGGCGTCAAACTTCATTTGTAGAGCCGGTCGACGATGCAGAGACGATCGCGCAAGCAGCCGCGCACTGTCTTTCAAAGACGGCCATTGGACAACCGGTGCGGCTGATAGGAGTTCGCGTCACAAATTTGGTGCCGCATGGCGCGCGCCAGACGACGCTCTTTAGTGCGTATGGATCCACGGCTTAAGCCTGGGCGCTGGCGTCGACGGCGTAACCGCCGGGTGCGCCGCATTGGCGCGTTGGTTCTTGCAATCGTATTGCTGGCGCTCGCGGTCGTTTTCTTGCGCGGGCACGTGCATCAGAAAGTCCAAACGCTCCGAGCACCGCTGCCACCGCCCCGGCATCATTTAACGTCCTGGCTGCGAAGCGGCAGAGACTGGACGCCAAACCAAATGGCCCAACTGCGCGCAGACCTGGACAAGCTGGCGCCAGCCGATGTTTTCCCGGTGTCAACCGGCATGCTGGTTCTCGACGCCCGTAACGGCCACGTGCTGTACAGCCGCAACCCAGAGCTTCCTCTCATTCCTGGTTCAACAATTAAGCTCATGACCGCGGCCGCAGCTCTGGACGCGCTAGGGTCCGAGTATCGGTTTATCACGTCAGTCGTCACAGATGAAAGCCCAAGCGGCGGAGTGCTCAATGGCAATATCTGGGTCGTAGGCGGCGGCGACCCAGAACTCACTTCGGACAATCTCCGATCTGCGGTTCACGAGATCCAACTGCACGGTGTTCAAAGCGTCGCGGGAAACGTCTACGCTGATGGTTCGCGCTACGGCCCAGACCGAGTGAGCGATACTTGGGAGCCGGATGATCTCCAGTATGGTTGGGCCGCTCCGGCCAGTGCGGTGTCGATCGATGGAGGGTCGTTGCAATTTACGATCACCCCGCGCGCGGGAACCGAAGCGATGGTCGCCGTGGATCCCCCGGGGCAGAACGTTATCGCGTCGGTTGAAACAGCCGCTGAGGGTTCTGAGAACACATTGCACATAGATCCACTTCCAAACGACGGAGGATACGAGGTGCGTGGCCAGATCCCATACGGCGCACCGCAGAAATACTGGCGAGCCGTGCCGCATCCCACGCATGCAGCGGCCGTCTCGTTGCTGGCGATGATGAAGCTCGCCGGCATCGAGGTCAGCGGCTCAGCCGGAGAAAGCAGCCCGCCGGCTGGCGCGACAACGCTATGGGAACACCGATCGAGAACGCTCGACCTCATTATCAAGCAAATGTTCTTTCTCAGCGACAACCACTATGCAGAGGAGCTGCTGCGGGCGGTGGGGTGGAAGGCGTTCGGCCTCGGCGACCTGCCAAATTCGTTTGCTGCAGAACAGGCATTCCTGCAAAGGAATCACGTCCCGAGTCAAGGCGTCGTAATTGCGGACGGTTCTGGCCTTTCAGCTCGCAACAGGGTAACGGCGAACTGCATTGCCGCATCGCTGCGATTCCTCCTCAACCAACCGCTTCCAGAGGCACCGTTTACGCTGTTGCCGCGCGCCGGCATTGAAGGTACCGTCGCGGTGCGCGATCTCGCGCCTGAAGCCAAAGGGCGGGTTTTTGCCAAGGACGGATACATCCAGGGTGCGAGCGCGCTGGCGGGTTACGTGCTTACAATGAAGCACGGACCTGTGATCTTCGTATTCCTCGTGAACAATTGGGAGCGCGGTCTGGATGCGGTGTGGGCAAATGAAGACTCGATGCTTGACCTCATCGCCAGCAGGTAGCGTACTTTCTGCCGACGATTTCATCGCAGCGTCGTGCCCGGAAAGTAAGCCTGGATGATTTGGGCGGCGCCCATGCCTGCGCCCGCGCGACCCCGCGCTCCCCACTGGCACATGCCGACGCCGTGACCGACGCCATGGCCCACAAGCGCGAAACCTTGATTGTCTCGGGTGATATCGAACTGAGAGCTCGGTATAACCTTGTACCCGAGCACCCGCAGTGCACGCGTGTAAAATTCGCGGCCATTTAACGTGACCGTAAAACTCGCGCCGCTGGCGGTAATAGTTCTGACGCGACCATCAGGCCAACGGTCAACAACAGCGATCGAATTAAGCTGTTCGGCCGGCACGTCGACGATGCGTGCCATAGATTCGGCCGACACCGAGTTCTTCCACCGAAAATAGGGCGCTGCGCTGCAATAGGCGCGACCGCCGGAGTCCAGGTCGGAAACCCCGACAAGATATGCGGGCGATGGCTGCCCGGTCAGCTCTTCGGAAGCTGCGGTGTGGCCGCCGCACGCTGCGCTGTAAAAGACCGAAGCCGGCGCGTTGTCGACGAAAATAATTTGGCCGGCCGTGTCGTGTGCGGCGCTCACAAAGCTCTGCGCGACGTCGTCGATGCCGCGATATACTTGGCTTGATGTGTCGTCTTTGAGCTCGTACTGTTGTGGCCGGCGCGACAGGCGTGAGTGAGCGGCGTACGTTCTAACGACAATCGCTTGCGCACGCAGTGATTCGGTTGCCCAACCGGGACTGACCTCAGCCGACATGACCGACGCCACATATGTTTCAACGTCGACTTGATTGATTGCCAAAAGTGTGCCGCCACGGACCATGACGAACATCGTTGCTGGATAGCGTCGTTGAATTGAAGCTCCTGACGCCGAATGGGCGGTGACATCGAGATATGGATCGCCAGTCAGTTCAATAACCTGGGATCCAACGGCCGACGTGCTCCCGCCGCTGGCCATCATACCCGTGGTCGCATCGAGAGTGACCCCATTAATCTCCAGCCGAGAAACGTCGACACCGGAGAAGACTCTGACGCGTAATGGCGTGGCGGCCTGGAGCGCCTTTGCGGGGACCGCGGTGCGACCGCCAACAACCCCTGCGAAGGTTGCGCCGCCAGCTACCAGGAGGAAGCGGCGTCGCTGCATAGGTCTATCTTGCAAATGCGCATTGAACGGTGAGAGGCTTGTCGTTCGCGCGCACGTGGTCCTGGCGCAGAGAGTAGGCTGCGACGTGTGAGGCGTGGAAACCACACGCATGATGAAGCAATTGCTGGTCGTTTTTTTATGTGTTGCTGCAATAACCGTGGCATGCGCCGCGGCGACGACTCAGCATTCATCAACTTCGTTCGCGACGAGCGGTCCCTACGCGAAAGCTCCCGCACTCGGCATCCATATCGGCACGCTACCGCATGGTCCAGTTGACGCGATCACCGATGTCGCCGGCGTGAAAGTCGGGCAGGTGACGCACATCGTCGGGTCCGGAAAACTCGTTCCCGGCGTAGGTCCAGTGCGCACTGGCATCACCGCAATTATTCCACGCCCTGACATCTGGCATCACCATCTGTGGGCGGCCGCGTGGCCTCTCAACGGGAACGGTGAGATGACGGGCACTCTATGGATCAATGAATCAGGATGGCTTGAGACCCCTATCGCGCTGACAGATACGCTCTCGATCGGGCGCGTGGACGACGGCATCATTTCGTGGCTGATCAATCATAATCCGCAAATCGGTCTCAAGGAAGATGTCCCCCTTCCGGTCGCTGTGGAAGTGAACGATGATTTCCTCAACGATCAGCAGGGACGCCACAATACAGCCGCCGATGCGGTCGTCGCGCTGGATGCCGCAGCGGGCGGTCCGGTTGCCCAAGGCGACGTCGGCGCGGGGACGGGTGCTGTCGCCTATGCATTTCACGGCGGGATCGGCACTGCTTCGCGGGTGACCGCGAAGGAAGACGGCGGCTACACCGTCGGCGTGCTCGTGAACATCAACACCTTTGCTCGCCGCGAGGATTTCCGGGTCGACGGAGTGCCGGTAGGCGCAAACATCACCGACCTGCAGCCCTACCAGGGCAAGCATAGTGAAGGATCGATTATTATCGTCGTGGCAACCGACGCGCCTTTGCTGCACCAACAGCTCATCGATCTTGCAGAGCGCGCAGCCTTAGGTCTCGCGCGTACGGGCGCCTCTTCACGCGAGGGGAGCGGCGATATCGTCATCGCTTTTTCAACTGCCAACGTTGTTCCGTACGCCTCGGCTCAGCGTACGTTTCAGACGACGGTGATGGATAGGTCATACCTCAATCCTGTCTTCGTGGCGTGCATCGAAGCGACAGACGAAGCGATCGTCAACGCATTGCTTGCGGCGCATAGCATGACGGGGCGCGACGGTAATACGGTGTTTGCATTGCCGCACGATCGTCTGATGCGCATCATGCATCGGTATGGCCGCTAGCATCCGTTTTCGGCCCGCGGCAAGTACCGCTGTTCTTTCAGTCGCCGGCCGGCGCTTACGCGCGGCGTGGACACACTCCGGAATTTGTGCGGTCGATGAAGAGTCGCTGTCGACGAGGCGCGCCCTCGAGCACCGGCTGC
>Ga0185299_10008204_pt1 | contig 10396 bp, 12 predicted proteins | sample PaiPotPPA55metaG_FD_128002 | JGI IMG/M metagenome (GOLD analysis project Ga0185299, IMG submission 128002) | Iron sulfur acid spring bacterial and archeal communities from Banff, Canada, to study Microbial Dark Matter (Phase II) - Paint Pots PPA... ...
ATTTCATCTGCCCTTTCTTGATCATGTGCATTAATTCGACGCCACTCAGGATGACGCGCGCGCAGTGGAAATCCTTGAACCCCAGCATCGCCCGAGTGATGCGTTTGATGGCCCGATGGTCTTGCTCGACAATATTGTTGAGGTACCTCGCCTGACGGATCTTGATAAACGTTTCGCGCTCGGCGTTCACCGCGTGCAACGCGACCAGATATGTGATTGCGCTGGCCAAGCGCGTTGGCGTAGCCTACGTGACGACCTTCAGCGATCGCTGGGCGTTCGCTGTCACCCGTCTTGCCGGCGATGAAGTCCCGAGCGATGCCACGGACGACTTGCTGGTGGCGCTCACCCGCGCGGGCAAGATCTCGCCGCGCGCCATGGCCAAACTGGTCATGGCGCATCACCGTGCACTTAAATCGCATGTTGGATCCTTTCGGCGATTTTGAGGTCGCGGGCTATCTACGAAATATCGGCATGGAAAAGGACCTTGGCGTCATCAAGGCCACCGAGCACGCCTTGTTCCGTGCCCAGCTTCCGACGGCACTGACATACCTGGCCCAACGTCGCAGGATTGGCTATGACGACTTCCTAGCCGTGCATCGGCTGCTGTTAGTGGACAACCGGACCATCCGCGCTTGGCTGGTTGCACATGCAAGTCAAATACGACATGTGGCAACTTCGCGCGAAGGGCATTCCGAAGGTCGCTCCGGCTCGTCCGGGCGTGCATGCCCCAAGCTGCTTAAACCTCAGTTGCACACACGAAACGCCGTACACGCATGGCCATTGACTCAAGCGGTCAGTAGCCAGTTGACCGGTTCAGGATGCTTCGTTAGGCTAAGTAACGAAGCAGGAGTGTGCCGCTAAACGTCGAATGGTCGATTGCATCGATTGCGCCCCGACTCACCGCCTCAACGCCGCCGCAGTTGCTTCATCCGCTGGAAAAAACAACTCAATCGCCAACTCGGACAACGTGATATCGATCGGCGTACCAAACATCAATGTCGTGCTGATGAACGACAATTGCCCGGCGGCCGTGCTCAACACGAACGGAATGGCGATAGAAGATTCCGCCGCGTCATCCCGACCCGATCCGCCCGGATAACGCTTCAACTCATCTCGCAACGCGATCAATTGCGGATCAGCCGTGAGACTGATTTGACGCTCGAGTCGCTCCAGCAAATGCCCACGCCATTGCCCGAGATTAACAATCTTCGGCGCCAACCCCAGCGGATGCAAACTCAGGCGCAACACATTCACCGGCGGTTCGAGCAACGACGGATCAGCATCGGCAATCAGCGCAGCCACAGCACCATTTGCCGACACCAGATTCCAATGCCGGTCGATAGCCAGCGCCGGATAAGGCTCTTGCCCCTTTAAAACCTGCTCGACTGCAGCACGCGCGGGCTGCATCGATTGATCAGCGAGTGAGCGCTCCTGGAACACGGGCGCAAACCCGGCCGCCGTCAACAACTGGTTGCGTTCGCGCAGCGGCACATCCAGATACTCGGCGAGCCGAAGGACCATCGCACGGCTCGGCGTGGCGCGACCCGTTTCGATAAAACTCAGATGCCGGCTCGAAATCTCCGCTTCGCTGGCCAGATAAAGCTGGCTCATGCGCCGTCGCTCGCGCCAGTGCTTGATCAGTGGGCCGATAGGAACAGCCGTCGCAGTCAGTGTGTTCATGGTTCTACCTTATCAAACGGGCGCACGCCGCTCCATTACCTCCCGGGTAATCGACCCGCGTCACGCTTGTCCCGATGATTGATTCCAGGCCGCGCTAATCCAGTCCGGCCATCGCCTCGAAGGCTTTCGAAGGAGAAAATCATGACTGAGTATGACGTTCTGGTGAGCCGCTATATCGACACATGGAACGAGACGAATCCGTCTCGCCGCAACGCTCTGGCCGCGCAGGTTTTGCTCGAAGGCGCGCGCTACACCGACCCGATGATGAGCAGCACAGGCCCAACGGAATTCGCCGAGATGATTGGCGCGTTTCAGGCGCAGATGCCGGGGTTGTCGTTCGAGCGTGTCGGCGGGATCGATGCGACGGGCGCGATGGTGCGCTTCAGTTGGCGCCTGATCGACGCCAGCGGGCGGCAGTTTGCGAGTGGTACGGACATCGGCGAATTTTCCCTCGATGGACGGTTCGCCGACATTACGGGTTTTCTCGACAGCACGCTGATGGGCCAGCCATGGTCTGTCGAGAAGTACGCCGCTTTCTGGGCCGCGCCGGATTTCGGCAAGCCGAGCGACGAACTCGCAGCGGATATTGAAGGATATTGGCCGGGATTGCAGGCGCCTTTGAAGGGCGTGGAAGCCTACGTTCGCCCGCTGCATGAACTGCTGCGCCACGTTCCGGATTTCAGGCTGGAAGTGGCCGACTACGCGAGTCGCGGCGATACGGTCTTCATTCGCTGGATTGCAACGGGTACGCACGGCGATATGCCGCTGCGCTTCGAAGGGGTGGATTGCGTTCGTCACAGCAATGGCCAGGTTTATGAGAACCGGATCTACTGCGATCATCCGCTGATTCAGGCGTTGAACCGGTAGCAGAATTGGCAGCCCGACGGGCTGCCAATTTCTCTGCCGTCGGCGAGGGTGTCCCGCCCCGACAACGCGATGTCTTTTCATTGCATCACGAGCAAACCATCGAACTCAGAGTTCGTCGTCATCCAGCTCGTCAGCTCCGTGCGCGTCCGTTTGCCCCGTTTCGCCGCGTACCGCCCGCCGCTTTCGCTGCACATGGTAAGCGGTAAGCACCGCATGCACGACCATGTCCAGCGCCGGTTTCGCATTGCCTTGCTTGTCCGTCCAGGTCTTCGGCGTAAGTGCGCCGGCAAGCGAGACGCTGTCGCCGTCATCGAGCGCCTGGAGCGCTTCCTTGACGGTGTCGTCAAAGGCGATCACGTTCACGAACAGGCTCTCGCCATCGCCGGCCGCGGCACGAACCCGGCATGTCACGAAGTGCGTGCCGTGCTGACCCGTGCGCACTTGCGCCGTGCCGTAGAGACGCCCGGAAACCAGGCCATCGATCATGGTGTGCCCCTTCAAAATTCACCGATTGTCTCATCGCGAGCGAGCGTTTCGCTGCTGAATGGATTGGATGGTGCTTTAAAAAGCGCCTGAGTGCGGGTTCGGGCTGAATCGAGTGTTCAACCGGTTTGGACTCGATCGGCTTTGATGCGCATTGCGCGCTCGCTGTCCCGTCTACTTCCGCTTCGCCTCTTCGAGACACGCTGCCAGCTTCTCGAAATAGTCGAGCGCCTTGCGCGTGGGTACGACGGTCTTGGTCCTCAGATCCGTACTCGATTCGTCCACTGAGACGAGTCCTTCCCGTCTCAAACGCGCGAGTTTGCGATGCACCGTCGCCGGCGCACCCGCAACCGATAACGCCATTGTCTCGGTCACAGTCAGCGTACGCCCGGCGTGCCAGGCCGCTGTCAGCGCTTCGAGCAGACGTTCTTCGGCGGCATCGAGTTTCGGAACGGACGGCAATGCCTGCACCGCCTGAGCGAGGTTCAGGAAACGAAAATAGGTATCGACAAGGTGTTTTTTTGCCATGGCGGCGGACTCGAGATGCATCCGTGAATCATAGCATCGGCCACTAAACCACCCTCAATACAGCCTTCAAAACACCTTATCATTTTGATAATTAAATGTTACGATTCACGAAAGAGGGCGCTTACCGACGTAATGAAGTAACGCGCAACTAGACCTGAGAACCACAAAAAAAGAGCACGTTGCCCTGCGATGGACGCTGGGCAACGTAGCCAATTGAACGATCATGACGAATTCAAACACGCATCGCGAAGCGGCAACGGTGGGGCGCTTTAGCGCGCAATATGCCGACCGCGAAATCGCGCATCTGCGCCATATGATTCGCTATGCGAACCGGGACGGCGCGATGAATGCCGATTACTGGCGTGCCCGCATGGAGCGACTGCAATTCGTCGCCGATCTGCTTCCGCAACAACGCGATTGCGTGAAGGCCCTGATGCGTGAACTGGAGAGCATGTCCGGGCAACTTCATGACTCCCTTGACGTTGCTTGAGCGCCACCTGCGACAGAACTGCTCACGTTGTGACACGGCGATTCAGCGTCAGCGCGAGGCCCGATGCATCGACGCATGCATTCGGGTGAGAAACCATAAGCCCAGCTTTAGCGTATAGATGATCATGAGGGTCCCGCTCAGATCGCCAATGAACATCACGAGAAAACGCTCACCGATGTTTTCGGTGTCTCCGCTCAATGCAATCCAGGCCTGTTGCATGGCAGGGCCGGCAAGCGAATAGAGCAGGATCAGCACTAACAGACGCCCGGCCGTGAGATTCGAGAGTGACGTGCTGAGTCCAAGTTTGCGCGTGGCGAACAGATACACGAGATACGGCGCGAGCGCAGAGATAATGCCGCCGAAAGTCGCGCGAACCGGGTCGTTCGGAAAGTAGTAGAGGAAACAACTGATCCACGACGCTATTAGTATGCCGATTGCGCCGAGCGCGCCGAATAACAGCGTGCATAAAAGGCGTATACCGGCTGGCAGGTAGATCCAGTTGACACCGCGCACGAATTCCGAATGCCGGAAGATCCATTCGTTGGCGACCAGCGCGAGCAGGAATACGAAAGTGGTGCCGCAGACCACGGCGAGGCGATGGCGGATGTTCATGGACAAATCAGAAGGCAAACTCGATTGCGTGCGGGGCAAAGATCGCGAACCTGAATCGGACCGCAGCAGGTGATGAACGATAAATGCTGTAGGGGTGAATTCTATCAGCGCGCATCGAATCCATTCGCGCCGGTACGCTGAGCGGCCTAGTGCCTCTTGAGGCGAGAGCGCGCTTAGCGAAAGAAATCTTGTGTCACATCATGTTGGCAGCCGTAATTCGGGGTTACTGGCTCGAAACAATTCGGCCGGGTCATTCCGCTAAGATTTACCTCAACAAAACCTACTCCGTTGAGGTGCCCTTCAAATGAACAACAAACTAAAGACTTCCATTTTTGCTGGCGCGATTGCCATCGGGGCGCTCGGAATGTCCGGTGCGGCAATGGCTCAAGTGCGTCTTGGTATCAATATCGGCGTGCCTGCGCCGGTCTACGTTGCCCCGCAACCGGTCTATGCACCGCCGCCTCCGCCGGTCGTCTACGCACCGCCGCCGGTGTATGCGGCGCCGGTTGTGGTGATTGGCTGGCACGGCGATCGTTATTGGGACGGCCGACGCTATTGGAATCGTAACGACTGGTACCGCTATCACGGTGGCCCGCGATACGGCGACCATCGCGGCTGGCACTAAGGACCAGACGTTATAAACCACACTTCGAGAACTCAGCACAAAGGCCATCCGGCGCAAGCCGGATGGCCTTTGTTTTTCCCGCGTCAGCAACAACCGCTCAGCGCCAAGCCAGCCGATCCGGCATTTCCCACGATGTAACAAAAAGTAAGCTTTCAGCAGACAATACCTTTGCGCGGAAGAACAGCTTACAAAGTTGAAGTACCGAATTGAACGCGATCCGCTATATTCGCTTCCACCTGAACAATGATGGCAAGAGGCGCGCCTTACATGAACGAGATCAAAAGCATCCGGATTCTGACTGGCATCGCTGGTCTGTGCCTCGTCACGATGTCCGGTTTTGCCCACGCCGGCGGCGTGAGCGTGGGGATCAACATCGGCATTCCCGCGCCGGTCTATGTGGCGCCGCAGCCTTACTATGCCCCACCGCCGCCAGTCATCTATCAGCCGGCGCCGGTGTACGCGCCGCCGCCGGTGGTGATCGGCTGGTATGGCAACCGGTACTACGATGGCCGCCGCTATTGGGGTCGTGACGAGTGGTATCGGCGCCATGGCGGGCGTCCGAACTATGGGCCGTCGTATGGTCATGGCGGTCCGGGATACGGACATGGTGACCGCGGCAATCACGGTGACCGCGGCGGAAATCGCGGCCGTAACGATAACCGCCAATAAACAGCCCGGTATTTAAAAAGCCGTCTCGCGCAAAGCGGGACGGCTTTTTTGACTTCATCGACGGCTGAAGGACCGCCTTCGTCCGGAGACTATTCCGCCGCCTGGGCAGCCATTCCGCCGACGACCGCATTAAAGCCGCTATCGACATGGATGATCTCGGCGCTCACGCCGCCTGCCAGATCCGACAACAGGAACGCCGCCACATTGCCGACCTGATCGATGGTCACATTGCGCCGCAACGGCGCGTTGTTCTCGACGAATTCCAGAATCTTGCCGAAACCCTTGATGCCGCTGGCCGCCAGCGTCTTGATCGGACCTGCCGAGATGCCGTTCACGCGCACCCCCTTTTCTCCCAGCGACGCCGCCAGATAACGCACGCTGGCTTCGAGCGATGCCTTCGCCAGGCCCATCGTGTTGTAGTTCGGAATCGCGCGCTCGGCGCCCAGGTAGCTAAGCGTGAGCAGCGAGGCATCGGCGGACAGCATCGATTGCGCGGCTTTGGCGAGCGCCGGGAAGCTGTACGCGGAAATGTCGTGGGCGATGCGGAAGTTCTCGCGTGTCATGCCATCGAGGAAATTCCCCGCGATCGCTTCGCGCGGTGCAAAGCCGATGGAATGCACGAGACCGTCGAGTGTGTCCCAGCGTTCGTTCAGCGAGATGAACAGGGCGTCGATCTGGGCGTCGTCGCCCACGTCGCACGGGAACACGAGGTCGCTGCCGAATTCGGTCGCGAACTCGGTGATGCGGTCCTTGAAGCGGTCACCCACGTAGGTGAATGCGAGTTCGGCACCTTCGCGCTTGCAAGCTGCCGCAATACCGTAGGCGATCGAGCGGTTCGACAGCAAGCCCGTGAGCAGAATCCGTTTTCCAGCGAGAAATCCCATGAATGCTCCTTAAGAAGTCGATATCGCACATGCCCGGACCGAGCGCGCGCAAGCGGCGCGCACGTCGTTACAATGCCCGGGACAGTGGTTTTAGTAGAATTCTCTCACATCGCTTAAGGTGGGCCATGCCTGGCGGCCCTTGGGCTGCCCTTCAACGGTCCTTGGGCGGCAAGCTGTTTTTCCAATCATCGTTTCACTGGTACACATAAAGGCACTCATGGCGACTGGCTCCCGACGGGTCCTCGGTCTTCTGTTTGGCAGCTTACTGATCGGTTTCGGCGGGCTCGCGGTACCGAAAGCGGCGCTGGCCGTGTACGCCATCGCGCAGTACGGCGAGCCGAAATATCCAGCTAGTTTCAAACACTTCGATTACGTGAACGCCGACGCGCCACGCGGCGGCACGCTTGTTCTGGCGAACCCGAACCGCCTCACGAGCTTCGATAAATTCAACCCGTTCACCCTGCGCGGCAACCCCGCGCCCGGGCTCGGGTACATGTTCGAGAGTTTGACAACGGGCAGCCTCGACGAGGTATCGACGGCTTACGGTCTTCTCGCCGACGACATCAACGTTGCGCCCGACGGTCTCTCCGCTACGTTCCACATCAACCCGAAGGCACGTTTTTCGAACGGTGATCCGGTCCTCGCCGAGGACGTCAAATACTCGTTCGAGACGCTGAAAAGCCCGCAGGCCGCGCCGCAGTACTCGGTGTATTTCGGCCAGATATCGCGTGCGGTCATTCTCGATCCGTTGACTATTCGCTTTGACTTCAAAGAGCGCACGCGGGAGATGCCGTTTATCGCGGGCGGGATTCCTGTGTTTTCGCACAAGTGGGGCATGAAGCCCGACGGCAGTCACATTCCCTTCGATCAACTCGCGTTCCAAAAGCCGATAGGCAGTGGGCCGTATCTCATCGAACAGTATGACAACGGCCGCACGATCACCTACAAGCGCGACCCGGCGTATTGGGGCGATGCGCTGCCGGTGCGTGTAGGCACGTACAACTTCGAGCGCATTACATACAAGCTTTATTCGGACGGCGTTGCGCGGCTCGAGGCGTTCAAGGCCGGCGAGTACGACGCGCTGGTCGAATATATTGCGCGTAACTGGGTGCGTCGCGACATCGGCAAACGCTTTGACAATGGCGAGTTGATCAAGCGCGAGTTTCGTAACCACAACGGCACGGGCATGCAGGGTTTCTTCATCAACCTGCGACGGCCGATTTTCCAGGACGTGCGCGTGCGTCAGGCGCTCGATCTTGCGTTCGACTTCCAGTGGCTGAACCGGCAATTGTTTTTCGGCCAGTACACGCGCATCGACAGCTTCTTCGCGAACACGGATCTGCAAGCGACGGGCAAGCCAAGCGCGGGCGAACTTGCGATCCTCTCGCCATTTCGCGCGCAACTCGACCCTGCTGTGTTCGCCGACATGGTGAAGCAGCCGGACACCGATCCGCCCGCTTCATTGCGCGCGAACCTGATCAGGGCGCGCAAGCTGCTGGCCGATGCGGGCTGGACGTATCGGGACGACGCTTTGCGTAACGCGAAGGGCCAGCCGTTCGTGTTCGAGATATTGGATGACTCGGGCGGTGGGGCGTCGATGGAACCGGTCGTCGCCACGTTCCAGCGCAACTTGCAGAAGCTCGGGATTGTCGCGAACTTCCGGACGGTCGACTTTGCGCTGATCCAGAAGCGCTTAGACGCCTACGACTTCGATATGACCAGCCTGCGCATGCCCGACGTGCAGATTCCGGGCACGGAACAGGAGACGCGTTTTGGCAGCAAGTCTGCGGATCAGCAGGGCTCGGATAACTATAGCGGTGTAAAGTCGCCGGCCATCGATTCGATCGTGCATACGCTGATCGGTGCCCAGACGCGCGAACAACTGCTCGATGCCACCCACGCGCTCGACCGGGTCCTGATGCACGGCTACTATGTGATCCCGCATTGGTACACGGCGTCGCACCGGGTGGCGTATCGCAACACGCTCTCGTATCCGGCGACCTTGCCGCTGTACTACACCGCCGAAGACTGGATCACATCGACGTGGTGGTTCAAGCCGAACGCGTCTATGTCGTCTGCTGCAGCCGAGAAGTAAATCCACGCATTTAATCACTCAAGCACTCACTCAAGCGGACCGCGCCCATGTGGAGCTACATCCTCAAACGAATCTTGCTGATGATCCCGACCTTGCTCGGCGTCCTCACGCTGACGTTCGCCGTGATCCAGTTCGTGCCCGGGGGACCGGTTGAGCAAGCCGTGCATGAATTGCGGCGCGGTGAGCAAAGCACGAGCTTTGGCATGCGCATGCATACCGGCGTGGATGCGCAGCAAGTCGCGCAACTTCGCGCGCTATACGGCTTCGATAAACCGCCGCTCGAGCGCTACTGGCTGATGCTCGGCCGCTTCGCCCGTTTCGATCTCGGCGATAGCTATTTCCGCCATCAAAGCGTGTGGTCGCTGATTGTGTCGAAGCTGCCGGTGTCGATCAGCATCGGGATGTGGACGTTCTTTATTACGTATCTGATTTCGGTGCCGCTCGGGATCGCGAAGGCGGTGCGTAACGGTTCCACCTTCGATGTCACAACAAGTCTGCTTGTGCTCGTCGGCTTCGCTATTCCCGGCTTCGTGCTCGGCGTGTTGCTGCTGGTGCTGTTCGGCGGCGGTTCCTTCTGGCAACTGTTTCCGCTGCGCAATCTCACCTCGGATAACTGGGCGACGTTAAGTCTCGGCGGCAAGATTGCCGACTACTTGTGGCACATCACGTTGCCCATCGTGGCGTCTGTGGTGGGCAGCTTTGCTGTCATCACCATGCTGACCAAGAACGCGTTCCTCGATGAAATCCGCAAGCAATATGTGCTGACGGCGAGGGCGAAGGGGCTATCGGAGAGGAGCGTGCTTTGGAAGCACATCTTCCGCAACGCGTTGTTGCCGCTGATCGTGGGTTTTCCGGGCGCGTTCATCGGAGCGTTCTTTACAGGCAGTTTGCTGATAGAAACGCTTTTTTCACTCGACGGCCTCGGCCTGCTTTCCTACGAGTCCGTCGTGCGGCGCGATTATCCGGTCGTGCTCGGCACGCTGTATCTCTTCACGCTGATTGGCCTTGCCACCAAGCTGATTTCCGACCTTTGCTATGTCTGGGTCGATCCGCGCATTCAATTCGAACAACTGGAGCGTTGAATTGAACCGTTCCCTGCTCCGTACGCCTCAAGACAGCGACGCCCAGCCGCTCAGCGTTCCTGCTTCCATCACGCCAGGTCAACGCGTCTGGCAACGTTTTAAGCGCAACCGGCTGGGTTACTGGAGCCTCGTGATTTTCGTGATTGCGTTCGCGATCAGTCTCGCGGGGCCACTGTGGTCGAATGACAAACCGCTGGTCGTGCGCTACGAAGGGCATCTTTATTTCCCGCTGGTAAAGACGTACGCGGAGACCAAGTTCGGCGGCGATTTTCCGACGCCCGCGGACTACCTCGATCCGTATATTCGCGACCGCTTCAGTCAGGGCAGTAACTTCGCCGTTTATCCGCCGAACCACTACTATTACGACACGCTCAACTACTT
>Ga0185299_10008206_pt1 | contig 10393 bp, 5 predicted proteins | sample PaiPotPPA55metaG_FD_128002 | JGI IMG/M metagenome (GOLD analysis project Ga0185299, IMG submission 128002) | Iron sulfur acid spring bacterial and archeal communities from Banff, Canada, to study Microbial Dark Matter (Phase II) - Paint Pots PPA... ...
GTCGGCCTTTGGAGTCTGCCAACGGAAGGAGCTGCACGCTGGGTGAGAAGAATTAGAGAGTCTTCCGGAAGCACTGTTTACACCAATATCGGTGAGGCGATTCAAGGAATTGTTTCCCAGGTCCCGCATGTGGAACACCAGATCCAGAGCGGACCGGAGAACATAACACAAGCACACTGAAGCAGCTTAGTCGCATTAACTGTCCCGTTCACTTACATCGGCAACTCTGCTTGGTCCTCCCCTGGCGTCGCTGCACTCTGCTCGCTGTCTTTCACCACGCTTGATTAGGAGGAAGCGGCCGAGTCGGAAACTTACCTCGATTGCCGAACGAAACGTAAATCCTGCTGCTACCAAGATGGCCGCGAAATAGAATCTGGCCCTTCGTCAAAGCGGATCGGAAGCCGAAGGCAGGCAAAGTTTTAAATGCTCTGGCGGCTACCGCAATTATTTGGCAGTTATGAAGATTCGGATCGCATGGACATTTTAATCAAACCATCGGAATAGGAAGCTAACGATCGCGAAGAGAGACGTCTTGGTATCTGGATCGGTTCAGCGTGCTCAACCGATGACGCCGGCCTCCTTGAAACTGAAATAGCGGTTTCTGCCGCTGCCGGCGCGCCAATGATGACGCGATTGTGTCGGACATTTAAATCGTATCGATAGCGGGAAATCTGCGGAGCTCACGCCCGCAGCCTCTCGAACTCTTCCTTCGAAATCTGATGAACCTCGAAGTTGTCTCGAGGTAAACCAGTGATCTCGCTAGCCTTTGCCAGAGCCGCTACAGGACTTTGATCGACGGTGACGGCTTTCGCCTCCGGATCACCTTTTTTGCAAGTCTTGAAGTAGTACTCGATACCCGATTCAGGATAAAGTGATGGCATATCTGACGAGTACTCAGGTGAACACTATCGGCAAGCCTTGATTTCGATCAGGGACAGATTCAAGAATAGGGAAATTTAAACGTGCGAGATATCGGCAAATCGGAGGAAGAACGGGACAGGACGATCGATCACCTGCGAGATTTTCTTAACGTAAACTACGCGCCGGCGACTGAAGTCGCACGGAGTCTGAATGTTAGACCAGAGAGGGTTTATTCCTGGCTTTCCGGGAAGAGCCGGCCGTCGCATCCGGAGCGAATTACGGCGTTCCTGGACGCCTTACCAAACGAGCCGGGCTGCGGCGTAACACCGACCGGCTACGAATATCGCGAGTACAAGAACTGGAGGGGGATTCCAAAGCCGCGGCGCTGTCCGTTCTGCAAGCGGGCAAAGGGAGAAGTGCAGAAGGTGAGAGGCGGCTTTCAAGGAGTTTGTCGGAAATGCGGAGCGACGGGACCAAAACAAGTCGATCGAGTCGCGGCGCTGCGAGCGTGGAATGGAAAACTCAAGGATTTCAATTTCGCCAGCGATCAGTCGCTAAACTTTCTTCGATCTCGAAAGCGGAGCGCTAGCAAAGCGCCGCAGCGTTTCAAAATCCGTAGGAAAAATGGCGATCGCGAGCCCCGCGAGTTAACGAGTGCGTCGCCTAAAACAAGGACCGTAACGCGATAAACTCGAAGGGACCGCGAGATTTCTTCATTCCGACCAACGGAATGGCCGCATCACCTGCAGATCCATTTCTTAGTTATTTGAGGAAAAACCTACTCTGATAGCGCAGAATAAATTCCTCGACGGCTTGGCGTGCGATTTCGCTGTCTGGCGTGCCTTGGCGGTTTCGGGATGGGCGTCGGCTGAGCCAATCTGATAAGATCGCTTCAAAAACCCTGGTCCTGGTGTGCCCGAGCGCGCGGCTCTGCATGGTCAGCCATCTCACGTGGAAAGGCGATAGATTTTCGTCAATGAATTTCTCTATCTCACTCTCGCCGCTGCCTAAGAGGGGATTAAGATTGGATATGGGTTACCGGCCCGACACAACTCTGTTCGCATAAAGACTCGTTCAAGGATCGCCAAGTGCATGTTTCTTTGCAGAAATAGGGTGACTTTCGTCATTGGCATCGCGGTTTGCCGAATCGACACTGATTAAGCCTAAAGATAAGAGGCGCTGGTCGCAGTCCACTTAAGCGACCTGTGACTGTTCCAAAACCACTTCTTTCGCTTTCTTATCGTCTCTCCAGCCTAGGAACGTGGTCTGGCGTAGCTGGTCGTCAGCGGTTAATTCAGCATACTCGACTTCGCAAACCAGTTTAGGCCGTACCCACTGGATCTTTTCTTTGATGTTAGGCGGATTGACGAACGGACACTTCTCAGTGAATAGCGGCTTCATTTTTTCCACGGCATCCTTCAGGCCTTTCTCGCTAAAGCCAGAACCCGCGTAGCCATAGTGGCGGAGTTCACCATTGGAGTAAGCACCGAGCACGACAGCACCCAGATGCTTCCGGCTTCCTTTGGGCGCAGTGAATCCGCCAACGACAAACTCCTGTTGCAACCTCGCTTTAATCTTTAGCCAGTCTGAGGTTCGTTTTCCTGGCCGGTAAATACTGTCTTTGCGTTTGGCGATGATCCCTTCCATGCCTTTTTCTTTCGTAAGATTGAAGAGGGCCTTGCCCTCGTCTTCCACATAACTCCCAAGCTGGACGCCTTCGCGGGGTTTCACAACGCGTTCGAGCACTTTCCTACGTTCAAGGATTGAGTGACCTGTAAGGTCGTCTCCGTTATACCAAAGGATGTCAAAGACATAGTAGAGAGTCGGCGCAGTTGGTTGCTTTTGGAACCTTTGCAGAAGCTGAAAACGCGGTATCCCATTTTCATCAACGGCGACAACTTCTCCATCGAGAATGGTCGAGCGCAGCTTCAGTTTAGACACCGCGGCCGCAATGGCCGGAAACTTCGCTTCTAATGCCAGTCCGTTTCGAGACCAGAGGTGGGGTTTGCCGGCAGAATCGAAGACCGTGATCGCTCGATAGCCATCGAGCTTGATTTCGAAGATCCAATCTGGCGAGTCGAAGGGAGCTTTCGTACTCTCCGCCATCGTCGGGGGAACGAAGTCCGGGAAGGCCTTCTTTTGCACGATAAAGTCCCTGCTAGTTGCTTTTTACCAGTAACTGCTGCCGGAGTTGCTCATATTTTTTGGTATCTGGGTGCTCCGGTCCCAAAACCTTGCGCGCTCCGTTTGCCGCGCGCCGCGCGAACGCGCTTGCTTCCTGGATTTGGCTCTGGGCGCGCAAACAAACCGCGAGATCAAAGCAAGTCCTCAGCGTATCAGGATGTTCGGGACCAAGCACTTTTTCTCTGAGCTCGATCACCGCGCGATCCTCCGTTTCTGCCTCGACATACTTACCTTGATGAGCAAGAGCGCTTGCCAGATTGCAGCGCGCCTCTAACGTCTCAGGATGTTCGGGGCCGAGCACTTTCTCTTCGAGCTTGATCACCGCGCGATCCTCCGCTTCGGCCTCGGCATACTTGCCTTGCTTATCAAGCGTATCCGCCAAACCGTTGCGCGTGTTCAGCGTATCAGGGTGTTCGGGGCCGAGCACTTTCTCTTCGAGCTTAATCACCGCGCGGTCCTCCGCTTCGGCCTCCACATATTTTCCCTGGACGGCAAGCGTACTTCCTAGATTGCTGCGCGCCTGCAAAGTTTCAGGATGTTCGGGGCCGAGCGCGTTTTCTCTCAACTTAACCTCGGTGCGAAACTCCGATTCGGCCTCAGAATACTTGCCTTCGGCGTAGAGCGTGGCGGCTAAGTTGTTGCGCGTGTCCCGCGTGACAATGTGCTCGGAGCCGAGCACTTTTTCTTCTAACTGAAGCACCGCGCGCAACTCGGGTTCGGCCTCGACATACTTGCCCTGCAGACAAAGCGCAGATGCCAGACTGCTGCGCGTTTCCAGTGTATCAGGGTGTTCGGGGCCGAGCACTTTTTCTTCCAACTGAAGCACCGCGCGAAACTCCATTTCAGCGGCCGCATACCTGCCTTGATAGAAAAGCTCGTCCGCCAGTCTGCGGCGCGTGGCCAGCGTGTCAGGATGCTCGGAACCGAGTGCGCGCTCGCGCTCTATCAACACTTCGGATAAGATGCGTTCGCTGTCTCGGTACTGACCAAGATCGTCGAGAACCCAGGCGAGGGCGAACTGTACGCGGGCCCACTCCACGGCATCTCGGGCACGGTCAGTCAGCCGCTCGGCGTCACGCAGCCGCTTTGCTGCGTCAGCGTATTCGATGCGTTTTTCGGCTGCCCACGCAGCCAGCTCAAACGCTTTGACCGCTTCCGCGTTTTTTGGCGGACTGGCTCGCTGCGCTTGATCAGCGGCAGCGAGGGCCAACCGCTCGGCCTCATTGTAATCCTTTGCCACGTAAGCGGCGTTCGCCCGCTCATAAGTGGTGGCATTCGGCGCTTTCTTGAGTTCTTCAGCGAAGCGCGGGAGCTGTTCCTTGAGCGTGGTGGCGTCAAGCCCAAGCTGTTTGGCGAGTTCCTCGTAGGTACGCTGTTCGAGTTCCTCAGACTTCTGGCCGGGCTGTTCCCGGCGCACTGTATATTGCACTTCGGCGAAAGAATTGACGCCTTCCTGCAGTTTTTCGAATTTGATCTGTAAAGCCTGCAGTTGCTCGTTAGAATGTTGCTGGCTCTGCAAAACCCAAATGCTCAGAGCGACGCTCAAGACAAGGGACGCCGTGACGCAGGCGGCCCAACGTTTTACCCCGCGCCGGAGCCGGGTAAGGTCGTCACGCAGCTTAAGCACGCTAGCTTCCAAGCCCTCCCTTGTGTCCAGTGGGTGGTAAAGATGGCTGTCGGCCTTTAGCCGGGCACGATAGTTGTCCTGTAACTTCCGTTTTTCCTCGGCTTCTTGATCGTGGGGGTCAGTCGGAAAACTTTCGTCGAGGAAGAGATACCAGACTTTCTTTTTCGTGCTGCCTGCGTAGAGCGCCTCGTATTGAGTGTAACTGACACGGCCGAATTTTTCATCGACGCTCGGGGGCTCGGTCCCGTAGCATTGCCCAACGAGCTGCACGACTGCTTTGCAGGAGTCAATTCGACGGCGAAGCATCGCCCGCAGGTCGCCTTCTTCCGTCCCGAAGACATCCTGCCACTCTGGATCGTAGCCGAGGAAGATCAAGGTGTTGGCCGCCAGCTGGCGGGCACTTCTGAGCTCGGAGCTCACGGCGGAGATGAAGATGGCGGGTCTCGGAGACATGCCCACTGATCGATCGGAGGGTTTATTTTATCTGACTTTGAAACTAGTTACAAGAACAGGAAGACAGTCATCGCGTAATACTCCAAAGATTGCCGATCTATCCCTTTTCAAGAGATAATCGCTATTGCGTCGGGAACGACCTCGAAGGCAATAGAGGGCGAACTCCACTTGGTACCAGTGACATACGGCTACAAAATCAGCGCCGGAAACTCGCTTCGACTTCTTCCGGCTCAAGAGTTTTGTGATGGTTAATATGATGGGAAGACTCCAGATTTAATCCTGAGTAGAATTGATTCGTCTCATTACAACTAAAACTATATTAAATCCCAAACTGCAATTGGACTGCGATGATGTTAATAGTGAATCCGCTCCACATCTTCTCGAAGAACAAATTGCTGCGCCGGTCAATAGCTTGGTCGTTTGACTAATTCTCGGTCCGTTGCACTCCGCTCCAGCGAGTTCAAGCTCAAATCCGGCATAAACAGCTCCCACTACGGGCTGACCCGGCATTTATTCCGTTTTGAGCTTGAGCTCGCTTCCGCTCCGCACTAGAAAGGTGGCTGTATTTTGCTTTTGATTACTTGCTCGCTCGTCCCTAGCTCTCAAAAGCAAAACCAAGAGGGCCTACTAGCCAACACGCCTCTTCAAAAGAGGTTATAGCCGCTCCGCTTTTACTAGCGATCAATCCCACTCGTTTCGACGACAAGCCGAGGACTGTTTTCGGGCGGCACCTTCCGCGCCTTGTGCTCGTGAATAATGGTGAGCTGATAGACAGGGTCGCCAGGACATCCACAGATCTGCCCGTACTAGCAGGAGTCGCTAAAGCCCAGCCTTTCTAACCTAATTGTAGGGAGCCTAGATCCTATGACACCTTGGCCATTTCGAAATTTAAGACTTGCCGACGACTCTCGAATTAGACCAAGCTGCGAATTAAACGAGAATAGCTGAAATCAGATGAGATCGGTTGCTTCTCTCTTTCTTTTTTTCCTCCTCTCCGGTACCGCTCTCTGCAAAATAAGTGAAGGTGATCCGGTTTCACCGGACAAGCGATTTCGAGTCGGGACCGGGTCTGCAGAGGACCAGCTGGCGATACTGGATAGCGCGGGAAGCCCGGTACTGCCCTTAGATGCCCAAGACAGTGCGCGCGGTGTGGGCGTTTATTGGTCTTCGGACTCGCGGCGCGTCGTCATATTCGTTCAGTGGAAGTGGTCCGTATCGCTATGCGCCGCGCAGATCACATCTGGACGTTGGCAAAGGATTGAGGTTCCTGACTTTTTCCACGAGGTCGAAAAGCAAGCAAAACCGATGTTGAACACCAAGTCCGGCCGGACTTGGAGTGCGCAGCAAGACTATTTTGGAAGCCTGAGGTGGCTCAACGACGTGGCATTCGAGTACGATAGCACCGTTTCGTTTGGAAACGGAAACAGTCCTAAGGACGTAGACGAAGACATCAAAGAGTTTCAATGCCAGGTGAGGATGGAATTTGCGTCCGGGATGATCGTTACTAACTCGGTCGGAGTTGTGCCGAGAGCCGATACGACCGACGCCGGCACAACCAACAGTATTACAAATAAACATGGCAATATTGAAGAGGATCCACGCTATGCCCCGCAGGATGCTCGCTTGAACAATGTTTACTCCGCTCTTCGATCTAAGTTCTCACCGGCCAAAAGGGAACAGTTAAAACAGCTGGAGCGCGACTTTCTCAACCGGCGAGACCAACTGCGGGATGATCCGGATGCGTTCTTTGCGTTGACCGAGAAGCAAGTCGGGATCCTGCAGCAAATGCTGAACTCCGTCCGTTAGGCGCATTGTTAACGCCAATCCAATTGACGATCGCGAATAGAGGGGTGATTGCACGAAACGGAAACTAAAGCACGCTAAGCAGGCTACCCAACGCTAGCATCGACAGCATGTTGACGACGGCGCCTCCGCCTTGACGCTGACAGCTACCAGAACCGGCCCTGAAGGCGCGGGTAAGCGCGAGGGGACCGAAATTGTTGGGGTCTGCTCACGAAACGGAAAAAATCGCACGCCAAGGAGCGCTGTCTCCTCGCGGAACAGAGTGCGAAGGCATCTCATGTGGAACGCTCAACCTCCATCACAAAGCGGTTGGTCTTCCAGTACCCGTTTTGCCGTAAAGCGAGCTGTAATCGAGTTCTGGAGCGTTTTCTTTTCGTCGAATGATCCTTGGAAGGCCTAAGCGTACGATTTTTTGCGTTTCGTGAGCGGACCCCCAGTAAGAGCCAAAATTTTCAAGATCTGAGATCGGCGAGCAATCGGCCAAGCCGCGATAAGCGCTCTAGTCCAAATTGCATTGCGGCACTTCTCGAGAGAGGCCGCTGATTTGGCAACGCAATTATTGTGCCTATCCCGGTGCCTGTCCCCGTAGACGACGATATTTGGTGGCCTTAGACCGGTTTTCTGTTCCGTTGCTCCCCAACACCCGGATACACGCGTGATTGGGCCGGTCACTTAGGCAAAAACCTACTCTGATAGCGCAAAATGAATTCGTCGACAGCTCGGCGCGCGATTTCGTTGTCTGGCGTGGTTTCGGGATCGGTGTCGGCTGAACCAATCTGATAAGATCGCTTCAAAAATCCTGGTCCTGGTGTGTCCGAGCGCCTGCCTCTGCATGGTCAGCCATCTCACGTGGAAAGGCGATAGATTTTCGTCAATGAATTTCTCTATTTCACTCTCGCTGTGGCTTAAGAGGGGATTAAGATTGGACATGGGTTACCGGCCCGACACAACTCTGTTCGCATAAAGACTCGTTCAAGGATCGCCAAGTGCATGTTTCTTTGCAGAAATTGGGTGACTTTCGTCATTGGGATCGCGGTTTTGCCGAATCGACATTGATTAAGCCTAAAGATAAGAGCTGCTGGGAGCAGTCGCTTAAGCAATCTGTGACTGTTCCAAAACCACTTCTTTTGCCTTTTTGTCGTCTCTCCAACCTAAGAACGTGGTCTGGCGTAGCTGGTCGTCAGCGGTTAATTCCGCGTATTCCACTTCACAAACTAGTTTGGGCCGTACCCACTGGATCTTTTCCTTGATGTTAGGCGGATTCACGAAAGGACACTTCTCAGTGGATAGCGGCTTCATTTTTTCTACGGCGTCTTTCAGGCCTTTCTCGCTAAAGCCGGAACCCGCGTAGCCATAGTGGCGGAGTTCACCATTGGTGTAAGCACCGAGCACGACAGCACCCAGATGCTTTCTGCTTCCCTTCGGAGCGGTAAATCCACCGACCACAAACTCCTGTTGCAACCTCGCTTTAATCTTTAGCCAGTCTGAGGTTCGTTTTCCTGGCCGGTAAATACTGTCTTTGCGTTTGGCGATGATCCCTTCCATGCCTTTTTCTTTGGTAAGATTGAAGAGGGCCCTTGCCCTGGTCTTCCACATAACTCCCAAGCTGGACGCCTTCGCGGGGCTTCAAGACACGTTCGAGCACGCTCCGACGTTCAAGGATTGGGTTACCCGTAAGGTCGTCTCCGTTATACCAGAGGACGTCAAAGACATAGTAGAGAGTCGGCGCTGTTGGTTGCTTTTGGAACCTTTGCAGAAGCTGAAAGCGCGGGATTCCATTTTCATCCACGGCGACAACTTCACCATCGAGAACGGTAGAGCGGAGTTTCAGTTTTGAGACGGCCTTGGCGATCGCCGGAAATTTTGCTTCCAATGGAAGCCCGTTCCGTGACCAAAGGTGAGGCTTGCCGGTAGAATCGAAGACCGTAATCGCGCGGTAACCATCGAGCTTGATTTCGAAGATCCACTCTGGCGAATCAAAGGGAGTTTTCGCGCTCTCCGCCATCATTGGCGGGACGAAGGTTGGGAAGGCGGTCCTGGGCATTTCTCGGGGAGATTGAAATTAATCGAAAAGCCACGCTTAATCCCATTACCTCTTTTTACCGAGGAGTTTTTATAATTTGGGGCGTCCCTGGAGGCGAACCATCCGCCTCGCTGGGCGCACTTCCGCTCCTCATTTCAACCACACCACCACGGCACCGATCTGTCCAAGCTGGATTTGAAATCCGTTAGGCGTGACCAGCATATTTCGCCGTGTTTCTCTGCGTGCCGGATGATAAAGATAGTTAACGGAGAAGGCGAATCGAGGCTCATGGACTGATCTGTTTACTCTGTGTTTCGTATGTGCTGCCACAGAAGGGTTAGCTATTTCTGGAGCGGGATGCTGCGACAGGGCAGTCTAATCACCGAGCGGCTCAATACGACCTCACCCTAACGCGTCGAAGGTGGACTGGCTCCCAACGGTTTGAGGATATAACGAGAAATGGCCCGGCAGAGGCAAGAGGGGAAGGATGCCCGGTTCATGCCGCAGACGGTGCTCCTGACGTGGACAAGTCTCAGCGCGGCTAGTAGATCTTGGCGAAACCAAACACCTTGTGAGGATGAGTGGTTTTTAGGTGAAGCGTCGCCTGAGTACAGCCGAAGGGCATACGTCAAACGACGTATAGACAGTCCCCACCAAGACTCGATTCTCGTAGATTATACAAGTCTCTCTGCTTATCGACGTGTCTTGGAAAGGAAATCCTGCAAAACACCAGCGTTTGGCCATCTAATCTAGTGAGCGTGAAAAATTACCTACATAAAAACGGCTTAGTTAGACAAGATGTGTTCAGGGATTAGCTTTGGAATGTTCATCTCGTAGAACGCTCTTAGCGAAGTTTTTGCAGAAACTTTCTTATGCCGGGCCGGGACATTTTTCTGAGCTATTCTTCTAACGACGAAACGATCGTCAGGCTTGCTCTCGAGAAACTCGAGGCAGCCGGGCACCGGTGCTGGTTTGCCCCCCGCGACATCCCGCCTGGCGAGTTCTACGCGGGTCAAATCATTCAGGCGCTTCGCGAATCGCGCTTCGTGCTGCTGTTTTTTAGCGCCGACTCGAACGGTTCAGAGCAGGTGGTGCGCGAAATCAATTTCGCTGTCAGCCAGCGGCTGCCGGTGCTTGTGGTCCGGCTCGACCAGACGGCCCTCAGCAACCATTTCGAGTACCTCATCCGCATCAACCAGTGGTTAGATGTGACTCACCACTCTTCTGATGCGGAGCGGATCGATAAAATCGTTGCCCAAGTCGAGACCTCTCTTGCCGAGTCCGGACCTAAAACTTCGACTGCCAAAGCGCCGGTGGCGATGGTCTTTGGTGACTTCCAGATTTTGGCGGACTCGAGCGGCAAACCGATCGAGCTTGGCCGAGGCGGTATGGGCGTTACCTACCGGGCCCGACAAATCTCCATGGGCGGCCGCGAAGTGGCC
>Ga0185299_10008208_pt1 | contig 10393 bp, 12 predicted proteins | sample PaiPotPPA55metaG_FD_128002 | JGI IMG/M metagenome (GOLD analysis project Ga0185299, IMG submission 128002) | Iron sulfur acid spring bacterial and archeal communities from Banff, Canada, to study Microbial Dark Matter (Phase II) - Paint Pots PPA... ...
CATGGAGCGGCGGGATGAGCTTGGCGGGATCGCGCGTACGCAGCGTCTCCGCCGACATGTCCTCGACCATCAGCAGCTTCAGCCAATCGAGCAGCTCCGAGGTCGACGGCTTCTTCTTGAGCCCGGGCACGTCGCGGATATCGTAGAAGACGGTGAGCGCCTCGCGCAGCAGCAGGCTCTGGATGTTCGGATAATGCACGTCGACGATGCGCGTCATTGTCTCGCGGTCGGGGAAGCGGATGTAGTGGAAGAAGCAGCGGCGCAGGAAGGCGTCCGGCAATTCCTTCTCGTTGTTCGAGGTGATGATGACGATCGGCCGGTGCCGCGCCACCACCATCTCGCGCGTCTCGTAGACATAGAACTCCATGCGGTCGAGCTCGAGCAGGAGGTCATTGGGGAATTCGATGTCCGCCTTATCGATCTCGTCGATGAGCAACACCGGCGACTCGTCGGCGGTGAAGCTCTCCCACAGCTTGCCGCGCTGGATGTAGTTCCGGATGTCCTGCACCTTGGAATCGCCGAGCTGGCCGTCGCGCAGGCGTGCCACCGCATCGTATTCGTAGAGTCCCTGCTGCGCCTTGGTCGTCGATTTGATGTGCCAGGTGATGAGAGCCTTGCCGAGCGCCTTGGCGATCTCGTGGGCGAGGATGGTCTTGCCGGTGCCCGGCTCGCCCTTGACCAGGAGGGGGCGCTCCAGCGCGATGGCGGCGTTGACGGCGACGCGGAGGTCGTCGGTCGCCACATAAGTGTCCGTGCCCGCGAAACGTGCCATGACATCCCCTCGGCGTTTGGCGGCTGATGATTTAGCCCGGCACGGGGCGGATGCGCAAACGGCGCGGCGGACGCGCGCGGCTATCCGCCGTCATGACCCGACGACACACTTCGGGAAATTGTTGCACGCTTCCGCTATCGTTAACGAATTATTAACCATTTTGAGCCGAAGCATTAGCATACCGCCCTATTAGTGGTGGGACATTGTCACGGGTTGCGCGAGAGATAGTAAGTGTTCTGCCCGACCCCGTGGCCGGCGAGGTCAACATCGTCCTTTCGGGCTATCGGATCTCGCTCTCGGCCGATGAGACCGCGCTGCTCGCCAGGGGATTGCTGAACTGCCTCGGGCAGCTGCGCTGGGGCGAGAAGCGTGCCGCTTGCGGCGCCGGCCATTCCGCCACGAGCCTGGCGGAGGCGCCGTCCCGCGCATCCGCCAAAGACGAGGCGGCGAAACCTGCACTGTCGCCGGTGGCGGCCGAGTCCGACGCCGCGCAGCAGCGGGCGCGGGCGCTGATCCAGGCGAGCATCAAAGACAAAGGACTTTCCCTTCGAGAGGAGCGTCGATCATGACAGCCACCATCATCACCATTGCCCAGCGCAAGGGCGGCGCCGGCAAGACCACCCTCGCCGCGCATCTCGGCGTCACCTGGGCCAACAAGGGACGCGTCGTCACGCTGATCGACACCGACCCGCAGGCGAGCCTGGCGCATTGGTATCAGAGGCGCGAAGAGCGGCTGGGCCAGGCCAGCACCAGGCTCGGCTTCGCCGCGGTCACCGGCTGGCGCGCCGTCGGCGAGATCGCGCAGCGCGCGCGCGACTGCGAGATCGTGCTGATCGACAGCCCGGCCAACGCCGATTCCGACGCGCGCGCGGCGATCCGCTCCGCCGGCCTCGTGCTGGTGCCGGTGCAGCCCTCGCCGGTCGATGTGTGGGCGACGCTGCCGACGCTCGACATCGCCCGGCAAGAGCGGGTTCCGACCCTGCTCGTGCTCAACCGCGTGCCGGCGCGCGCCTGCCTCACGGCGGCGATGCGCGCGCGGCTGGCGACCTACGATGTCGGCCTCGCCGCGAGCGGCATCGGCAACCGCATCGCCCTCGCCGCGGCCTTCGCCGAGGGCTGGGGGATCGCCGAGAGCGCCGATGGCTCGCCCGCCGCCGACGAAATCGCCGCGCTCGCCGCCGAGCTCCTGGAGCTGTTGCCCAAAGCTCAAGCCGCCTGAGGCGGGCCTGCACCGCCGCGCCGGCGGGCCGCTCGCCCGCGTCTCCGAACGGCACAGCCCGGGCGCCCAAGGGTCGCGTAAGTGCCTAAAAAGCCTGGAAAAGTCGGCCTAACTTGTCTTCGATCGTGCTGTACCGCCAGCCCGGCCGCGCCTATCGTTGCCCATAGTCAACGCGGGGAACCTATCATGCGCCACTATATCGTCAGCCCGGTCATCGGCGGCCTCGTCGCCCTCATCGTCATCGGCCTCTTCATGCATGACGGCGCGTCGTCCTTCAGCCGCAGCCACGGCACGCTCTACCAGTCGGGGTACCAGCCTTCGAGCTGCAACTTCGCCGTTTCGTCGGAGTCGCTGTCGCCGACGCTGGTCGGAGCGGTCATCCGCAACGGCGTGCATTGCTGACAATCGGGCGATCCGCGACGACGCGTTCCCGCCGACACGGCGCGGTTTCGCCCCGATCGACATCCGTTAGCCCGGTCCCGGCGCGGGCTCCGGCCCCGCCACCGAGGAAAAAAGAGCCCTGCGCCAAAGCGCGGGGCTCTTGCTTTTCGGGTATGAGGGAGAACCCTCGGGCGACATGCGTCAAATTTAGGTGCGCCGAGCCGTTCGTGGAACGGAAGTGTTGCCTAAAAGAGCCGGCATTAGGCAGCAAACTCACCCATAAGCGTCCCGTCCGACGCGCAGCCTGGGATCCGCGCAGAGGGCGGCCTGACCGGAGAGAACCCATATGTCCGGCTATCGGTGCTACCTCATGGACGGTAGGATAATCCGGGCCGCCGAATCCATTGATGCCGCGACTGACCAACAGGCGGTGCAAGAGGCGGAAAGAGTGTTCCGCGAGAAGACGGGGCAGTTCTCCGGCTTCGAGGTCTGGCAGCGTGGCCGCCACGTCTACCGTTACCCGCCAGACGGCGGCGGCTGACCTTCAACGAGCCTTCTGGTTGCCCCTTCTCCCGCGGCGGCCCCTTCGGGCCGATTCCGCTTTCGCCTAGTCTAGTTCGCGGGCACGATGGCGATCCGGTCGCCGTGGGGGGTGCCGAGCCAGTAGTTGCCGCCGACCTTCAGCGCGACCGAGGCGGCTCCGAACTCCGGCCTTCCCGGGTCGTGCACGACTTCGCGCATCCGCAGGGTCTTGATCGATCCGCAGGACCGAAAAGGGACTGTCGCAGCGCTTGCTGGTGTTGGGGGCGCATTTGAACAGGTTCTGCAGGCTGTCGCGCTGGCCGGTGGCATAGAGGTAGCCGTCAGGTCCCCAGCGCAGATTGTCGGTGTGGAAGCCGGTCTTGATGACATCGCGGCGCCCCGTCCCTACGACGGGCAGGCGGACCACCGTCTGGTCGCCCCAGCCCGCCACGAACAGCTGCCTGCCGTCCGCCGAGGCTTTGATCCCATTATCGGCCGATATGAAAGCGGCGCCGGGGAGCGTCCGCCAACCGATCTTGGGACGCCAGATGAGCACCCCGCTGGCCGGCTCGCCCGCCTCTATCTTGGCGAGCGATTTCGGATCCCGGGTATCCATGAAGCTGGTGGCGGCGAAGGCCCCGCCGGGAAGCGCGGCGACGCCGTTGCCCGAGACGCCCGCGGGATAAACCGCGCAGCCCACCCAGGTCAGAAGCGGGGTCGGGCGGCGTGCGTCGAGTTCGAACACCTCGACGGACTCGCGCTCGCCGTGATGAACCACATAGAGGGTATGGGTCCCCCCCCGAGCCGCGGCGCAGGCCGAGCCCATGGGCCGAGAACTTCGCCTCGTCGGGTTTGCCCGGACAGGCTGGGTAGGCATCGGCGTCGGGGCGATAGGCGACATGACCCGGGAGCAGCGCGCTGACCGACCGGTCACCGGCGCTCACAAGGTAGATGTGCCCGTCCGTGCGCTCGCCTTCGGCCAGGCCGCTGGCGACGATCCATGGCGTGCCCGGCACGCGCACCATGTCCTCGACGTTGATCAACCCGGGCACGAAAGTCACGGCCGGGGTGGGTGCGGCCGACGCCACGACGCCCCGTGCCGCGAGCGCCGCGCCCCGCGACGAGCCCCGCCCATGCCCGCCTTGACCGCATTGCCTTCCCCATCGTCTCGAGCCTGAAACGAGCCGCGCGATTCCGTTCGATCGGTTGGCGTGTTACGCCGTCGCCGCCTTCATCTTGCTCGCCCTCGGCTCGGCCGGCATCTCGATGTTGATCTCGAGCACCGAGGCGGTGCCGGCCTTGCCGAGCGTGACGTGGATCATGTCGTCCTTAACCGCGATGTATTTGGCGACGACCGCCAGCAGCTCCTTCTGCAGCAGCGGCAGGAAATCCGGTCCGCTGCGGCCGACCCGCTCATGCGCCAGCACGATCTGCAGTCGCTCCTTGGCGATCGAGGCGGAACTCGTCTTCTTGGGGAAGAAAAAATCGAACAGGCTCACGACGCCGCCCTCCCGAACAATCCGCCGAACAGACGCTTGCGCTCGGGCAGCATGAAGCGCATCTCGCGCTGCTCGCCGAGGAAGCGCGCCACCGCATCGTCATAGGCGCGACCCGCCGGGCTCTGCGGGTCGAGGATGACGGGAACGCCGGTGTTCGACGCCTTCAGCACCGTCTCCGATTCCGGGATGATGCCGAGGAGCGGCACGGAAAGGATGTCCTTGACGTCGTCGACCGACAGCATCTCGCCCCGCCTCACGCGCTCGGGCGAGTAGCGCGTGAGCAGGAGATGCTCCTCGACCGGCTTCTCGCGCTTCTCGGCGCGGCGCGATTTCGCTGCGAGAATGCCGATGATGCGGTCGCTGTCGCGCACCGAGGAGACCTCGGGATTGGTGACGATGATGGCGCTGTCGGCGTGATAAAGCGCGGTCATCGCCCCGTGCTCGATGCCGGCGGGGCTGTCGCAGATGATGAACTCGAAGTCCTTGCGCAGTTGATCCATCACCTTCTCGACGCCCTCGCGCTTGAGGGCGTCCTTGTCGCGCGTCTGCGAGGTCGGGAAGATGTACAGGTTCTCGATGCGCTTGTCGCGGATGAGCGCCTGGCTGAGATTGGCGTCGCCGTTGATGACGTTGATGAAATCGAACACCACCCGGCGCTCGCACCCCATCACCAAATCGAGGTTGCGCAAGCCGACGTCGAAATCAATCACCACCGTCTTGTGCCCGCGCAGCGCGAGCCCGGCGGCAAACGCCGCCGATGTCGTCGTCTTGCCGACGCCGCCCTTGCCGGACGTCACCACGATGACCTTGCTCAAGATCTTCTCCTTCTTGCCCTTGTGAACCATCAGCCCTCCGCCGCGCCGCGGCCGTTGCCCCAGCCCGGCAAAATGCATAAGCGGTCGTCGATCAGCGCCACTTGCGCCGGCTGGCTGCGATGCTCCGGCGGGATCGCGTCGCTGACGATGTAGCGGCCGGCGACCGACACGAGCTCGGCCTCGAAGCGGTGCGCGAAGATGCGCGCGGTGATATCGCCGGCGGCGCCGGCGATGGCGCGGCCGCGCAGCGCGCCATAGACATGGATGTGGCCGTCGGCGATGAGCTCGGCACCCGCGCTCACCGGCGCCACCACGACGAGGTCGCCGCCCTTGGCATAGATCTGCGTGCCCGAGCGCACCGGTTGCGTTACCAGCCGCGTGCGCGATTCGGAAGAGCGTTCGGCGGCGGGGCGGTCGGCGGCGCGTTCCGGCGCCGCCGGCGCCCGCTCGATGGGACGGCGCGCCCCGCCGGCCGCGCCCGAGAAGGCGGAGAGGTCGACGGATTTGGCCGCGCGCAGCTGCAGCGCGCTGGCATTCTGGACGCCCACGGGGATCATGCCGTGGCGGCGCAGAAGCTGGCGCAGCGCCGTGTAGTCGGCGACCGAGGTGCAGCCGAGGCTGTCCTTCAAATCGAGCACCACCGGCGCGTCGGCGAAGAACCCGGGGCTGAGCGCGACCTGCTCGGCGAGCTCGCGCTCGAGGTCGGGGTCATAGGGATCACCGATCTTCACCACCATGAGCGTGAAGATGCCGCCCTGCACGCGGTTGGCCGCGCCCATCATCGCTCACCATCGCCTGCCGCTCCGATGGACGGTGCAACCAACGGCAGGAGCATGGCGAATCGATGGCGCGCCAGGAGTCTTTTTTCGGTCACTCTGTCGAAGGTCCTAACGGTACTGCCAGAGGCCGCGTCGGAGCTGGCGCGCGGCGGCCTCTGCGGCAAAATAATCGTAGCTCTGCGTCGGATCGGCAAGCGCAAAACCTTCGGCGACGAGCAGCCCGCCGAGATCGGCGCCGGCCGCGTCGCGGCACACCGCCGCCGGCACCGGCGCGCGCTGGCCCGGCGGCACGCGGCAGACAATGTCGGCGTTGGCGGCGAGCCGCGCCGCGAGCGCGGCGCGCGCCGCGTCGCTGCACGCGCGCGGCGCCGCCGACTCGCTCGACGGACAGAGGTCGCTCGCTTGCGGCGCGCGCACGCCGAACAGCCGCACCGCGCGGCCGAGCACGCTGAGCGAGACGACATCGGCGACGCGCGCGGCGCCGCTGATGCGGGTCACGGGCGCCCGGCTGGGCGAGTATCGCGCCGGCGCCGGCGGCGCGCGCAGCGCGGTGACGCTGCCGTCGCGTCCCCTAATTGTCACGGGCTGCGGCGGCGGGATGTCGCCCTCGGGCACGGCGTGCACCGGGTGCTGGGTGACCTCGACCGTCGGCAGGTCGGCCGCGGGATCGACCGCGCCTGACGCGGGCGGGGCATCGGCGCTGGGCGCGGCAGTCTGGGCCTGGCCGGCGGCGGCGCCGGGCTGATGGAGCAGCGCGGCGCCGAGGACGGCGAGCCCAAGCAGGAGCCCGGCCGGCCGGGAAGGTGATTGGCGCATGCCGGCGACCCTACCATCCCGCAGCGCAGCATGCCAGCCGCCACGGAACCTCGTATGCCGGCGTGCCGTTACCGCTCCAGATGGAAGCGCAACGCTGCCGCTTGCTCATGCGCTGCTTATTGCCGGTTGCGTTCCTCGCCGCCGCCCTGCTCTGGCTCGGCGCGTGCGGTGGCTCGCGCCCGCCGCGCGAAGGCTCGGGCTCGACGGGGCCCATCACCAACGCGGTCTACGAGGGCGCGCTCAACAGCTGGGTCGACCACCCGGAGGAGGATCTCGTCGCCGCCTGGGGCGTGCCGGAGCGCAGCCAGCGCCTCACCGATGGCGGCCAGGCGCTGGAGTACCGCCGCGTCAACAACGAGGGCGCGCCGATATGCACCACGGTCTTCACCTCCGATGTCTACGGCGCGATCCGCACCTGGGCCTATCGCGGCACCGACTGCCGCATCCCGCATCTCGGCGATTACGGCAAGAAATCCTGAGCCGCGTCGCTACGGCTTGCGCGTCGCGCGAGTTCAGCCGTTGTCGCGAAACTCGGGGTAGAGCGTCATGCCGCCATCGACGAACAGCGTCGTCCCCGTGACGTAGTCGGAATCGTCGGAGGCCAGCCACACCGCCGCCTTCGCCACGTCCTCGGGCTCGCCGATGCGGCCATAGGGGATGAGCCGCAGCAGCCGCTGCAGCGCCTCGGGCGTCTCCCAGGCTTCGCGGTTGATGTTGGTGCGGATGGCGCCGGGCGCGATGCCGTTGACACGGATGCGCCGGGACGCCACTTCCTGGGCGAGGGTCTGCATGAACAGCCTTACCCCGCCTTTGGACGCGGCGTAGTTCACGTGACCGGCCCAGGGAATGATCTCATGCACCGAGCTCATGCAGATGATCTTGCCGGCGGCGCGCGACACGGCGGCGTCGATGCCTTGCCGCTCGAAGCAGCGCAGGGCGACGCGCGCGCACAGGAATTGACCGGTGAGGTTGACGGCGAGCACCTGCTGCCATTGCGCCAGCGTCATCGCCTCGACGGCTGCGTCGCGCTGGATGCCGGCATTGGCGACGAGGATGTCGAGCCGGCCGAAGGCGTCGAGGCAGCGCGCGACCATCGCCGCGACCTCGTCCTCGCGCGAGACATCGGCGCGCAGCACGATCGCCGTGCCGCCGCGCTCACGGATCGCCTGGGCGACGGCCTCGCCTGCCGCCGCGCTGGACACGCTGGAGTGGTTGATCGCCACGGCGGCGCCGGCAGCCGCCAGCGCCTGCGCGACGCCGGCGCCGATGCCGGAGCTCGCGCCGGTGACGAGCGCCTTCTGGCCGGCCAAAGGGAGACGGTCGCTCTGCATCATCGTCCTCGCCCTTGCGCGGGAATCACCGAGGAAACGGCCGGTTCCGGCGATCGTTGCACCCGTGCCGGCATCCGCAGCCGGTTTTCCCTTGACAATCGGCGCCCGCGGCGGCGCCATCAGCTCAGAACAACACGTAAACCCTGCTTGTTTCGAGGTTTCCCATGGGTGGTTTCAGTCTCTGGCATTGGCTGATCGTCATCGCGATCGTTGCCCTGCTGTTCGGCGGCAAGGGCAAGATCTCCGGTCTGATGGGCGATCTCGCCAAGGGCATCAAGGCATTCAAATCGGGCATGAAGGAGGACGAGACCGCCGCCTCGCCCCCGCCGCCGCAAGTGCCGCCGCCGACGACGGCCGCTGCCGCCAGCACCGCCGGCGACCGCCCGGCGCACGACCACCGCAGCTGACGCCGGCGCGGCCCGCCCCCACCGTGACCTCCCCCGCTTACGGGCGAGGGAGGGACCCGCGCAGCGGGAGGGTGGGGGCTGCTTTCCCTACTCGATCTTCTGTGAGCGGAGGGCCACGATCTTGGCGGAGGGCGGCGCCGGGCCGCGGCGGAGCGCGCCCTGCGCCGCGGCGACGAGCGCATCGCGGCTGAACGGCTTCCTGAGCACGGGATCGGCGCCGGTCTGCGCGTCGAACGTCGAGGTATCGGCATAGCCGGTGATGAAGAGCACGTGCAGCGCCGGCCGGCGCCGGCGCAACTGGCGCACCGTCTCGATGCCGTTCAAGCCCGCCATGGCGATATCCACGAGCACGAGGTCGTAGACCTCGCCGCGCTCGAGCGCCGCCAGCGCGGCACGCCCGCCACCGGCCTCGGCAACGGCATAGCCGGCCTCGCGCAGCAGCTGCACGGTGATGTCGCGGACATCGGCGTCGTCGTCGACCACCAGGATGCGGCCGCCGCTGCTCGCCGCCGCGTCCTGTTGCGCGCGCACCTCGGCCACGGTGGATTCGGCCGCCCGCAGCAGGTAGAGCCACACCGTCGTACCCGTGCCGGGCCGGCTGTCGATGCGCACCGCGCCGCCGGACTGCTTCACCAGGCCGTAGACCTGGCTCAATCCGAGCCCGCTGCCCTTGCCGACCTCCTTGGTGGTGAAGAACGGCTCGAATGCCCGCGACAGCACTTCCCCGCTCATCCCGGTGCCGGTGTCGCTCACCGACAGGATGACGCTGTCGCGGTGGCCGACCTCCGGCGGCGCGCCGGGCATGCCGGCCGCGACGTTGGCGGTGGCGATGGTGAGGGTGCCGCCGAGCGGCATCGCGTCGCGCGCGTTGATGGCGAGGTTGAGGATCATCAGCTCGACCTGCGTCGGGTCGAGCAGCGCCGGCCACAGCTGCGGGTCGAGCGCGGTGCGCAGCTGGATGGTGCCGCCCATCGTGCGCGCCAGCAATTCGCCCATGCCGGCGACGATGCCGTTCGCGTCGACGGCGCGCGGCTGCAGGTGCTGCTTGCGCGAAAAGGCGAGGAGCTGCTCGGTCAGCTTGGCGCCGCGCTCGGCGGCGCGCCGCGCCGACTGCACGTAGCGGGAAGCGGCCGCGTCGCGCGTGCGCCGCTCCAGGAGCTCGAGGTTGCCGAGCACGGCGGTCAGCAGGTTGTTGAAGTCGTGGGCGACGCCGCCGGTGAGCTGGCCGACCACCTCCATCTTCTGCGCCTGGACGAGCTGCGCCTCGGCCTCTTTCTGCACGGTGATGTCGGCGGTCGCGGCCCAGGTGCGCACGAAACGCCCGTCGGCGTCCCACTCGCCGCGCGAGGACAGGCGGCCGTGGAACACCTCGCCCGAGCGCTTGCGGAAAAGATAGTCGAAGCTGCGCACGGAGCCGCGGCTGGCGAGCATGTCGGGCCACGCATTGTCACGATAGAGCTGCGCCGACTCCTCCGCCATGAATTCGGGTAGCGAGCGGCCCAGCACCTCCTCGCGCGCATAGCCGAAGAGCTGGCACCAATAATCGTTGACGTCGATGATCCGCGCTGCGGCATCGACCGAATGCAGCGCCATGGGCGTGCGGTTGTAGAGCGTGCGATAGCGCGCTTCGCTGTCCTCGGTCACGACGCTTTCTTCCCTGGTCTCGTCTTTGCGGCGAAGAATACTGCGTTCCCGCGCCCGCTCCCCTCCCCCCTTTCGGGCGAGATCGGCACAAGCGCAAACGCCCGAGGAGGTGCAAACGTTCGCGACGCCGGCTTCCGCCGGCGCTAACGCATTGATATGCTGCGGCCCCCTTCCCCTTGCGCCGGCAGAAACCCCATGACCGACCAGC
>Ga0185299_10008213_pt1 | contig 10384 bp, 7 predicted proteins | sample PaiPotPPA55metaG_FD_128002 | JGI IMG/M metagenome (GOLD analysis project Ga0185299, IMG submission 128002) | Iron sulfur acid spring bacterial and archeal communities from Banff, Canada, to study Microbial Dark Matter (Phase II) - Paint Pots PPA... ...
CGCAGGTCAGCACGGGAGTGTGGTTTCGCGCGAGAATGGCCACGCCGTTCCAGGAACGCTCCCCTTGCCAGACTGCTTCGTACCCGAGAGTTCGAAGGGCATTCACGGGGAAGGCTCCCTGCTCCGCTTTGAGCTCTTGGAGACTAACCACGTCCGGCTCAGCTTTGGCTAACCAAGCCAAGAGGTTATTCAGCCGCTTATTGATGTTGTTAATGTTGAAGGTCGCGACTCTCACTAAGTCCCTCTCTGCCCTGTACCTCTGAGTGCACCTCCCAAAAGGAGCAACCGAGTTCGTTGTTCCGGCTGCCATCATTTTACCGGTGGAAAGAAATGGAAAACCCCGAACTAAAACGATAGCCTGGTTCTGGAGGTCGCCGGTCTACTAAATGGCTGGTCAGTGAGGCCTTTATCGATTCGACTAGCAGCGTGCGGAAAAACTCACTCGAAGCGCGGCACAAACAGGATTGCGGCTAATGTGCGGGATAGCGTGTGCGCTCAGCGGTCTTGCGCGGGAAGGGAATACTGATCGCCCGAACCGATGAAACGAATCCCGTGGCTATCAGAGCCACTCGCAACCAATCCCAGATCATCCAGCGGCGCACCAGCAGGATCAGCTCAGCGTCGCTTCTCGCGATCTTCCCGGAGCCAGCGCCACAGAGTTCGCGGATCATGGGCCAGAACACGGTGGGGGTAAAGATCCAGATAATGAGAAAAGTGATGACTGGCACCCACAACCAAATCCGATACTCAAGCCGGGTCTTCCATCCACTGATGAGCGCTCCGAGGATTCCCACCACCATCAGCGCGCTCAAGGGCTGGAAGAAATCCCCTGGGTTCATCGGATAACGTGGGCCGTAAGGCATCAGCGCCAGCGAGGTCGGCGGCCCAGCGCCCCACGCTCCCGCGACGACGATAAGGTCGAACAATTTAGCGCCCAGGCCAATACCCCAACCGAGTACCGAAAGCCAGAGAAATCCCCTCGTCAGCTGTGGTCGTGACATCGTGTGGCTCCCTTCGAGGCGCTTCGCGCTCGTAGCACATCGGTTTCCGAGAAAGCGTACCAGAAGACTTTCTTGTTTCTAGGGATTGTGAGTAGTTAGTCGGCCAACCGGAAGTTATCCAGAAACGGGCTTCGAGGAGATGAGCGAATGATCTCCTCGAAGAGGACTTCGGGACCGCAATTACTTCCGGATTGCCCATGATCGGCCCAGAATAATCTGCAAGCACTCGCGGCACAGCCGTTTGTGCCAATGGTTCGCGAACGAGCAGCAAGGAATGACCCGCTTCCCGGACACCGGCCGCTACCGCGGCTTTGCGTGCACCGCCTTGCCGCTTTCGAGATAAGAATGTCGGACGGCGTGTTTCTCGAGCGGGGGGGCCGTTGCTGCACGTCTTTCGGGATAACTCCACCCACGGATCAGTCGGGTCGTCGCGACCCACTCGCTCAGGCTTGCCACGGACCTCACTCTTGTACGTACGCCAAATTGTCGAACCGCAGCCCTTCTCCATTTTTCAGCTCAAGCATGATACTGGAACTGACGTCTCGCCACCCCGTTCGCAGGCGCTGCAATTGCCCGGGCTTAACCGTAACCGAGACCGCGCGTAACTCCGCAGAACGGATCGTCACCGTTGCATCCGATGTTCCCCCGTTGTAGGCGTCCAGGCCCACAAACACGCGCGGCCAACAGAACCGGAATTGCGCGCCGGATGCTTTGGAGTCGACAAGCGCAAGGTTGAAAGTGCCGAAGGCACCTTCTGGCACATCGATACGCCATGTGCCCGCACCCCAGTCGATCACACCCGTTGGATACTGTCCCTTCAACACGGTGTCTGCGGGGAGATGGGGATCGTCGAAAGACACATAATAAGGAGGAGTGTTTCCACCCTTGCCTTGAACGTCAATGTCATGCGCGTCGTCGTGCCGGATACGCAGCACGCGGTTCGAATCGTCGAACGTGAACCCCGGCTGATCGAGATTCTTGCGCCGGCCGAGCGGCTTCCCGTTTGCCGTGATGAATTCCGGCACAAAATCTAAACGAAGAACGTCCGAAGATTGGGGATCAAAAGTTGAATAGGTGACGGAACCTTTGCCGTAGCTGATCTTCGTAATTACTGAACTCGAGCCGAGCAAATGGGACTCATCCGCCGGCGCCCATTCCGGCACCGCCCAGAAAGCATCCATCATCCTTCGCGGACCGTCCGCATATTCGTCCGTAAACCACCACTGCGTCGAAAACGGAGAATGAGCATCGCGAGAAAGTCCCTGAAAATAGGTGACCCAGTTGTAGGAACGAAACGCCGCATCTCGATAGCTGACATCGCCGGTTTTGGCGAAGTAGAATGCCTCCACTGCGGCGAGCCGGGAAGTATGGCTGTCGCAGCATTGATTCGGCTCATTGCAGCAGAAGTTGATGCCGTTGCCTTGCTCGGTTGTGACGGTCGCGCCGTGCACGATGTACTTAGGCCATTTGTGAGTTGTCGTGACCCACTCGATAAGTTGCCGTGCACGCTCGCGCCACTGCGGATCTTTTTCAGGATGGAGTAGGACGTAGCGAACAAACTCCAGAGGGATCACCTGGTTCATGTTGTCCATGCTGGGAGTGACATCCTCGAAATAGCCCACCCATACATTATTGGATAAGGGATATTTCTGGAACCAGTCCCAGGAAGCGGTCCGCACTCGCGTGTAGCCGGTAACGTCTCCCTGTCCCAGGCGGATGAGTTCATCGAACAGCATGATGGGCTCAATCACGTTTGCGGAATATGGACCCATCGCAGTGCCTTCGGTTTTTCCATCGCGTGCCGACAGCCGCACGGGCCAGGGCGAATGATCCTGATCTCCAGCTTTGTAATTTTTCACGAGAGCGTCGGCACAGTGAACGGCGGCCCGCAAGTATTTGGTGTTGCCGGTCATCTCGTAGAGGCGGAGATAGCCGTATCCATCCTCGCCGACAACATGCGGCTCGATGAAGTCATTCCCGAGCTGGCTCCAGCCGTTGTAACGTTTCGCGCCGGGATCCGCGGATGCGTACGGCACCTGCGACCAAAGATAGTCTTCCGGAGTAAGTCCGTTTTCCAGTTCGTAATCGACCAAGCTTTGCAGGAATGTAATGGTCCGCGGATCCCCGGTGTAGGGATAAAGACGTTCGATAAAGCCCTGCATCATGGCTCGCAAATAGCCAGTCGAGTTCGCCCAGTGCGGGTCGGGAGCCAGTTCGAAGGTGGTGCGGTCAAAATCGAAACAGCAATAATAATAATGGAGCCGCTGCCGATTGTGCTGGTCCCACAGGATTGTCCACTGCGTAAGGAAGTGCGAAGAATACGAGTAGCCGATATCGTAGGGCATTGGCCATGGCAGCAATTTTCCCCGTTCATCCAACTGCACTGGATGACCCGCGATGGTGCGCGCATCCACCACCGAAGTAACCGGAAACGGCTTCTGCTGTCCCGCGAGCATCGTACTCAAAAGCAGCACTGTCACGAGAACGAGCGCGATTTTGGTAAGCAGAGCCATTCCATCCGGTGGTTGAATCTCATGGCGACTCAGTGGCTTGCCAGAGGTGGTGGCCATGCGTGCGCGTAATTATAGTCGCGCAGCACATCGGAGAAGAATCCAACGATCGGACACGTCGGAGACAAACGGGAGGTTCGCGAAGCCGCGGTGTTTCTTATATTCCACCAGCCGCTCTATGGGCGAGCGCGCCGTAACGGCGATTGAGGCCCGCTCGCGCAGATTGACAGCGATGCCATTCCAGGAGCTTAAAGAGGTCCGGTCGTTTGGCTGTCCACCCCGAGATGTGTCAATGCTGACGGGTGACGGCAGTTCTGAGTTGTGGGTCATGACGAACTCCAGTCGACGCGGTACCCGAAGTCGGCTTGGAGGAGCCGTGGTGGGGTCGAATGCTGCCGAGGTTTCCTCGAAGCCCGTTTCTAGATGATCTCCCGATTGCCGCCTATCCTGGTGTGAGGCATCAATTTCTGAAGCGAGATGGGGAAGGGGCGTAATTTAGATGCTACGTGTGGAACTGTCAGCTCGGAAAGCTCGTATGTCCTTACGTCGCAACAGATATCTGGGTAGATCGGGCACATCCCAACCCGGTCGATATCCGTTGGTGACGCTAGGGGGCGGTCTGAGCAATCGACTGATAGCGAGGACACTGACTGCACTTATCATTCTGAATGCTGGGTCCGCGGCGCACGCGCAGCGCGTTGTTGATGAGGGCACGGTAGTCGAAAATGTGACTCTGATCTCGCCGGAACGCATCGCTCCGCTGCTTCATGCGGATGTTGTTCTCCTGGATGGCAAGATCGCTGAAATCGGCACAAATCTGGCTGCCGGTCCACATGCCCGGCGGATAGACGGTAGCGGGCGATTTCTCATCCCTGGACTGATCGATTCGCACGTGCATGCGGGTCACTCCGCGGCGCTAGATGACGACGCAATCGAAGCCCATCCAGAACTTTGGGCTGCCTATCGTGCGCAGGTTCCCCGCGCCTATCTCGCCTTCGGCTTTACGTCCATCGTCGATCTCGACCTCACGCAAAGCGACAAGGCGTGGTTTGAAGGCACGCCATTGCATCCCCGCTTCTACTCGTGTGGCAGAGGAATAAAGGCCGCTGGCGGATATATGGCATTCAATGTTCCACCGCTCTCATCGCCGAACTTTCCCAACTTGGTCTATGAACCGAAAGAAGCGGAACATTGGCCTAAATCACTGGAGCCTGCCGACTACACGGCGGAACGCGCAGTGTCACGCGCGGCGGACGCCGGAGCCATTTGCGTGAAAGCCTTCGTGGAATCCGGATTCGGCATGTTCAACCGGCCCTATTTGCACACTGAGACGCTGCAAGAGATCCAGGCTGCCGCCAGAGCGCGCAAATTGGTACTCATGGTTCATGCCAACAGCGTTGACAGTTGGCGGTCGGCGCTCGATGCTCGCGCCGACATCATCGCGCACGGACTCTGGGTTTGGCCAGGCGATTTCGGCAATTCCGTGCCACCTCCAGCCGCGAGCAATGTGATTGCCGCCGCGGCACGCTCGGGCACGCATATACAGCCCACGCTGCAAACCGTTGCAGGTGAGCGCGCGATGATCGATCCAAGCCTGCTCGACGATCCGAGACTCACTATGGCACTGCCCCCGGCGGTGATAGATTATTTGCGGTCGGCTGAAGGCGTGAAGGCCCGCACTGCGCTTCTGGAGGAATATCGCAAAGCCTCTCCAACGCCGGGCTTCGAGCCATTGCTCAGGGCTGCAATTGAAAGAACGCGGGCGACGTTCAAAGTCATGTTGCAGGACCACGTTCCTCTCGTTTTCGGGAGCGACACACCTGGGGTCGATGGCTTCGGCAATCCGCCAGGGTTGAACGGGCGGCTCGAATTGCAGAATTGGGCGGACGCCGGTGCTCCACCATTTCTCATCTTGCGCGCCGCGACGCTCGACAACGCAACGGCCTTGGGACTGTCGCACGAACTAGGCTCCATCGAGGTTAGCAAGAGAGCTGACTTGCTCCTGCTCAAGGAAAATCCCCTCGCGAGTGTTTCAGCGTATGACTCGATAGAGACAATCTTTCTCAATGGCGAACCAATCGCGCGAGACGCACTGCGCGCACACAATTAGCGAAGAGAAACTCACAATCCAATCCAATTTCGAAGAAACCCAGCGAATCGCACCAGAGTGACGAGGCTAACCGGAAATTATTCCGGGCCCGAAGTCGGCTTCGAGGAGATCGCCATTGATCTCCTCCAATGGCGTTTCTCGGTAGCAATCGAAAACCGACAACAAACAACCTGCAGAAACTCGTGACTAGGGAGCACAGATTCCTGCTGAACCACCTGTTCTATCCCACAATTTGTTGCGTTGTCGAACAGTTGGCAGAGAGGATCTTGACAGCCTCTGCCCTCCGATTTCCGGCTAACCGCTCCAATCCATTTCTTTTGCGGCTGTCGTGGCGTGCCAGGGTTGACAGGCGCGATTCTGCCCTGCTCTTATCGTTTATCGTTAGCGAATTGTGGTACTGCTGTTGTTTCTTAATTAGCGCAATCGTTTGTCTTTCCGAAAAAGATCGTACCCATCGTAAACCGGAGTCCTCATGAAGCTGAGATTGGTCCTGTTTTCGTCTTGTACCCTGCTGCTTTCTTCCTTGTCTTCCTTGTCGTTGAACGCACAGCAGGAGCGGGAGGCGCGGCTGAGGCTGACGCCGGCTGTGCCGGCCCTTGCGACGAAGGACGCGAAGCCGGAGTTCGGACCCAATGTACTGATCTTCGATCCGTCGATGCCATCGCAGGCGATCCAGAAGAAGATTGATGCGGTGTATGCGACGCAACAGCACAACGAGTTTGGACAGCAGAGGAATGCGCTGCTATTCCTGCCGGGAGACTATTCGGTGGACGTGCCGGTGGGCTTTTACACGGAGGTGATTGGGCTTGGGGCGTCGCCCGATGCAACACGGATTGCGGGCAACGTGCATGCGGATGCAAATCACGAGCACAATAATGCGACGACGACCTTCTGGAGAGCTGCGGAAGGGATCTCAGTAAAGCCGGCGGGGGGCACGATGCAGTGGGCGGTTTCGCAGGCGGTGTCGCTCCGGCGCATGCATGTGCGCGGCGACCTGGTGCTGCACCAGAATCGCGGCTGGGCAAGCGGCGGCTGGATGTCGGATTCGCTCGTGGACGGCAATGTCGACTCCGGCAGCCAGCAGCAGTGGATCTCGCGCAACTGCGATTGGAAGAGCTGGACGGGTTCGAACTGGAATATGGTGTTTGTTGGCGTGGTGCATCCGCCGGAAGGCGCATGGCCTTCGCCGTCGTACACGCAGCTGGCGCATACGCCAGTGGCGCGCGAGAAACCGTTTCCGCAGGTGAATGCTGCGGGCGAGTTCAGTGTGCGGGTTCCGGAGCTGTACAGCGACAGCGTCGGGATTACGTTCCGCGGCGGGGAAACAGCGGGAGAGACAATTCCGATTGCGCGGTTTTATATTGCGCGCCCGGATGCGGATACGGCGGAGACGATCAACGCGCAGCTTGCCCAAGGCAAGAACCTGATTCTGACGCCGGGGATCTATGAACTGACCGCTCCGATTCGCGTGACGCGACCGCATGCGGTGGTGTTAGGGCTGGGGTTTGCGACGCTACGTCCAATGAAGGGCACGGCGGCGATGACAACAGCTGATGCGGACGGGATCGAGATTGCGGGGCTACTCTTCGATGCGGGGCCGAGCGAGTCTCCGGTGCTGCTGGAGGTGGGGCCGGAGGGAAGCCGGGCGCGCCATGCGAAGGACCCGATCACGCTGCACGATGTTTTCTTTCGTGTGGGAGGCGCGGGAGTGGGCCGGGCCAAGGTGAATTTGAAGATCAACAGCAACGATACACTGGTGGACCATACGTGGATCTGGAGAGCGGACCACGGCGCCGGGGTGGGGTGGGAGCTGAATACCAGCGAGAACGGCCTAGTGGTGAATGGAAACGAGGTCACGATCTATGGCCTGTTTGTGGAGCATCACCAACAATTCCAGGTTCTGTGGAAGGGCAATGGCGGGAAGACGTATTTTTATCAGTCCGAGATTCCTTACGATCCTCCGAACCAGGCGAGCTATACGAGTGCGCCGGGGGTGAACGGCTGGGCCTCGTATAAAGTGGCGGATGGAGTGACGACGCATGAGGCGTGGGGGCTGGGCGTGTACAGCGTCTTCATCTATCCGAATGTCGGGCTAACCCGGGCAATCGAGACGCCGAAGAGTCCGGAGGTACGGTTCCACGACATGATCACCGTGGCGCTGGGCGATCACGGCGTGATCAGCCATGTGATCGACGACACGGGCGAGACGACAGCGATACATCCTCGCGTGACGCCAAGGGTGACGGACTTCCCCTGAGTGGATGCGCGCTAGCGCGGCATTCGTGGCGCGGGCAACGTCCGGGAACTGCAAGACCTCATTGAAGCGGGCCGCAAGGGAAGTCGGCTTCGAGGAGATCGCCATTGATCTCCTCCAAGCCCGTTTCGAGGGCCTATCGGACTTGAGGGTGTGTGCCTCTAATGCGATTACTTCCGGTTTGCCGTTCCATCCATGAACTGGGTTCGGTTCCTGGTCCCGGTCTCTATGGTTACGGACCGGATGTCGGGGTAAGGGATCGATCTGAGAAATATCCTGCAGCAACATCGTTCTTCAGTCGAGGGTCACGATCGGTTCCCAGGTATTCGTCGAGAAAGTCCAGCAGCACTTGCACTTTTGGCGTCAGCCGTGAGGGGCTCGAGAATAGCGCACAGAGAGTAATCGGCTCCGGGACCCACTGCGGCAGAATCTGCACCAGAGCCTTTCGAACTTCCGGACTTTTCGCCATCCACAACGGAAGAATGACGATACCAAACCCACCCAGGGCAAGTTTCAGAGCAACCGTCGGATCGCTCGTAACCACTCGAAAGAGAATATCGGGCGTTACCACCTTTTTGCCCCTGCTCAACTTCCAGGGTCCGGAGCCGACGCAGTTGTGCAGCGGGAGGTCATCCGGGGTCGATAGATCTCCAGCGTCTTTAAGATAGTTTTGGCTGGCAAAAAGTCCTCGAACCGTCCCTGGATATGGGCGCACGCGCCGCAATGAGTCTTTCGGCGCCCGCAGTTTAAAGAAGACGTCCACGTCATCTCGCGGTTCTTGATCCCAACTTGCTGCATAGGGTTCGATCTCCATGCGTAACTCGGGATAGCGTTCCAGAAATTCCTTCAGCAAGGGCGCGAGAGTGTCGCGCGCCATGGTCACGGGACAAGCTACCTTCAGCAGCCCGCTTGGGCTGGAGCGGTGGCCTTCCAAAACGTCCCGTCCGTGCTGAAGGCTCTGCAGCGCACGTCTGCACGATTGCAGGTATTCCTTCCCGGCGTCGGTCAGGACGAGGCCTCTGGGACCGCGATGCACCAGCAGAACCGCGAGGTGCTTTTCCAGTCGAGTCAACGCCCGGCTCACGGTCGAAGCAGGACAGGCCATCTCCTTCGCCGCAGCTGTCAGTGTGCCCGCCTGCGCAACCGAGACGAAGGTGCGTACATCGTTGAGATCCAAGTCATTCATGCAAAGCCACTCCGCAGCGTGTATTCGTTGAGCCTAGCAACAGTGTTGCACTGACGCAATTCTATCTTGCGCCTGTCGATCTATCGGAGTTCGGCAAGAAACATCTATCCATAGACCTGCGCACGGCAGAACGAAACAAACTGGGAGCGCAGGGACACGGAGGGACGATGAAGATTCTAGTAATTGGGGGCACCGGCAAAGTTGGTGCAGAAGTCGTGAAGGAACTGCAGAAGCGCAAGGCAGACATTCGCCTGCTTGTACGGAAAGACGGCACTCCGACGCCGCGCGCCGAGGTCGCCAGCGGCGATTTGCTGGATCCGGTTTCCGTAGAGAAGGCAATGCACGGAGTGGACAAGCTCTACCTATTGAACGCCGTCTCGCCCGATGAACTGACGCAAGGCCTCATCGCCTACGATCTGGCCAAGAAGCTGAGGCTGAAACACATCGTCTATCACTCGGTCTTCCGCGCGGAACACTTCAAGGATGTTCCACACTTTGCCTCAAAGCTCGCGATTGAAAGCGCCTTACGGGAGTTTGAAGTTCCCTTCACGATTATTCGCCCAAACTACTTCATTCAGAACGATGCCACATTGAAAGACCCCCTCCTGAAGACTGGAATCTACCCCGCGCCGCTGGGCAACGCAGGCATCTCCGTAGTCGACATCCGAGACATTGCGGAGGCAACGGCAATCGTTCTGACTTCGGACGAACACGAAGGCAACACTTATAACCTTAACGGTCCGGAGGCTCTGAGTGGTCCGAAAGCGGCATCGATCTGGAGCAAATTGCTCGGCAAAGAGATTCGTTACGCGGGTCACGACATGGATGCGTTCGAGGAGCAGATGAGAAATTCAGCTCCGTCGTGGTCGGCATTCGACATCCGCATGATGTTTCAAGGGTATCTCGAACGTGGTTTCGTCGCTGAGACGGGAGATGTCGAGAAGTTGACGAAACTCTTGGGGCACGCTCCGCGCCGCTACGAGGATTTTGCCGCGGAGACCGCTGCGCTTTGGAAGTAATGAATCGCGTCAATGACTCAAAACAAGACCTTGAGGAGAACAAAATGTCATCCGCTCAGCCGACAATTCCGCCGGACGATCCCAAACGCAGCCTCACCCTTGCTCAACTCGAAAACCTGCCTCACATCGGGCTGGTCGGCGATACCTACACCATTACCGTGACCGGCGAGCAGACTGCCGGACGCTTCTGCGTCATCGACATGCACATCCCGCCCGGCGGCGGTCCGCCACCGCACCGGCATGACTTCGAGGAGACCTTTATCCTCCTCGAAGGCCAGATGGAAGCCACCTTCCGTGGCCAGAA
>Ga0185299_10008214_pt1 | contig 10381 bp, 7 predicted proteins | sample PaiPotPPA55metaG_FD_128002 | JGI IMG/M metagenome (GOLD analysis project Ga0185299, IMG submission 128002) | Iron sulfur acid spring bacterial and archeal communities from Banff, Canada, to study Microbial Dark Matter (Phase II) - Paint Pots PPA... ...
TTGCGCAATCGTTAAACGAGCAAGTCCCCGATGATGTGATGACCTACGGCTACATCGCCGATGCCGACATTGCTTTGGGTGACTATGCGGATGCGGAAAAAGCGGCTCAGTGGATGCTCGACCTTCGAAGTCACAACGTTCCAGGCCTGATTCGCGGAACGGAATTGCGACAGATATTCGGAGACCCGAATGGCGCTTTGGAGTTTTTGAGTGATGCCTATCAGCAAACTTCGCCGGATCAGTTAGAGGACTTGGCGTGGAGAGCGACCCGGATAGCAGAGATTAACCTCGCCATGGGGAAACTCGACTTGGCCGATCAGTGGCTCCGCAAGGCGTTAGCTTCGTTCCCGAACTACTATTTCTCGCTCGAAGTCCAGGCGCGAATGCTTGAGAGTCAGCACAAATATGGGGAGGCAGCTGATATTTTGCATCTGCGCAATCAGCATTTTCCGCAACCGGAAAGCATCTATGCAGAAGCCGTAGCACTGGAACATTCAGGAAACACCGCAAGAGCGAAAGAATTGTATGCGAACTTCGAGCAAGTGTCCCTATCCAAATCCAGTCTCGCTGACAACGATAATCGGGATCTTGTCCTCTATTATCTTGGCCCGAAACATGATCCCTCTGCGGCATTGCGCGTTGCGCGCTTAACGGTTTCGCAGCGGCACGATGTCTGTAGTCTGGATTCGTTAGCGATGGCCCTCTACGCTAGTGGCGACTATGTGGAAGCGCAGAAACAAATCGAAAAGGCACTCGCTCCGGGAATTCGCGATGGAAATATTTTCTATCACGCCGCCCAAATAAACTCGGCGCTTAAGAATCAAGCTGCAACAGTCCAATATCTTAAGTCGTCGCTGGAGGCGAACCCACAATCTGAAGTTTCCGATGTCGCACGCGAAATGTTTTCTGGAGTTGCCGAACCCGAACATGGAAGGCGCCGCTAGGTGCGAAGCTGATGTCGATCCGAAGTATCAATCTCACGACGTTATCGGTTCTGCTGCTGGCGGCGTTTGCCGTTGCTGGCCCGGTCGATAGTGTTACCGACCGTGCGATTGCTCAGTATCAGGCTCGCGCATCTCATTCGCCAAACGTTGCCAACTATGACGGGCTTGGAGCAGCCTACTTACAAAAAGGACGCGAAACATCGGACCTCAGCTACTTCGACATAGCAGAAAAATCGTTGACGAAAGCGCTCGAGCTAACCTCATCGTGGGACGTAGCTGCAGCTTCCCCACTAACTCACATGGCTGCCGTCTGCATGGCAGAGCACCGATTTGCGGATGCCGCTTCCTACGCGAAACAGGCGATTGCCGCCGGGGCCGGAGACCCTCAGCCCTTCGCCCTGCTCGGGGATGCCTACACCGACATGGGAGACTACGAGAGCGCACAAGCCGCCTACTCTAGATTGCAAGCGGCTGGGCCATCTTCAGAACAACTTCCTGCCTTGAACTACATGTATGACACTCGGGTTTCGTATTTGAAGCTGCTCCATGGCGACGATGCGAGTGCCATTGGTCTTATGCATCAGGCGGTTCAACTGGCGCTTGAGCACCATATGCCGGCTGAAAATATCGCATGGACTTACTACCAACTGGGAGAGGATTTCTTTCACAGCGGTGATTTAGAGAATGCGGCGACGTCCTATCTAGAAGCGCTGGTGCACTATCCAGGATATTACCGTGGGCTCGGAGGCTTAGCCAAAGTACGCATCGCGCAGAATAGATACGATGAGGGGATTGACCTTTACAAGCAGGCGATTGCTACCATCCCACTAATCGAATATGTAGCAGCGCTCGCGGACGTTTACCAGAAACTCGGACGCCGCGAGGAGTTTGATAAGCAGTACAAGCTGATTGAATTTATTGGATATCTCGGCGCCCTGAACCAGCGGACCTACAATCGCGAACTGGCAGGTTTCTACGCCGATCACAACATTAAGCTGCCTCAGGCGCTCGATCTGGCAAAACATGAACTCGATAATCGCCACGACGTCTACAGCAAAGATGTTTACGCGTGGTGCCTTTATAAGAATGGAAAATTGCAGGATGCGGCCCATATTATCGACGCCGCACTTGCCTTGGGGACCAAAGATGCGCTTATGCTGTTTCACGCCGGCATGATTTATCACGATCTCGGCGATGCCAATCGGGCTCAAGATTACCTCAGTCGCAGTCTGGCCGTGAATCCTCAGTTTCACCCGCTTTATTCAAAGCAAGCCGCGCAAACTCTCGGCGAAATTCGAGCGCAGCGCGCTACAATTGCGAAGAGCCGGAACCATGACTAGGTGCAGCACGCCTTCTCGCGTTGCCCGCTATTTCTTGACGTGGGCGACAGTTTGCCTTGGATCTTCGACTTTTATCTTCGCCCATCCCATGGGCAACTTCAGCATCAATCACTATTCAAAGATCACCGTAGACAAAGACTCAGTCGAAATCCGCTACCTGATTGATGCAGCCGAAATTCCAACTTTTCAGGAAATGCAGCAGGAAGCGTTTTCATCGGACCCGCAGTCCCAAACAACCCGCGAATATCTCTCACATGAGAGTGAGATCCTCAAGAAAAACCTAGTCCTAACGATTGCAGGAAGTCCGGCGCAATTGAAGACCAAATCGATGGAAGTGATCTTCCCGCCGGGCGCGGGCGGACTTCCCACCATGAAGATGGGATTCGTATTTGTCGCAAAGTTTGGCGCACAAAATCATAGCCCCCGCCCGCAATCTTCGGGACTCCATTTTCAAGACAACAATTTCCCTACCCGGATCGGCTGGAAAGAAATCGTCGCCATCCCAGGCCCAGGAGTAACGTTTGTGCGCACATCCGCCCCGGCCGGTGATCGAAGCAACGAGTTGTCGAACTATCCCACCGACCTGTTGAACAGTCCTCCCGCTGACCTGGAAGCAAACATAAGTTTTGAATTACCGGTTGCCTCCGGGACTGCCGCAAATTCACCGATATCGGCACATCGGGTCGCATCATCCAGAAAATTAGAGCCGCCTGCTGCGGTTACGCCACCTGCATCCAGCATAGTTCCTGCACCGGCTCGAGACAGCATTCTCGCGAGCGGGGCGCCAGTACCACTGCGAGCAAATCAACAGAGCACTCCCAAAAACAAATTCACCGAACTGATGAATGCGAAACGGTTCGGTGCCTGGTTTCTTTTTCTGGCTGCCGGAATTGCTGCCGGCTTAGGCGCCCTTCACGCGCTAGAACCTGGCCACGGAAAGACAATCGTCGCCGCCTACTTGGTCGGCTCTCGCGGAACGGCTCGACATGCGGTATTACTTGGAATCGTAGTCACGGCAGCACATACCGCTGGTGTTTATCTTTTGGGAGCGCTAACCCTGTACGCCTCACAGTACATCGTTCCTGAGCAACTTTATCCGTGGCTCGGTGCTATCTCGGGCGTTACCGTGGCGGGTGTGGGCATATTTATCCTTCTGCGCAACGTGACCGGGGAATCAACTGAGCATTCCCACGCAGACGGCAAGAATCATTCGCACTGGTTTTTTTCGATGTCGCGACAATCTGAAGCACAAAGTTCCGTCGGCCTGAACCAGGGCAGTACCGAAAAGCGCGTATCGCTTCGTGAGTTACTGGCTCTCGGGGTAACCGGCGGCATAGTCCCTTGTCCCGCAGCCCTGGTCGTCCTACTCAGTGCATTTTCGCTTCACCGCATTGGGTTCGGTTTGTTTCTGATCACTTGCTTTAGCTTGGGTCTTGCCTTAGTACTGGTAATCATTGGATTGACCATGGTGTACACGAAGCGCTTCATGTCGAGATTTCAGACGAGTAGCCCCATGTTGCGCTATCTACCGGTTCTGTCTTCGTCTTTTATGGTGGTTCTTGGAATCGGGATTGCGATATCTGCGTTCACGTCATTCCCGATGGCGCACGATTTTGTTTCGAAAGACAAGCTTGTCCCGTTTGTCACCATCGTCCTGCTCGGGCTATTCCTCGGAATGCGGCACTCGACGGATCCTGACCACGTTGTTGCGGTGTCGACCATCGTCTCTCGCCATAAGTCGATTAAGCATTCGGCCATGATCGGAATGCTGTGGGGACTCGGTCACTCTCTGACCATCTTTCTAGTCGGGGCGGTCATTATTTTTTTCGGAGTCGTCATCCCGCCCCGGCTCGGATTGTCCATGGAGTTTTCGGTGGCTCTAATGCTTATCCTACTCGGAGTACTAAATCTCACTGGTGTGCTGCGTTGGGTTACGGAGCGGTTTCCTCCCTCCAATCCAGGGAAAGAGAAGCCGGAAGCAATTTCTTCAGGGACGGTGATTCGCCGAGAGACGTTTGCGGAGAGAACCGTGGGGAAACTTGGTCTGTATCAGACGCTGCGTCCGTTCGTAATCGGGTTGGTGCACGGACTAGCGGGCTCTGCCGCGGTTGCCCTATTGGTTCTCTCTACGATCAGAAGTCCAGCATGGGCAACGGCATATTTGTTAGTGTTCGGAGCTGGCACAATGGTGGGAATGATGATTATGACCACCGCAATCGCCATGCCGCTCGCATACACCGGCAAGAAGTTCCTCGGTGCTAATCGCTTCATGACCGCGACCTCTGGCGTAGTAAGCATGGCTTTTGGCTTATTCCTTGTTTACCAGATCGGCCTAGTCGATGGCCTGTTCCGAGCCCAGCCACACTGGATACCTCAATAGATAACGTCCTACCCTTAAACCGCAGTTTCCCCGCGTTGCTCAACCAAATGCTCGGCAAGAAAATCCATGTATTTCTGCAAGCCTTCCCCTGTCTTGGAAGAGACGTTGAAAACCCGCATGCTCGGGCGGCCCGCCTGAATGTTGCCCGCGGCTTGCTTCCAGTCGAATTCGGCGGCAGACACCAAATCGGGAGCAGAATCGGCCTATTTCGTGGTAGCTACAAGGGCAGGTGGCCTGTTTTACTTCTCCAAGGAAGTCCTTCGGGGCGTATCGGGGATTCCCCCGATGGGGAGACGAGAGGGTTATAACCGAGTCGGGAACTACAGCACTCCGTCTGTTCGCATCTGCTTCACTACCAACTTCACCAGCCCATTGATCGCTTTGTGGACATTGGATGGATCGAAAGTATCGGTGACGCCTGTCCACACCAAATCTCCATCCGGCGACGACGTGGCATAAAAATTGGTCTCGATCCGCACTTTCTTTTCGGTCCGCAGATAATCCGGCGAATAAACGACGGGATACACGACCGTATAGTAGCCATAAAAGGTGTTGTAGTCGGGAAATGGCGCGAACCTCGGAGCGTAAGTAACAGTCGTGTCGACCTTAATCAGTCGTGATACCACTACTGCGTCGACATGATTATCACGAACCTGCATTCTCAGGTAGTTCAGGTCGAGATTCGTTGACTCCGGCCTGAGCAGGATTGTGTTGGCGGGGACCGCTTCCACTCCGGTTGCCGCCAGTTGAGCCGCGAGCGCATCCTCAAAGTCAGCCCGGATGCCCGTCTTGTTACTCATCCCCATCGCCAATACCCGGTGAAACTTCTTGCCTGCATAGTTGGGATTTTTCCAACTCATTACCACCTTGCTGGATTTCGAGAATACGAACGTGACGACAAAAAGAAAGACGATGATGGAGCTCATGACTTTTCGATTCAAGCGGAACCTCGATCTCGAAATTCAAAGGTGGAGTAATAACGAATTTCCGGTCTTTGGGACCGGAAAGAATCCATTAGATACGCAAAAGGCGAGCAGCGCCAATCGTCCAAATTGTCTTAATGAGCCGTGTAGGCTCGAAGGAATTACGACCCGGTAATTTTCAAGCGAAGTTCTTCCGGAAGACGATCCCTGATTTCGGCGGGAAGACGGTCGTGAACATGTCGGGCGCCGATTTTCGCAACGTCCACCATCGTCATTGGGGCGGGTGTGGCCACTGCCACTATGAGCCAGATCAGCGCCGACAGAGCGAATCCGAATAAAGCGGCTAACTCGAGCCAGAAGGTATGACGGGGCTCGAAGTGGCGGATCACTCCAAAGGCCAACAGAAAAACCGCGCCTGACACCGAGGCCAGCACAATCAGCGCAATATCGATGGTGCGATGCAATAACCGCCGCGATCGGCAGCGCTCGCAGGAAGCAAAGTGATCTTCGTAATCGGCGCACATTTCGGGCGCAATTCCGGAGATATCGTAGCGCCACCCAGCGAGAATCTTGCCGACAATCGGATCAACGCATTGACTCATAATGAACTAAAGCTGAATCGCCTCCAAGGGCACATTTTGCGCCGCCAGCATTACGCGGTTGTGGAGCAAAGTCCGCCGCGGACCAAGCGCCTTTTCCGCCGCTCTCCGTGCCACCTCAGGGTGGTTATTCAGCTCCGAGAGATGCGCCAGGACGACATATGCCGCCCCTCCATCATAGTCGCTGGTGAAGAAATCCGCGAGCGCCTCATTCGACAAGTGCCCCACCCGGCTCATTACCCGCTGCTTGACCGACCATGGGTAAGGCCCGCCGCGCAACATTTCCAGATCATGATTCGACTCCATGATCAGCACGTCACATCCCCGAAGATGGTCGCAAACGCTTGAAGGCAGGTACCCAAGATCGGTGGCAATGCCGACCTTGATGCCGTCAGCCCGGAAGGTGAACCCAACCGGGTCGGCGGCGTCGTGGGGAATGGTAAAAGGAACAACCGCAATGTCGCCAATCGCGAAACTTCGTCCCGCGGAAAACATTTCAAGCCGGGGGAGTACGGGAGAATCTCCACAATCGTCCCGCAGTGCCTTGGTCCACGCTTCGTGAGTTGCGCCAGTCATAAAAACTGGGATCTTGAGTTTAGCGCAGAGTACCAGCAGTCCGTGGACATGATCAGCATGTTCGTGAGTAATGAGGATCGCAGAGAGCGAGTGCGGGTCCTGTCCTGCGGCTTTCAGCCGCTTAAAGGTCTCGCGGCACGAAATTCCGGCGTCCACCAAAATCCTGGTTTTTGAACTCTCAACGATGGTGCTGTTTCCCCGGCTCCCGCTGGCCAGCACCGAAACCGAAACTCCCATGTTGCGAAGCATACTCGCACCATCTGTGGAAGCGGTAGTAACTTCTTAGCTTGCACCTCCGCAACGCTTCTGCCATCCCATAGCAAAACTACTTCCCGAAAAGTTCCCGCCCTCCTCTTCTCGCCACAGATCCGCCGTAGGCGCCGGCGATCCCGGTAACAAACCCCAGAATGGATTCGTAGATTTGAGAACGCTCCGGTTGTCGCTTGACCAATAAATAGGCGCCGAGGCGAACTAAAGGAACAAAAATTCCGACGACGATGGTCCACCGCCATGGTTTTGCAGGACGTATGAAACCCAGCACCATGGTGGAAATGAGAACGAACAAAGCCGTACCCAGCAGATCGCCAGCTTCCAGATCGAGGATTCCAGCGCAGATTCCAAGAAAGGCCGCTAGAACATAAACGCCGGCGTCGCGCGGTTTCAATTCCTCTGGCATAAAAACGCAGGCCCAGACGTCCGTCTGGGCGGATGAGTGAAGCTAATCGAGTACCGTAATCAAGGATCGCTCTTAGGAAAATATCCGCTCGCTAATACTTGTAAAAACCCCTACCGCTCTTCTTCCCCAGCCAGCCGGCATCCACCATTTTGATCAACAGCGGGCACGGCCGGTACTTGGGATCGCCCAACCCATCCTGCAACACCCGCATGATATCCAGACAGACATCCAGTCCGATGAAATCCGCCAGTGCTAGCGGACCCATGGGATGCGCCATGCCAAGTTTGAAGACTTCATCCACCGCCTCGGCCGTGGCAACTCCCTCCATGACCGCGTACATGGCTTCATTCAGCAGCGGCATCAGCACTCGATTGGAGACGAACCCCGGGGCGTCATTTACCTCGACCGGAGTCTTTTGTACTTTCACCGCCAGGTCACGGACCGTCGCGAACGTCTCGTCAGAGGTCGCTAGTCCCCGTATCACCTCGACCAACTTCATCACGGGGACAGGATTGAAGAAGTGCATCCCTATCACCTTCGCGGGCCTGCCAGTCAGGGCGCCGAGCTTGGTGATAGAAATTGAGGAAGTATTCGAAGCAAGGATTATGTCCGGCCGGCAAAGCTGATCGAGATCGCGAAAAATTTCGCGCTTTACCTCAAGCTTCTCAGTGGCGGCTTCGACCACAAAATCGCAATTCGAAAGCGTCGTACGCTTCAGTACAGGCTCGATGCGGTTGAAAGCCATCTGCTTGTCTTCCGCGGAAATCTTGCCGCTCGCAACTTCCCGCTCCAGATTCCTGCTGATCGCATTAAGCCCCCGATCAAGAAAGCGCTGCTCCACATCGCACAACACGACCTGAAAGCCATTGCGGGCAAAGACATGCGCAATGCCATTTCCCATTGTGCCCGCACCGAGCACGCCGACCCGTTGAATATCAGTCATTGATTGTCTTGAAAGACGAAACAGAGTCTAACACCGGAGCGGAAGTCTCCCGAGTTAGATTCAGGCTTTCCTCGTGTAACTCTGTGCGCTCTGTGGTGAGGAATCTAGACTCACACGCACGAGGAAATTGGCGGAATCAACCTTACTGAGGTTCCAGGATGTCGTTGAGTTCGATCTTCGCACCCTGGTTAACTGTAACGACATGACGCACGCTCTTGTAACCGGAAAGCGTAACGTCGATCACATAGGTGCCAGGATTGAGATAAAAGTCTACCGGAGACGGTTTCTCCAGAAGGCGGCTGTTCACGGCGATCTGAGCGCCCTTGGGCAATATCTTAACGCTGACGGTTCCAGTCATGGTTTGATCGCTGCTGCCGAAAAACTTCTTCAATTTGCCAACCGTCTTTATCTGATCGGTATTTCCTAACAGAATCAAAGTGGGCGAGTAATGGAAAGTCTGGCCAGGCGCCAGAGTCGTGGTGGTGGTTTCCTCAAGGTAGCCCTGCTTTTTGATCACAAAAACGTGGGTCCCGGGCTTGTCCAGTGGAATCTGCGACGGAGTCACATGTCCGGTGTCCTTTCCATCGATAACAATGGAAGCCCCGCCTGGCGCGCTACCGAAAACTACCGTCGAGGGTAGCTGCTCCAGACGAACCGAGAGTGCGGATCTACCGCCAGAAACTGCATCCATCATCCGTGTTTCTGGAGTGAAACCCGCTTTGCTAATAGAGATCGTGTGCCGTCCTGGGGTCAGTCCCGCGACGTTGTATGGAGTAACCCAGTCGGTCTCGCTATGTCCGTCGATTTGTATTTGCGCCCCGGCAGGAGTGGAACTAATCGTCAGTTGAGCCGGAACAACAACCGGGACCACAGGTGCCGCGACGACGGGTTTTGTCTTCCTCTTGGCTGCAATCTTCGCTTTAACTGATAGTGGATTCTCGGCCGCCTCGGACTCCGGTGCGACCGGCACTTGGACCGCGGATGGGCTTGCTGAATCGCGGGGCCCGGAATTCGCGTTCGCCGCAGCTTGGGAATTCGCGGCGGTCGGAGAAGGTGCAACCGCAGTCGTTGATGGGCTCTCGTCATCCGCATTGTCGGAGCGGATTCGGAACATTATGATTGCCCCAATTGCCAGAATGATCACAATTGCTACGCCGATGGAATAGGCGAACATCTTGGGCGGGGTCTTTTGAATTTCAGTGACTGCCTTTTTTGCGATCTCCCGGGCCGGCAAGCTTGCCTTTTCAGGATCTGACTTGCTCAAGGCGGAAAGCTTCGGCTGATCCACCAGCTCCTCTTCGGATGGGGCTGGACGCGGAGGAGGAGGCGCTACATAGACTTCTTTCAGAGGCGGCAATTCGTCAATTTCCGAGAAACTCCGGCTGGCGCCGGCGCTCTCCTTGTGGCTCTCATCCATCATCGGGTCGATCTTGATTTTTGGAGCCTCAACCTCTGGCTCGACGGTCGCAGTTGACATCTGAGCCCCGCCCTGTGTGACCGCATCGATTGAAGCTTTGACCGAAGCGCTGATGAATTGGTGCGAGCCAGCCGCACTTGCGACCTTCAAAGGTTCCGGTGCAGACGAGACTGGGTTGGCGCCCCCCGCCCCAGCAGCCGCGCCGGATGCCATGACCTTCGGACTAGCGCTGGCTTGTGGCGTCGGTGTCGCACTCGCCGGCCGGCCAGCAACTGGGGCCGCGGCCACCTTCTTATCCATTTGCGGTGCAGGCTGAACGGGCTTGCTATTTTGAGAAATTTTGATTTGAGACGTCTTCACCGCTGCCGCAGGTTGAAGGGTTTTGCTATCAGGAGCCGATTTTATCGGACTGTTTTTGCACTTCTCCAAATCGTTGATTAATTCCTGCCCCGACTGGTACCGATCTTCGGGCGCTTTCGAAAGCGCTTTCATAATCACATCGCTGAGAGCGGGGTCGATCTTGGGATTGATATCGCATGGAGGGGCTGGCATGATTTCAAGGACGGCCTGCCGCACCTGTCCC
>Ga0185299_10008215_pt1 | contig 10380 bp, 8 predicted proteins | sample PaiPotPPA55metaG_FD_128002 | JGI IMG/M metagenome (GOLD analysis project Ga0185299, IMG submission 128002) | Iron sulfur acid spring bacterial and archeal communities from Banff, Canada, to study Microbial Dark Matter (Phase II) - Paint Pots PPA... ...
GAGATCGGCGGCGACGTGGGCGGGAACCGTGATCGACTGATTGCTTTTATCGAACATCAAGGCATCGAGCTTGTCTTTACCGAGCGCATTGCGCCCGCGCTGGGGATGAGCTACGGCGGACGCATTGCCATCCTTCCCGGTCAGTCGAAGGCCGAGGAGTTCAGCACCCTAGTGCATGAGCTGGCGCACGAGATGTTGCACAAGGCCGAGCGGCGCACGGCAACCACGAAGACGGTACGTGAGACGGAGGCCGAAGCCATCGCCTTTGTCATTGGGAAAGCCGTAGGGCTGGAGACGGGAACGAAATCCGCCGACTACATCCAGCTTTACCACGGCAATGCATCCTTGCTGGCCGAATCGTTGGAAGTCATCCAGAAAACCTCCGCCGTCATCCTTGCCGCGCTGGAATCGTCCGCAACCGAGACGATGCCCGATGCAGAACTGGCGAAGGTGGCGTGATGCAGACCGCCCTCGACATTATCCAAAAAGCCGGGGGGTGGCACCCCGGCCTGTATCTCAAGATCGACAACGCTCCGTACATGGAGCTTGTCATCGAGGCAATGGACGAGTCCGGCCCGATGGGACTTCCGGCAATCTCTATCGCTCACTACGGCGAACAGAACGGCGACGCCATGCGGGACCCGGAGATGTGCTTCGAGCTTGGCCTTGCCGGTGGAGCGCATCTGTCTGCCTTCTACTACCGCAACGATTATCTCGGCGTCGAGCAGTGGAGCCGGAACATCGTGCGCGGCAACTATGTCCACCTGATTGCTTTGCATGAGCAGCACCAGCGTTTCGCAAAGACGTGGGACAACAACCTGCGATTGCAGGGGTACACAGACGCTTTCACGGACAAGTGCATTCGTGGCTAGTCCGCTCTCTCGGAGCGGATACAGCCAACGTGTCTCCGCTCCGCTTCCATTCACCGTTCAACCGCTCGAAAGGAGCACGCCATCATGGAAACCCAAATCGTCAATGCCACCGAATACCGCAACGTCTCGCTCTCTCTGCTGAATGAGTCGAGGACCAACCCGCGCCGCACCTTCGAGGAAGTTGCCTTGAAGGAACTGGCCGAAAGCATCAAGTCCCAGGGCGTTCTCTCACCCTTGCTTGTGCGGCCACTCACCGAAAACGGCTTCGAGATCATTGCCGGGGCACGGCGTTACCGCGCCGCGCAGATGGCCAAAATCCCGACTGTGCCCGTCCGCATCGTCCATCTCTCCGACGCGGCAGCGCTGGAAGCCCAATTGGTGGAAAACCTGATTCGTGCCGAAATCCATCCGATGGAAGAGGCGCAGGGTTTCCGCGCTTTGCTGGACTTGGACGAACCGAAGTACAGCATCGAACAAATCTCGGCGAAGGTGGGCAAGACGCCCGTCTTCGTGGCTTCGAGATTGAAATTGGCTGACCTTGTTCCGGCAGCGGTCGAGGCGTTCTACGCCGATGAAATCGGCGTGGGACACGCGCTGCTGCTGGCGAAGCTGCCCTCCGATCAGCAGGGACAGGCCCTCTCCGCTTGCTTCAAAGAGGTCTACAACAATGGAGCCAAGCCAGCGCGTATCCTGCTGCCTATCCGCAACCTGCAATTCTGGATTGATAGCAATATCCTGCTCGTCCTCAAGGACGCGCCGTTCAACAAGCGGGACGCGCAGCTTGTCCCCGCCGCTGGTAGTTGTGCCGACTGCCCCAAGCGGACAGGGCACAACAAACTGCTGTTTGGTGACGACCTCGGAAGGCAGGGCGATCGCTGCACCGACCCCAGTTGTTATCAGGCCAAAGTCTCAGCGCATGTCGCCATGACTATCACCGCGAAGCCTGAGTTGGTGCAGATCAGCACCGCCTACGGCGCACAGAAGGAGGGCAGTTCGGTATTGCCGCGTAACAAGTACACGGCCATTCGGGACGACAAGCCGAAGTCGAAGGACGAAGCAAAGCGGCCAGAATACAAGGTGTGCAAGTTCACCACCGAGGCCATCATCACCGAAGGCGGCGACGTCGGCACCATCCATAAAGTGTGCGCGAATCTGTCCTGTCCGATCCATCATCCCAAGCAGCCAACCAGCCGCAACGATGAGAATCACAAAGCCGAGCAGGAGAAGCAGCGCAAGGAACAGGCCATCGCTAACGCAACGGGCCTGCGCGTCCTTGCCGCCATCGGGGGAGCCGTCCCGGTTCGCCTGATGAAACGTGACCTGCTTTTCGTGATTGAGATGCTTGTCACTCTCATGGAAGAGAACCGCCTTGAGATGCTTGCGCGGCAGCATGGCATCCGGCAGAAGCGCGAGGATGGAGGCACCAAGAAAACGCTTGCTGCTTTCATTCATCGAGCCGACGAAGGCACACTCTCTCGGCTGTTGGTGGAGTCGAGCATTCTAGTCGCAGCCTCGCGCTCGAATCCGGCGACGGTACTTCGTGATGCTGCCAACACGTACAAGGTGGACACCGAAGCCATCGCCACCAAGGTACGTCAGGAGTTCGTGGCCAAGGAGAAAGCAAAGAGGTCGGCGCAGCCCGCAGCCAAAGCCGGAAAGAAAGCGGCCTAGCTGTCCATCCATCGAGGGGCGGCAGTCGCCGCTCCTCTTTTTCTTCGTCTTCTAAAATCACGCCGGGAGAAACCATGCTGGTTTCTCCCGGCCCCTCATCCCGCTGTCTCCGGCCTACGCTCGCCGACTGCGCGGCAGGAGTCGAGTTCCTCCTCCTGCACCTTCCCCTGAAGTAGAGAGAGCGACTAGATCAAACTGGCACGGCAGACGTTGAAATGGCGCGGAAACCGATTGAGCGCGTCCTGCGGATCGACGGCAAAGAATTTGTAGCGCAATAATTGGTAGCGCAACTGTTCGTAGCAAGTGAAATGTCCGGTTTTTGGTAGCAAGTGAAGTGTCCGGTTTTAGTTTATAAACCCGCAGCCGTAGCTGTTGGAAAGTGGGAATCCCGCGCTGTTTGCGGGATTTCCAAGCGAGGCGGAAAAGTCGGCTTTTTGACTTTTCCGCGGAGCGGCTTTTCAACTGCTGCCAAGGTTGCGGAAGTTTTTGCAAGGGGTTCTCCCTGGCTGGTGTAACGCCCCAGCCGTTGTGGCCCGTAGGTGATGCTCAACGTTCCGTCGAGGTGTTGATGACCCTGACCGTGCATCCAGCCAGCGTGCCGCGCCAGGTCACCTTCTCGATCTGCAAGACCAGGTTCTGGAAGCTGACCGTGTTGTCCCGGTTGACGGTGCGCTCCAGTTGAAGAGAGAAGATCAGATCCAGATCACGACGCCGGCAAGGGACAAACGCAATGCCCGGCTGGGCCGCGGGAACTTGAAAGCGCCGATTGAACTCGGCGATATATTCTTGGCGCAGAAAGCGGTTCGCTTCCTCCACGGTGGCAATGCCGCGCAGCCTGAGCTCCTGGGGCAGGCGTCCTTGCCAGGTGCCGAAGTTGCGCTCAGAACGCCCCCGTGCCTGTGGTGAGTAAGCCGGGATCATCTGTACGCCCAGATCACGCAGTGCCCGCCCTACCTGGGTCAAGCGCTGTCGATCCACCTTGCCGCCCACCTTGGGCGTGAGCCAAAAATGACTCCCCCGGTCCGAGTACAAGGCGCAGAACAGACCCTTGCGCTCCATGACCTCCCACAGCCCCGCCATCACCGTCGTGGTGGATTCCTCGTCCACCAATTGCGCGTAGTAGATCTCGCTGGTGGCGTCGTCCAGAATCACAATCAAGTCGAACCAGCGATCGTCCTGGAACCACTGATGCCGGCTGCCATCGATGTGCAGCAGCATGCCAGCCAGCGGGCGGCGTTGCCGCCGCTTGCGGTGGATACCCCGCTTGCGCTCCTTGGCCACCAGCCCGGCTCCCTGCAGGGCCAGCTTGACCCACGTATAGCTCAACCTGATCCCGTGCTGCTCCTCCAGCTTCTCGTGAAAATGGAGCACGTTCAGGTCAAAGTACTTCTCCCGATACAGTCCCAGAACCTGCTCCGCCAAAGCCAGCGGCACACGCCGCTCGCTCGGTAGACCGCGCCGCCGATCCAGCAGCCCGTCGTAGCCATAGTTCTCATAGCGCCACCGCAACCGCCGCATCTGCCTATCGCTCATCCTCGCGATATGGGCTGCCTGCAACCACGTGATCTTTTTCGCCATCGCTCGCAGAATCACTTCTTGCACCTTCATCGCCCGCTCCACTGCGGCCCTCGGATACGTCTCCATGCTCTTTTGCATGGATTTATCCTCGCCGCCCGCTATGCGGACATTTCATGTGCTAATTCCACCGGACATATCATGTGCTAACGACATAATTGGTAGCGCAACTTGAAAATGCTGGCGATTTGAGATATTATCAACTTGCCGAAAATAGAGTAGCGGGATGGTATCTCCTGCGGTCATCCCTCAGATGATTTCTTCACAGCCACGGCGCAACCTGACCAAACTGTCGGGAATGCGCATAACGTGGCTGTTTTCGCGTTCACGGTGCATCCCGACGAGAAGGATGTGCGCGTGGCCATCTCGAAACAGAATATTCTCCTGAGCGCCCTGCTCTGGGCTAGCACGGGGCTTTTCCTCATTCGAGCAGGCATTACGATTGCCTCGCTCACAAGCAGAGGGGTGAACTGCACCCCGAGACGCGCGATAGACTTAGCAGCCGTTGCAGTGCGCGTGAAGAGCGTTGGTCGCCAACTTGCCGCAAGCATTCTCTTTCTAGCGGTGATGGCTCTGGCAGACGTTGCCGGCGCCCAGGATACGAGGAACATGCCGGATGAGGCGAAGCCGCCTCAAGCCGTGCCTTTCTTTCTTCTAGTCGACAATCGCGGTACTTTCAGTTATCAGTCCACCGCAACACTACCAGGCGTCACCAGCAAGACAGCCCAGCAGACTTTCGAGTTTTCTCATCTTGATATCTGGCGCTACGGCACAAATCTTGTCCTCGTTGATTTGCTGAAGTCAGATCAGGCGGACGCGGCATCGCCATCCCTCTCGCCGAGTGCGCCAACGACAGGCATTGCTGGCGCTACAGAAATCTACGGCCTTTTCCGCAGCACTTTCGGCTTCAACGAAATCCTTGGCACAACAACATTCTCCAAGGGACCATTGCATGACGTCTCGCTCCTAATCGGTGGCGATGCAGACAAAGAAGATGGTTTCTCGAGACTTGACGGTGTCGCTGGATTTCAGTTGGCATTCGACTTGCCCTATAAAGGCTTATTGAATGTCAGTCCTCTGTACTCCAAGGAAGCTGATCATAGCGCTTACTCGCGATGCGATGTAGTAGGTGGCATTCCGGGTGTGAGTTGTCTCACTGATGGCAAGCTCGCGTACAGGGGCACCTGGGCAATTGAGACTTCTTATTCCATGGACCTCAATTTTCTGCCGGCAAAAATGCAATATTTTAGTGTTCTCGGCCGCGCCAATTTCTATGGCCCGAAAGGCGGAGAAAATTCGCCTCTGCCTAGCACCCCGACAAAAACTGAGATCGATACCGAGCCCGTCCGTCTGATTTTCGATTCCGGTAAGGCGTTCTGGGGCTCGAAGCACACACATAGGCTCGATGTGTGGGTCGCGTATCGATATTGGGAAAACATGTATGGCTTCGACCACAATGCCAGCTCGGTCTGCATGGGCCTGGGCGCGGGATCTTGCGTGGAGAAGTCGTTTTACCCAGGCATCACCGTTAAGTTCTAGATCGACCCAAGGACCAGGAACGAGGCCCTTCGATCAATCTGGGAGCCTCCACTGGTTACAACCGCGTTTGTGCAGACGATGCACCTTCTAACCGTTACACCTCAGGTGAATCATGCTTAGCAACAATAAATGGCTCGTGTTGGTCATCGTTTCGACCGCTCTCTTTCTCATCAGCATTGACATGACTGTGCTGTATATCGCTTTACCGCGGCTGACCCACGATCTTGCCGCCGACAGCAGTCAACAACTTTGGATCGTCGACACATTTCCGCTCGTCATGGCGGGTCTGCTTCCAACTATGGGTGTGCTTGGCGACCGGATTGGGCATCGCCGAGTCTTTCTCTGGGGGCTGACTGCTTTTGCCTCTGCTTCTCTGATTGCGGCTTATGCCCCTTCTTCGAGCGTCCTGATCGCGGCGCGGGCCTTTCTTGGTGTGGGCGCATCCATGATGATGCCAGCGACGCTTTCTCTTCTGCGGCTGACATTTACTACCGACAGAGAACGCGGGCAAGCAATCGGTATCTGGGCTGCTGTCTTTTCAGGCGGTGTTGCAATCGGCCCGCTGATCGGTGGAGCTTTACTCAGCCATTTCTGGTGGGGCTCTGTCTTCCTGATTAACGTGCCGATAGTTGTGATCGCAATTATCTTTACTCCATTCATAGTGCCCGCTGGAAAGGGGAACCCAGAGCGGCAGCTCGACCTCCTGAACTCAGTACTCGCCATGGTCGCAATGGTTGGCCTGGTCTATGCGCTGATGGAGGTCGCAAGACCCGGAGCAGGGCTGCTTGGGGCCGCTTTCGCGGGTGCCATCGGCATGACGGTTATGGTCATTTTCGTGAAGCGGCAGAACCGTTCCCCAACACCGATGATTGACTTCTCGCTATTCGGCAACGGACGCTTCACAGCCGGCGTATTGACCGCGATGACCGGAACCTTGGCTGGTGCGGGCGTACAACTTGCGCTCACGCAGCGGTTACAGCTTGTAAGCGGGTATTCGGCGTTTCATGCGGCTCTGTTCATGCTGCCAATCTCGATCTCGGCATTTGTCGCAGGTTCCCTCAATGGGTTCGTGCTCCACAAGCTCGGCGTCGGTCGGGCACTCTGGACAAGTCTCATCGTGTCTGCGGTCGGCCTGATCGCCTACGCTGTCTTCCGTAACAGCAGCGCTGTCGAGCAACTCGCAAGCTTTGTCATCTTGGGATTTGGCGTAGGTGTAGGTTCAGCGATGGCCTCAACCGCCATCATGATCAACGCTCCAGAAGATAAAGCCGGCATGGCCGGCGCCATCGAAGGCGTCGCCTACGAACTTGGCGGTGTGCTTGGCATTACCATCCTCGGTAGCATTCTATCTTTTACCTATACGAAGTCTCTTGTACTGCCGCAGGGAGTTCCCGCCCCAGCGCTTGCCAGGGACAGCCTCGATCAAGCGCTGCTGCTCGCCCAACACTTGTCTGGCGATGCAGCGATGAAATTGATTGCTCAGGCTCAGACGGCGTTCGACATCGCCTTCGTAACCGTCTTTGTCGTTGGCACCGCGATCATGCTGCTGATGGCCGCAGTGATCGCCCGAATCATCAGCCGGGCGAAAACGCCTGATCCTTCTCACGCTGAGGTTGAACTGAGGTTCGGTCATGACAGAGAATACAAATAAGCAAGGGATGACCTTGATGCACTTCCACGTATGCGTCCACTGCGGCAGCGTATTTCGCCGAGAAGAATTTGAAGGGCGGCCACATACAACGGGAATTTATCTCTGCCCGAATTGCGGAATCGAGGGGCCACTGAATATTGAAATCCGCGAAATAGACACATCCGAAGCTGACCCACGAGCCGATCAATGATTCAGCCTGTGAGTGGCAGCCTGCCCTGTGTCCTTTGACCGATGCCGCCAAATTTCTTGCCTGCGGCTTTGACAAACTCATTTACAAGCCGAGACTTGCTATCCACACGTACCGCGAGGCTCGTGATGAGACGAAGACGATCTTCCGTTAGAGGGCGCATGGTAAGGCCATCGCGGGCGATTCTCCAGGCGGTAGCCCGTGAAAGGAATGCCAACCCTCCATGCTCACGAACCAGCTCCGATGCCTCCTCGGGGCTCGTGAAATGGTAAACATCGGAAGGATGCATCCCTCTGTCTGAGGCGACGGACTGTATCAGGTCATATAGATAAGCATTTGCATGTTGTCCGAGAAGTATCCAGTTCCGACTTTTCATCTGTTCCAGGCGAACTTCCCGATGCGTTGCCAGGTCGTCGTCAATCGACATAACAATATAGAAAGGATTGTTCGTGATGTTCATCACGCTCAGCTTTGGCTTGTGGGGAATGCCGGTTATCAGCGCAAGATCAAGTGTCCCCACCATCACCTGCTGCGCAAGTTCGTGTGAAAAATTGCTCCACAGCTTGATTTTGAGATCCGGAAAGAGCGGAAGCCGGATGGATAGGAGTGCCGAGACCAGGAACGGATCGGTATAGGACGACTTGCCGATGTTCAGGACATCGAGAGGCCCATCCAGGACTGCTCGCGCAGACAAGATGGACCTTTCGGCGTGAACGATGACTTCTTTCGCCTCGGCTATAAACACCCGACCCGCGTCGGTCAACTCTGCCGCTTGATGATTATGCCGAAAGACCTGAAAACCGATGTCGCGCTCCAGTTTCAGAATCTGCTTGCTGAGCGTGGACTGGCTCATGTTCAGCCTGTCCGCAGCCCTTGAGAAGTGCAATTCCTCCGCAAGCACGATAGCGGCTTGCAGCAATCGAATCTCTGGTAAGACCATGACTATCCTCCGAGCTCAACGATTCTGGGAAGGACAGCAAGCACTTCAATACCAGTGGAATCAACCACCGAATGCAGTAATTGTAATCCTGAACTGCGTCCATTTGCAGCGGCATGAGCTGCCGCATGAGAAGTCGTCATTCCAAAAAGGAATGACGCTCGCTCAAATTTTCATTGGACGATTGGCAACAGGCTGGACATCATTGCTCTGAGCTTCGGCTCCAGCCAACGTGTCCCTGTTGCAGTTCCGATCATCTCGGAGGGACACGGAAAGGTGGGCCACGGCCACGGAGTCAACTTATGCCACATCATCTTCTCGATGCGGAAGAAGCCGCCCAGATTCTTCGGATGGATAGAAGAACGCTCATTTGCTGGGCACGCCTTGGTTATGTTCCAGCACATCCTCTCGGCGAGGGAAAGCGGAAGCTATGGCGCTTCCTGGAGCACGAATTGTTGGAGTGGGTTGAGGCGCGAGAAACAGAGAAAAAACGGCCACCGGCGAGTACCATGAAGACAGCCATCGGTGCTCATGCGAGGAGAACAGCATGAGCCGTTTACAACAAGGAAGCCTCTTGAAACTGAAGCGTAAATCCGGCCCCGATGTGTGGGTGTTGCGTTGGTATGACGAAACCGGCGCAACGCGCATTTATCGGAAACGGACTCTCGGCAACGTCATTCGCTATCCGCATCTTCGGGATGCGGAGAGAGCTGCCGACGCGCTTCGTAACACCATCAACGCCGAGTTCATCGTGCCGGAAACGGTCGCTGAGCTTGTAACCCACTACCGTAGCCACGAACTGACGGAGGACAAGAAGGCCTATGCCACCGTCGAAGCGAATACGCACTACCTGACAAATCACATCGTCCCCAAGTGGGGTGCGCTCTATTTGTCGGATATTCGCACTGTGGATGTGGAGCTGTGGCTGCACACTCTCAAATATGCCCCTGGCACGCGGAGCAAGATTCGCAACATCATGTCGGCGGTTTTCAATCACGCCATCCGGCATGAATGGATGGACCGAAACCCGATCACGAAAGTGCGGGTCTCGGCCAAACGGTTGCGCGAACCCGACGTGCTCTCTCCAGCCGAGCTTGCTGCACTTATTGCTGTCCTCGACCTTCGGGAACGTGCAATGGTGATTCTTGCCGGAAGCACCGGCCTGCGGAGATCGGAGCTTGTTGCGCTCACATGGGCGGACATCGACCTCGAACTCATGCAGGTCAACGTGCGGCGCTCCTGTGTGCGGAATCACTTCGGAGACACCAAGACCGAAGCGAGCCGCAAGCCCGTCCCGCTTCATCCTTCCGTGGTCAAGTCGCTCGGCATATGGCGGAAGGAATCGGCATACGCGGGGGACAGCGATTTTCTCTTTCCGTCAATCCGGCGCAAGGGAAAGCAGCCTTTGTCCCCGGATACTTTGCTCAAGAAGATCATCCGCCCCGCCCTCAAGAGGGCGGGGATCGAAGGCAAAGCGATTGGCTGGCACAGCTTTCGTCACTCCTTGGCGACGAACCTGCGATCCGCAGGCGTTGACCTCAAAACCGCGCAGGAACTTCTGCGTCACGCGAACTCGCGGATCACGCTCGACGTTTACACGCGGGCCATCTCCGCGAACAAGCGCGAGGCCAACAACAGGGTGATGGAGATGGTGTTCGAGGCAGGTAGAAAGCAGCTTTCAGCACCCTCTTCAGCACCCTCGAAGGGTGCGGAGGGGAAAACGAAAAAAGGTGCGGATCGCTCCAGCACCCTCGTCAGCACCCTCAAAGGAGGTTCATGATTTTGCCACTTGCCATAAAACCTTTGTTTTCTTAGGTTTTATGGCGGGGACGACGGGGCTCGAACCCGCGACCTCTGCCGTGACAGGGCAGCGCTCTAACCAACTGAGCTACGTCCCCAGATTGTTTTTCAACAACTTGGTTATATGTCACGTAGAATCAAGCGTTTC
>Ga0185299_10008216_pt1 | contig 10380 bp, 9 predicted proteins | sample PaiPotPPA55metaG_FD_128002 | JGI IMG/M metagenome (GOLD analysis project Ga0185299, IMG submission 128002) | Iron sulfur acid spring bacterial and archeal communities from Banff, Canada, to study Microbial Dark Matter (Phase II) - Paint Pots PPA... ...
CTTTTATGCGATCGGCGACTCATGCGCGCACGCCGGCGCATCTCTCGGCTCGGGCAAACTAAACGGCAGGGTCGTTACCTGTCGTGCGCATGGCCTTCGATACGATGTGACGACCGGCCAGGTTACCACTGGCGGATTTGGAGTTGCGTCCTATTCCGCGAAAGTCGTCGACGGAAAAATTCTGATTGCGCTCGATTAGAAACGGCGCTCTGCACAGTGAAAGAGATCCCGTGCCATTGGAGGGCAAGCAATTATGGCGACCACAGGCGACAAGAAATTGGATGCGGCGGCTGATCGCTCCCAGGAAAACGGTCCGTGGGAAGACGCCCTGGCAACGCTGCGCGAATGGGATCCCGAGTGGGCACAGACGTGCGTGAAAATGACGACGAACCCCTGGACCTCGACTCTCCTACCCCTCAAGACGGTCGAATTGATCGGCGTTGCACTTAACGCTGCCTGTACCAACCTCAATCCTGACGGGACGCGCCGTCACATTCGTGCCGCTCTTCGAGCGGGCGCCAGCCGCGAAGAGATTCTGCTGGTGCTGAAGATGGCTTCGGTGTTGGCGATTCATTCGTGCAGTCTCGGCGCGCCCATTCTTCTCGAAGAGGCCAAGGCGGCGGGAGTAACGCCATCGCCAAAGCCACCGGCCTCAACCCCCGCGTGCGACAAGGTGCGCGCGATCGGCCAATGGAATGACGCGTGGAACCCTTTTGTAGAGCTCGATCGGGTCTGGACCGACCAATTCATGGCAACGGGCGCCACGATTTACGCTGGCGGCCTGATGACGTCCAAGCTGATCGAACTGCTCAGCATCGCATTTGATGCGTCCTATACCCATATGTACGCTCCTGGGACCCGACGGCACATCAGAGCTGCCCTAGAGGTTGGTGCGACGATGGAGGAAATCATGGAGGTGCTCAAGCTCTGCGTCGTCCATGGTGTTCAGGCGTGCAATCTCGCCGTGCCTATACTGAAGGACGAAATCGCGCAGCTCTCAACCGAACATCGCGAGAGCTAAAAGGGAGCGCTAAAAGGGAACATATAACAACACCCGGCACGCCAAATAGCGGACAAAGATCTACGCCAGATAATTCTCAAAATGACAGAAAAACGTCAGCGCGGCCTTAAGTGATACGTCACTACTGGTGCAGTTGTTGGAGAAAATTTCTAACGAGTTGACTGTTTAGTACGGACTGTCGCGCGACAGATTCCAAATGCTGGAACCACGGCGCCTGTCTGACTGCCTGTATAGCTGCTGCTGTGATCGCATGCGGTTGTCCCTGGACTGCCGCGAGGCCCTCCGGTCCGCACGTCTGTACTAATTCTCTGAACGCTTCCTGCTCTTCGTCCTTCGTCACACTTCGTTGCCTGGTTAACCAGGTAGCCCCGCTGCCGGTCAGCACCGTGCCCAGCGTACCGAGTGCGGCCGGTAACCAATTCGACCGGATAAAAAACAGAATCGAGACTACTAGGAATATGACGACGGCCAAGCCTAAAAGAACGATAAGATAGCCCCATATGAGCCTAATTCTGAGCAAATTCCAGGTATCGCGCTTTTGCGAAATCACACGGAGTATTCAGGGGCATTTTGTTCTCCTCCAGACGGATCGCAGTCCTCTCCTGCGGCAACCTTTTAGGTCTGAGATCGTGCGTTACGGCTGAAAGTGATTGCTAGCTTATGACCCGTGGCCTTGGCAATGCGTTGCAGCGTGTTGGTTGATGGCATGCTCCCGGCTTTCTCGAGTCGGGCAATGTTGGCCTGGGCGGTCTTGAGCTTTGCGGCGAGTTCGGTTTGAGAAAGGCCCGCCGCTGTGCGGGCCGCAAGGATAGCAGCGGCGAGCTGAGACGGTGCGGTGGCGGTAACTACCTTCGGCCGGCTGGCCGGTTTGGGTTGGATCGGGACCATCGGAACCAGCGGAGGCTTTGCCGCCGCCTTGGCGGGACGTTTGGCATTGCCGCCTTGCGTCGCTTGGATCGCCTGAATTTGCCGCGTGATCTTTGCAAGGTCGGCAGAGGCGAGTACGGGAGCGGTGATGCGAGCATCGCCCGCTGTCGGCGTCTTCGACGTATCCAGCGTGTGGATCGCCGGAAACTTCACGCGGTCGAGCAAGTCATGGTCCGGTGCCCATATCCAGCCTTCGCCGACGCGCAGCTTGGCAAGACTGTCATAAACTTTTCGGGCCTGGTCGCGGTCGGCGTTGCCGTCCACCCAGGCCTTAACCGCGTCGCGGTCCTGGGGCGATGTGACGCCCATGGCGATTAGCGTCGAAAGCTGCGTGAGCACGTCTTTATTGAGTTTGGCCGGACGCTGCGTGAGCGAGATAAGGCGGAAACCGAAATTGCGCCCGCGCCGCGCTATGCGGTCAACCTCGCCAAGTACGCGCGTGAGCTCGCCCATCGGCTGCTGCGGCGCAAAAGCGTCGGCTTCTTCCAGCACAAGCCAAAGCGCGTCGCGATTGTGCGTAAACAGGTACTCCAGAAGATCGGCGACCAGGCGGGCTTGCTCGGCCTTCCGCATTTGACCCATGTCGAGAATGGCGGATGTGCCGGTCGAGACGATGAGTTCGGCGATGGTGGACCCGGCGGCGTCGTGCAACGGAATATCCGCCTGCGGCCCGCCGAATACGGGAATCGGAAAACCGGGGGATTTGCCGTCCGCGCCGGATTTGAGGCCCCACCATACAGACAGAGGATCGAGAACCAGAACGCGGCGCTGCATCTGCAGGAGCCGTTCGACAATTCCTTTGGCGGTAAATGTCTTGCCCCGGCCTTTCTTGCCGAGAATGGCGATATCGGCGTCAAGCGCGGCGTCGGGGATGGGATGCGGTTTCAGCCGGAATGCGGCCATGCGAAAGCCCTCCTGGGTCAATCGCTCCGATCTATATCATTAATGATATATGCCTGTCCATATCATTTTTGATATGGCGTGACCGCGCTCAGCTTCCCAGTCTTATATCATTTTTGATATGTAGCGGAAATCCCCGGCATACCTGCCCCCTTTTGAGGACGTGGCAGACCAAGGCGCGGAAAGAACTCGTTATAGCAGGTTTCGTTGAACCAGGCGCATTTGATATCGAACAGCCTGACGCCAGGCACGAGGCGCATCAGCGCGAGTGCGTAGATGGTGAGCTGGGCGATCGGCTTGTTGGTGCGCGCGTCGGGTTTGTAATCGAGGATATGGATTGCCCCATTGCGCACTTGCAGGAAATCGATGTGTCCGGTGATGAAGCGCGGTTTGTGACGAATCGGAGGTTGGGCCGCGATGCGTTCTTTGGGCACGATGGACACGCCGTAGATTTCTTCAAGCGCGGCGATGTCGTGTTCGAGCAGCCATATGGGAACCTCGACCGCGATTGTTGCGCTGTCGTTGGCCAGCATGAATCTCTGCAGCTTGGAATGACGGTCGTGGTTGGAGCCGACGCTCGGGATGATTAGGGCCGCCGCTTCGGTTGCTGCGTTCTGTTTTTCGATAAAGGTCAAGCGGTCGAGGTTAAGAAAGCGGGGCGCCAGCTGCGAAGCGCGCACGCTGTCTTCGCTGCGAAAGAGCTCGTGAGGCGATATCTGGTGCGCGGTTTCCAAAAAATCGGCGAGCCCGGCAAATCGCGTGTCGCCGGAGCGTCTGTCGTCGAGCGTGCCGTCGCGAAGAAAGGCGAGCTTGGCGCGGTGGTAAGCAAACTCATAAACCTGACGGTGGTAGAGCTTAAGGGTGCGGATGATCTGTGGCGGCGTGAACAGCTTTAGACCGCGAGCGCGCAAGCGGCGGTAGGTGATTAGGCGAGGATACGCGGCAAGCCAGCGCGAAATTGTGGCAGGGTTAATGCGGTGGCCATAGCGTGATGAAAGCCGCCGGCTCGTATCTTCGAGGGAGTGGCCGCGATTGTAGGTTGTGAGAGCTTCGAGAATTTCATTGACTGGATAGGTCTTGTTGCGGGTCGCGGGCGGGCCGGGCGTGAAGCTGCGGCCGCACGCCCGGCAACGATACAGGCGAACGATCTCGAATTTCTTGGAGCGACTCCCCTTCGGGGCGATCTTACGGCTGTTGCAGGACGGGCAGCGTTCGGGGGTTTTGATAGGCGAACGCCGGTTTGTGGCTTGGGCAGCGGAAGACATGAGGATGAACCAGCGTGAGGGGCGTGAGGTGAGAGCGGAGGTCGCGGATTCGCAAGGTGATGGATGGGAAACGTGAAATGGCGCAATGAGTTAGCGGAGGCGGACACGGACACGCTCGCGGTGGCCTGGGCTTAGAAGCAGGACCTAAGCTTAGAAGTGGGAAAGGTGAAACGGGGCAATGAGTTGGCGGGGGCGGATACGGACGCGCTCGCGGCGGCCTTGGCCTAGGGGGGTGCGCGTTCTCATTTTTAATATGCTGCGGAAACTAGGCCGCCTCGGCGGCTTCATGCGGTTAGGCCAATACCCCTTCTGACCTTCCCTACCCTGCCCTACCTTGACGTTCCTAGGGACCAGCAGGCCGCGCACGTGTCCAGCAAAGTCATTATCTCACTACTTGATGGTGACAACGCCTCCATTCGTAGCCAAGTGCCACAGATTAACGGCGCTTCCGGCTTTGCCAACAGCTGAGCATCTGTGCTAAGTGCCAAATTTAGCATAGGAGAGGAGGCCAATGCTCGGAATTGCAAACAGGGTGACAACCAAAGCCTGGGGAGATGACTATGAAAACTCGTTATGCAGTTTTGTTGGTCATGCTGGCTGTTTCCGCCGCAGTGCTGAGCCAAAAAGCGATAGCTGGAAAGGGCGCGAGCGGGGGACAAGATGGAACAGGTGGAATTCCGCTTCCCTTCGGCCAATCTTCACAGACTCTTCAAGGGTCTGTCGCCATCTGCTTAAATTCTACCACCTTCGCTGAGGAATCCTGTAGCACCACTGGCGCGGCTGTTTTTCCGACAAGCGTTCTGACTAACGGCGTGATCACAGGGGATGCGGCGGGCAACAGTTGCGCGGCCGTCACGGAGGTTGACTCCGACCTCCCTGTGGATCCTTCGCCTCCTATTGTCACGGCGAATGAACATTCCGCAGGCAAATTACTCAATTATGATTCCACGACCGGAACCGGCGACGCCTCTTTTACCAGCTATATTGGAGGCACATGCAACGGTGCAACTTTCGACAGCACCGGCGCGACCAAACTTTCCAGCGGCACCGTCCACTTCGTTGTAACCGATAATGGGAAAAGGGTTGATTTCCTTATCACGGCACTTACGAATCCCGCGGGTTCGCTCGGCGACTTCTCCTTGTCCGGGACTAATCTGAGACAAACGAGTTCATTGTTCTAAACCCTTGCCGGATTCGTGGGACAACAACTCTGCGCGGTAAGCATAGGGAGCTATGGCGCGGCGGCTGACTTCTCGCCGCGCCAATTCTTTTTTATTTAAGGACTCACGCCACAAGCGCCCTGGGCCTGGTCATCCGAAATCTTCTTGCCCGAAAGGGCAAATCGCCCTAATCCGTTTATGGCATGCCGCGTTACTTTTTCCTCCCTTTGTTGTTGCTCGCGCTGTTTTGGTCGCCCCCGGCCAATGCTGGAAATGTCCCAATCGGCGGCGGCGGCTCGTGCACCGGCATGACGATAACCGACCCGGTCGCCAGCACACAGGGACAGCAGCAGGCTTTTGATGACGGGCTTTACACCTGCACGGGCACGTCATGGGTTCCCGAGGCGCTGATTGTCGGCGGTGTCGATCAGAGCAACAGCGCGCCTTCGTGCAATTCGACTAATGCGGGCATGGTGAAATGGACGGGCTCAGTCCTTCAATATTGCGACGGTTCCACCTGGCAGACGCTTTCGAGCAGCGCCACCCCCGCCATGATCTTGATCTCGACGCAGACTGCGAGCAGTTCGGCGAGCCTGTCATGGACAGGGCTAGGGAGCACCTACAACACGCTTTTTCTCAATTGTACCGGCCTGCTTTTCAGCAGTAACGGCGCGACGCCGCATATCTACGTCGGCGAGGGAGCCGGGCCGACGTGGAAGACGGCAACGAACTATACGAATAGTCAGGTATGGGCCGGCGGTTATGGTTCGTCGACCACGGCACCAGATATACTATGGACGAGCGGCAGCACGTCAACGACAGTTCCGATGCTAGTCAAGCTGTACATTGACAATGCGGGTTCGTCGAGCATCTACAAAAATTTTGTTTATGACGTGAACAATCCGGCCAGCTTCTCTACTTCCACGCATGGTTGGGGGTACTGGAACAACGACACAAACCCCATCACGGCGCTAGAGATAGTACCCAGTTCCGGCACAATCTCGTCGGGGCAATGCAGCCTCTACGGCCTGAATCACTGAACCTAGATATATTGTACGCGCGTCGCTCCTAACTCGGTTAACAACGGCTGTCAGGAAACTCATTATCACTGCTTCGCAGCGCATGAGCGTTAGCGCGAGGTGAGAGAGGCAGGTCGCGGATTTACAAGGCGTCGAGGCTAGGGTACAGGTGACGAATCTGCAAGGGAGCGGAGGTCGCGGATTTGCAACGTGATGGATGGGAAACGTGAAATGGCGCAATGAGTTGGCAGGGCCGCTGTTCCGCGTCGCGACCCGGAAAACCAAAAAGCTCGGGCCGGGGCGGATGACACGCAAGGATGTTTGGTACATGGTGCGCCGCCGTGCTTCCGATGCGGGCATCGAAACCGCGATAGGCTGCCACACTTTCCGCGCGACCGGAATTACTGACTATCTAACCAACACCGGCCGCATCGAGGTCGCGCAGCGCATGGCCGGGCACTCGAATGCAAAAACCACCGGGCTCTATGACCGGCGCAATGATGATATCAGCGTGGGCGAGGTCGAACGGATTGGGATTTGACACAGCGCGGTAACTTTCCATTAGTGGCAGGTCTGACCGGAGAAAACACAATGGGGAGTTTTAGTGGAGGGGGGCAGGCAGGGAGATTGATTATAATTGCATGATAAGCCGCCGTAGCAAGTGTTGCCAGACGCTGGGTAATAACAATGCGGGCGACCGTACTGACCCCAACAAGCCTGACCTCCAGACGCACATATCACACCACGGTCGCAGGTGTTTGGAGTTGAGTAACAGCCTCCATTACCGAGGACTCCATAACAAGGCAAGAGAGGTGAACGGCAACTTGGGGCCTGAACGTCAATTATTGAAGGCCCATCTCTTGTTGCTTGAACGGGGTCCTTGTTTGAATCATTTAATTCAGAATCTTCGGCTAAGTTAACACCAGATGATGAACTGCTCACTTTCGATCTTGTGTTTAAATTAAGATTCTGCGCACAGCAGAAGGATCCAATTCCAAACGTGATAAACAAGAAAGTGGCAACGGCGCATACATAGGAAAATAGCCTTGATTCCATAAAGTGATAGTCCCAATAGGATAATTTGCGAGCAACAGTGCCACTTTATGAAACTAATCGCAATCGAACGGAGGCAGGGGACCCTCTCTCGCGGCGTCTATCGATTTCCACTGTGTGCGTGTGCGAAAGGACGTTATAACACTCTAAATCGAAACGGCAAGATAAGAAACTCAGGTCAGGCGGCGCGGCGGTTTTGAAAGCGTAGCGCCAGGACTGGCAAACGGCGCGAATTTTTCGAGGGTAGAGAAATTAAAAAGGGAACCATCAGGAGCCCGGCGGCTCCTGATGGAGATTGTTTTTTCCGGCGACCAATTGAACACTGGCCGCCGAAAACGCCCTTGCGGGCCTAGTTACTTTACCGTGGCAGGATAGGCGTAATTGCCCATGCCAATGGTCCAGATTTACGTGTTTTGAACACGTACCTGTACCTGTCCCCTGGGACTTTTGCGTGTTTGATACGCATGGAGCCCTCCATGAGACACCTATTTTTAGATTCAACGAGGGGCTTGCTAGATTATATAAATATATGTAATTTATATAATTATCATAGTGCTTATCCCCCCCGAAGGATAGGTGACAAGGGCTAGCTGCTACAATCAGTTAGCCCTTTGTATATGTTATCACAATTTGCTTGATAAATCAAGCATTAGCATCAAAATCCTTCCATCTGCTCGTCATTTTTAGCCTGCGCTTTTTGGATCCGTTGCTCAAGCCTCGGGTCAGCACACGCCAGAACCTCTAGTTTTCGAATCAGCCCGTCGAAAAAAATGGCCGGGTACGTTTCGCCTTTTTCGTCAGTCCATTTCTCCCGTCTGATGTAACCCTTTTCCTGAAGTTTTTTGATCACTCTCTGGATTGTCCGGCCAGTCACATCCATGCGTTCGGCAATAAGGTTCGTCCGTAAATAAGGCGGTCGATCTCGAAACCACCAGTAGTGAGTGACATTGAGCAGGACGATGATGTCGACGGCATCGAGGCCAAGTTCCTTTTGCTTTAGCAATAAAACGTCTGGGAGAGGTTGGAACCCGGCTAAAGCAGCAACTCCCCATTTGCCGGCTCCATTATTCGGTTTTGCAGCTGGCTTCATGTATAGTGAGTTATACACAAAACATACAACTGAAGAAACTATAAGACTGTAATTAGCGACATTCAGATCGTTTTTTCTTTGCATCTGCTGTCGCGCCGCCCGACTCCCCTTCGTGGGAACCTTTTATACGTAGCGGGTGAAAGTGATGGTCAACTTGTGGCCGGTCGCCTTCGCAATGCGTTGCAGGGTGCTGGTCGAGGGGATGCTTCCGGTTTTTTCGAGGTATCCATATCATTTTTGATATGCTCGCCGCTTCGGCGGCTTCGTGCGGCACGACATCCCTCCCTGTATCCTGCTCTCTTTCGGAACCAGCAGGCCCCGCGCGCTGTCAAGAAAGTCATTATCACTGCTTCGCAGCGCGTGAGCGTCAGCGCACGGTGAGATGGCCTCCATTCGTATAGGTGTTGTTGATCAGGGTGGTGCCGTCGTAGGTGGTCCACAGCAGGCTCGCGCCCGGCCCGGTGATGGTGTTATTTTTGACCGTGACACCGCTGTATTGGCCTGGACTGCAGGGGGGGCCGACGTTGCTGCACCCATACCCGTTGTTCCACCCACATGTGCCCCCGACCAGGGATCGCCACCCCGCCGAGGCCGCGCTTGACCCCGCGAGAAACCCCCAGCCGGTTGAATCGCACGAAAAGACGTTGTTGCTCCAGGTTCCGGTGCTGGTCCCGGGCGGGGCCGGACCCGCGTCCTCCATATCCCAGCTTGAATCAAGCGAAGTGTTGCCGGTCACGTTGCAGTTCTGACAATTCGATAGCTGCAGCCCCTCATTGTAATTGTACGCAAAATAATTGTTGCTGATCGTCACATTGCTCGATCCATCGAATAATACCCCCTCTCCCGTGAATTGATTTGTGACCGCATTATCGGTGAAAATTATGTTGCTTCCTCCATAAAAAATCACCGGGTCGTTGCCGACACTAACACCGTTGGGGCACACCGCCGCGCCCTGCGCCGCATTCGTATACCCGGCTGTGAAGGTGCAGCCTTCGATGGTGACATTGCTGGCGCCATGACCTATGAGTGAACCATCCGGGCCGACACATGTCAGTGGAGCCGTACTGTGAAAGGTGGCTCCTACGCCGCAGGCGACGGTGGTGTTGCTCGGTATCCACGAAAACGGCAAGGTGTTCACGATACAGCCCGGCGGTATCCACAAGGCTCCCCCCGCCGCTGCGTTCAAGGCAGCCTGAAGACCCGCGGACGCATTCGGGATGCCGCAGAGATAGCTGGGCAAGACGTAGGCTCCCGGCGGCTCGGGGATGGGATACAGGTGGGCGCCGGATGGAAAGCAGAGGCCAGCATCCTGCAGCAGCTGGTTGCAGCCGGAAATCGCGACAGGTGGCAAAGGCGGAGGCGCTCCTGGCTTGGAAACGCACGCCCAGATGCCGGATAGCAGGTTGAACTGAGGCGTCTCGCCTAGTTTGCATGTGGGCGGCGCGGGTGGCGCCGGTGTTGGAGGCGATGGTTCTGGCGGCGGTGGTTCTGGCGGCGGCGGGGTGACGGCCCAACGTCCGGCGGGAGGAGTGGCGGCGCCTCCGCCGGTGCAGTGCTTCTCCATCCAGGTGTCAAAGTTGCGTATGTGACACTCCCCGGTCGATTGCGCCATAGCGGTGGCAGCGAGGCCGCAGAAGGCCGCGAGCAGAAACACGAAGAGCGAAGGATTTTGCCGCATGGACACATCATTTCTGCGCTAGACCGCTGCATTTCTGCGCTAGACCGCTGCTCGATTTAAGGTCCAAAGGGGTTGCAGCCTCTCTCAATACACAGCACGCAAGGGTTAAAGAAGGGCTAATTCAGGCTTGAGCGCCGTATATAGGGAAGAACTGAGCGGGAGGTCGACGAGGAGAAACACGGGGGGCGGGGTCGAGGAGAAACACGGGGGGCTAACGCAGAAGCTGTCGTCCTTGAGGAGGCGGAAGATCTCCGCGAAGGGGAAACA
>Ga0185299_10008217_pt1 | contig 10380 bp, 8 predicted proteins | sample PaiPotPPA55metaG_FD_128002 | JGI IMG/M metagenome (GOLD analysis project Ga0185299, IMG submission 128002) | Iron sulfur acid spring bacterial and archeal communities from Banff, Canada, to study Microbial Dark Matter (Phase II) - Paint Pots PPA... ...
GAACGTGCCGTACGCGCGGATCATCGACGAGCTCGGCGACGTGCTTCCCGGCCTGGCGATGGCCTCGCGTACGGTCGGCTCCCCGCAGATCCGCAATCGCGGCGGGGTCGGCGGAAATCTGGGCGCTGCTTCCCCGGCCGGCGACACCCACCCGGTGCTCGTGGCGACGGACGCGGTGATCGAGGCGACGTCGGTACGTGGCGTGCGGCAGATCGCGGCGGTCGATTTCTACACGGGGGTCAAGCGCAACGCGCTCGAGCGGGACGAGCTGATCTCAGCCGTGCTGCTCTCCCCCGCGGCGGGACCGCAGCAGTTCTCGAAGATCGGGACGCGCAACGCGATGGTGATCGCCGTCTGCTCCTTCGCGCTCGCCTTCGACACTGAGTCCAGGCAGGTCGGGACCGGAATCGGCTCGAGCGCGCCGACGCCGCGCCGGGCCCGCGAGGCCGAGCGGTTCCTCGCCGACGAGCTGCCCTGGGATGCGCCCGGGCCACTCGATCCGGCGCTGGCCGAGCACTTCGGCGAACTGGCCTCGGCGGCGGCCTCCCCCATCGACGACGTGCGCGGGACGGCCGCGTATCGCAGGCACGCGCTCAAGGTGATGGCCCGGCGGACCCTGCAGTGGTGCTGGAACGAACACATCGAGGATGAACGATGAGACTGACGATCGAGGTCAACGGCGAGGAGCGTACCGCCGACGACGTGTGGGAGGGCGAGTCGCTGCTCTACGCGCTGCGTGAGCGGCTCGGCCTGCCGGGCTCCAAGAACGCCTGCGAGCAGGGCGAGTGCGGTTCCTGCACGGTGTATCTCAATGGTCTACCGGTGTGCTCTTGTCTGGTCGCGGCCGGTCAGGCACACGGACAGCAGGTGCGCACGGTCGAGGGGCTGGCGCAGGGCGACGCGGGGGCGCCGGATGCGCTGCTCGACCCGATCCAGCGCGCCTTCCTTGAGGCCGGCGCGGTGCAGTGCGGTTTCTGCACGCCGGGACTTCTGGTTCAGGCACATCACCTAGTGGAGACGAACCCCGACCCGTCGGACGCGGAGATCCGCGAAGCGCTGGCCGGGAACCTCTGCCGCTGCACCGGCTACGAGAAGATCCTCGATGCGGTGCGCGCTGCGGCAAAGGAACGCCGTCTGCGCGGGACGGAGGCCGGCGCACGATGACCAAGGTACTGATCATCGAAAATGCAGCGATCGCAACGGTCGATGTCTGCGACACCGAGTACGAGTCCGGATATCTGGTCGTCCGAGACGGCTTGATCGACGAGGTCGGTCCTGGCCCGGTGCCTGAGCGAATCAAGAACAACCCGGCAGACCAGGTCAGCCTCGTCGATGGGTCCGGATGCCTGCTGACCCCCGGACTGGTCAACACCCACCACCACCTCTACCAGTGGGTGACGCGCGGCCTTGCGCAGAACGAGGCGCTGTTCGGCTGGCTGACGACGCTGTACCCGATCTGGGCACGGATCGACGAGTCCACGGTGGGCGCTGCGGCACGCGGCGGCCTGGCCTGGCTGGCGAAGACCGGCTGCACCACCTCCAGCGACCACCACTATGTCTTCCCGACGAACGGCGGCGACCTGCTTGCCGCCGAGATCGACGCGGCCGACCTCATCGGCCTGCGCTTTCACGCCACCCGCGGCTCGATGTCGCGTGGGCGTTCGCAGGGCGGGCTGCCGCCGGACGACTGCGTCGAGAGCGTGGACGCGATCCTGCGAGCGAGCCAGGATGCGATTGACCGCTTCCATGACCCGTCCTTCGACGCGATGGTGCGTGTCGCGCTGGCTCCTTGTTCGCCGTTCTCGGTGACGGACGAGCTGATGCGGCTGTCGGCGGAACTTGCGCGGGCGAACGGCGTCCGACTGCATACGCACCTGTGCGAGACCGTGGACGAGGAAGAGTTCTGTCTCGCCACGCATGGCATGACCCCGGTCGACTATGCCGAATCCGTCGGCTGGCTCGGCGACGACGTGTGGTTCGCGCACGCAGTGCACCTCTCGGACGCGGCGATCAAGAAGATGGCCGACACCGGCACGGGAGCCGCGCACTGCCCCTCCTCCAACGCGCGCCTCGGCTCGGGCCACGCACCCGTCAGGGCCCTGCTGGACGCAGGCGCTCCGGTGGGACTCGGCGTGGACGGAGCCGCGTCGCAGGAGTCGGGGATGATGGTCGAAGAGCTTCGTCAAGCCATGTATACGTCGCGGCTGCGGGCAGGGAACTCGCAGGCCGAGGAGACGCTGGGGGCCAGAGCGGCTCTGCGGATCGGCACGATCGGCGGAGCGCGCAACCTGGGCCGCCAGCACGAGATCGGCTCGCTCGAACCCGGGAAGCTCGCTGACCTGGCCCTCTGGGACCTGCGCGGTCTCGGGCACGCGGACATCGCGGACCCGGTGGGCGCCCTGGTCTTCGGCCCTCCGGCCCCCGTCAGGCTGCTGACGGTCGGCGGCCGGGAGATCGTCCGGGACGGCCTGCTGCTGACGGCCGACGAGGTCGCGCTCGCCCAGGACTGCAAAGCGGCGAATCGGAAGCTGGTGAACGGCTGATGTCCGAGACGACGACTCTCCCGCGCGGCCCCCGCCAGGTGACGCAGTCCGCGAAGGACGGCGTCGGCGGCAGTCCGCTGCGCCCGGATGGAACCCTGAAGGTCAAGGGCGAATTCGCGTACTCCTCCGACATGTGGATCGACGGGATGCTCTGGGGCGCCACGCTCCGCTCCCCGCACCCCCGGGCCCGGATCCACGGAATCGACATCGGCCCGGCGCTCGCCTATCCCGGGGTGTACGCCGTGCTCACCCATGAGGACGTCCCCGGCCACAAGTTCTACGGGCTCGAACACCGCGACCAGCCGGTGCTCGCCGTCGACGAGGTGCGTTACCAGGGCGAGCCGGTGGCGCTGGTCGCGGCCGACCACCCGGAGACGGCTCGACGCGCGCTCAAGCTCATCGAGGTCGACTACGAGGTACTCGAGCCGATCACCGACTCTCGGCGGGCCGCTTTCGATCCCGAATATCCGAAGGTGCACCCGGGCGGCAACGTCGTGCGCCACCAGCCGGTGCGCTCCGGCGGCGACGTGCACGATCCGGCGGTCCGGGCGCTCGCCGACGTGGTCGTCGAGGGCGACTACCAGGTCGGCATCCAGGACCAGGCGTTCCTCGGGCCCGAGTCAGGGCTCGCCATCCCGGCCGAGGACGGCGGCGTCGAGCTCTACGTCGCGACGCAGTGGATGCACAACGACCTGCTGCAGATCGGGCCGTGCCTCGGGCTCCCGGACGAGAAGATCCGGATGACGCTGGCCGGTGTCGGCGGCGCGTTCGGCGGCCGCGAAGACCTGTCCATGCAGGTCCACGCCGCGATGCTGGCGCTGCACACCGGAAAGCCGGTCAAGATCGTGTACAACCGCCAGGAGTCCTTCTTCGGGCACGTACACCGCCACCCGGCGACCATGCACTACGAGTACGGCGTCACCCGCGCGGGCAAGCTCGTCTACGCCGACGTCGAGATCATCCTCGACGGCGGGGGCTACGCCTCTGCCACGCCGAACGTCGTCGGCAACGCGGCCTCGCTCGGTGTCGGACCGTATGAGATCCCGAATATCGAGATCGACGCGTACGGCGTGTTCACCAACAACCCGCCGTGCGGGGCGATGCGCGGATTCGGCGCGGTGCAGGCCTGCTTCGCCTACGAGTCGATGATGGACAAGATCGCGGCCGAGCTCGGCATGGACCCGGTCGAGTTCCGCAAGCTCAACGTCGTATCGCAGGGTTCGGAGCTAGCAACCGGCCAAATCGTCGAGGCCGCGGCGCCGCTGCGGGAGATGCTCGACCGTCTCGTGGCGATGCCGCTGCCGGCCCCGTTGGACCCGAGCGACGCGCGCAACCTGCCCGGTTCCACGGCGAACACGACTCATGGCGAGGGCGTGCGGCGCGGTGTCGGCTATGGCGTCGGAGTGAAGAACATCTGCTTCTCAGAAGGCTTCGACGACTACTCGACGGCCCGGATCCGCCTGGAGGCCATCGGCGGCGAGGCTTGTGCCCTCGTGCACACGGCCGCGGCGGAAGTCGGGCAGGGACTGGTCACCCTGGAGGCCCAGATCGCGCGCACCGAACTGGGCGTGTCCAGGGTGACCATCCATCCCGCGGACAACCAGGTCGGCAACTCGGGCTCCTCGTCCGCGTCGCGGCAGTCTTATATGACCGGCGGCGCGGTGAAGGCAGCGTGCGAGGCCGTGCGCGCTGAAGTGTTCAAGCGGATCGGCGAGCTGACCGGACGGAATCTCACCGATCTCTCCCTGCTCGACGGGCAGGTGATCTCCGCGGCGGACGGCGTCGTGCTGAGCCTCGAGGGGCTGCTCGCCGAGACCGGCCCGATCGAGCTCACCCGCGAGTTCCACCACCACCCGACCACCCGGATGGATCCCTCGACCGGCCAAGGGAACACGCACACCCAACTGGCCTTCGCCGTGCACCGGGCGGTCGTCGACGTTGACGTGGACCTCGGGCTGGTCAAGGTCGTCGCGCTCGACCTCGTGCAGGACGTGGGCCGGATCATGAACCGGCTCTCGCTGGAGGGCCAACTGCAGGGCGGCAGCGCACAGGGGCTCGGGCTCGCGGTCATGGAGGAGATCCAGGTGCGCGACGGCATCGTGCGCAACCCCTCCTTCACCGACTACCTGATCCCCACGATCCTCGACATGCCGCCGATGCGCATGGAGATCCTCGAGAATCCCGACCCCCGGGCGCCCTACGGCCTGCGCGGCGCGGGCGAACCGCCGACCCTCTCGTCCACTCCTGCGGTCGCCGCCGCCATCCGCGCGGCGATCGGCCGGGACCTGACCAAGGTGCCGGTCACCCCGGAGGAGATCACCCGAACCCGCTGAAGTTTTCACTGAATGCCCTCCATCACTCCAAAGACGGAATCAGGAGAGAGCAATGACACAGGTGCAGGAGCCGCTGGCAGCGAGACCGGACGAAGACGTCCGTACGCAGGTCCCCGCCGGCCGGCTTGAGCGGTACTTCCACCTCGCCGAACGCGGTTCAACCGTGGGCCGGGAGGTGCGCGGCGGACTGACGACGTTCTTCGCCATGGCCTATATCGTGCTGCTGAACCCGATCATCATCGGCAGTGCGGCGGACGTCACCGGCGCCCACCTGTCGGTCGCCGAACTGACCACGGCGACGGCGTTCGCCGCGGCGGTGACCACGCTGCTGATGGGCTTCGTCGGCAACGCACCCCTGGCGCTGGCCGCCGGCCTCGGCACGAGTGGGGTCGTGGTCTCGCAGATCTCGCCGCACATGACCTGGCCGCAGGCGATGGGCCTGATGGTCATCGAAGGCGTCGTCATCATCCTGCTGGTCGTCACCGGCCTGCGCGAGACGATCATGAATGCGATCCCGGTGCAGCTCAAGCACGCGATCAGCGTCGGGATCGGCATGTTCGTGGCGCTGATCGGGCTGGTGGACTCCGGGGTGGTGACCCGGCAGCCGGACTCGGCCAACACGACCGTCCCGGTGCAGCTCGGCGTCGGCGGGCACCTGCAGGGCTGGCCCACGTTCGTGTTCTGCTTCGGCCTGCTGCTGATGATCGCCTTGATGGCGCGGCGGATTCCGGGCGCGATCCTGATCGGCATCGTCGCCTCGTCGGTGCTGGCCGTGGTGATCGAGAAACTGGCCAAGGTGCCGGACCTGTCCTGGGGCCTGGTGGTGCCGAAGGTGCCGACGAAGTTCTTCTCGGCTCCGCAGTTCGGTCTGTTCGGGCACGTCGACCTGTTCGGCGGCTTCGCCCGGGCCGGGGCGGCGACGGCCATCATCGCGCTGTTCACGCTGGTCCTGTCGGGGTTCTTCGACGCCATGGGCACGATCATGGGCGTCACCAGCGAGGCGGGACTGACCGACGCGCAGGGCCGGCTGCCCGGGATCTCCCGGATCCTGCTGGTCGACGGCGCGGGCGCGGTGATCGGCGGCGGGTCCGGCGCCTCGGCCAACACCGTGTTCGTCGAGTCCACCGCGGGCGTCGGCGAGGGCGCACGCACCGGCCTCGCCTCGATCGTCACCGGGCTGCTCTTCGCCGCGACACTGCTGTTCACGCCGATCTCGACCATCGTTCCCGCCCAGGCGACGACTCCGGCGCTGGTGCTCATCGGAGCACTGATGATGGGCCAGATCCGGCACGTGGACTTCACCGATTTCGAGATCGCGGTCCCGGCCTTCCTGACCATCGTGCTCATGCCGTTCACCTACTCGATCACCGTCGGCGTCGGCGCCGGGCTGATCGCCTTCACCGTCATCAAGGTCGCACTCGGCAAGTGGCGCGAGCCCGGCTGGTTCATCTGGGGAGTCACCGCGATCTTCGTGATCTTCTTCGCGATCGACGGGATCCAGCACACCCTCTGAAGGAGGTATTTCCAATGCAGGACATCGCACAGCAGCTCAGGACCTGGCACCGCGCCGGACGTCCGTACGCCGTCGCCTCTGTCATCGGGGTACGTGGCAGCGCGCCACGGCAGCCCGGTGCGGCTCTCGCCGTGAATGACTGCGGCGACGCGGCTGGCTCGGTATCCGGGGGCTGCGTGGAGGGGGCGGTGTACGAGCTATGCCAGGAGGCGCTGCAGCATGGCACGCCGGTGCTCGAATCCTTCGGCTACAGCGACGAGGACGCGTTCGCGGTCGGCCTGACCTGCGGGGGCGAGCTGGACGTGTTCGTCCAGCCGGTGACGCCGGGCGCGGTCGCGGACCCGATCGGCACTACGTTGGCCGCGATCGTCGACGGCGCGCCGGTCGCGTTGGCGCGCGTCATCGCCGGGCCGGCAAGCCTTCTCGGCCGTGCGATCGCCGTCCAGGCCGAGGAGGCCGAGCAGCTTTGGGGGCCGCCCGGGTCGGCCGTCACCAGCGGAATGCTCTCGGGTGACGGCTCGCCGTGGCGCGCGGTCGGCACGCTGGGCAGCGCGAAGCTGGACAGCGCCGTTGCCGGACGCGCGGGCTCGATGCTCGACCTCGGCCGGACCGGGACTTTCACGATCGGCGTAGACGGCAGCGAATGCGGCGAGCCGCTGACCGTTTTCGTCGAGTCACACGGCACCGCGCCCCGCCTGCTCGTGTTCGGCGCCATCGACTTCGCGGGCGCGCTCGTCACGGCCGGGAAGTTCCTCGGCTTCCACGTCACCGTGTGCGACGCGCGTCCGGTGTTCGCGACTCAGGCCCGCTTCCCCGACGCCGACGAGGTGGTCGTGGACTGGCCGCACCGGTACTTGGCCGAGCAGCACGTGGACCGGCGTACCGCTGTCTGTGTGCTGACACACGACGAGAAGTTCGACATCCCGGTGCTGAAGGCTGCGCTGCGCATGCCGATCGGCTACGTCGGGGCCATGGGCTCGCGCCGCACGTGCGCGCAGCGCTTGGCGAGGCTGAGTGCCGAGGGCCTCGAAGGCTCAGAGCTCGAACGACTGCACTCGCCGATCGGACTGGACCTGGGCGGACGTACCCCGCAGGAGACCGCGATCGCCATCGTCGCCGAGATCGTGGCTGCCCGGCACGGCGGCTCCGGCCGTCGGCTCGCAGCCGTCTCGACCCCCATCCACTCGACGGCGAAGGAGCCGGTATGCCTCTGATGTTCCTCAACGGCGGCGCCATGCGCGGCGGGCCGCTCAACCACCTGCTCGGCGACTCTCCCCTGATCGGCCGGGTGCGCACCGCCCCGCTCTACCGCTTCTACTCGGTCGGGGAAGCCTTCCCCGCACTCGACGCCGTCGAAGCGGGCGGCGTATCCGTCCTGGGCGAGCTCTACGACACCGACTGGTCCGTGCTGCGGGACGTGCTGCTGCCGACCGAGCCCGCGGAACTGGAGCTCGGCGTCATCGAGCTCGATGACGGCACCGGCTGCCTGTCCATGGTCCGCCGCCGCTCGTACAAGGAACAGTTCGGCGTGCTCCGGGACATCTCCCACACCCCCGACTGGAACGCCTACCGCCACACGGCGTCCGCCACCTCACCCAAGGAACTCCAAGCATGAGCCTGCGCTACGACGTCAACCTATCGATACTGTTCACCGAACTGCCGCTGCTGGAGCGGCCGGCAGCAGCAGCGGCAGTCGGGTTCACCGCCGTCGAGTTCTGGTGGCCCTTCGGCACCGAGGCTCAGCCGGCCGCAACGGACGTGGACGCATTCATCGCAGCACTCGATGATGCTGGAGTGCGGCTGGTGGGCCTGAACTTCCTGGACGACCTGTCGGTGGGCTCGCGCGGGCTGGTCACGGTGCCAGAGCACGCGGGCAGGTTCCGCGACTCCATCCCGGTCGCGATCGAGATTGCGCAGCGCACCGGTTGCCGCAATCTCAATGCCCTGTATGGCAACCGGATCGACGGCGTGGACCCGGAGTTCCAGGACGAACTCGCGGTCGTCAACCTCGACCTGGCGAGCAAGGCGGCACAGAGCATCGGCGGGACCGTGCTCATTGAAGCTCTCAACAGCATCGAATCCCCGCTCTACCCGCTCACCTCCACCGCGGCCGCGCTGCACGTCATCGAGCAGGTCGAGGAGCTGACCGGCGCGAACAACCTGGCGCTGCTGTTCGACCTCTACCACATGGCCCGGATGGGCGAGGACCTCGAGGCGACGATCGGCAACCACGCCGGCCGCTTCGGCCACGTGCAGATCGCCGACGTGCCGGACCGTGGCGCGCCCGGAACGGGGAACCTCGGCCACCAGGCGCTTCTCAAGGCGCTGGAGGCGGCGGACTACCGCGTTGAGGAGGGGCTCGGGTCGATCGGGCTCGAATACAAGGCCACGAACGGAGTCAGCGCCGACTCGTTCGACTGGCTGCCGGTCGAGCAACGCGCCTGGCGCAGTTGACCGAGCAGCCACTGCTCACAGCTCCACCAGACACCAACCACGCACGAGCATAGGCGGCACGACACATGTCTCAGCAGATCGGTTTCATCGGGCTCGGCATCATGGGCTCTCCCATGGCCGGGCACCTCGCACGGGCCGGATACCAGGTCGTCGGCTACGACCTGGTGCCGGAGAGCCTCGACAAGCTGGAGGCCGCCGGGGGCCGGCACGCCTCCTCCATCGCCGAGGCGGTCGAGGGTTCCTCGATCGTCATCACGATGCTCCCGGCCGACCCGCACGTGGAGGCGGTGGTGTTCGGCGAGGACGGCGTGTTCGAGCACATCAAGCCCGGCACCCTGTTCATCGACTTCTCCAGCATCAAGCCCGGTACCTCGCAGAAGGTTGCGAAGGCGGGCGCAGCGAAGGGTGTGCGCGTCTTGGACGCGCCGGTCTCAGGTGGCGAGAAGGGCGCGATCGACGCAGTGCTCTCCATCATGGTCGGCGGAGGCGCGGAGGACTTCGAGGCGGCCAGGCCGATCTTCGACCTCGTCGGAAAGACCAGCGCGCTCTGCGGGGGGCACGGCGCAGGCCAGGCGGTGAAGGCGGCCAACCAGCTCGTCGTCGGCGGCACATACGCGCTCATCGCCGAGGCCATCGTGCTGATGGAAGCCCTCGGCGTGGACGCAGCGGCGGGCCTGGACATGCTGGCCGGCGGCCTGGCCGGCTCGCGGATCCTCGAGCTCAAGCGCGCCTCGATGCTGGCCCGCGACTTCAAGCCGGGCTTCCGGATCGACCTGCACCACAAGGACATGGGCACCGTGCTCGACGCGGCCCGGCAGGCGGACGTCTCACTGCCGCTGAGTCTGCAGGTCGCCGCGCTCATCCAGGCCGCCCGGGCGCAGGGCCTCGGCAACCTGGACCACTCCGCGCTGCTCGCGGTGATCGAGAACCTCAACGGCCTCAACGGAAAAGGACAGTAACCCCGTGACTGCACAACGAATCCCCGTCATGTCGGCCGTCGTCGAAGTGCTCAAGTCAGAGGGCGTGGACACCGTCTTCGGCTGCCCAGGCGCGGCGATCCTCCCGCTGTACAAGGCCTTCGAGCAGGACGGCACGATCGAGCACCTCATCGTGCGGCACGAAGAGGGCGCGACGCACATGGCCGACGGCTGGGCGCGCACCAACGGCAATGTGGGCATCGCGATCGGTACGTCGGGTCCGGCCGGCACCAACATGATCACCGGCCTCTACACCGCACAGGCCGACTCGATCCCGATCATCTGCATCACAGGCCAAGCGGTCTCCTCGAAGCTGCACCAAGAAGCGTTCCAGGCCGTCGACATCGTCGAGATCGCGAAGCCGGTGACGAAGTGGGCGGTGCAGATCAAAGAGGCCGCGCAGGCGCCGTGGATCTTCCGTGAGGCCTTCCGCATCGCGCGCAGCGGCCGGCCAGGACCGGTGCTGATCGACCTGCCGCTGGACGTGCAGAAGCAGGAGATCCTCTGGGACTCCTCGATCGACGCCCCGCTCCCGCTCACGAAGGTCGAGCCGTCGCAGG
>Ga0185299_10008223_pt1 | contig 10376 bp, 9 predicted proteins | sample PaiPotPPA55metaG_FD_128002 | JGI IMG/M metagenome (GOLD analysis project Ga0185299, IMG submission 128002) | Iron sulfur acid spring bacterial and archeal communities from Banff, Canada, to study Microbial Dark Matter (Phase II) - Paint Pots PPA... ...
CGCGGGGCATCAAGCGGCAGCACCAATTTCAGAAAGTGGAGATGTTCAAGTTCGCGCGGCCGGAGACGAGCTACGACGAGCTGGAATCGCTGGTGCGCAATGCGGAAGCGATTCTTCAGCGGCTCGGATTGCACTACCGCGTGGTGCAGCTTTGCACCGCGGACATGGGATTCGCGTCGGCGAAAACGTACGACATCGAGGTGTGGCTCCCCTCGACCGGAGAGTTCATGGAGATTTCTTCCTGCTCGAACTGCGAAACATTTCAAGCCCGCCGCGCGGGGATTCGCTACAAACCGAAAGACGGCAAGAGCACTTTCGTGCACACGCTGAATGGTTCAGGCCTCGCCGTGGGACGAACGTGGATCGCGCTGGTCGAGAATTATCAGCAGGCCGACGGTTCGGTTTCTATTCCTGAAGCGCTGCGCCCCTACATGGGCGTCGAGCGAATTCCCAAACTCTGAAAATTGAGGCAGACCTGCGCGCTTGCAAGCGCTCGGCGCTAAGAAACTCCACCCACAAAGATCTTTGGGCCTGTCGGATGCGGCATGCCGCCGGCGGGCTCGAGCGTAACCGCGAACATCTTCGCGGGCATTCCTTGCGGCACCGTCGCCGTCCACATCTCCATCTTGGCCTTCGCGGGTGTGAACACTCCGGCGTTGATGGGATCGCCCTGCATAGGGACGAGCCAGAGTTGATAGCACTTGTCCGCGGGCGCCGGTTCGATCCAACCGTCGTAAAAGAGTTTGCCCATTTTTGCGTTATAAGAAACCTTCGCATCGCCGTTCGGCGATCCGGGCATCTTCTTGAGCGCCACCACCACTGTGTCGTTTGCCTGAGCGATGTGCAGAATGTCGCGAGCTTCATTTGCCTGCAATTTCTGCTGGTCTGCCGTAGCGTTCAATATCGCTATCTGGGATTGCAGCCGCGCATTCTCGGTCCACAGGAAAATTGCCGCGAGCGCCAGCACGGCAGCAACTGGAGCGAACACCATCGTCCATCCGCGGCCAAAGAAGCCGCCTTGGCGCTCCGGTTCGCTTGCAGTGCGCGTTGGCAATCGTCCCTCGGCCGATGCGTGGAGCTGGCGCATCAGTCCCTCTTTAACGCCGGGCGAAGGGGCCACGGGCGGAGCGCTGAACGCGAGCAGGGAGATCCGTCCTCGCGCTTCGGCGAGCTTTCGCGCGCAGTCCGGACAGCCGGCTACGTGCGATTCGATCGCCTTCTTCTCGTCCCCTTCCAGTGCGCCGAGAGCGTAGAGATCGAAATCTTCGTCGTGCTTTGGATGCGCGCTCATGGATGCAATTTCCGTTTCAAGGTCTCGACGGCCGACCGCAGCCGCGTCTTCACCGTGCCGAGTGGGTCGCCGGTTCGTTCTGCGATTTCGCTGTGCGTCAGCCCTTCGAAGTAAGCCAGTTCCAAAGTGGCGCGCTGCTCTTTCGGAAGTTCGTCGAGCGTTCGCTTCACGCGCCCGAGCAATTCCTGCTGCGCTATCGCCGTTTCCAAGTTGAACGGCATTACGATCGTATTCTCGAGTAACTCTTCGCCCTGCTCCGGGCGGTGCCGCCTCAGCCGCGAAATGGCTCGATTGCGCGCGATCACCGCGAGCCAGCCCGGCAGCGAGCCTCGCGCCGGATTGAAGTCCGTCGAGGTGCGCCAGAGCTGATAAAAAATATCCTGTAGAATTTCCTCCGCCGCTTGCTTGTCGCGCAGGATCCGGTTCAAGACGGACGACAACATTCCCGCATAGCGGTCGTATAGCGCCGCAAGCGCTGTTTCGTCCCGGCCCACCACTCTCTCCATGAGTGCCGCGTCCGAGGACTTCAGCTGTGCTGCCGATTGCGAACTCACGCCGATCTCGCGGCTCCACTCTCTTGAATTACGCTAGCGGCGCGCTGCCGGATTGGGTCGAGTCCGGAGACTGTGCAACCGTCGCGTTTACGCTAAATGCCGTGCGAAGCGTATCTTGAGGGGCTATTGCGGGTCAACCGGGATAGTTCGGAGTCGCTCGACCGCCGGTCAAAGCCGCGGTGTCCCTGTCCTGTAGGTATATGATTGTAGGGCTGTTAAGCCGTTCCGGCTATCGAATTGGCAGGCAATTCTGTTGCAAACAGTGGAACCCGGGCTGTCGGATTCCCCGTGGTTTCCATTGACTTCCCGTGCGGCTTGGCTAAACTTCGACTCGCGCGAGACTTACGGACATTCGTTCCACATAAAACATTGTCGTAGCAGGCGAAGGCATCACGATTCTCTTGCCTCGTCAGAAGGAAGTCAAGATGGCCACAGTTTCAAAGCCGTCCCCACCACCCATGCCGCGCATCGCGCCGCGTGAGGACCTGAATCCGTACCGCATCGCGCAAATCCAGTTCGACATCGCGGCCGAGTACCTCAAGCTCGATGTGGGTCTTCGACAGGTGCTTCGCACGCCCAAACGCGTCCTGGAAGTCTCTATCCCCACGAAGATGGATAACGGGCAGATCAAAGTCTTCACCGGCTATCGCGTGCAGCACAACATTGCGCGCGGACCTGCCAAGGGCGGCATCCGCTACCATCCGGCGGTCACGCTGGATGAAGTGAAGGCGCTCGCCGCTTGGATGACGTGGAAAACCGCGGCGGTGAACATTCCTTACGGCGGCGGTAAGGGCGGCGTAATCTGCGATCCGAAACGGATGAGCAAGCCGGAGCTGGAGCGCATGACGCGGCGCTACACTTCCGAGATTCTGCCGATTATCGGGCCGGAGCAGGATATTCCCGCGCCGGACGTCTACACCGATTCGCAGACGATGGCGTGGATTATGGACACGTATTCCATGACCAAGGGCTATTCGTCGCTAGGCGTGGTCACCGGTAAGCCGGTTTCCATCGGCGGCTCGGAAGGACGCAAGGAAGCGACCGCTCGCGGATGCCTGGTGGTGGTCGAAGAAGCGTGCAAGATCAAGAAGATGTCGCTGCGCGGCTCGAGCGTGGCGATTCAGGGATTCGGCAACGCGGGTTCGCTGGCCGCGAAACTTTTCGCGGAGAAAAAAGCGCGCGTGATCGCCATCAGCGATTCGCGCGGCGGCGTTTTCAATTCGCGCGGCATCGATCCGCTGAAAGCGATGCGCTACAAGGAGCGTTCGGGAACTGTAGTCGGCATGCCTGGAACGTCGCGCATTTCGAACGACGATTTGCTCACCATGAAGTGCGACATTCTGATTCCAGCGGCGCTCGAAAACGTCATCACGCTGAACAACGCCGACCAGATCAAGGCGAAGATCGTCGCCGAAGCTGCAAACGGCCCCACCACTCCCCACGCGGACGAAGTTCTCGCGCGCAAGGGAATCGCGCTGCTGCCCGACATTCTCGCGAACGCCGGCGGCGTCACTTGCAGCTATTTCGAGTGGGTGCAGGATCTACAGAGCCTGTTCTGGTCGGAAGCGGAAGTGAACGCGAAGCTCGAAACGGTGATGCGCCGTGCGTTTCACGAAGCGCACGAGACCATGCGCAAGCATCGCACGCACATGCGCACCGGCACATACATTCTCGCGGTTGGCCGCGTCGCCGACGCAACGCTCGTCCGCGGCCTTTTCCCATAAAATTCCATTAGAACTTCAGCGCGTTGTCATTGTGAGGCTATCCGGCGAGGATAGCCGAAGAATCTCAGCGCCGCCAATTTTCGCGGCCTTCCATCCGAATCGCTGCTGCTTCCGCGTGCACGAAAAAATACTCTTGCGTTGCGCGTGAGAACGCGCGTACATTTTTCTTTGCCGGCGTGCCCACCGAGCAAGAGGGCGGCGCCGGCATTTTTTGCCTAGCGCGGAGGACATTGTAGAAAGTGAACAGCCAAATCAGCCACGTTCCACCCATTCTTCTTACGATCGCGGGATTCGATCCCTCCTGCGGCGCCGGCGTTGGCGCGGACTTGAAGACTTTCGCGGCGCACAACTGCTACGGCGTCGCGGCCGTGACGGCGCTCACGGTGCAATCGACGCAGGGTGTGCGCGACGTGCATCCCACTCCGTCGGCCGCGCTGCGCGCGCAACTCGATATGCTGCTGGAAGACGTCACGCTTGCGGCCGTGAAGATCGGCATGCTCGCGAATCGCGCAAATGCATCCGTGGTCGCGGAATTTCTCGACAAGCACAAGTTCGCGCACGTGGTGCTCGATCCGGTTTCGCGTCCCACGGCGGGCAGCACCGAACTTCTTGACGCCGCCGGATTGAAATTTGTGCGCGACGAGCTGCTCAAGCGCGCGACCGTGATCACTCCGAACATGCCGGAAGCGGAATTTCTCACCGCCATGGAAGTGAAAGACCTCGCCGCGATGAAAGCGGCGGCGCAAAAACTCCACGAAATGGGCGCGCGCGCGGTGATCGTCACGGGCGGACACCTTGACAAGCCGATTGACGTGCTCTGCGAGGGTGGCGAAGTGGAAACATTTGGCGGCGATCACGTGAAGAGTCCGAACACGCACGGCTCGGGTTGCACGTTTTCATCCGCGATTGCCGCGCAGCTAGCGCTTGGTCAGCAGCTCCGCGAGTCGGTGATTCTCGCGAAAGCTTACGTAACGAAAGCAATCGAGAAGTCCTACCAGATCGGCAAGGGCGCTGGACCGCTAAATCAGCTCTACCGCTTCCACCAAGAAGCTCCGGCGCGCGGCGTCCACGAAGTGCCGCAGCACGGCATGCATCCCGCGGCGGAACCCGCGGCGCACTAACCAGCATTACTCGTCCCATTACTCACCGGCCTTCGTCGCGAGACCGTCCACTACGGCGATATTTTGCAGCAGTTCTGCCGGCAGGTTGTGTCGTTCCTTCAAGTACTCGGGCGAATTATAGGAAAGCCAAACTTTCCCGCTGGCATCTTCAGCAACCAGAATCTTCAGGGGCAAATCGATCGCCACACTCGGCGAAGCAAGCATTAGGGGCGTGCCGCCCTTGGGATTGCCAAAGATCAAAAGTTTGGTCGCCGGCATTTCCAATCCGGCCTTCTCCGCCCCGCCGCTGTGGTCCACCACGGCAAAGAGTTTCACGCCCTTCGATTCGAGAATGCCTTTGAGCTTCGAGACGGTTTCGTCCACGGAATGATTGCTCTGTTTGCGAATGATTCCGTTTTCGGCTGGCACGTTCATTGATTTCTCCTGACTCTGCTGAGAATTTGGCTTTTCGTGGATGCGGAACAGCGATATGTAAATTGCGAGCGCCACGCCGGTGACCGCCAGGACGAGAGCGACTGCAATCGCCAGGGATGACGGGTGTCTGTACGCCGTCCCCCCGCGATTCAACTCGCGCACCAGCCGCACGTGCTGCCACGACGAAAATACATTCACGGCGACGCCGATCGCAATCAACGCCGTGCCAAACACGAGTGAGAGTCCTGATGAGCGTACGGGAATGTTTGACGACGCCATCTGGAATTCCTGAAGGAACAATCCGAAGCGCGCCACAACGAATCCGAAACCCATCAGGGCGATGCCTGTACGAATCCAGGCAAGAAACGTCCGCTCGGCGGCCAAGTAGTCGCTGGGACCGAATCGCGAATCGCTGGTAGTTTCAGTCATTGTTAGGCGGCTCGCATTAGAAATTTGACTCGAAGGCGCGGAAGCGGCGTTCGAGTTCCCATTGCTGCTGGGCTTTTTCGCTGGATTTCAGGAACGCCGCGCAGGCGGACGTTGGCTTGTCGCCGCCAAGCGTGTCGCGCGAACACGCGGACGCGGCCCGAGTAAACGAATCTGGCTCGCGCCACAGACCCGCGCCGGGCAAAAAGCTGTGCTCGATTCCCGTGCGCACCATCTGTTTGAGATCCGCGTATCCCAAACCATACGTCTCTACCGCGCGCACGTACTCGTGCGTGAGGTTGATTCGCGAAACGCCTTCGTCGTCGGTGGACAGCGCGACCGGGACGTGAAACTGGCGATAGACCGGGAACGGATGCTGATTGCCGCTAACGCCGAGGATTGATTCATTGCTGGTGAGATTAATTTCGACCATTACGTGCTTCGCCGCCAATTCCTTCAAAAGCTCGTGCGGCCGGTCTTCGTACATGATATCGACGCCGTGGCCGATGCGCTCGGCGTGCGCTTCTTCGACCGCGAGCCGGATATGGCAGCAGAGCCCCTCGTAAGTCACCAGTCCCGGGGCGATTTCTCCCGCGTGCAAGCTGATATGCACCGTTGGATAGACACCGTGCAGATAAGCGACCATTTTCATGTGCAGCGCGTAATCCGTCATCGACGTATAGCCGTCCTCCGGCATGACGAAATTGATGCCCACGAAACGCGGATCGACGGAAGCAGTCTCAAAACCGAGCAACGTCTGCGCGAAAACCTGTTCCTTGGGAAAGCCGCGCAAGACCTGGTAGAGAAAACGTATCTCGACTTTGCATGCCGGAAGTTCATCCGGCTGGCCGCAGCGTTCGCGCTGGCGGCGCAGCGCTTCCGCCTGGTCGAGATGCATCAGCGCGGGCGCGACATCGTCACGCAGTCCGCGGGCGAGCAACGCTTCGCGGAAATGCGCGAAATCGTCTTGCCAGCCGAGTTGACGCGCGATGGCGGCGGTGTGGCTGAAATCGGGCGTTTCCATCAGTTCGAGGTACTGCTCGTTCTGGGCAGCGGCGCGAGTGGCGACTTCATCGATCCATTCGCCAAAGTGGCGCCTGTCGGTGCCGCCGAATTTCGTGAACGCGTCGAAGAAATGGTCGTGGGCGCTCACGCCTGTTGACGGCACAAAGCTGCGCACGGAAAAAGCGTCTACTAACGCGTCGTAGAGGCGCTGATCTTTGAACGCCTGCGCGGCCGGGACTTTTCCGTCGCCGCATACGGGCTGCGGCGGATTGCTCGTCGACTTCGGTTCTGCCAGGCCTTCGGATTTTGCAAACGCCAGGGCTGCCGAATTAATACAAAGATTGTCCTCGGCGGCGGCACGAATCCACGACTCCGCATAAATTGCGCCGCTCAAATGATTGTGCAAATCCGCGCCCTTGGGCATCGCGAGCAGAAAATGATACAGAGCGAGCGGATTCGAGCGCGCGGCCTTCAATTGAAGTTCTCCGCGCCGCTCGGAAACATTTGGCGCGTCTACGGACGGCTTGCCAACGGTCTGTGCGGAAGCAACGCGGGGCAATAGAAGCAGCAGAACGCAGATGGCCCAACGGAGCATGCGATCACACGGATTTGAGTGCTCGTGCATTTCGATACCTCTTGTGACGGTCTCGTGCGAGAGGCAATGTATCACATTCGAATTGCACGGACGGCAGCACACGAAGTCCTCAAATTTCGCCATTAGAACGAGTGTCCGTTGTTTATTTTCAGTTAGATGGAGCATGTTCTAATCGCCGAATTTCGCTATTAGGATTGCCGGGTTTCGGTTCTGACGAGGGAGTTGCGGAGTCTGCGACATGATGAATAATGACTGTCTTAGCGGGGCGTATCCACTCGCCCGCTTCGTTGATTTGAGCATAGACGCGCGCGGCGCTAATGACGGCGTTGGCAGTGACTTTCACACTCGACGCGCGCTCAAGGAGAGGTTCGAGGGCGAGGCGAATCATCTGGCGACGACGGGCGAATATCCCGGTGGCATGGACGTGGCGGTAGATCGAGGTGTGGTGCGCGATACCGTATTCTTCGGCGATGTCGTCCGGACTGCGCCAGCGGAGGAAAGCAAGCTCGATAGCGTTGCGGTCGGGATGCTTGCATACATTGCATCGGCGCGAATGGCGCGCAATGGCCGCTCGCGCCTTTGCTGTGGCGGCTCGGCCGAGTTGTGAGTTCGCGGGGCGGCCTCGGCCCGAAGGGGCAGCGACAGTTGGACGCGGAGATGGGCAGCGTCCTGAGTCCCTCTCGACCGGGCGCTTGCGAGCCTCAACATTGTCCTGAACAGCACCATAAACTGCGGAACGCTTGCTCATGTTCCTTCCTCATTGGTCATCATGTTCGTTCGTGACGGGGGCGGAAAAGTGCCCCGACTCACGCTAAAACAAATGGCGATTCCCTGTCAATTGTGGAAAACATGTATACGCAGATCTGCGTAGGCCAGATGAAGGACTAGGACTTACGAGGCGCGGGCGGCGGATTCGCGGCGATAGACGACGCGTCCGGCGACGATGGTAGCCATCGGCGCGCCGCGGAACGCGCGGTTATCGAAGGGAGTATTGCGGGAACGGCTGGCGGATTCGGCGACGCGGAATGTCCAAGTGTGATCGGTTGAGAAAATCGTTAAGTCGGCCGGCTGGCCAGCGGCGATTTTTCGTTCGATGCCGAGGACGCGCGCGGGGCCGGTGGTGAACAATTCGACGAGCCGGATCAGCGAAATCTTGTTCTTGTGCACAAGCTCGCTCAGGCCGAGCGCGAGGGCTGTTTCGAAACCGGTGATGCCGAAAGGCGCGCGGTCGAATTCCACGTCTTTGCTTGCCGGGTGATGGGGCGCGTGATCGGTGGCGATGGCGTCAACGCTGCCGTCGGCGATGCCCTCGATAAGGGCGTCGCGGTCCTCGCGCGAAGCGAGCGGCGGGTTCATCTTGAAGCGCGAATCGTAGCGGACGTCTTCATCGGTTAGCGTGAAGTGGTGCGGTGTGACTTCGCACGTCACACGCGAGCCACGCTTTTTCGCAAAACGTACATACTCGAGAGCGCCGCGCGTGGACATGTGCGCGATGTGCAGCCGAGCTTCCGTCAGCAGCGCGAGTTCCACATCCCGCCCGGCGCAGATGGATTCCGACTGGGCGGGAATTCCTTTCAAACCGAGCCGGATCGACGCGGCGCCTTCGCGCATCATTCCGCCGGCGAAAAGCGTGGGATCTTCGCAGTGGTCGATGACGGGTAAATCGAGCGAGCGGCAATAGTCCATGACCTGCCGCATGAGGCGCGCGGTGGCAACGGGCTTGCCGTCGTCGCTTACACCGACGATTCCGGCGGCCTTCATCGATGCGATCTCGGCCAGCGCCTCGCCTTTGCTGCCGACGGACGCAGCGCCGATCGGCCATACGCGAACGCTGGCGTGGGCGGCCGCGCGTTCGACGATTCCGCGCGTTACCGAAGCGCTGTCGTTCACAGGCTGGGTGTTCGGCATGCAGCAAACAGCGGTAAAGCCGCCGCGCGACGCAGCGCGCGTGCCGGTTTCGATTGTCTCGGACATTTCCTGGCCTGGCTCGCGAAGATGGCAGTGAAGGTCGATAAACCCGGGTGCGACGATCAAGCCTTTGGCGTCGAATACCTCTGTTTCCTTTGTGATGTTTGCGGAAGCGTCCGCCCCAATTTTCGAAATTCGCTCGCCATCGAGCAATATGTCCTGCGCCGCTTCGGTGCGGCCGGCGGGATCGATAACGCGCGCGCCTTTAATCAGCAGCATTGGACCGTTCCTTTGCCGGGTGCGGCGCATCGGCCGGCGCGCCGCCGACGAGATGATAAAGAAGCGCCATGCGCACGGCGAGGCCGTTGGTCACTTGTTCGAGCACGCACGACTGCGGCCCGTCGGCCACGTCGGAATCGATTTCAAGGCCGCGAATCATCGGGCCCGGATGAAGCACCGGGACTCCCGCGCGCGAGAGACGCAAGCGCTCGCCGGTGAGTTGATAACCCAGAATATATTCTTCGGCGGCAAGCGCCGGTTCGTGGATGCGTTCAGTTTGGACGCGCAGCACGATGATCACGTCCGCGTCTTTAAGGGCTTCTTCGATGCGCGTCACGCGGCGGACATTCGGCGCGAGTGATTCAAGCTCGCGAGGAATCCACATCGCCGGACCGCAGAGTGTGATGCGCGCGCCGAACTTGCCGAGCAAGTGAATGTTCGATCGCGCCACGCGGCTGTGAAGAATATCGCCGAGGATTGTGACGTTCAGGCCATCGAGTTTTCCGAGGCGGTCGCGAATCGTGAGCGCGTCAAGGAGGCCTTGCGTGGGATGCTCGTGGGTGCCGTCGCCGGCGTTCAGCACCGGAGTTTCAAGACGCTCGGCCACAAAGTCAGCCGCTCCCGAAGAGCTGTGCCGGATCACGATGCCGTCGGGCCGCATGGCTTCGAGCGTGCGGACGGTGTCGAGCAGCGATTCGCCTTTTTTCAGGCTCGACGACTCCGCCTGAAGGTTCATGGTATCGGCGCCGAGACGCGCGGCTGCGGTGGCGAAGCTAATGCGCGTGCGCGTCGACGGCTCGAAAAATGCGAGCGCGACCGTCTTGCCTCGCAGCGTGGCCAGTTTTTTTAATGGATGACGCTGAAATTCCTGGAAGGGTTTCGACTGATCGAGAATAAAAGTGATTTGCTCGCGGGTGAGGGTCTCGATTCCGAGCAAGTCTTCGAAGTGCTGCAACACCGTTTGCCTTTTCCCTGTGAACCCTGCGGCGGAAAGCTCGAAGGGTCTTACTGCGTGCCTCCCGAACGGTTACTCAGGAAACGCGGTCCACCAGCATGCCG
>Ga0185299_10008229_pt1 | contig 10371 bp, 10 predicted proteins | sample PaiPotPPA55metaG_FD_128002 | JGI IMG/M metagenome (GOLD analysis project Ga0185299, IMG submission 128002) | Iron sulfur acid spring bacterial and archeal communities from Banff, Canada, to study Microbial Dark Matter (Phase II) - Paint Pots PPA... ...
AACGCGGACGGCGACGTGATGGCCGTAATAGCTGTACGGCCAGCCGTAAAATCCGCCGTCCTTCACAGAGGTCATGTAATCGGGCACGAGATCGTTGCCGAGTTCGTCGCGTTCGTTGACGACGACCCAGAGCGCGCCGCTTTGCGGCTGCCATGACGGACCGTTCGGATTGCGCAGCCCCGAGGCGAACACCCGCCACTTGCCCGTGGCACGGTCGACTTCGAGCACCGCGGCACGATTGGTCTCGGCCTCGATGCCGTTTTCGCCGATATTGCTGTTGGAGCCGACGGTGGCATAAAGCTTTGATCCATCGGGGCTGGCGGTGAGATCCTTGGTCCAGTGATGGTTGATGGTGCCCGCGGGCAGGTCGGCGAGCTTGACGCCGGGCACGGTAATTTTGGTGTCGCCGGCATGATATGGGAATTTCAGGATCGCATCGGAATCGGCGACATAGAAGTCGTCGCCGACCAGGGTCATGCCGAACGGCGAATTCAGTCCTTCGAGAAAGACCGACCTGGTTTCGGCGACGCCGTCGCCGTTGGCGTCGCGCAGCAGCGTGATGCGATTGGCGCTCGGCGTATCGGCGCCGGCACGGTCCATGACCATTTTCGTGATCCAGCCCTTGATGCCCCTGGTATCATCGGGCTTCGGCGGCGCGTTGGTCTCGGCCACCAGCACGTCACCGTTCGGCAGCACCAAAAGCGTGCGCGGATGATCGAGCCCGGTGGCGAAAGCATTGACCGCCATTCCGTTGGCCGCGACGGGTTTGCCGCCGGCGGGCCAGCCGACCGCCTTGGCGACGTTGACCGTGGGGATCAGGGAATTTTCCGGCGCCGGCAGGGTGGGCGAGGGTCCAAACGTTTGCTCAGTAGCGGCGGTGTCCTGTTCGTTGCAGGCGGCGAGCGGGACCGTCAGGCCCGCGATACACATCGCCAGCAGCAGATGCCTGGCCAGCGGAAGATTGTTGCGCATGCTTGTTCCTCGCCTATGGCGGTACAATACGGCAAGCCGGCCCATGTTCACGGCGCCAGCCATGAATTTCGCGTGAAATGAGACGCGCGGCCCGATGCTCCAGCCAACAAACCGGATCCAGGCGTGAGCATGACCGAAGCGCAAGATGGCGCGCAAGAGGCAAGACGGCTGCAACGGCAAGCCGTCGGCTTCGGCTAGCGCCGCTGGTAATGCCGGCGGCCGTAACCGCCGCCGAAATTGGCCATCTGCATCAATTGCGAAAGGCTTAAGAAGGTGCAGGCCCGGTCTCTGAGAAAGCTCACATCGGAATGCGCGACGCGGCGCGGCGTCCCAATGTTTTCTGCATGGCGAGGACCGACAGATCCATCTCGCCGGCGATATAGGGCGCGATTTCGTTGGGCAATACGTCGACGATCCAGGTCATTCGGGTGCGTGACTCGCCATCGGCGGCGACTTGCACCGAGGCGCTGTAATGTTTCACCCGCTCGCCGATAATCGCATAGACCAGCCGCCGCCGTTCATCGTCGCAATCGACCAGTATTTCGCGCGCCACCGTGCCGTTGTGGAATGTCACGATGCGCGCGTCGCCCTCGATACGAACGTCGGTGACGAATCCCGGCGCCAGCCGCTGATGCACCGCCCCGAAATCGCGCACCGCCGCCCAGACCTCGTCGGGATCGGCGTCGATCGGGATGTCCTTGTGGATGGAAGCCATTTGTGTGGTCCTTGTTTCTACACCGTCATTGCGAGCCAACGGATCTCGCGAATGCGCGCCCCGGTGGAAGACATTGCGATGCGGCCATCGCTAGGTGCAAACCGCCTCGACATTGTTGCCATCGGGGTCGATCAGGAACGCGGCGAAATAGGTCGGGCTGTAATCGGCCCGTGGGCCGGCACAGCCATTGTCGCGGCCTCCGGCCTTCACGCCGTCGGCATGGAATTTCCGGATCGCGGTGTGATCGGGGGCACGGAACGCGACGTGGGCGCCGGCGCCGACGGTTCCCTTATGCAAATAGAGCCACAGCGCCGGTTCGCCCTTGGGCCCAAAGCCCGCGCCGCTGTCGTCGCGCGAGCACAGGACATATCCGAGCGGCGCCAGGGCAGCCGTATAGAAGCGCACGCTGGCGTCGAGATTGCCGACTTTCAGTCCGATGTGGTCGTACATGATGATCTCCAGGGTTGCCGCGTTCTCAATCGCGCGATCTGGAGATCACCCTACTCAGTGCAGGGCGAGCCGATCTTGGAAAATCTTGCGCATTCCCCGCGAGGCCTCACGGAACCTGCGCGGCGAGACACCGGCGGCGCGGTGGAATGTGCGTACGAAATTCGAGAGATCGCCGAAGCCGACATCGTAGGCGATTTCGGTGATGGGCCTGTCGTCGTCGGTCAACAGGCGCGCCGCATGCCGCAACCGCGAGCGCACCAGGTATTGGTGCGGGGTGACGCCGAGCACGCTTGCGAACAGGCGCAGGAAGTGGAACGGACTGATACCGGCCTCTCCGGCGGCCCGCTCCAGAGCGATCTCCTGGTGCGAATTCGCATCGATCCACAGCGCGGTTTCCACCGCGCGGCGGCGATCCCGGGCCTTGGCCGGCGCGGGCTCGCGCGACCGCCCCGACATCACCTCGACGAAGCGGCTGGCGAACAACTGCCCGACCTCGTCGAGGCCGATGTCGCTGCGACCATCGGCTGCGGCCTGTGCCAGCTCACCCAGCACCATCAATTCAGGCAGCGGGGGTGCTGCGCCGACCCGCCAGATCTCCGTGCGGTCCCCGATCGCTTCCACCAGTTCCGGGTCCAGAAAGAACGACAGGCATTCGTCGCCGCAGACGTGATCATGGGTGCAGGTATATTCGTCGCCGGGATGGCCGACCAGGATCGATCCCGCCACCAGATCGAACGTGCGGCCGCGGCTATGGCACCCGAAGCTGCCTTTGCGGACATAGGAGACCGAGTGACAGCGAAACTGCTCCACGAACGGCGCATCGTCCGGCCCCGCGCTGCAGCGGAAGTCGGACACCGAGATGGACTTGTGTTGCAGCAGGGTCGTTCGCAGCATGCCCGACAATTAGCCCGGCAGGCGCGACGGAGCAACCGGAAGCAGTACGTCGAACAGGGTCTTGCAGCTCGCGCCGCCCGCGCCCTCGATCGAAAGCAGCCGGCGCTTGGAGATAACCCCGCCATGCGGGGAGATCCTGTCGGCATAGCTGCCCGCTTCCAGTGCGCGATGGCAGGGAACGATGATCACAAAGGGGTTGCGGGCGATCGCCTGTGCGACCGAGTGCACGGCGCCGGAAGCCCCGAGCCGCGCCGCGATCTCGCCATAGGTACGGGTTTCGCCGCGTGGAATCGTCCGCGTGATCTGATAAACGCGCTGGTTGAAGGCGTGAATGCCGCCCATGTCGAGCGTGACGTCGGAGAAATCACCGCCCTCGCCACGCAGCAGCGCGACAATGCCCTCGATCGCCAGTTCGACATTCAGCGGCGGCCGCGTTTCGCGGGCGTCGGGATAAAGCTGAAACAGCCGCTTGCGGGTTTCGATCTCGCGCGCCTCGGGCAGCTGCACGCCAACAATGCCGGCATGGCCCCATGCGATGCCGCACCGGCCAATGCCTGTGTCAAAAATGGTGTACGCCCGCCCCGCCATACGCAATTACCCCAAAGCATCATAGCACCGTCATAAACGGCTGCACCTGGAAAATTCGGTCTCGGTTAAGGCTGACGAGGGGGAAGGGGTCAGGCCCGCGACGCGATCGCCGCGCGCGAGCAACCGCTCGGTCATGATGCGGCCGAGGCCGCCGCTCACGGAGCCAGTTTCTCCGGGGCATATGTCGGTTCTCCCTTCGACGGGGAGGCGGGTGGTCAGAAGCGCTCGCCGACCAGCGCCTCGCTGCTCGCCCAGAGCGCCTTGGCGTGCTCGGGATCGAGGGCGTAGGGCCTGACGCCGGGGCTCACCGGGCTGATCAGCCCTTCGGTGATCTGTGACACCTGACAGTCCTCGCAGTAGCGGCCGCCGACCTCCTCGGCCGGGGCGACAAAGGCGGCCCAGACCGAGGTCGCAGCTCCCTGGGGGATCGTCTTGAACTGGAAGCGCGGCCGGCCCTCGGCCGCCAGCTGGGCGTTGATCCGCTCCACGGTCGCATCGAGTTCGCCGGGCTGCAGATGGCGGCCGAGTTCGGTCAAGATCCCGCCCGGGTGCAGGGCGGTCGCCCTCACCCCGCGCGTTTTATGCCGCCGGTCGAACTCCACCGCGAACAGGATGTTGGCGGTCTTGGACCGGCCATAGGCGATCGTCGGGTCGTAGGGCGTGCGCTCGAAACCGGGATCGTCGAGGTCGATGTCCGAATAGCGGTGGCCGGAGGAGGCGACGTTCACCAGCCGTCCGCCCGGCGCGATCAGTGAGGCGATGCGGTTCACCAGCACGAAATGGCCGAGGTGGTTGGTGCCGAACTGCGTCTCGAAGCCATCGGCGGTGTGTCCGAAGGGCGTCCTCATCACACCGGCGTTGGCAATCACGGCGTCGAAGGGCCGGCCGGCGGCGACCAGCCCATCCGCGCAGGCACGCACGCTCTTGAGCGAGGCGAGATCCAGCTCCACCAGCTCCAACCCGCCCCCTCCCGTCGCCTGCGCCCGAATCCCGGTGGCCGCCCGCTCTGCCTTGGCGACGTCGCGCGCGGCGCCGACGACCTGTGCCCCATGGGCGGCGAGCGCTCGCGCCGTCTCCACCCCCAGGCCGGCCGATACGCCGGTAACGAGCACGCGCTTTCCGCTGAGATCGACACCTGCCAGCACATCATCTGTGGTGGACGTCGCTCCGAAAGGTCCGGCCATAGCAATCTCCTTCATCAATCAACTCACCGCTCCCCGCGCCGGCAAACCATTGTCCGCGGGCTTGATTGGGCGTAACAGGAGAGCGTCTCCGTTTCATATACGGAGACACTCTCCGTTTATCAAGGGGTGTTTTCGGCGTGGTCGATGAGGGTGAATCCGCTGCCGTCCGCAAACCGAGGGCCGATGCGCAGCGCAACCGCATCCGCTTGCTCGAAACGGCGAAGGCCGCCTTTGCTGAAAAGGGGTCTGGGGCCAGCCTCGATGAGATCGCGCGGACCGCCGGTGTAGGGGCCGGGACTCTCTACCGTCATTTTCCCACCCGCGACGCGCTGATCGAGGCGGTCTACCGCAACGAGACGGAACAGCTTGTTGCAGCCGCCACCCGCCTCGCCGAGACGCATCCTCCGATCACGGCCCTGCGCCAATGGTTGCTGTTGTTCGTGGACTACATGGCCACCAAGCACGGAATGTACGAGGCGCTCAATTCGATCGTCGGCGGCACGTCCGATCTGTACTCCGCGTCCACGGCACAGGTGAAGCAGGCCATTGCAGGGCTGATCGATCGTGCGGTCGCGAGCGGCGAGATTCGTTTGAATCTCGACCCGCTCGACCCGCTCGACTTGCTGCGCGCACTGGCCGGCGTTGCGAACATAAGTTCGGGACCGGATGGCAAGCAGGCCGCCAAGCGCATGGTCGATATCCTGATCGCGGGCATCCGGACCCGGACGTGAGACGTATCAGCGCCCGGGCGCTTCGATATCGCCGACACCTTTGGTTCAATGGATTGGCCGTCAACGGCGCGATCGGGTTATTCATACTCCAGTGGACGTCACGGGCTCTCCGCGCCTGCGGCGGGTGACAGCAAAAGTTGTGATACAATTTGGCGCTACGAAAACTGACTCATGGCTCAATGCGTCCACGGCTCTGTGTATCCGTCATCAGATGATCGAGCGTGCGATAGTCGGGCAGCGTTGTGTCAATGGGCCTCCCGTCCCGGACGACGATACGATCGGACTGCCGGCGTGCCAGCAACTCGCCGAAGCCGCGACCGGCAAAAAGCTGGAAGTCGGCATTTGCCCCGGCTCGCAAGACCCCGACCTCGCCGCCGCTGATGATCGATGCGGGCGTCTTCGTGACTGCTGCCGACCACGCGCTCATTTCCGCGTCGAGATGGCCGATGCGGACCCCGCCACCAAACACCTCAAGCGCATCGAGGTCTCCGAATGGATGGTACGGGTCGCGGCAATTGTCGCTTGCTAATGCAATGTTGACTCCGGCCGCCCGGAGTTCCCGCAGCAGCGGGATGCCGCGCCAACGCGGCGTGGCGCCGGGCAACCGGCCCTGCAAATACTGGTTCACGAGCGGAAGGCTGACGATGTTGAGTCCGGCTTCGCGCACGAGCCCGATCGTCCGCGCGGCAACGGCTTCCTCCTGAACCGAAAGGCTGCAGCAATGCCCGCAGACGACCTGCCCGCGGAATCCGCTGCGCAGCACCGCTTCGGCAATTTGCGCCAACGTGTTTGACGATGCCATCCCGGTCTCGTCGACATGCAGATCGACATCGAGGCCGCGCGACTGCGCCAGCGCGAACAGCCTGTCGAGCCGGCCTGCCAGAACGGTGGGATCCTCTTCTTCAGTGAGACGGAACGTGAGTCCTCCCAGCCGTCCCCCGGATTCCGCGACGAGGTCGACCAGCGCGGCGTTCTCTGCGGCGTCGTAGAGCTCGGGGCTGACAAGAGACGTTGCCTGCAGGGCGATCCGCCCCGACCAGCGGTCGCGGAGACGACGGAACACGCCGAAGCTGATCTCCGCTTGGCCGGGGATGAAGCAGTCTATGTGTGTGCGGATCGCCGAGGTGCCATAGGCATAAGCCGCCTTCAGCGCAAATTCGAAGCGCGCTTCCACATCCCTGGCGCTCCAATTCGCGGCCGCATCGGCACGGGACCTGGCGCGGGCGGTTTCGATCGTACCGTCATGATTGCTTGCGCGCGGCCATATCTGACCTTTGTCCAGATGGGTGTGGAGATCGGCAAACGGCGGCCACGCCTGTCCGCCGTCTGCGTCAAAGAGCGGTGCGACAGCCGGCGTTCCGGCCGGCAGGATTTCTGCAAGCTTTCCTCCGTCGACGACGAAGTCCACTTTTTTCAGTCCTTCAGCATCGGCGGTCGCGGGCGCGCGCTCGTCGAGAAGGCTTGCCGGCACATTCACATTCGATACATGAATACGATCGCCCTCGGGCCAGCTCTTGCTCACTTTCATAACCAATTTCCCTGCTTCATGGTCGTCTCGCGCTTTCGACGCGTGATCATCGGCATTCCTTTTTCGATAAAGGCTGAAACCTTTGGGGACATGGCTCGCTGTCAGCAGTAGGTAGGTTCTGCTCCGCGCCGAAGGGCAGGAGCTGTTCCCCGTGTGATCAGTGGCGCCATCGTTGAAGTCTTCCGTACCGGGATTGGGGACGAGCCCGTACTGGTCAAACGCGAATCTCGTCGCAGAGATAGCGATTGATTCGGTAGGGACGCGCCGCCAGGCCGGGGCAGAATGAGGCAACGACTGGCTCAAGGCGGACGAAAAGATCGCGCCACCCGGCGTTGAGATTTTCGAGGCGATCGCGCGCCGCCTCGGCTTCTCGCGCCAGCTTTGCCATATCCAGGGTTAGCAGACGCCCGTCGCGAACCACAAAGGTCCCACCGATCATCACGTGGCGCACCGACGTTGCATCCTCGACATGGACGAGCTGATTGACGGTCCAGTTGTGCGGAATCCAGTTGATGGCTGCGAGATCCACAAAGACGATGTCGGCCTTGTAGCCCGGGGCCAGCAAGCCGGCGTTGGAAAGCCCGAGCGCCTGCGCTGAACCGACCGTCGCGGCATGATAAATCTCCTCGACCGTCGCCCAGCCGCGCGGATCGGGGCCCTGCACCTTCGAGACCATCGACGCGTAACGCATGGCCTCGTACATATTCTGGTTGTCGGAGCAATTCGCCCCGTCGGTACCGATACCGACGTTGACGCCGAGGTCGAGCGCGCGGCGCAGTCGAAAGTGACCGTTGCCAAGCCGCATGTTGCTACCGGCATTGTGCGCCAGCGATGCGCCACGATCCGCCATCAAGCGGAAATCATCGTCATCCAGCCACACCGCATGGGCCGCGGTAAAATTCTCGTCGATCAGGCCCAACCCATCGAGATGCGAGATCAGCGACTTGCCGTAACGCTCCATGCCGACCACCGCCTGCACCTTGCTTTCACCGACGTGGCTGTGCATGGCGACGCCATGGTCCCGCGCCAGTCGCGAGCAGCCGCACATGAAGCTGTCGCTGCAGTGAATAGGAATCGTGGGAGCAACCGCGGGCCGAATGTCCTGCGACGACCATGTCCAGCGATCGAGGATCGATCCAATGGCGGCGATCGTCCGATCGCCGGGCCCAAGCCTCAGCGTATCGACCTTCTGCCTGAGATCGTCGGGCAGGGCGTCGCGAAGGCCCGGGATGGCTTCGTAGAAACTATGGTCCGCCACCATCGGTGCCAGCACGGCGCGCATCCCAATCTCCGCGTAGGCTTCGGCCACGGCGTCCATGCCGTCGATGCTTGGCGCGGGGAATTCGTAGTAAAGGTCGTAAGCCGCGGTGCAGCCTTTCAGGACCATCTCCGCGGCCCCGATCTGCGTGGTCAGCTTCTTGTCCTGGAGCGATCGGCCGCCGGTGATCCAGGGGCCGGCTGCCAGCAGCAGCTCCAGCGTCCACCTGTCGCCTTGCCCGCGGGCAAGCCCGCCGTGGCCATGGGTGTGGGCGTTGATGAGGCCCGCATGAACCAGCAAACCGGACGCATCGACGATGTTCGCGCCTTCTGGAACCGCAAGGGTTGCGCCGATCTCTTTGATAATCCCGTCCTTGATCAGAATGTCGCCCTTGACGCCGCGACGGGAGCCGGCGTCGGAGATGAGGGCGTCGCGGATCAGCACGTATCCCGGATGGTTCTTTGCCATTCGATCGGACCTAGTTTTCTTCGTTGGAGTTGTCTTCCAGATTGCTCGACCACGGCACGAGCAGGCGTTCGGTGACTTCGACCAGCTGGAACAGCGCGATGCCCATGATGGCGAGGATCACCACGGCGCCGAACGCCACCGGTGTCCGGAAGAAAGCCATCGAGGTCTGGATCAAGTAGCCAAGGCCGGTATCCGCACCGACGAATTCGGCGACCACCGCTCCCACCACGCATAGCGCGGCTGCGACTCGCAATCCGCCGAACACAAACGGCAGCGCGTAAGGGAGTCGGATGCGAAGCAATTCCTTGACGCGACCCGCCCGACATGAGCGCCCGAGCTCGATCAGTTCGGGGGGCGTAGCCAGCAAGCCGGCTACCGAGCTCACCACGAGCGGAAAGAACGCGACGAGAAACGTGATAATCACTCGCGAGAACTCGTTCGCGCCGAGCGCGACCAGCAGGATCGGCGCGAGCGCGACCTTCGGCACGGATTGCGTGAGAACGAGTAGCGGGTAAATCGCGGCCGAGATCGTTCGTGAACTCGCGATCAGCAGCGCGAGCGGCAGGCTGACGACGATCGAGGCAAGCAGCCCGAGCAACACGGTTCTCAGCGTCGTCGCCGTGTGCATGGCGATGTTGGGCCAGATCGGCACGATGGCCATCCAGATGGCACTTGGTGCCGGCAACAGGAACGGCCTGATGCCGAACGCTCTGCAGACCATCTCCCAGCCGACGAGCACCGAAACGGTGGAGAGGAGGATCGGCAGGTTTCGCCGAACCCGTGCTGCCGCTTTAGTGAGCACGTGAAGCCCCGCTATATATCCGGTCCCGTATTAGTTTCGAGCAGCGATGGAATTCTGGGCTTGCTTCTTGGTCAAATGACCTCGGACGCGGCAGATCGACGTCCACGATCTCCGCCACGCGGCCTGGTCGGGGGGACATGACCACGACTCGGTCCGCGAGCAGCACCGCTTCCGAGATCGAGTGGGTGACGAATAGGACGGCCATCGGGTTGGCGTGCCATAGCGTGAGGAGCGACAGGCTCATTTCCTCGCGCGTAAGCGCATCGAGCGCGCCGAACGGCTCATCCATGAGCAGAATGCGCGGTTTTTGGACGAGGCCGCGGCAGATCGCTACTCTCTGCTGCATTCCGCCGGAGAGTTCGCGCGGCATCCGCTGTTCGAATCCTGCCAGTCCCGCCGAACGGAGCAGCCCGCGGCCACGTTCGTGGGCTTCGGGGACGTCGCGCCCCGAAAGACTGAGCGGAAAGGTGACGTTGCGTTCCACGTTCATCCAGGGGAGCAGGGTCGGCGACTGGAAGACCATCGCCGTGCCTTCCGTCGCCTCGGTTACTGGCTTGCCATCGAGCGTGAGTTGTCCGGCGTCGGGCTTGACCAGCCCAGCCACCATCCTCAACAAGGTAGACTTCCCGCAGCCGGACGCACCGACGATGGCGACAAACTCGCCGGATCGCACCGAGATGGTGACGTCGCTCAAGGCTTGCACATGGCCGCCGCGGCGAGTCTTGAAGGTCTTGCCGACGCCATCGAGTGTGATCACGGCACGAAACTCTCATCGACGGCC
>Ga0185299_10008231_pt1 | contig 10370 bp, 9 predicted proteins | sample PaiPotPPA55metaG_FD_128002 | JGI IMG/M metagenome (GOLD analysis project Ga0185299, IMG submission 128002) | Iron sulfur acid spring bacterial and archeal communities from Banff, Canada, to study Microbial Dark Matter (Phase II) - Paint Pots PPA... ...
GGCGGGTCGGCGTATGGGCGTATCGGCGTCTGGGAAGTAAGACTGCTTTTTCGATATGGCTATAATGATCAGGAGGTCTCGACGGAGTTGATGATGCTCTTCAAACGCCGACACGCCGATACGTTTCCCCTAGCCGCTTCAAAAGATCCTCTCGAGCAGAAACGACTTAATTTCAGCGAGCGCGATCCTTTCCTGCTTCATCGAGTCTCTTTCCCGCATTGTGACCGTGCCGTCGTTTACTGGTCCGTTCTCGCCGATCGTATCGAAATCGACGGTTACGCCAAAGGGAGTACCGGCTTCATCCTGGCGCCGATAACGCCTCCCGATGGCGCCTGATTCGTCATAGAAAACCATCATAAGGGGCCGCAGGAGATCCACGATCTCGCGGGCCTGGCCGACTAGCCGTTCGTTGTTCTTGAGCAAAGGGAAAACCCCACATTTGATTGGCGCAATCCGTGGATGGAACCTGAGCACGGTGCGGGTTTCCGTTTTACCTTTTTCGTCGGTCACATGTTCCTCGTCAAACGCCGCGCAGAGCAAAGCCAGAACGGTTCGATCCACGCCGGCGCTGGGCTCGACAACGTGCGGAATAAAATGTTGTTTTGTCTCTTCGTCAAAATACTCCAGAGGTTTGCCACTGGCCTTTTGGTGTTGCGTGAGATCGTAGTCTGTTCTATAGGCCACGCCTTCGAGCTCTTGCACCCCGAACGGAAACTGAAACTCGATGTCGTAGGTCCCCTTGGAATAATGTGCGCATTCTTCGGGCGGAATCTTATGAACATGCAAAAGGTCCGACGAAATACCGATATCCGAATAGAATCTCAAACGCTCTTTCAACCAGTATTCGAGTAGTTCGAATCCTTGGTCCGGCCGGCAAAAATATTCCAACTCCATCTGTTCAAATTCCCTGGAGCGGAAGGTAAAATTGCGCGGATTTATTTCGTTTCGGAATGCTTTCCCCACCTGTGCAATTCCAAAGGGGAGCTTCTTTCGCGACACCTCCAGAATATTTTTGAACTGAACAAAAATTGCCTGTGCGGTCTCGGGGCGGAGATAGGTGACGGCTGACTCATCTTCTGTCGCACCGACATAGGTCTTAAACATGAGATTAAACGCGCGAGGTTCAGTCAAATCGTCGCTCCCACAAACCATGCATTGTTTCCGCCCGTTCTTCTCCGGTAACTGGTCCGCTCGGAACCGGGATCTACAGTTACGGCAGTCCACCATTGGATCGGTGAAAGTTGCCTCATGACCGCTCGCCACCCAGACCTGCCGATTCATCAGTATCGAACCATCCATCCCCACCACATCATCGCGCTCGCGTACCATCCGGCGCCACCAAAAATCTTTCAGATTCCGTTTCAATTCCGTCCCAAGCGGTCCGTAGTCCCAGCATCCGTTTAATCCGCCATAAATCTCACTCGACTGAAAAATGAACCCGCGCCGTTTACACAGGCTGACAATTTTCTCCATTCGTTCAAAAGCGGATTTATCCTGGGCCATAGGCAGGTAGCGAACGTCAACGAACGACAGCGAACGTCAACGAAAAAAGTCCGTGTAAGCGAAAGCTCCAGCTTTTGCTCTTGCTCCAGCCTTTTGCATTCGCGTCGCCGCAAGGAGCAAAGGTTAGTGTCCTGTCCCCGAAATAGCAGGTATATTGCCGGGGGGAAAGGACACTAAAGCCTTCGCTTACTCGTTCGTTGTCGTTCGCTGACGTTCGTTGTATACTCAAAAGCTGTATGGCACACTATTCGGAGGATGCAATAGCGGACAGCGCGGTTTCGCTGAGACATTGGATCCTGCCTGCACTCGCTCTATCGTTTGTATTTCATTGCGGACTCTTTTATTATTTTAACACGAGAACGCTCGATCGATTCGTGCAGGCCGACATTCCGCGGCTTGTTCCTCGCGCATTCAACGTTAATCGCCTGCAAATCGACCCGAAACTGCTGGAAACTGATTCCAAACCGGCCCCAACCCCGGGTAAACCTGCAGGTGACTTCGGGACCATCGCAAATCTTACCCAGTTTGATGGTTCATTCGAAAAGGACATCCAGGAATTACGGGCGACACCCGAAGTGAGTTCGCCCGAAGTCCCCCAGCTCAAAGAAAAGCCCAGCGTCGATACTCAATCCGCGCAAACCGCGGCGGCCAAGGCAAAGGCGGAAAGCGCGGTGGCCATCGAGAAAGAACTAAGCGAAGTGCGCCAGCAACTGCTCACCGATAAGCCTGATATGCCGACCCGCCCAAAGCTCGCTTTGGGCAACAAGAGAAATCCGGGTAAGACTGACAATCAGGACGCCGGAGACTCAGACATTCCCGGTAACGCTGGAATTCCTGCGGGCTTCAGCAATCTGGATCAACTACTTTCCGGTTCAGGACAGCTAGGTGTTGGAACCGCACCGATCCTGATGCCGACCGATCTTCTCTTTGACTACGACTCGGCAAATCTTCGCCCGGGAGCAACCGCCAGCCTGCAAAAATTGGGCCGCCTGATCCAGCGCAACCCTCAAGCCATCTTCAAGGTCGAAGGCCACACCGACTCCTTTGGCGGCGACGAATACAACATGGACTTAAGCCAGCGCCGAGCCGAGACCGTGAAAGCATGGCTGGTCGAAAATATGAACATCGAGGCGGACCGAATCCAAACCCAGGGTTACGGCAAAACTCGTCTCATCGTGCCGGCAGATCGCTCTGTCGAAGAACAGCAACTCAATCGCCGCGTCGAGATTGTCATCCGGACGAAAAAAGGATGAGCCTAGTGTACCGTCTCATTCTGCAACTCCTGCAACTCCTGACTTCTTCACTGCCTCAAGGCATTACGCCGACATAGCGGGCCCTCGGCCGGATGAACGTCCCGCTTTTATGCTGTTCAGCGGCGTGCGCAATCCAGCCCGCGGTCCGGCCTAGCGCGAACAGATGAAATCCGGCATGCATCGGAAGCGCCAAGACTCTCGCCATCACCGCCAGCGCCAGATCCAGATTAGCCGATTTTCCGAGCATGCGCTCCGAATCCTCAATCCTTTTTTGGATTTTCGAAAACTCCGCCGGAAATTCTTCCCTCAGGAGTTGCATAATCATCTTTGCGCGCGGATCACCGCCTGGATAGAGCGGATGACCGAATCCGGGAATCTCTTCTCCGGCACGCAGACGCGCGTGGATCACCGCACGTGCGCTCTGTCCGGCCTCTAGCGCCCGAATGAACTGTTCTGTCCTTACCACGACCCGCCCGTGACGCGATCCGGAAAAGGCGCACATCGCCGCGTTGACGACTTCGTAAAGATTGGAACCGGCCGAAGCAACCACTCGTGCGGTGAACGAAGAGATGTTAAGTTCATGATCGAGCGTCAGGACCAAAACTGCGTTTAAAACGCGTTCCGCACCGTCCCTCTGGTTGCGCCAGCAAACTGCCAATTCGGAGGCTGCCCGATCAATCGCCGGATCCGGAGCTCCGGTAAGAAAGGCGACGAATTGCCGAACGATAGAAGCGCCGGTTTCGCCGACGCCGGGCATATCTAATCGATAGCCCAGAGGATCGCTATACGAGCGCTCCACCAACCAACTCTGCTGGAGGTGAAAAGGATCCGAAACGCCTTTCTGCCACCGAACAGCTGATTTGGCCGGAACAAAGTGCGACATCCAATCACCGCTCCAGAACCAGCACACGACTTCCCAAAAGGATCGGCTCAAGGCAAGCTCGAGTGCGCTTATCCCGCGATAGTAAGGGCCGTCGTTTGTGATCAGGGTAAGTGACGAATCCAAGAGCGGCGCGCCCCATTGGAGCGCTGCCGCCACCTCGGCCTGTGGTCTGTTCCGGATCCTCTTGCGTTCTCGCAACCGCTCCAGATCAAGGCGATTGTAAGTCCTGGCTCGGGAATCAGATCCTGGCTGGGATCGGACCAGACCCCGGCTGACGTAGGCATACAAAGTCGGCTTGGTGACCCGGAGAAACGCCGCAGCTTCTGCCGCCGAAAGATAGATTTCCATCGGGTAACATAGCGATATATTGATTTATGAATCAATATTGACTTTTACCTTCTTTATTGTTCTCTCCGATATGCAACTGCCCTCGAGCCCGCCCGAGATTCCTCAAGCTGAGGATCTTTTTCCGGCCCAGTTTCCCAAAGACCAGTTTCCGAGTTATGGCTGGACCCAGAGGCCCTCAGGCTTTCCCAATGAAGCCTGGACAACCGAGACGACTCACCGGGACGGACAGCAGGGAGGTTTGCCGCTCACCACCGATGAAAGCTTGCGAATCTACGATTTACTTTGTCGGTTTACCGGAAGATCTGGCGCAATACGTCAAGCAGAGTTCTTTGTCTATCGAAAGCAGGATCTGGACGCTTTTCGGGCCGTTCAGGAGCGCCACGCGGCCGGCGCCCCTATCGAACCGACCACCTGGATCCGAGCCACAGCGAAGGATGTCCGGCTGATCCAATCGCTCCGGGTAAGAGAATCTGGGCTCCTCGCGTCGATTTCTGACTATCACGTCTTTCACAAATTCAAGCCGGGGGGGCGCGCACAGGCTGCGAACATCTATCTGGATGCGGTACAACTGGCGCTCGACGCCGGAATCCGGCCGAGACTCCATCTGGAAGACGCTTCGCGGGCAGCAACTGATTTTATCCGCTATTTTATTGAAGCTGTTCTCCGAAAGGCGGCTGGTTACTCCAACGCGCTGCGGCCGAAGTTTCGCATTTGCGACACGTTAGGTGTCGCACTACCAGATGACGATGTTCCGCTTCCTCGAGGAATACCAAAACTATTCCAGGCCCTGCGGGCCACAGGCCTGGAACCCTCTGATCTTGAGTTTCATCCTCACAATGACACAGGGCTCATCGTCGCGAACTGCCTCGCAGCCATCAGGCACGGCTGTCCGGTCATAAACGGGACCTGCCTCGGCAAGGGAGAACGAACAGGGAATGCGCCCTTGGAAATGATCTTACTGCACTTGATCGGAATGGGCTACTACGTCCACGGCCATCCGGATTTCACCGCTCTCAACGATCTCGGACACTTATACGCCGAAATGGGGCAACCCGTAGCAGACAAATATCCGCTTTATGGGCGCGATGCTCATCGCACCCGAGCGGGCATACACGCGGACGGATTGAACAAATTCTGGTGGATGTATGCGCCCTTTGACGTGCCTCGATTGATCGGTCGACCACTAGAAGTCTCCCTGACCAAGGACTCAGGAATCGCCGGCTTGACCTTCGTTGCACGCCAGCATCTTCATCGGGAGTTCCGTAAAGAAGATTCCAGAATCCAGGCGGCTCACGAGTGGATGCTCCGCCAATTTGACGAAGGACGCCAGACCGCCATCGAGTGGGAAGAAATTGCGCATTTATTCAAAGGTTGAAATCCGAATTTGAAACCGCAGATTCCGCAGATTTCGCAGATTAAAGAAGGGCAGGCGTCTTTTCCGACTACATTTTTGCTCCGGATGCATTCTCGCAGCGAAATAACGCAGTTCCTTGATCTCAGTCATCTGTGAAATCTGCGGTTTACCTCTTATCTTCGGCTGGCGTGATTTTTGCGGGTTAGCGCCCAAACTTGACCGTCAGCTTGGCGACGCCAATCGAATGTTCCTCGATCTGCTTTGCCATTTTTTCCGGCGGGGTTTCCGAACCTGAAGAGAGCTTCTCAACATTGAGCGCATAAACCCTCGCGAGATATCGATGAGTTGTTCCGACCGGGGGACAAGGCCCTCCATATCCCCACTCGCCATAGTCATTCCGACATTGAACGCTGCCAGGCGGTGTCGATCCCTTGCCGCCCGCGCCAGCAGGCAATTCAAACACTGTCCCGGGGATATTAAATATGACCCAATGCCACCATCCCGCACCGGTCGGTGTATCGGGATCAAAAATAGTGATCGCAAAGCTCCTCGTGCCACTCGGCGCTCCAGACCAATGAAACTCAGGAGAAACATTCGCGCCGCGGCATCCCGACCCATTGAACAAATTTTCTTGAGGCACGCTTCCGCCTTCGTGCCACGCAGCGCTTATGAGACGGAACCCTCCTCCTGCAGCGAGCGCGGCTCCACCGAAGGTAACACAAGAACCGAGGGCAAAAAACAGTGCTTTCACGGCATGTCAATCTTTTACCTGAGATCGTACTTTGTTGCGATCGGTGTAGGAGATAAACTCCAAAAGCGATCCATCCGGGTCCCGAAAGTAGATTGAGGTTCCGTCGCCGCGCGCCCCGAAACGTTGCACTGGCCCAAGTTCAATCTTGACGTCGTGCATTTTCAGGTGTTCTACCGCCCGGCTAATTGGTCCGGACCATTCAAAACAGAGATCGCTTCCTCCCGGCGGGACCGCAATCCTTGCCAACGGCTCCGGTTTCACGCCCGGTCCATGCAGATTGAGCTGGGCATTTGCAAATCTGTAAGCCCAACGTCCGTTCTTTTCCACCAGCTCTGCTCCAACCACATCTCGGTAGAAGTTGTTGGACCGTTCCCAGTCCGACACGTGGACTACGCAATGATCAAATTTAGTTGGTAGACTCACAGGAAAAAGATACCCACAAATGCCATCCATGGCAAAAGTAAGCGAAGGCTCCAGCCTTTGCTCCTCGGTTCAAGGCTCCAGCTTTCGCTCACTCTGAAGAACGAATCTCACCCGTTTTCGATAGCAATATCGAAACCCAACGCGTTGAGTCGAAGTTCGATAACACAATTACAAGAATCACCGTTAGCGGGACGCAGAGAAACGCCCCAACAATCCCCCATAGCGAGCCCCAAATAATCAAGGCGATGATCACGGTTAATGGACTCAGATTGAGCGATTCCCCCATGACATTCGGTTCGACAACGTTTCCCATAAGCTGAGCGATCGCGGTGATGCCGATACCGATGATCAGAAATTGACCAAGGTTGTCGAATTGTACTGCTGCAAGCAGTGTCGGAAGAAGCGTCGCCACGATGACCCCAATGGTCGGTATGAAATGTAATATGAAGATGAGAAGAGCCCAGAATTCTGCAAAGTCCAACCCGACGATCCGCATCAAAATGTAGGCTAGCACTGCGCTTGTGAAACTCACGGCTGTCTTCACTCCAAGGTAGGTATGAATGTCTCGATCAATTCGGCGCATGATTCGAATAGCGTTTTTTCGGCGTTCGGGATCAGGAAACAGCGCCTGAACCTTGATCGGAAAGAAGCGCCGTTCGAGCATGATAAACAGGCCGTAGATCAAGACGAGTGTGACGTCCTCCAGGACGCCGGCCACTGCTTTGGCAACGGCGGTGAATACCGACCGGAGATCAACAGTTTTCACCAGTTGCTGAAGTTCCGGCGGTTCCTCTATGCCAACTCTGGAGAAGATCTCACCCTGCAATTGCTGTAAGCGAGCCTGGTACTTTGGTGCAGCAGCAGCAACATGAAACGCGTTCTGCGCAACGATTTCAATTAGCGCAAACCCGAGCCCGAAGATAATCCCAAAAGCCAGGATCACAGAAAGCACGGCAGGCACCGGATGGTCTGCAATTCGAACCCTTCGGATCAGCCGACTAACTATATCGACCAGATAGACTGCGAGCACAGCCATCACCAAAGGAACAAAAAAGTGTTCCCCGATGCTGAGTACGTAAACCGTGGAAATAACAATTCCAAAAGTCAGGGCAACAGAAAGGAGACTACGATGGTAATTTAAGCGGGGAGCGCGTTGGTTCGTCGTCATAAGGTTGGGATTGGGACATGCAGGGGCGGCGGTCCAAGCCACCCGGACTTCGCGCCTTGGTCTGTCTTTGTGGCGTTCGGATTGGCGATCTGCTGGTGTCTCAGGAAACTGTTTCCCCTTCAAACCACAACTGGCACCCGTTCACCCCTCTTCGCGCTTTCGATAGCTCCAAGCACCATGGCCAGGCTATGGATGTTGTCGGCACTGCGCGTCTCCGCCGGTACCCCCTCGGTAACTTCCCGCAGAAATTGCGCCATCACACTAAGGTGCCCGCGAGTTTCGTTGGGATCCGGCTCCTCTGAAGGGACAAAAGACTCTGTTTCGTAGAACATCCCATTCGGCTTCTTCACGTATTCGCCTCGGATGTCCTCAAGACCGTCCCAAATGATCGTTCCTTTCGTCCCGATGATACGCCAAGCCGAGTCCCAAGAGGTCCGCAACCCTTCGGAGCACCAACTCCCTCGAAACGTGAACCTGATTCCGCCATTCATTTGAAAGATCGCGTGAGCTGACGCGCCGTGCTGCCACCAGGACCCTTTCGGATTCCACTCTTCGCAATAGACCGACTCCGCGTTGGCGCCGGTCAGGCAGCGCACCGCGTCAAACGGATGAATGGCCATATCGATTAGCAGAACATGGTCCATTTTCTCCCGAAACCCGCCGAAATGAGCGGGGACGAAAAAGTCAATATTCACGGTTGTAATTTCCCCGATAAGGCCCTGGCTCAAGATGCGCCGAATTTTGCGGAGGCTGGGACTAAATCGCCGGTTCTGGATGACCACGTGAGCGAGGTTATTCTTTTTGGCAAGATCGACCAGACACTGGGCGTCATCGAGGCTTGTCGCGAGCGGCTTTTCCTCGAGCACGTGCAATCCGTTGAGTAGCGCTTTTTGATCAATTTCAGCATGTGCCGCCGGAATGGTACAATCGAAAAGCATCTCTGCCCGGACCGTGCCAATCGCCTCATCCAAATTGGAAAAGACCGGACCATCCAATTGGAATTCTGCGGCCCGCAAACGCGCGAGTTCCGGATCTAAATCGACCAGCGCGGAGATCTGGATTCCAAGTTCCTTTGCGCTTCGAATCCACTCGGCACTCATTGCGCCGCAACCGACCAGGATAGCTTCAAGTTTCCTCGACATGGGTATTTATTTCACAGATCCCCGCGGAAACGAGCCTAAATTCTGCGCGTGAAATGACCGTCTCGCCCATGATCAGGGTCCATGCACTGGCGGGACGCCCATGTCCCGTTGCTAAAATTCAGGCTCGTCTCGGCAGGATCTGTGAAACTAATATGCAGGGGATTCTGACTTTTTCATCATCCCAATGAATGACCGGCTCTATGGCTTAGGCTACCTCCGTCTTTCGGATGCGTTGAGGGTTGAAGCCTGCAATGCAGGGCTCTTTGTATCGCCGGCTCAAGGCATTCATCATGGACGGGTGATTGATTCCTACGAACTCATCCTGGCCCGAACCGGTACGCTCGTCTTAAGCGAGGAAACCACCGTTTTTGCGCTTGAACAGGGTGACGCGCTCATCCTCTGGCCGGGACGTTTTCATCGTGGCGTTGCGCCCTACGCCCCGAATACTTCGTTCTATTGGGTCCATTTTTTCCTTCGGGCCGATGCGCTCGAAACGGGCGTCGAAGGGTCAATGATTCCGCAGCATTGTCGGCTGGCGGAACCGCTTCGTTTGACGGAATTGTTCCTACGATTTTTGGATGACCAGGAGCGCAACCGGCTTGAAAAGTATTACGCTTCAACTTTGGTAAGGCTGATGTTGCTAGAGATTGCTCTGCAATACAACCCGAATTTTTCTGCGGCGACGCAGTCGCAAAACCTGGCCATTCAGGCTCAGACACTCATTACCCGGAACTTTCGTGAGGCGCTCTCCACCTCGCTGATAGCACGGAAACTCCATTGCAACCCGGATTATCTCGGGCGGATCTACCGACAGACGTACGGGTGCAACCCCACGGAAGGGATCCATCGCGCCCGGATGAAACACGCCAAGAACCTGCTACTGCTTACATCGATGAACGTCAACGAAATCGCCTTGGCCTGCGGTTACGAGGATTCCGACTATTTTGGAAAAGTTTTCAGGCGTTTCTTCGATATGCAGCCTCGCCGTTTTCGCACCTTGCACGCCAGACAGCATTTAAACTCGGCCTAGCCCGCAAAATCACGCAAAGACCGAAGCGGCGAGACTTCGGCGAGCTCAGTCGAGTCGCTCATTGCGGGCTAGAAAGCTCTTAAAAAGACGCTCCGCGTCTGTTTTAAGAGCCTGTTTAAAATAAAGGAATCAAAACAAACTGTTTCTAAACTCTCGTCTCCAAAAAGCAGCGGAATTTTTCGGCGTAGCCGGTGAGTTCCGCTGCCACAGCCTGCATCGCTCACAAATCTCTAAGGATTTGTGAGCGATGCAGGCTAGACAGGCGCTTCAGGGTCGCCCCGATTCGCGCCTTCCACGAGTTCCTTCTGTCGTTTATAGATCTCCGTCACCAACCGCAGCACAATGATCGATAACGGGAGCGAGAAAAAGTCGCCAAGAATCGCAAATATGGCGGCGAGTGTCCATTGGTCGTTCGTCGAGGCCTGGAGCCCGAGCTGCAGTGAGACTTGGGTAACCCCCGAGTAAAGCAAGAACAAGCTCCACCATGTCGCAATGAGCCATGAACCAGGGCTTCG
>Ga0185299_10008233_pt1 | contig 10367 bp, 11 predicted proteins | sample PaiPotPPA55metaG_FD_128002 | JGI IMG/M metagenome (GOLD analysis project Ga0185299, IMG submission 128002) | Iron sulfur acid spring bacterial and archeal communities from Banff, Canada, to study Microbial Dark Matter (Phase II) - Paint Pots PPA... ...
CCGAACGCTCGTCTTCGCCGCGCATCCCATTCCCTCTCGACCGGAGCAAGTCAGATGCAGAAAATCACCGCTGCACCGAATCACATCCGAAACGCATCGTAAATCGACTTTTTCAGCAACCTGCTAGTGCCGGGATGCTGCGATGAACGCCGCAAACAGCCGGGTGTCGCCCTCGCTGATGGCGTATTCCGGGTGCCACTGCACGCCGATCAGGAAGCGCCGGCGCGGATCCTCGATGCCCTCGACGACGCCGTCCGGCGCCACCGCATCGACGATCATGCCCGGCGCCAGTTGCTTCACCGCCTGGTGGTGCGCGCTGTTGACGGGCAGCTCGGCGGCGCCGGTGATGCGGCGGAGCAACGTGCCGTCGGCGATCTTCACGACATGGCCGGCCTCGGTGCGCGGGTTGGGCTGCTCATGCGCGAGCGCACCCGGCACCTCGTCGGGGATGTGCTGGATCAGCGTGCCGCCCAGCGCCACGTTCAGGAGCTGCTGGCCGCCGCAGATGCCGAGCACGGGCTTGTCGGCGCCCGCGGCGCCGCGCGTGATGGCGAGCTCGAAGGCGGTGCGGCGGTCCTTGGTCGTGACGGTTGCGTGCCGCGTGGTCGCACCGAACAGCGCCGGGTCGACATCGAAGGCGCCGCCGGTGATCACGAGCCCGTCGATCAGGGAAAGATAGGCCTCCGCCTGCTCCGGCTCGTGCGGCAGCAGGATGGGGAGCCCGCCCGCGCGCGCCACCGCGCCCGCGTAATTCTCGCGCAGCGCATACCAGGGGTGGGTCTTGGAATAGCCGCCGGGCGGCTCGGAATCGAGGGTAAGGCCAATGACCGGTTGTGCCATATGCTAACCTTGGGCGACGCGAGACGGCGATCCTAGGCCGCCGCGCGGGGCGTCGCAACAAAGGCGGCGGCGGGTCCGACGCTAAGCCGGGCCCGTAAAGGAATGATTGCTACTATGAAAAGCGGAGATTTAGGCCGCGGCTTCACCGGACTAATAGCGGCGATCGCCCTCGGACCAGTAGCGGCAATTGCCCTCGCTGCCGTGTTGCTCGCCTATGTCGAGTTGCGCGCGCCGCGCCCGGGATGTGAAATCCGCACGATCTTGTCGCAATCAGAAGCGCCGGACCACGCGTGGGTGGCGACCATTTGGAATAGTGTGTGCAGCGATGGCTGGTTCGTCACTACTATTGACGACACGGTGGAGATAAGAACGCCAAATGAACCGGCGGCGCCTGTCCCGACGGGCGTGGTGTTCGGTATGGATGACCATCCCTTTGGCGTTCAAAAGACCTTGGCCGTAAGGTGGATCGCTCCGCGTAGTCTGAAGATCACCATCCCGAACGACGCTTGGGCTGGAGTACAAAAGTCGACTTTTGGCGACGTGACGATCACCTACAAATACGTTCCAGACGATCCGGTCGAGAGGGCTTGCTTGAGGGTTTGGCGATCACTGCCGACCGAGGAGATGGTGCGTCGGTCACAATCACCGACTGACAACATCAAAGCTTTTGTGGCCAAGTGCCACGCCGAGGGCGGCCCTCATTGACCCCTCCCGGCAGAGAGAGCCGACCATGGCAACAGCTTCAAGGACCCCGAATACTCGATGAGTCAGCACCGCATTATCGAGTGCGATCTGCCGATCCGCACCTACGACATCGATTTCGCCGGCATCGTCAGCAACATCGTCTATGTGCGCTGGCTCGAGGATTTGCGGCTCGCGATGATGGCGGAGGCCTATCCCATCGCCCGCGCGCTCGCCGAGGACGTGGCGCCGATCCTGCTGGAGACGCGCATCGCCTATGAGCGGCCGGTGACCATCCACGACGCGCTCAAGGGCCGCATGTGGGCGACCGGGATGGGCCGCGTCAAATGGCATCTCGCGGCGGAGTTCATCGTCGGCGAGGCGGTGCATGCGCGCGCCGAGCAGGTCGGGCTCTTCATCCGCCTGTCGACACGTCGGCCGATCGCGCCGCCGCTGCCGCTGCGCCAGCGCTTCGCGCCGGAGCCGCGATGAGCGCCGCGCGGCAGAGCCCGATGGCGCTGGCGCTGGCCGAGGCCGAGCGCGCCGGCGAGCGCGGCGAGGTCCCGGTCGGCGCGGTGCTGGTCGATGCCGGCGGCGCGGTGCTCGCCAGCGCGGGCAATCGCACCGAGGAGCGTGCGGATCCGACCGCGCATGCGGAGATGCTGGTGTTGCGGGACGCCGCCGCCCAGCGCGGCCGGCCGCGGCTCGAGGATTGCGATCTCTACGTCACGCTCGAGCCCTGCGCCATGTGCGCAGCCGCCATCTCCTTCGCGCGCGTGCGCCGGCTCTATTTCGGCGCCTACGACCCCAAGGGCGGCGCCGTCGAGCACGGCCCGCGCTTCTTCCAGCAGCCGACCTGTCACCATCGGCCGGAAGTCTATGGCGGCATCGATGAGGCACGCGCCGGGGAGCTGCTGCGGCGCTTCTTCCGGGAGCGGCGATGAGATTGCATCCACAATGTGCGTCCTTCGACTGCGCGCCCTTCGCCAAGCTCAGGACGCGCGCTCAGGATGAGGCGAGATAGAGTTGGGCACTACCGCCACTGCCAAACCCAATTTGCCTCATCCTGAGCGCCGCGAAGCGGCAGTCGAAGGACGCACATTGTGGATGCAGTTCAGCGCATGTGCCGCAGCGCGTACAGGAAGATGGCCGCGCTGGCGGAGACGTTGAGCGACTGGATTTGGCCGGCGCCGGGGATGGTGACGACGGCGTCGCAGGCGTCGAGCGTGGCGCGCGGCAGCCCGTCTTCCTCGTTGCCCAAGACCAGCGCAACCGGCTTCTCGCTGCGGCGCAGCGCCGCGAGCGGCTCGCCCTTGCCGAGCGCCGTGCCGAGCACGCGGTAGCTGCGGCGCAGACCCTTGAGCGTCGCGGCGAAGCGCGGTGCGTGGTGAAGCGCGACATGCTCGAGCCCGCCCTCGGCGACGCGGTAGCTGGCGTCGGACGGCCCGGCTTGCTCCGCATGGTCGGAGAGCACGATCCGCGGCAGGCCGAAGAACGCGGCGGTGCGCGCGATGGCGCCGAGATTGTGCGGGTTGCCGATGCCGTCGAGCAGTAGCAGCGGCTGGCCGTCCGCCACCCAGCGCTGCGCCGCGGCGAGATCGAGCTCGGGCAGCGGGCGCGGCTGCGCCACCGCGACGATGCCGCCATGCAGCACCGTGCCGGCGACGCGCTCGAGCTCTTCCGGCGGCACGATGCGATAGGGCTTGCGCGCCCGCGCCAGCGCCGCGCAGAACGCGCCCGTCAGCGGCTTCATGCGGTCGTCGAAGAACAGCCGCTCGACGCGCTCCGGCGATGTGGCGAACAGCGCCGACACGGCCGGGAGTCCGGCGATGCGCAGCAGCTTGCCCACGTCCTTGCGCGCCGCCGGTGCGCGCTGGGGCCGCGGCTTCCTCATCGGGGCCGCGGCGGCACCGCGCGCCAGCCGATGTCGCGACGGCAGAAACCCTCGGGCCATTGGATGCGGTCGATAGCGGCGTAGGCCTTGTCGCGCGCGGCCGCCACGTCCTTGTCCCAGGCGACGATGGTGAGCACGCGGCCGCCATCGGCGACGAGCCGGCCGTCGACGCGTTTAGTTCCGGCATGGAAGATCTTGACCGACGGATCGCCGCCCGCCGCCTCGGCAAGGCCGCGGATCTCCGTGCCCTTCACCGGCTCGCCGGGATAGCCCTTCGCGGCGAGCACGACGGCAACCGAGCTGTCCGGATACCAGCGCAAATCGAAGCCGTCGAGCACGCCGTCACGCGCCGCCAGCAGCGCCGGCAGCAGGTCGCTCATCAGCCGCGGCATCAGCGCCTGGCATTCGGGGTCGCCGAAGCGGACATTGTACTCGATGAGCTTCGCCCCCGCGCGCGTCAGCATCAGCCCGGCATAGAGCACGCCCTTGAAGGGCCGACCCTCTGCCGCCATGCCCTTGACCGTCGGCATGATGATGCGCTCCATGACCTCGCGTTCGAGCGCCGGGGTGAGGCAGGGCGCGGGCGAATAGGCGCCCATGCCGCCAGTATTGGGCCCGGTGTCGCCATCGCCGACGCGCTTGTGATCCTGCGCCGTGGCGAGCGGCAGCGCATGCGCGCCGTCGACCAGCGCGAAGAAGCTCGCCTCCTCGCCTTCGAGGAATTCCTCGACGACGACTTCCGCGCCGGCCGCGCCGAAGCGCTGCGCCACCATGGCCTCGTCGATCGCCGCTTCCGCCTCAGCGACGCTCGTCGCCACGGTGACGCCCTTGCCGGCCGCCAGCCCGTCGGCCTTGACGACGATGGGTGCGCCGCGCCGGCGCACGAACGCTTTCGCCTCGGCGGCGTCGCGGAAGCGGCCATAGGCGGCGGTGGGGATGGCGTATTTGGCGCAGAGATCCTTGGTGAAGCCCTTGGAGCCCTCGAGCGCCGCGGCCGCCGCGGTCGGGCCGAAGGCGCGGATGCCCGCCGATTCGAGCCGGTCGACGAGGCCGGCGACCAGCGGCGCCTCCGGCCCGACCACGACGAAGTCGATGCGCTCGCACCGGGCGAGGGCGACGATACCCTCGATATCCGTCGCCGCGACCGGGACGCAGATTGCCTCCTCGGCGATGCCGGGATTGCCGGGCGCGCAGAACAGCGCGTCGCAGAGCGGCGACGCGGCGATCGCCCAGCACAGCGCATGCTCGCGCCCGCCCGACCCGATCACCAGTACCCGCATTCCTCGCTCCCCGTGCGACGGACCAAGTTGCTGATAGTCCAGGGTGAGTAGGGCAGCGGCACCATGCCTCTGCCGCGCCAGTTTCCCCGCCGCCGCGTGGTCTTGTATCATAGGCGGCGATGACAGGAACCCCCCTCCAGGCCGCGGCACCGGTCCGGGCGAATCTTCCCGAATACACGGTCAGCGAGCTCTCGGCCGCGCTCAAGCGCACCATCGAGCAGGACTTCTCCTATGTCCGGGTGCGCGGCGAGGTGTCGGGCTTCAAGCGCCACGGCTCCGGCCATTGCTATCTCGCGCTCAAGGACGCCGAGGCGGTGCTCGACGCGGTGTGCTGGCGCGGGACGGCGATCCGGCTGGCGGCGAAGCCCGAGGACGGCATGGAGGTGGTCTGCACCGGCCGCCTCACCACCTATCCCGGCCGCTCCAAATACCAACTCGTCATCGAGACGATGGAATTGGCCGGCGTCGGCGCTCTGCTGAAGCTGCTGGAGGACCGCCGCAAGCGTCTCGCCGCCGAGGGCCTCTTCGACGACGAGCGCAAGAAGCGGCTGCCGTTCCTGCCGCGCGTCATCGGCGTCGTCACCTCGCCCACCGGCGCCGTCATCCGCGACATCCTCCACCGCCTCAACGACCGCTTCCCGCGCCATGTGCTGGTGTGGCCGGTGGCGGTGCAGGGCGAGGGCGCGGCCGAGCAGGTGGCGGCGGCGATCGCCGGGTTCAACAGCCTGTCGCCTGGCGGCAAGGTGCCGCGGCCCGATCTGATCATCGTCGCGCGAGGCGGCGGCAGCCTCGAGGATTTGATGGCGTTCAACGAGGAGATCGTGGTCCGTGCCGCGGCGGCGTCGGCGATCCCGCTGATCTCCGCCGTCGGCCACGAGACCGACACGACGCTCATCGATTACGCCAGCGACCGGCGCGCGCCGACGCCGACCGCGGCGGCCGAGATGGCCGTGCCGGTGCGGCTCGATCTCATTGCCGAGCTCGCGGCGAAAGCGACGCGCATCGTCTCCGGCCTCGCGCGCTTCTTGAGCGAGCGCCGCACGCGGGTCGAGGGGCTGGGACGCGGCCTGCCCGATCCGCGCAGCCTGCTCGACACGGCGCGGCAGCGGCTCGACGATCGCGCCGAGCGCCTCGAACTCGGCTTGCGCCGGGTGATCGCGCTGCATCGGCATCGCCTCGACACCGCCGGCGGACGCCTCAGCAAAGGGCTGCTCGAGGCGCAGCTCGTGCGCGGGCACGACCGGCTCGCCGACGCGCTGCCGCGGCTCGAGCAGGCGCTGCGTCGCCTGGTCGACCACCAGCAGCACCGCCTCGAGAATGTCGGCGGGCGGCTGGAAGCCTTCCGGCAGGCCGTCGCGAAAGTGCTGGCGCGCGGTTATGCCATCGTGCGCGACGCCACCGGCAAGATCGTCGAATCGGCGCATGGGATCGCCGCCGGCGACGCGCTGACGCTCATCTTCCATGACGGCAAGATCACGGTCACGGCGGAAGACGCCGCCAAGCACCCGCGCGCCCGGCCGAAGAAGCCGTCATCGCCCGACCAGGGATCGCTGCTATGAGACATGCCGCCGCCGCGATCTTCGCCGCTCTGGTCGCTACGCCGTGCTGGGCGGGAACGTTGGCCCTCGAGGGCGCCGTCGAGCAGGGCGGTCTGGTGCGCGGCAAGACCGATCCCGGCGCGCAAGTGATGCTCGACGGCCGCGCCGTGCGCGTCGCGCCCGACGGCGGGTTCATCTTCGGCTTCGGCCGCGACGCGCCCGATCACGCCGCGCTCGACCTCACCTTCGCCGACGGCAGCCGCGACCATCGCGATCTCGCGGTTCAGGCGCGACACTACGAGGTGCAGCGCATCAACGGGCTGCCCGAGCAGCAGGTGTCGCCCGATGCGGTGACGCTCGAGCGCATCAAGCGCGAGGGCGCGGTGATCGCGCGCGCACGCGCCGCCGACACCGACCTCCCCTTCTTCGAGGAGCCGCTGCATTGGCCGGCGACCGGCCCGATCTCCGGCGTCTTTGGCAGCCAGCGCGTCCTCAACGGCGAGCCCCGCGCGCCGCATGGCGGCGTCGATGTCGCGGCGGCCCGCGGCTCGCCCGTCGCCGCTGCCGCCGGCGGCACCGTGACGCTGGCCGAGCGCGATCTCTTCTACACCGGCGGCACCGTCATCATCGATCACGGCTACGGCCTCGCCACGACCTACCAGCACATGGACAGCGTCGCTGTGACGGTCGGGCAGCATGTCGAGGCCGGCGAGCGCATCGGCGCGGTCGGCGCCACCGGCCGGGTCACCGGCCCGCATCTCCACTGGTCGCTCAACTGGTACGAGGTGCGCCTCGATCCGCAGCTCGTCGCTGGGCCGATGCCGGAGCCACGCTGAACGTCGTCCTTCTCGGGTCGCGACTCAGCTAGCGCCGACGCGCTCGACGAGTCGATCGAGCGCCGCAACGTCATCGAATTTAGCGGTCACCGAGAGCGTCTCGACACGGGCGCGCCATTCTGCGGGCAGGCGTACCGCGTCCTTGGCGGTGGTGACCAGCACTGCGTGCGTTGCTTCCGCCTCGGCGAAAAGGCGCTTCAGCTCCGCCGCGCGGTACGGATGGTGATCGGGAAAAGCGTGACGCGCCGCGAGCCGCGCGCCGCCGCCTTCGAGCGTGGCGAAGAATTTTGCGGGACGGCCGATGCCGGCGAAGGCGACAACCGTCCGGCCGGCAAACGCGGCGGCGTTCTCGGGCACGAGGCGCGCGCGCAGCACCGACTTGCCGCCGAGCAGCGGCATGACGCCGCCACGGTCCTCGCCCATGAGCACCACGGCATCGGCACGGGCGAGGCCCGACCGCAGCGGCTCGCGCAGCGGGCCCGCCGGCAGCACGCGGCCATTGCCGAGGCCGTACGCACCGTCGATCACGAGCAGCGAGAGATCCTTGGCGAGCGTCGGGTTCTGCAGCCCGTCATCGAGCAGCAGACATTGAGCGCCGGCGGCCACCGCCGCTTTCGCGCCGGCGACGCGGTCGCGCGCGATCCAGGCCGGCGCCGCGGCGGCGAGGAACAGCGCCTCGTCGCCGACCTGTGTGGCATCGTGCCGCGCACGATCGACGGCGACGGGCCCGGCGAGGCTGCCGCCATAGCCGCGGCTCAGCAGATGCAGCGCGACGCCGCTCGCCCGCAGTCGCCGCGCCAAGGCGATCGCGACCGGCGTCTTGCCGGCGCCTCCGGCCACGAGATTGCCGACGCAGATGACCGGCACCGGCGCGCGCCAGGGATGCACCCACGCTTGGCGCGCGGCGCCCACGGCGGCGTAGGCCCAAGCAAGCGGTTGCAGCAGGTCGGGAACGAGGCCGGAGCGGGCCCAGAACTCAGGCGCAGGCAGACGCGGCATTCGGCGTCAGCCGGTCGAGCCAAGGCGCGATGCGTTCCAGCACCGCATCGAGCACGGCGTGGTTGTTCGCGGCCACCTCGAGCGCCGCGGCGGCGCGGCGCGCGCGCTGGGCCGGATCGCCGACGAGCTGCGCGACCGCGGCGGCGAGCTCGGCGGCGTCGCGTACGGTGAGGGCTGCCCCGGCGGCGGCGAGATCGCGGGCGCTGGCGGCGCAATTGCTCATATCCGGTCCGTGCAGGAGGGCGCAGTCGAGCAGCGCCGCCTCGAGCGGGTTGTGCCCGCCCATCGGCACCAGCGAGCCGCCGATGAACGCGACCCCGGCGAGGCGGTAGAACAGCCCGAGCTCGCCCAGCGTGTCGCCGAGATAGATCTCGGTCGCGGCATCGATCGGCTCAGCCACCGAGCGGCGGGCGACGCTGAAGCCCTCGCCCTTCAGCATGGCCGCGATCGCGTCGGCGCGTGCCGGGTGGCGCGGCACGATCACCGTCAGGATATCGGGCCAGCGGCGCTTCAGCAGGCGATGCGCTGCCGCCGCCGCTTCCTCCTCGCCGGCATGGGTGCTGGCGGCAAGCCAGAGCGGGCGGCCGGCGGCCTGCGCGGCGAGGCGCGCAAGCTCGGCCGTGCTCACCGGCAGCGGACCCGCCGCCGCCTTGAGATTGCCGACGCACAGCGTGCGCTGCGCGCCGAGCTGTCGTAGCCGCTCAGCCTGCACCACGTCCTGGCCGAGACACAGATCGAAGGCGCCGAGCAGCGGGCGAATGATGCTGGGCCAGCGCTGCCAGCCCCGGAACGAGCCCGCGGACATGCGGGCGTTGACGAGCACCAGCGGCACGCCGCGAGCCTTGGTCTCGAGGATGAGGTTGGGCCACAGCTCCGACTCGACCCAGAGCGCCAAATCGGGCCGCCAATGATCGAGGAAGCGCCGCACATAGGCGAGGCGATCGACCGGCACGTATTGGTGCCAGGCCCGGCTCTCCGGCAGGCGCGTGGCAAGCAGGCGTGCGGAGGTCACCGTGCCCGTCGTGACCAGCACCGAGAGCGACGGGCGCTTGGCCACGAGCTCATCGATGAGCGCCAGCATCGACACGGCCTCGCCGAGACTCGCCGCATGCACCCAAACGAGCGGCCCCTCGGGCCGCGCCCGGCTCGCCGCGCCGCGGCGCTCGGCGAAGCGGCCACGATCTTCCTTGCCGGTGGCGATGCGGCGGATGAGGTACAGCATCACCACGGGCCCGAGGACCGTGGTGAGGGTGCGGTAGAGCGTGAGGGCGCTCACGGCGTTTCGCCCCGCGCCGTGCGGCGCATGGCGCGCAGCGCATCGCGCGCCATGGTGCCAGGCGTGATCGCCGCGCGGCCGACGCGGCGGTCGGCCTCGGCGGTCTGGGCGATCATGCGCTCCTCGATACGCCAGCGCCAATTCTCGATCTCGGCATCAGCGAGATCCGGAGGCACGATGATCGGCTCGCCCCAGAGATAGACGCCGCGGCTCCAGGGCAGCGGCAGATGAAAGCGATCCCAGGTCTTGAGCACCCAGCGCCAGCGCGTCGCATAAGTCACGGGAACGATCGGCGCCCGCGAGATCTTCGCGGCGATGACGATGCCGCTGGTGGAGCGCATGGCCGGCCCGTTGGGGCCGTCGGGCGTGATGCCGACGCAGTCACCTTCCTTGAGATAGCGGATCATCGCACGTAGCGCGCCCGTGCCGCCCTGGTTCGACGAGCCGGCGATCGAATCGACGCCGAAATAGCGCACGGCGTCGGCGATGATGCGGCCGTCGCGGTGGCCGGAGATGAGCATGTGCATGGGCGCGCGCCGCTGCCACGCCATCGGGATCATCAGCAGGCGGCCGTGCCAGAAAGCGAGAATGAAGGGGCGGTTCTCGGCGCGCAGCCAGCTCGCCACGTCCGCACCCTCGACCGTCCAGCGGCTCGTCGCGTAGACGAGGCGGATGTAGAGATGGATGAGCCAGCATACGAAGCGCCGGGCCGTGTCCGAGCGCAGCAGCCGCTTCGCCTGCTCCTGCATCGCTCAGGCCCCGACCGCGCGCGCGCCGCGCGCCGGGCCGGGCATCCCCTCCTCGGCGAATTGCAGCGCATAGAGCCGGGCATAGATGCCGTCGCGGCGCAACAGCTCGGCATGGGTCCCGGTCTCGACCACGCGACCGCCATCGACAACATGGATGAGGTCGGCGTCGACCACGGTCGAGAGGCGGTGGGCGATGACGAGCGTGGTGCGGCCGCGCATCAGCTTCTTGAGCGCCGCCTGCACTTGCCGCTCGGATTCGGTGTCAAGCGCGGAG
>Ga0185299_10008235_pt1 | contig 10366 bp, 2 predicted proteins | sample PaiPotPPA55metaG_FD_128002 | JGI IMG/M metagenome (GOLD analysis project Ga0185299, IMG submission 128002) | Iron sulfur acid spring bacterial and archeal communities from Banff, Canada, to study Microbial Dark Matter (Phase II) - Paint Pots PPA... ...
TGGAACTGGAAGAATTATCCGGATTGATCTGCATCAGATATAGCGCGTCCGCCGTGACTACCTCGCCCACCACATTGCGCACTTCATATTCCAGATACGCCGTGCCGTCCGAATTCACCATTGGCGGCCCTACGCAGCACAGCACGTCGATGGTGGTGCCAAAGCCATTCGTCACCGTGGACGGAGGAATCGGATACATCTGCCCGCTCATCGAGACCGATGGGAATCCGGCGTTGGTCGCCTCTGTGATGATCACCGCGCCGTCTCCGCGCACAGCAATCTGGGGAGCATTGCAAAGATACGTGATGGTGCCGTTGCCGGTATTTACTCCAGCTGCAAACTCTTGCCATAACAACTGTCCAGTTGGGCCGAAGTCTGAGACGGTCATAGGGTTGCCCGAGGGGCAACTGGTTACAATCAGCCCGCCAGAACCATCGGGAACGCTGTTGCCAACTGCGGCAGGCATTTGTGCTTGCCACATCTGTTCGCCATCGGCTTGGAGAGCTTGCACCACGGATTGTGTGCCGTCACTGCTCAGTTGAACCGAATAGAGATCTGGGCCCCCTGCAGTGGGCACCGCTTGGGCGATCTGCATGGCAGTGAATCCGGGTGCGGGAGGAACAGACCAGAGAACGCTGCCCGCCGGCAGGACCGTGTTCGCAGGCGATATGGTGATTTGCGCCTGCACAGAGACGCCTTCCACCGTAGCAGTAAGGGTGACCGTCCCGGCCTCTACGGCAGTGAGAACGGTCGGGTTAGCCGTAGTGATCGTGGCCAGACTCGGATTGCTGACCGTCCACGTTACGTTGTTGGCGGCGTGCCCGGAATTGTCCACAGCAGTAAATTGTTGTGCGCCCGTGACCCACATGTTGACCGTCGTCGGCGTCACCTGCAGCCACGATGGCGAGATGGTGATTTGCAGCTGAGCGGCAACGCCTTCTACCGTGGCCGTGAGAGTTACCACTCCCTCCCCGGTCGCGGTGAGAATCATCGGACTCCCGGACGTGAACGATGCGAGGCTGGGATTGTTGACGCTCCAGGTCACGTCGAAACGTTGAGTCCCAGACTGATCCAGCGCTTTGAATTGCTGGGTTTGACCGACCACCATGCTGATTAGCGCCGGACTGATCGTCACCGAAGTTGGCACAGGAAGCGGAGGAGCGTAGAGTTCGGCGCTCGCCAATGATAAGCTATTGCCCCCTCCGACGACCAAGACTGTCCCATCATTGAGCAGTGTCGCGGTGTGCTGCTCGCGTGGTGTTACGAGAGAACCGTCGCCTGTGAAAGTTTGGTTCGACGGTGAGAATAGCTCTGCCGTTCCCGTGAGGTAGGTGGGTGCGGTTTGCGTGCCGCCTCCTATCACGAGGACAGTGCCATCGTTCAATAGCGTGGCTGTGTGACTAGTCCTGGCGATAGCCAGGCTTCCGGTTGTGGCAAACGTCTTAGTGTTTGGATTATACAATTCAGCGCCGTTCAGATCGACCATCGCTCCGTTCGTACCAGATAGGTTCGCGCCGGCAGTAAGCAACACCGAGCCAGTGTTCAGCAGCGTCGCGGTTTGGTACATAGTGGGAGTGGTAAGGCCACCGGTTGCAGCAAACGTCTCGGTCGTAGGCGAGAATAGCTCCGCGTTTGTGGTTACATACTCGTTTCCGTTCCAGAGTTCTCCTCCGGCAAGGAGAACTGTGCCATCGTTGAGCAATGTCGAGGTGTAAGTCTGGTTTATCCGCATGGATACGCTGACGCCGGTGTTGCTCATGCTCCCGGTACTTGGGTCGTACAGCTGCTGGGGCGTACCAGCAAGGTCGTACGACTCAAACAGTACCATTCCATTATTCAACGGCGTAGGCGTGGCATATGCATCATTGAGAATACCGGGGACGAGGGCGAAAGTACCGGATGCAGGATCATATAGCTCAAGCGTGAAGACGCTCTCAAAGACTCCGTTGTTATTGTTGTACCACGTGCCCCCAGCGATCAAAACCTTCCCGTTAGGTAGCAGGATCGCGCTGTGCTGATAGCGCGGCGTATTGAGCGAACCGGTGTAGCTGAAGGTTTGCCTGAGCGGATCGTACAGTTCAGCACTCGTGAGTGTGGAGTCATTGCCGCCGGCCGGGTCGTTGTTGCCGCCCACGATCAACACTTGGCCGTTTTGCAAGAGCGTCGCTGTGTGTCCCGTGCGAGACATATTCAGGCTTCCTACGGACCTGAAACTGGGTACGCCGATCGTCAGGCTGCTCGAACCCGTTACAGAGTTGAACGTAGCCTGAATCGTGGTTTGTCCTTGTCCGCCCCCCGTCATGAGACCGGTCGTGTCGATGGTGGCCGTTGCGGTGTTGGTAGAAGTCCAAGTCACACCGCTTGGAATTACTTGCGTACTATTGTCCGAATGAACCGCGGTGGCAACGTATCGCTCCACGCTACTGAGAGGTAACGAAAGGCTGCCCGGAGTCACGGAAATTGACGAAACCGTCATCACCGATTCCGTCAGAGCTTGAGAGGTGCTGCTTGGGTAGACTGCTGTTGCCGTTGTAAACGGCGGTGATGGAATGTGAACCCGACGCCAGCGTGGAGGTAGTGAAGGTCGCCACGCCGCTGGTGTTGATCGTGCTGGTTCCGAGCGTCGTGCTTCCGTCTTTAAACTTCACCGTACCGGTGGCTGCCAAGGGTGCGACCGAGGCAGTAAAAGTGAGCGGGACATTCACGGTCGATGGGTTTGCCGAGGACGTCAAGGCGATGCTGAATGAGACGGTAAAACTAGGCCCGGTCGCAGTAATTCCGGCAATGGTGACGGTCACTGGACCACTGAGTGCGTTCGAAGGCACGGAGACAACAATCTGCGAGCTGCTCCAACTGGTGGCCGAAGCCGGTACGCCACCGAACTCTACGACACTGCTACTCTGCGTTGTGCCGAAGCCGCTGCCACTAATCGTCACCGGCGTACCGACCACGCCGGAAGTCGGGGAAATACTACTAATTGCAACTGGCGAGGAGACGGTGAAAGTCAGCGAATTGCTAATAATACCGTCGTTGCTGACTGTGACAGGACCGCTCGTCGCAGAGGGGACAGTTACTTCGATGAGCGCATCACTCCAGCTTTGTACACTGGCGGTGACGCCGTTAAACGAAACCACGCCATTCTGAGTCGCACCAAAACCAGACCCGTTGACTGCGATCGTCCCGCCGACCTCGCCAGCTGGAGGCACCAGACTCGTGTTGATTGGGTTTATTACCGTAAAATGTGAGCTGCCCTCGCTTGGAACGTTGTTCACGGTCACGACAACCGTCCCCGCTCCAGACATAGCTCCGGCCGGCACAATCGCTACGATCTGGCTGCTAGTCCAGCTTGTGATGGAGGTTGCCGGAACGCCATTGAACCACACGTTGCTAGTCCCCTGAGTGGCTCCGAGGTTTGTTCCCGTTATGGTGACAGCGGTGCCGATTGGTCCGATGGTCGGCGACACAGTTGAAACTGACGGAGTAGGAGTAACCGTCACACTGTCGAAGGTGGCCGGTTCGAGATACCCAGCCCCGCTAACGGCCATGCCGATGTACACGGTCGTCGGCATGGTAATCGTTGCGGTTCCGACCTGCGTCCAGTTGCTTCCATCGGGAGAACCATATCCGGTGTAGGTGTTCCCGGTGCGATTCAATTTGAGCCACATCGGGACGGTGCCGGACAGGTCTGTCTGGTAGGAGTTATAAGTACCCGTTGTTGGACGATCCTCCATCCACACCGCGCCGTTGTAGTAAAAGACCGCTGCAGCGGCAGAATTGGGAGTAAGCGTCTGCCGAATCATTACTCCGCCTTCTGAGAAGACACCGGAACCGTAATTCTTCAGGCTATCGATCCGCGCCACGATCGACCCATCACCTGAAAGCGTCTGATAAGCAAACTGCATCCCATCCGCGGTACCGGCGTTTTGAATTCCGACCCCTCCGCCCGTCACAGTGAAAGTGCCGTTGGAGTATGTTGATTTGCCGATCTGAGTGCTAAGACTGGCCACATCCTGGTTGAGCCACGGACTCGGCAGTGGTTGTGGAGTGACCTGAAGCGGAACGGCATTGCTGTCGTTCATTGACGGAGCTACCGACACCACCAGTGGGCCAGAGGTTGCCCTCGCGGGAATGGTAAAGACAATGCCTGTATTGCTCCACAGGCTGATTGTCACCGGAGTACCGTTCAGCAGTACAACGCTTCCACCCTGCGTGGCACCAAAGTTACTGCCAATGATTCCGACCTGGCCTCCGACGGCCGCCGTCGAATTCGATATAGCTGTAATTAAAGGTGCTGGGGTTGCAGTTGAATTAATCGACACGTTGTCGAACGTGGCCGTTTCGAGGGACCCCTCTCCGCTTGCCACCAGGCCGATGTAAACAGTCTGCGCCATCGTGACAGTCGTGCTTCCGATTTGTGTCCAGTTGACGCCATCTAACGAAATAGATCCCGTAAAGGTGTTTCCGGACCGCACCAGTTGCAGCCACTGTGGGAGGGCATAGTGATACGAGCCTTGGGTCGGATTCGCGACGCTCGCGCCCGTCGAGGGACGATCCTGCATATAAGCGTAGCCGGCATATAACACGGACGCATCCGACGCACCGGAGTCGAGTGTTTCCCGAATCATTACCCCAGCTTCCCCGCCTTGCAGACTTGTCAGCCGTGCAACAATCGATCCGTTTCCCGACAGGGTTTGATAAACAAATTGCATAGCATCCGCAGTGCCGCTGAGACCTGATCCTCCGCCCGAGACTGAATACACTCCATCGGAATAGGTTGAGCTTCCTGGAGTACCCACTCCGCCCACATCCTGGTTCGACAAAGAGGTTGGCAATGGTTCTGTAGTGATCTCGAGATTTACCGGATTGCTATCGTTTCCGCTCGGAGCAAGTGAAACGACCACCGGACCAGATGTTGCGCTCCCCGGGACGGTGAACACAATCGATGTGTTGCTCCACGAGGTGGTGGTGACGGGCGCATCGTTCAGCAGTACTACGCTTCCACCTTTCGTCGCGCCGAAGTTAGAGCCCGTGATGGTTATCTGACTTCCTATTGTTGCCGACGTGGCAGACAAACTCAGAATCACAGGAGCCGAGGCTGTGGTCGAAGTGATCGATACGTTGTCAAACGCGGCGGTATCCAGGTATCCATCAGGCTCGCTCATGGCGATTCCGATGTAAGCATTCGTCGCCATCGTGATCGTCACCGGCGTCCCAATTTGTGTCCAGTTCACTCCATCGGGTGAAGTGTAGCCGGTGAACGTGCTGCCCACACGCGTCAGCTGCATCCAGTTTGGATACGAAGAGAAGTCTCTGCCGGATCATGAGCGCAGGTTGCGGGTATCCGTTGCCTTGCACGTTCACCACTCGCGCGATGATCGATCCATTTCCAGACAGCTGCTGATAAGCAAAATTGAATCCGTCGGTAGAATAGCCCGATCCCGTGCCGGTAACGGTGAAAGCTCCATTGGAATATGCCGCACTTCCAGTCTCGCCGTTCACTTGTCCCACATCCTGATCCAACCATGAGCCGGGAAGCGACTGCCTCGTCACCGCGAATGTATTGCTGTTGACGGTCTGGCCGTTCACCGTTACCGAGAACGGTCCCGACACCGAACCGGAAGGCACACTCGAAACGATGCTGGTATTGCTCCAGGATGCAACCGGCACGGTAGTGCCGGAGAGTGCGACCGTGCTGGCACCTTGGGTTGCGCCAAAACCCGATCCCGAGATGGTTACAAATGTCCCGATGTTTCCAGAGCTCGGCGAAATTCCGCTGAGATTCAATGCTGACGTTACGGTAAAGGTCTGCCCGTTGCTTGCACCTCCACCAACGGTGACGACAACGTTTCCAGTTGTAGCTCCCGCTGGTACTGGCAGCACAATCGATGTCGCTGACCAACTCGTGATAGAGGCCGCAGCAGTGCCGTTGAAGAACACGGTGCTCGTGCCCTGGGTCGATCCGAAGCCCTGTTCCCGTAATCGTAACGGGCGTCCCGATCGCTCCGGAAGATGGATTCAGGCTGGTGATGCTCGGTGTTGGCAGCAGGTAAAGCTGACTCCGTTGCTGGCCACGCCGCTTACGGTGACCACAACATTTCCGCTCGTGGCTCCCGCAGGCACTGGTACCGCAATCGTGGCATCCGTCCAACTCGACGGTGAAGCCGGCGCACCGTTGAACGTCACCGTACTCGTGCCCTGAGTCGATTGGAAACCGGATCCCTGAATGGTCACTTGGGCGCCTATTGCGGCCGCGCCCGGCGATAACGACTGGATGGCCGGCGCACTGCCAGTCGTGGTTTGGCTTTCTATGGAATAGAACGTCGAGGGAGACGATTGGTTCGCGTACTCTGTCGCAATCCAGTCGGAAGAGCGCGCACTGGAAGAAACTCGTACTTCATCAATCGATCCACTAAAAGCGCAGCAAGACGTGACGGTTGGAACGCCGCCAATTTTGAATTCTGTCGTGCTGATCGCCGGAGTACCGGGAAGAGGCATGGCATTCGAAATCAAAACACCATCGAGATAAACCAGTCCCGTGGTGGTGCTAAGATCCCCGCCGCTATAAACGCCGACGAGATGATGCCAGTTGGTGTTAAATGCCATCGGCCCACTGACGCCGATATTGTTAAAGTCCAACCACAGATTGCTTCCATCCCAGAGCAGCGCATCGCGCGCTCCATCCCAGCTATTGCCACCATATCCGACAATCTCCTGGTACCCGCTTGCTGTCAATTGGAACCAAGTTTCGATCGTGCTTGGGGCTTCCACACTGGGATATGCAGTTGCAGAGTCGTAATAGAGATAGGTACTGGTATTGCCGTTGAACACGGCGCCGCCGCCGATTTTTCCCGCACCAGCCGTTGCCGATCCCGTCAAGGTGTAGCCCGCGCTGCCCGAATCCGTGAGCCCGAGCGCAGTTCCGTTGCCGAGGTGATACACGGACAAGTAATTGTTTTGCCACAAGCCGGCTTTGTTCTCTTGCGACGACGTGATACTCGGGTTGCCGTAGAAGAGATAGATGATGGTATCGACCGTGTGCGACAGCGTCGGTATTCCGACCCAGAAACTCACCGTGCCCGTGGTCGGATCGTAGCTGTCGATTTCATGATTAAGTATGGTCGCCCCTTCCGGATCCGAGCTAAAGATGATGTCGTAACCGCTCAGGCTCTGCACCAAACCGCCATAGGCGACGTTGGCCAGATACGGATAGACCCCGGAGATCAGTACTGGGAAATTAGTCTGATCGGTGTTTGGAACATTCGTGTGACTCAGCACGATGGTTCGACGATATTCGTAACTGTCGCCGTAGCCCACGTATACGGTAAAGGGCACGGAGTTACTGCTTACTCCGTTCACCGTAACTATCAGATTTCCGGTAGTTGCTCCCGCCGGCACCGTTGCCGTTATTGAGTTCGCGGTCCAACTCGCGATGGATGCTGCTATCGTCCCGTTGAACGTTACGGTGCTGGTCCCTTGCGTCGCTCCGAAGTTTGTCCCCGAGATTGTCACGGATGCGCCTACCGCCCCTGAGGTCTGCGCCAAGCTCGAAGTCTGCGGGGCAACGGTAAAGAAAACAGTATTGCTTGGCACCCCGCTGACCGTTACCACCACATTGCCGGTGGTCGCGGCTGCAGGAACTGTAGCGACAATCGAGGTCGCAGTCCAGCTTGTGATCGTGGTTACCGCCGCTCCGTTGATGGCGACCGTGCTTGTCCCCTGGCTCGAGCCGAAGTTTGTTCCGGTGATGGTGACAGATACGCCTGTTCCACCTGACTGCGGCGAAAGGCTGGTAATGTTCGGTACGGGCAGCACAGTGAAGCTTGCTCCGTTGCTGGCCACTCCTCCTACCGTGACGATCACATTGCCTGTGGTTGCTCCCGCGGGTGCAGGAACCAGAATGCTGGCGTCGTTCCAACTCACCGGGGTCGCCGTCACGCCATTGAATGTGACCGTGCTCCCACCTTGCGTGGCCTGGAATGCGTATCCCCCGATCGTTACCGATGTTCCGATAGGCGCCGCAGCTGGCGACAAGAATTGAATCGTCGGTGCACCGCTGGCGATCCCCTGACCTTCCATGGTGTAAAACGTGGATGGCGACGATTGATTCGCAAACTCTGTCGCGACCCAGTCGGACGAGCGGGCGCCGGAAGACACTCGCACTTCATCCACCGAGCCATCCAACGTGCAACACGACGTCTCAGTGGGAAGGCCGCCGACGGTCAGCTGCGTAGTGGTAATTGCTGGCGTACCGCCATAAGGAGTAGACGAGGAGGCAACACCGTCGATATACAGTTGAACTGTTCCCGCGCTGATCGCACCTCCGTCATAGACTCCCACCAGGTGATGCCAGTTAGTATCGAACAGCAAGGTGCCGTCGATCCACCAATAGTCAAAATTCAGACTTGCAGTGCCCCCATCCCAAGTAATCGCATCCCAAGAGCCAGTGGCAGATGCATCGCCATAGCCAACGATTCCTTCGTTAGAAGAACTCGATGCGAACTGCACCCATGATTCCAACGTGACTGCCGACGCGCCGCTCGGATACGCGCTCACCGAGTTGTAGTAGAGATAGCCTTGCGGAACGCCGTCGAAAGCGGCAGCGCCTCCGATCTTTCCAGGTCCGGCGGTCGCCGGCCCCACCAGCGTGTAGCCAGCGCTACCTGAGTCTGCGAGTCCGAGCGCGCTTCCGTTGCCGAAGTGATACACCGATAAATAGTTGTTCCTCCAAACCCCGGCCTTATTCTCTTGCGAGACGCCCACAGTCGGGTTTCCGTAGAACATGTAGATGATGGTGTCAGTGCTGTGCGACAACGTTGGAATTCTGACCCAGAAACTCGCGCTGCCTGTGACTGGGTTGTAGCTGTCAATTTCATGATCCAGCTTGCTTGCTCCCTCTGGATCCTGACTGAAGAAGATGTCGTAACCGTTCGAATTCTGGACCAACCCGCCATTGCTCACGTTAGCCAGGAATGAATAAGCCCCAGAGATCAGCACCGGGAAGTCGGTCTGGTCCGTATTGGGAACGTCGGCGTGGTTGATGTCGATTGTCCGCCTGCACTGATAACCGTTCGGATATGGCGGGCTGACCGTGAACGAAACTGCATTGCTGGCGACCCCGCCGACTGTCACAACAACATTGCCCGTGGTTGCACCGGCGGGGACGACCACGACAATCGACGTCGAACTCCAACTCGTAATCGACGTGGCCGTGGTTCCATTGAACGTCACCGTACTCGTGCCCTGCGCTGTTCGAAAGCCGTACCCTTGGATCGTTATTGCTTCCCCGATCGCGCCCACGTTCGGCGCCAACAGTTGGATCGTCGTCGGTAGCACGGTGAAGGACACACCGTTGCTGGCTACTCCACTGACCGTTACCACCACGTTGCCTGTGGTGGCTCCCGTCGGAACCGTGGCCACAATCGAAGTTGTGCTCCAACTCCCGATCGTCGTCGCTGTCGTCCCGTTAAACTTCACCGTGCTCGAGCCTTGCGTCGATCCAAAGTTCGTTCCTGTAATCGTTACCGAGGCGCCGACGGCTCCCGAGCTCGGCGATAAGCTCGTAATGCTGGGCGTGGGCAACACCGTAAATGATGATCCGTTGCTGTTCACCCCGCTGGCATGAACCACAACGTTCCCCGTGGTCGCGCCGGTCGGAACCGTAGCCACGATCGAAGTCGCACTCCAACTCCCGATCGTTGTTGCCGTCGTCCCGTTGAACGCTGCTGTGCTTGTACCCTGCGTTGATCCGAAATTCGTTCCGGTGATCGTCACCGACGCACCTACCGCTCCGGACGTCGGCGATAGACTCGTAATGCTCGGCGCCGACACCACCGTGAACGACGATCCGTTGCTCGCTACTCCGCTCACCGTCACCACAACGTTCCCCGTGGTCGCGCCGGTCGGAACTGTGGCCACAATCGAAGTTGCGCTCCAACTCCCGATCGTCGACGCTGTCGTCCCGTTGAACTTCACCGTGCTCGTGCCCGGCGTCGATCCGAAATTTGTCCCGGTGATCGTCACCGACGCGCCTACTGCTCCCGTCGTCGGCGATAAGCTCGTGATGCTCGGCGTCGGCAGCACCGTGAATGAAGACCCGTTGCTGTTCACCCCACTGGCATGGACCACTACGTTGCCCGTGGTCGCTCCTGTCGGTACTGTCGCTACTATCGACGTTGCGCTCCAACTCCCGATCGTCGTCGCCGTCGTCCCATTGAACGCTACCGTGCTCGTGCCCTGCGTCGATCCGAAGCTCGTCCCCGTGATCGTCACTGACGTACCTACCGCCCCTGACGTTGGCGATAAACTCGTGATGCTTGGAGCTGACACCACCGTAAACGACGACCCGTTGCTCGCCACTCCACTGACT
>Ga0185299_10008236_pt1 | contig 10365 bp, 12 predicted proteins | sample PaiPotPPA55metaG_FD_128002 | JGI IMG/M metagenome (GOLD analysis project Ga0185299, IMG submission 128002) | Iron sulfur acid spring bacterial and archeal communities from Banff, Canada, to study Microbial Dark Matter (Phase II) - Paint Pots PPA... ...
CCTCTGTGAGGACGAAGTGGTGAAGGGTTGTCTTCAGTTTCGTGACTGAAGTGATTGTCTCGGGACATCGCCCTGATGGCCCTTTCCACCGCTGGTCTCAATGCAGACCGTAACCTAGCCTGATGTCTTAGGAGTGTCTTCCCATGCAAGACCCATCCCCGTCTGGAATAAATCCTGATGGAAAGCGGTTACACCAAACAGAGTGCGAAGGTCCGCCATCGTCGAAGGACCCTGACTGAGTCGGGGCTAGAGAGAACATCGGCGTAGTAGGGTGCGGCTCAGAGGGCCAGTATGTTAAATATTTCGGCGATTATGGCCGGCATTGTCTTTGTCGCACTGGCCGCCGCCAACGTGGTGGTGATGCTGGAGGCCACTCAGCCCTCGCGCAGCGCCACCACGAGAACCCGCTTGGTCACTGCTCACCGGGCCGGTGGATACTTGTTTGTGCTTCTATTTTGCATTATGGCCTACAGCATGAGTCAGAGACTTGCTGGCGTGGGCATAACAGGTCATCTGCCTACGCACTTGGTTCTGCACATTGTGCTTGTGCTAGTCCTCGTGCCTCTGGTTCTTTTGAAAATCCTAATCGCACGGCGCTACAAGCAGAGTCATTCGTTGCTGAAGGGATTAGGCATAGCGATTTTCGTAATCTCGTTCGTGCTGGTATCGATTCCCGCGTTGTCAGAACTACTTCATACGGCAAATCCAGCAAGCCTCGGGTTAAAGCTCACCGCCGGTTTGATTGTCGCAGTGTGTATCGTCCAGGGCGCATTCTCGCTTAGCAAGAGGAACCAGCCGCATGCTTCACCGGAGTCATCGCATATTCCACGGACTCCTGGGCCGGCAACCCCATTCAACCCCCCCGAAAACGTGAAGGATTCAATGAATCTTCTGTTGGCACAGACCGAGCAGCAAACGCACGATACGAAGACGCTACGCTTCCAGGTCCCAAAGGAAAGACGGTTTCGTGCCAAGCCAGGACAGTTCCTGACCTTTCAATGGACAATCGATGGCCAACGAGTCATCCGGTCTTACACCATTTCCTCTTCGCCCCTCCACGAGGACTATGTGGAGATCACGCCCAAGCGCATGGAAAATGGATGTGCCTCTGTTTTTCTTAACGAGCGGGCGAAACCCAGTCTCATCGTTGAAGCCAGCGGACCTTATGGCAGATTTTACTTTGACGAGAAACTCCACAAAAGCACAGTTCTCATCGCGGCTGGAAGTGGGATCACGCCCATGATTTCGATGTTGCGCTATATCGACGATCTCAAACTGACCACTCCGGTCACGCTCCTGTATTGTGTTCGCACGCGCGCGGACGTTATTTTCCAAAACGAACTGGAGCGACTTAGAAACGCTCTTCCTAACTTCAAGCATGAGGTTTGCCTGTCTCGACCGGATCCCTCATGGAAGGGGCACAGCGGTCGTCTGACTGCGGATTTTATCTCCCAGCACGTGATCGATTCGGATTCACCCACTTTCTTTCTCTGCGGTCCCCGGGGATTCATGGAGAACGCGCGCCAGATTCTGTCGATCCTCGGCGTAAACCAGGACCGGATCCTGCAGGAGAGTTTCGGGGAGAGCAAACCGTCCGCTGCGTCTCGTCCACTAGGAGCCCACACGGTCGAGACCGTTGTGTTCCTCCACTCCGAAAAGGTTTGCCAGGTTTCTTCCGGGAGCACACTGCTAGATTTGGCAGAGCGAAACGGAGTGCAAATTCCATATGGCTGCCGCCAGGGCCAATGCGGTACCTGCGCCACGCGAGTCCTGAGCGGTTCTTGTCAAATGGACGTCGAAACCGGACTGACGGCTGAGCAGAAGAATGCTGGATACGTGCTGCCTTGTGTCGGCCGGGCCAAGGGAACGGTCGTCCTGGCAGTTTAAATGGATATTGCCTGGAATATCTGTCAGTTAATTACTTGCTATTGAGCTGCCAAGCTGACCCTTCCTGTGCCTGGTTTGCCGACATACTACGCCACCCGGTGAAGAGGTCCGTCCTTCACCGGTCCATCGGCGTTGTAGAGCGGTGCGAGATAGATTCCGTGCCGAGCGGCTATTGTTTCCATCTCCTCAACCCGCTCCGGAGTGATGAATCCTCTTCCCTGAGAGAAGGGTTCAAACCGACGGTCCAGAGCGAGAGCCATGCCTTCGAGCAAACATCCATGGACCACATCAGGGAACGGATGCCGATTCAGAATTCCATGAAAATCTGGCGCGAACGTTAGTCCGCCAGCCACCTGTCCCAGACCGCCGAAAAAGACTTTCGCGCTGGGCATCTCCGCGCTCGGCGACAAGTTTTTTGGGTAGCCCGCATCGCAAAGGATTGCATCGGGCGCGATGCGGCCTAACAGGAGTGAAGGGGACGCGAGACTCGCCGCGCAGATCACGACGTCGGCCTCGGAGGAGAATTGTCGTTGATCGTTCTCCAGAAGACCGGTCGCGACCTCTACCTGAACTCCATCGGTTTGCAACTCCACGGCGAGCTTGCGTAGCCGCTCCAGGTTGCGCGCGTTGAGCAACACGCGCTTCACCATAGGCGCCAAACAACGGGCGCAGCCGGAACCCACATCGCCGGTTGCTCCAACAATGAGCAGCGTCGATTTACGTAGGTTCCGGCCCTCAAGCGCGCACATCTTCTTGATGCCCTGCACGATGAAACCAACGGTCAGCGTATTGCCGGTGGTAAAAACCGTATCGTGTCTTTCCTTGAGCTGATCGAAGTTGCCTTCAATCAGGATGGAGCTGAATCCGCCAAGACTCACGATCTTCGCTCCCGCCCTGGTCGCGCAAGCCGCTGCCGCGCGAACGCGGCCGGTGTTCTCGTGCACGTAGGCGGCTCCCAAACGATCGGGAGGAATGAAGGAATCGATATAGATGCCGCGTGCTTTCGCGTCAACAATCGATCCCACCTCGACATGGCAGACTGCTCGGGGGGGAATCCACGGAAGGATATCCCTGATGTCATCGTCCTCCAACCGCGCACGCTCCGGTCCGCGCAGGACAGCGAGCACGTCAGCAGCCGCTCTCCAACTCTCCTGATGTCCGATCAGAGCGAAATCGACCTGCTCAACAGGCGCTTCGCCGATCGGTTCTCGCTCCACTACACCGGCAACTGAGCCACCCATGCAAGTGTGACCTCCCCGGGTATCCCCAGCATGTCGAGCGTCTTCAAATACTGTTGCAGCGACGCTCCACGAAGTTCGGCTGCACTCAAGCTGACTTCAAACAGTGACGGCTTCACACAGTTGCCGTGGCACACTTCGCAATGTCCGTCCTTGCATTCTTTCGCCAGCATCTTCGCGAGCGTGGTCATCACATCCAGATGCAGGCGGTGGACCTTGTCGTCGAACCTCTGCGCGTCCAGGGCCCGCTCCGCTTTAAGAATCGCCATGGCGTGATCGACGTGCTCTTCTTCCTCTGTTGCAATTCGAGCAAAGGTCTGGCCAAGACTTCCCGGAGCCACCTTCCCCACACGTGCGTAGCTGGCGACCGCGAACGATTCCAGCATGATCTCCTGGACGATCAGGCAGCCAATAAAGTCTCGCTCGATGATGCAGCCAAGGAACGCCTCGCGGAGCCGCTTCCAATGCTTCGCGTCGACGTTATCGGAAACGTCGACTTCAATCTTGCGGCCTTCGGCAGCAAACCGGGCAGCATGCCCCCGTTCAATCTGCTCATGCTCCAAGGCATCGGCTACTTCTTCGGGATCGTCACAGATCTCCGATAAGGATGCGTAGTTCATCGCGGCGAGTAGTTCGCCGGTAATTGCCTGGGCTAGAACGTCCTGCCAAATCGGAGCAGTGGGTGAAAGCAAAGCACATTCACCTGTTGAGCAGTTAACAGCAATAAGTGGTTCCATGTGTCCTCCTGAACATCGAATTGCGAAGTGATTGAATCAAATGTGGATTGCGCGGTGCGATCGTCGTTCCTCCGCTGCGCCGGCCTGCTCCTTCCATCGTTGACCGTTCACGCCCCTCGCGAGGAGCCACAGCATCAGCAATAGTTCCGCGACGAGGTCCAGGACCAGAACGTAGGGAGTCAGATGGTTCGTAATCCTAGCCCTGGGATGGGGCGACGCGTCGGCAATCTGTTCCATCGTTACAGCTGTGCTCATACTCTTTCTCCTTTGCGGGCATAGGAATCCAGTATTCAGCCGAATCAGAGAGGTCCTTGATAGCGACGCATCCGCACTGCTGCGGCAAGAAATATCGCGGCGAACACCAGCCCGATCCACAAACCCGGGCTGCTCAGAAACCTTCCTGGGGCGAGTTGTGCCAGTGGAATAAAATGCGCATCGATCGGGAGGCCATTCTTGTCCTTGAGATCGAAAGCGCCCGCGGCGAATCCAAACAATCGGTCTTGCAGCAGAGAGCCCAAGTACGAAGTGTGGAACGCAATGTACTCGGTAGCGGCAATCGCCAGCGGCGGTAACACCGCCCATAGAGATGTCGCGCGCCGCGCCCAGCCGGAGACCAGCAGGAACCAGCAGTAGATGGGCGCATGCCAGAGCGCCAGCACGGCCGTACCGTAGAGCGTCACCAATTCCATCTCGAACAACGGCGGAGCCCACGGCATCGCGGTACCTCTGCCGCTCACCAGCAGGACGGTGGCATTCAAAAGCAACATGATCAGCTGCAACGCAACGGTGATTGCGAAGGTGAGCAGCGGCAGAACCACGAGCGGAATACTCGCCTTCGAGAGCACGGTCGCAAAATCGGAAACCGGCAGCGACTTCCAGAACAGGATGCTGCGATCGCGGCGTTCGCTGTGCAGCGCGTCGAGCGAGTAGAAGATCCCCACGAGCAACGCGATCAGCATGATCAACATCGCCGCGTGACTGTAGGGCATGGCAAGCACGTTGACCGGGGGCATCTCGTGGTGCGCCCCCATTCCGCGCATGCTGCGCGGCACCCAAAACAGGCTGATCAAGAAGCCGAACACGTAGACGGCGGCGACCGCGAGCGGCGCCATATAGATGGAACGGTTCTCCCACAATTCGCGCCGTATCGACCAGTACAGCGGCCGGGTCTCCGGCATCACTGCGGGCGCGACAGCTTGCGAGCCGAGCGGCGAGTCCGGCACCGCATTCAATTGAGTATTCATTTAGGCATTCCTTGTGCCTGGCCGGAGTTATCGACCGGCTTGTTTCCCTGCGTATTTCCCAACATGGCAACGAACAAGTCAGCGATGCTGGGGGTGCGAACATCGCCAAGCGCAGCGACTTGCTGGCGATCGACGCGATCAGACTTTACTTCGGAATTCAGATCGGGCTTCGAATCCGGCTTCAGGTCGAACAACAAAATGCTGCGCCCGAGCACCTGGCGCTCGTGAATCGGCTTGAGCGCCCGTGCTGCGGCGACCTGCTGGGGATGCACCGTCACTTCCACATAGCGCGCCTCGAATTCTTCCATGCTGCAATCGAGTACGATTCGACCGCGGTTGATGAACATGAGATCGGTAAGCACGTTCTGAATGTCATCCACCTGATGTGTCGTCACCACAATCGTGCGGCTGCGATCGTAATAGTCATTCAGCAGCGAATCGTAAAATTGCTTGCGATACAAGATGTCGAGGCCCAGCGTCGGCTCGTCGAGCACCAGCAGCCTGGCGTCAATGGCCATCACCAGAGCTAGGTGCAGTTGTGTCACCATGCCCTTCGACAATTCCCTGATCTTGCTGGCGCGGCGGATGTCGGTCTTCTCCAGAAAACCTTCCGCCTTCGCGCGATCGAATCGCGGGTGCACGCCGGCCACGTAGTCGAGAGCCTGCGAAACCCGCATCCACCGCGGCAGCACGGCGACATCGGCGATGAAGCAGACATCGAGCATCAGTCGATCGCGCTCGCTCCAGGGATCGCGTCCGAGCACCCTCAGTTCTCCCTGGTATGGTGTAAGGCCCAGAATCGCGTTGAGCGCCGTGGTCTTGCCGGCTCCGTTGGGGCCGATCAGTCCGAGGATGCGGCCCTCTTCCAAGCGCACATTCACCCCGTCCAGCGCGACCGTTTTCCCGAAGGCCTTGCGGAGGCCGCGTGCTTCTATGCATGCCATGGTTTCAGCTCTCCTCTTTTTTAGGCTTCGACTGATCGCTGGATTGATCGCTGAATAACGACTTGTGAGTCGCGTCACCATTCAGCAGTTCTTCCGCTTTCAACCCGAGCCGCTGAATGGTCGCGTATACCCTGGGCCATTCTTCAGCAAGAAACTTCTGGCGTTCGCCCTGCAGCAGCAAATTGCGCGCGCCGGCATTGATAAACATGCCCCGACCTCGCTTACTCTCGACCAACTGCTCGTCGACCAGTTGTTGATAGCCCTTCAGAACCGTGAGGTGATTGACCCGATATTCGGCCGCGACATTGCGCACGGAAGGCAGCGGATCGCCTTCCTTGAGCACGCCGTCGAGGATCATGGCGACGACGCGGTCGCGAAGCTGGCGGTAAATCGGCTGACTGTCGTTCCACTCACGGTCCATGATGTTTTCCAGGTGGCCCTTACTAGAGATACCGCGCGCTTCAGTTTGTCCTATGCAGATCGAAGTGCGCGTGGACCGGCTTGTCCTTCATCATGAAGGTCCAATCCTCGGTGTGATGGTTGGCGTCGATGATGGTGAACACCGAATGGTGCATGTGCTCCTCCGTGTTCCCGCTGATGTCCTTCAACTCGAACTCGACTATCTTGCCGTCGGGCGACATCTTGCCGGTCATGCGCGGCCGGTTCCCCGCGTCGCAGTAGTGAACCAGCGTGAGCTGATCTCCGTCCACGTAAAGCATCGTGACCGGATGATCGTACTTGGTCGCATCCAACAGCGTTCCTGCTTCCTGCATCTCGTGCACCAGGGCGTTCCCCCTCGAGGTAACGCGCAGCGAGACGTGGAGGGGCTTGCCGCCTGATATCTCCGGCATCTCCGGGACGGTGACGGGGCCTTCCCACTCTCCCGCCAGGCTTTTCATGGTTGCGAACGACTTCTGCGCCTCGGACGGCACAGCAGCCACGGAGGACTTCTTCTGTGTGTCGGACCTCTCCATGTCAGACTGCGCAAAAGCCACGGTGGAGAGCGACATCAGAACAAGGGACAGCATAAAACGAAGGGATTTCATGTTGGATTCTCCTTAGTGTTCACTTCTTAAGTGTTCACTTCTCAATCTCGGGCCTGATTATTCGCTGCATTTCGCATTTGCCAGCAATTAGCTCCACCGGCGCGAAACATTCGATATACTGATATAGTTAACTATATCACTATTCGACATGTCAAGCTTTTTCTCAATTTTCTTTTAGGTTTCAGGGATTCCTCCGGACGAGTAGCCGTCGGTCAATGAACTTGGAAGAATTGTTCCTCACGCGTGCGGATCAATTTTCCCCTGATAGGATCCCGGATGCCCTTTTAGTCGCGTTGACGTGATTGGGAAGAGCGATGTAGGCAAGAACTGCGGATTTCAGGCGGGCGCTGACTCACTTTGGCCAGGCTGGAACAACACGTTTGGCGAGACTATCGGTCGGCCTTGGACCGAAGCAACGATGCCGAGAGTGCTGAACCTTGAGAAGGCTCATTCCAGATAAAGGCAGCAGCGTGAATGTGTTCTACAGAACTTTGAGCGTAGCGTGAAGACGTTCGTTCAAAGCCATAAACATCATGTTGAGCAGCAGCAGTTGCATTGCTTCTGAAGGAAGAGCAGCGGTCTGCTTTGGAGAGGGAGAAAGGAACGTGTACTGCAACCGGTTTGATCGGCTGAACAGCATCAAGTTTTTCTTGTCCGGAAAATCAGACATCGCGATCACGACATTCGAAATCAGCTCCTAGAACTGGCAATGACGCCCAATCTCCTCAGTTCCGCAGACCTGATCGATCGGTGGAGTTGCTAAATTCTCCTCAGTAAGTCGATCTTAAGCGAACAGCGAACGAGTGCCTTAGCGCCCGAAGTACTTAGCATTGCGCTCGGTGAAAGCGTTCCACTTCTCTGGCAGATCGTCGAGGGCAAAGATGGCCGAAACCGGGCACACCGGAACGCAAGCGCCGCAGTCAATGCACTCGACCGGGTCGATATAGAGCAACTCCTCGGTTGCATAAGCGGGCTCATCTTTCTTGGGATGAATGCAGTCCACCGGGCACGCATCCACACATGCAGTGTCTTTGGTGCCGATGCACGGCTCAGCAATCACGTAAGTCATAAGGGTGTCGATCTCCTGAGAGTCTCTGCGTCTATTTTACTACCGCGAGGGTTTTGTGACCGGACATTCTAGCAAGAATGCAGGTGGCTGGTATAGGGCGTGCTGGGCTTCGTTCAAGGAATTTATCAAGAAAGGGATTGGAGCGGCGCCGCAAAGATTGTCTACCGATCGCGCCCCCGGGATGACAGGAAAAGCCAAGAAAAGGCCGAAACGCCTGGCAGCTCCGACTGCCAGCCGTTTCGGCCTTTCAGCGAACTATCAGTTACCGATGTCCGCCGCCGTGTCCGCCACCACCGTGAAATCCGCCGCCACCACCACCACCATGAAATCCGCCACCACTGCCACCGTGGAATCCACCGCCACCAGCGTAGCTGCGGGCGTACCCACCTCGGGCATAATTACCGGCGTATCCGCGTCCATAGCTTCCGCGCGCGTAACCTCCGGCGTAGCCACGTCCACCCACGAAGCCGCGGCCATAGTAGCCGTGTCCGTAGTAGCCGGCCCGACCATAGTATCCGCCGTGACCCCATCCCCAGTGGTACCAGGGACCGGCACCGATAAACACTCCGCTCGCAAACCACTGCGGACCATAGAAGCCGTAAGGCGCACAGGCATAGGGATAGTACGAGTAATACCCGTAAGAACACACCGGAGGCCCGTTCACATAGCCCGGGCCCGGGTCGGCATAGCCTTGGTCATAACCCTGGTCGGCGTAGGCCTGGTCGTTTCCGACCGCAACTCCTGCTTGAACCTGCGCCTGCGAGTACGCAACCGGCAACATCAGCACAGCCAACAGCGCAACATATCTCAGATAACGCATATGAACCCCCTTGGTTCCAGTCCCGCCGAGAATCTGATGGGATCCGGAGACCTTCCAAAAACCGTGGCCTTGCGTGGGCTTTCTTGATCTTCCCACCGGCCACTGGTCTCTGCATATTTGAACGCGGGACGAGGGGAAAAGTTGCTAGTTTGGCTGTGGCTCATTTCAGCCATCCCGGCTGAATTCAACCACTTACAAAGCTCGCGAGGGGTTCGGGACCGGCACTCCCTACGGGCGGTAAATCCAGGTTTTCGTGGTGGCTTGAGGTCCGTTTGGATATCCCCCGGCCAAGAGCACGCTGCCATCGCGCAACTTTGTTTCGGTCATGAAATGCCACGGGTCGCTCATCTGACCCGCTGCCACCGCGAACTTCCCGCTAGCCGGATCAAAGACTTCCACTTTCCTGCTACCGCCTGCAACCAACAGCTTGCCGGAAGCCAACTGCACCGCTTCGTCCGGCAGCTTGAAGCGGCTGTCGTTCATCGGCGATGCCGCCGTGAACTTTCCCGTGTGCGGATCGTAAATCTCTGCGCTGCTCAGATTGCGGTCCCAGCCGCGGGATTCAGAACCGCCCGCGATCAGAACTCTCCCGTCCGGCAAAAGCCCCGCAGTATGCTTGCAGCGCGCCGTGCCCATGCTGCCGGTTTCCGCGAAGGTGCCGGTCTTGGGATCATAGAGTTCCGCGCTGGACACTATGCTGTCACCATAACCACCCGCAACCAGCACGCGCCCGTCATTGAGCAGGTTCGCCGTATGGGAGACGCGCGCATGATGCATTGAGCCAGTGGGCCCGAACGAGAGCGACTTAACGTGGAATATCTCAGCCGAAGCCAATGATTCGTTGTTTCGTTTTTCGCCGCCCGCGATGAGGACGTCGCCGTTGGTCAGCATGGTTGCGATGGGCCTGCCGCGAGGACTGGTCAACTTCGCAATCAGGGTGAACTGTCCGCTCGCGGGGTCATACAGTTCTGCTGAATCGGTTTCCCCGTCGCCCACCCATCCACCGGCGACCAATACTTTTCCCGTTCGCAGCAGTACGGCTATGTGCCCCACCCGGCGCTGATGCATTTCTCCCGTCGGCTGAAACTTGCCCGTACTCGGATCGTAGATCTCAGCAGACTTGTAGAAGTCCTGGTTCCCTCGCATACCGCCCGCAACGAGGACCCTGCCGTCGGATAGCAGCGTCGCTGTGTGCCCCGATCGCGGCTCGAGCATCGGGGTTGCGGAATTCAACGAACCGGCGTTTCCAGTTATGGACAACGGACTTGTTCGAAACGTTGTAGCGGCCATCGCAAAACCTATCGTAATGGAGGTGATAAGAAAAAGGAGGGAGCGGTTCATGAGCGTTCTCCTTACGATGTCAGACGAACAAGAGCACCT
>Ga0185299_10008237_pt1 | contig 10365 bp, 14 predicted proteins | sample PaiPotPPA55metaG_FD_128002 | JGI IMG/M metagenome (GOLD analysis project Ga0185299, IMG submission 128002) | Iron sulfur acid spring bacterial and archeal communities from Banff, Canada, to study Microbial Dark Matter (Phase II) - Paint Pots PPA... ...
TTTTTACAAGGCCGGATCGTTCACGCCCTTTTCCTACGACTTCGACATCAACAACGACGGAACGCTGCAGACGCCCCTCGGAGCAATCAAGAAGATGGGCAACTGACAAAGTTGCGCGGCACATGAGCTCCAAGCCATGCGGAAGCATGCTGCCGCACAGATCTCCCGGCGCGCTTACCGAGCGAGTGTCGGCCAACCGGAAGTTATCCACGCACGGGCTTCCGGGAAGTAGCAGTGCAAATCAACAGAACCTTGATGGCCATTTCTCGGTCAATTGGGGCGGCGCATTCCCGTAATGTGGCACTCAGGCGACCCCCATCCCTAGACTGTGGCCCTTCCTCTTCGGCAGGGCGCCCATTCCTTGCAGGAGCAGGTTCGATTTTCGGAGCAGATTGCTGTTCCTGCTGTGTTTCGGTCGCAGTACGTTGAGAATTATCACGAGTGGGGTTACGCGCGAGTTCGCTTCTATCATTCGTGTAGATCTGTGCGTCGTACCATGCAACCCACGCAGGAGTATCTCAAGACCACAGCGGAAAAAAGCAAAGGCGTGGCCATGTCCACGCGAGTTCAGTAAAAGAATACGGACATTTTGCCTAAAAACACGGACAGCGAAAAGGAAACCGATTGAAGGCTCCCTTTTAATTGCTTTATTTTCAGTATGATTTTGGTTGCGGGGGGTGAATTTGAACCACCGACCTTTGGGTTATGAGCCCGACAGGTCAGTGCTAAGTCCCGTTGATTCGGCTGTCCTAACCCACCGCAACTAGGCGAAAAGACCCTGTTTCAGTGGATTCTTGTCCCAAGTTTGTCCCAAGTTTTTCTGGTACGAATCCAGCCTCGGATCGCCTCAACAGCGGACGGAATTGGCGACCGACGCTGGGCTTGGAAAGTAGTCTCACCCAGACAAATCCGAATCAGAGTTTTTCAACTCTATATCCTCGTCCCGATGTCCCAATTGGCGGCTCATACTCGTGTTGCCGCCTTCATTCTTCTGACTCTGCTCAACCGCGCCCTTGCCTCGGTCTTGATCCTTCGATTTCTCGATGGGTACAATCTCAATCCGCTCGGCTACACAACCAGTAGATTCTTCATGTGTCATGGGACTCCTGACAAACGCGCTTTCGCAATGGGTACGAGCGAAGGCCGCAGATTTTCAGCTTAGTCTCGCTCCCGCATGAATGTATGGTCAGAAGCGACCATTTCGCGGGAACACCTATCTGATGTGAATGGCCCTGATTATCTACTCCGACCTGCGAACCCGAAGGCACGGCCGGAGCGGACGTTGCAGTAATCTGCTGACAACGAGTCGATGCCGCTAAACGCGTTCGTGATGAGATCACGAGGATGGGACGAAAAGCGATTGCTGTTCAAGCCGATGTCTCAATCTCCTCAGACGTGAAGCGCATGGTCGCAGAGTCCGAAGCCAAACTTGGCTCCATCGACAATCTCGTCACCAACGCAGCCATCGCGCATCCTCGAAAATTCGAAGACATCACTGAATTCGAGTGGGACGAGATGCTCACCGTGAATCGCAAGTCGGTTTTTCTTGTGCCCCATGCCGTTATCGGAGGGATGCGACAACGGAGGTGGGGCTGCATCATCAACCTGTCTTCGGTCGCAGCACAAACGGGTGGTGCCGTGGGAGCGCACTACGCTGCAGGTTGCGAAACGAGGATACAGTTGCGGAAAGGTGGAAAAAAGGTCCGAGCCTTTTTGAGACCCGGACCTCGATCACAGACTTGTTGCGTCTACTTACAGACGATGCTCGGGTTGTCCTTCGCCATCTCTAAGCACGCCTTGAGTTGTTTCTGATGCTTCGCCGCATCGCCCAAACTCTGACTTCCGTTGTCAACGACTGTTGCAGAGGTAGACGTAGCCGGGGCAACCGTCGCAGCTTGCACCTGAACGGCGGATACCGTCTGAAGCGTTGCGCCTTGTGCCGAAGATGCCATGGCGGGTGCAACTGGAGCCGCCGGAGCAACCGGGGCAGCAGCAGGAGTAGGGGCCTCGGGTACTGCAAGCCTACCGTGCTGGGTCCAATCGGCCACAATCAACTGACAAGCATCCTTGGAAGCGTTCCCCACTGTTCTTGTCGCGTCGGTGCCGAGTACATCCCCAAGGCGATTGGCCACTTGAACTTGGCTGTTGGTGCGTAGCAGCCCTCTATTGTGTTTGGATTCCCGGTTCAGCATGACGGTGTAGTCAGCCGCCGCCTGATTCAGTGTGACGGTCACGCCGGAACAGTCTTTCTGCAAGTCTTTGCTGACTTCCATGCCTTCGTCGTGGGAATCAATGGTCGAATTCGCTCCCCATGTCCCCCAATGATGTCCTCCGCCGCCCGCTCCGGACGTGGTTACATCTTGCGATCCTTTGCCTTGGACGAACACTCGTGGCTTATCTTGTCCCAAAGCTACTCCGCTTAGTAAGATCATGGCCAGAACCGAACTTTTCATTATTTCCTCCGCCTTTATCTTCCTATTGAGGAGGCTCGCGGAAAAGTGACGGAAGTACCCGCGATACAGGAGGGCTGAAAAGGAAAATAGTGCAGTGTGGCAGCCGAATTTCCTAGTCTCGTTGAGAACTGGCCCCGGCCTTATCTCTTTGCACCGATCAATCCTCAGAGGATGCCTTTGCCGCACTCTTTTTGACCCTCACTGACCCGCCGGATTAAACGTGACATCAGAAGCGCCCATGTCCATCGCGAACTGAAACAATCCCCTGATCGGAGAAAGTTCCACCTCACAGTGGCGACGCTAGCGCCCTCAGCAAGGCGAGTTTGAACGTAGTCAAGGAAGCTGAAGTCACCAAAGAACGGCACAGTTAGAGGCTTCGCCATGTCGGCACAACGAGCGGAGAGGTTGAAACCGCTCGTGAATGGTCGATTGGCAGATGAACCACTCTTCCTGTCGAAGAAAGGGAATCGTCCAGAACCGGATAATTTCGTGAAGCGGCAACTCAAGCCAATTCTGAAGAAGCTGGGCCAGCCATAGCGACTTTATTATCACCTTCAATAAACGGGACTTTTCCGTTCGGAATTCGGTGTCTAACGCCAAGGAATTCCTTATACCGTTAAAGGATCTGTCATGAAGAGCATCCAGCTTCCCGATGATGTTTATCAGCGCGCCGCAGAGATGGCGGAGGTTGACCACGTTTCGGTTGACCGATTGGTCCCTGCGCTCGTGAACGAAGGCGTCGGCGATTGGGCGAGGGTCGGAGCGCGCGCAGAACGCGGCTCCCGTGAAAAGCTGAAGCGCGTCCTGTCCAAGGTACGTGATGTGCTTGCGGACGTGCGGGATCAATTGTAGGAGGTGACGGGAGCTCGCCCACGTCACGGAAAAATAGTTCCCCCTACGATAACGCCGGCAAAGCTGACCTTTAGGCGCTAATAAACGGATTAACGAGTGAGCAAACCAGCGTGCAGACAGGGTGCAGCGCAGCTCACCTTCCACATCCCCGAATGCAGGTCAATTTCAACTCGCCGACCGGCTCCAACCGACATTTCCGCCCAGCACGAAATTTTGAATTTTCCTATACTTCTAGTCCGTGCAAGTAATCGCTTTCTCATTCCTAAATGAACTCGCAGAATTCTGAGACCTTCTAAGATTCTGTCAGACGAATTTCCTATTCAATCCCTGTTTTCAGTGAAATCCAATTGGGCACTCGGTTGCACTACTCGTGATCGGCGCTGTGACGGAAAAATGCGGTGCGGCACAGACGCGACTGCGATATCCGTCAAAGGGACCTGATCGATGACTTTCAGGAAGAGGAAGGTCAAACAGCTCAATGTTCGGCTCGACTGAAACATTGGCTGAAAGGAAAAACATCAATATGATCGCGCAGATCACAAAAACATCGTTTACCTGTGAACTCGTTACGATCCACTCGAAGAGGTCGTTTGCCGAATTGACCAGCCGTATCGAGAGCACGTTTCAGTATTACGACGCGAACACCCTCCGCGTCCTGACGGCCGAAGGAGACACGGAAAAGCTGGCAGCCTACGTGAAAAAAGTCGGTGAGCCGACAGAATTCGCTATCTTCTTTTGTCTAGACCAAGGTTCGACGCAGCGGTTGGCGGGAGCCCCGCTTGAATCCCGTTTCTACCTGTTCGGCAACGCGACGATCGCCCAAGGCCTCTTCAAGTACTCGGCACGCGCCGGTCTTGGAGCCCCAGTGCGCTTTTGCGTCTCACAAAAGGACGGTGAGGACGCGCGTATCGATATCGATCTTCCGACCTCGTTCTTCAGCCAATTCCCCGAAATGAGGGATTCGCCGGTTCCGCAGGAGTTGGATGATCGAATGATTCCGCTCTTGCGGAAGATCGCTAGCTAAACGGCGACGGATTCGGGGTCGCTGCGAAGAACCCGAGCACGTCACGGGTCGTATCTTCGGTACAGGAATGACGCCAAGCGCCTACCGTGGGTCGTTGTAATAATCAACTCGCAGAAACGAGGCAAATGCGCCCGAACACGCGAGCCATGTGATGCTGATTGGCGAAGCCGCCATTTCCTGGCCAGATTCCGGACGAGCTGGTGATCGCGGAAGATCTCCAAGGAAATGTAATTGATCTGGAAGGGCATGAATTGGTCACCGTCGAACTTGGTCATACCGACACGGATCATACGACCTGTTTGCATGTCCCTTCGATCGGGCTCTTGGTTGCCGGCGATGCCGCCTACAATGACGTCCACCTTTATTTTTCCGAGTCGAATGCGCAGAAGCGACAGGAGTGGATTGCCGCACTCGACAAGATTGAGTCACTCAACCCACGCGCAGTCGTCGCGTCACATAAGCGACTGGACAACGACGATAATCCCAGGATTATCGAAGAGACGCGGCAGTACATTCGCGATTTCGATCGGCTGGCGGACAAGACGAAAACTGCTCAAGAGCTCTACGACAAGATGTTGGAGCTCTATCCAAACCGGATCAATCCTGGTTGGGCGCTGTGGAGCTCGGCGCGCGCGGTTAAGTCATACATTGAAGAGTTATTTCGTGCAGATCGAGATTGTTCCGGGCAGAGGTCAGCGGCGGTGAAGCTGCAGCCTCCAGCAGACTTCAGAGATCGGGATCGCAAATCTAGGAGAGCACCAACATGTCAAATACTGCCAGCAATGTTACCGCCCCAACGCAATTCCTGGAGGTGAAGAAGCAAAAATACGCGTTCCGCCGCTTTGGAAAGGGCTCAGGACTGCCGCTGTTGTGCCTTCAACACTTCACCGGGACGCTCGACAATTGGGACCCTGCCGTAACCGATCCGCTGGCGGAAGGACGCGAGGTCATTCTCTTCGAGAGCGCAGGCATAGGGCGTTCCTCCGGCAAAGTTCCGACGACAGTGGCCGGAATGGCCGCACATGCGACGGCTTTTCTCGATGCCTTGGGCCTCACGGCCTGCGATGTTCTCGGCTTCTCACTCGGTGGAATGGTCGCCCAGCAGATGGTTCTCGATCGCCCCTCGGTCTTTCGCAGAATCATCCTTGTAGGCACGGCGCCGCGAGGCGGCGAGGACATCATGCACCTTGAAAAGCCGAGCCTCGCCAGGTATCTAAGTGACCCAAAACTTCAAGGCTACGCGGTGCTGCAGAAGATCTTCTTTGCGCCAACCGAGTCCAGCCAGGCCGCGGGCGCGGCATTTATTGACAGGCTCACCCAGCGCAAAGACGATCGCGAACCAATCTCAGGACCTGACGTTGCTCAAGCCCAGATGGCTGCTTTTCGCGATTGGGAGCAGTACAGCGGCGAGCGCTTCGCGAGTCTGAAAAGCATTCGTCAGCCAACGCTCGTCATCAACGGTGTCCACGACGAGATGATTCCCGTGCGCAATTCATATTGGCTGGCTGAAAATCTGCCCAACTCAGTTCTTCTTGTATATCCCGATTCCGGGCACGGGTCACTTTTTCAATTTCACGAGTCTTTCACGCGGCAGGCCGCAGGGTTCTTTACTTCGGATTCTCCGTTCGCGCCGTTCTGAGCAGGAGAAGACATGTCAGCAACACACTCTACTTATCACGGCCACGGCGCGGACCAGATAGTCAAAAAAGGAAACTCTCATGATAAGAAAAATCGAGATTGAGCGATTCAGCCTCGTTTCCTCTAAACCTTTCGATCAGGTTGTAGCGGCTCTTGATGCCTCTATCGGTCATCCGGATATGGCTGAATTCAGGAGATCCACTCAAGAAGCCAGCTCTTTTACCGATCTGAAACGCGCAGTCGAGAAGGGCTTGAGCGAAGTCGGCCTGATGCTCTTTATGCAGCTTGATCACGGCGCGGTTGTGCGCAAAGAAACCGGTCGCGATGCGCCCAGGATTGTCCGCTTCGTCATCGGGAATCCGCTCATCATGAAGGAAATGGCGAAGCATGTTCCGGACGCTGGGTCTTACGCTCCTGTTACGGTTCTCGTCGATGAACGTGCGGACGGCGTTCACCTTTCTTACGACCGCATGGTGAGTTTCCTGAGGCCGTATGGCAACGCCGAAGCATTGAAAGTCGCCAAAGATCTGGACGCAAAAGTTGAGGCGCTACTCGCTTCCGCTGCTGCGTGAACCCAGAAGGAAAATCGACATGGCAGTGAGCGCCGCCGAAGACCCGCATCCCCTCGTCAAGAAAGTGCTCGATTCCAAACCGCCGAATGCCGAAACTCATCGGCTTTGAAGTGGAACAAATTGGCCGAGGTCAAAATCTAGCCTGAGTGGGCCATCTTGGCCCCTCTTCTACCACCTCGCCCGATATCCACCGTGCACCAATGTCTGGGCCCGCCTGGCACTCTGCTCGATGAAACTGGTGCGCCGATGAAGGTGCAGCAGGAGTTGATGCGACACGCCAACATCCAGACCACGATGAAGTGTGCGGCTCGGCAATGCTCGAGAGCAAACGAACTGCGAACAGCAAAATCGTTCGCTTGGTTCTAGTCCCGTCGTTTCAACAAGGAAACGAAAAGGGCCGCGTGCCTGCGGCCCCTCAATGTTCCCTATTGTTCCCCCGTCGTCTCGGGGCAGTCCTCGTAACCTCCTGAATGTTTTGGTTGCGGGGGGTGGATTTGAACCACCGACCTTTGGGTTATGAGCCCAGCAGGGCAATGCTAACGCATTGTAATTCCATTGGACTTAGCACCTCGCCATTCCGGAAAACACCCGCTCCAACACCGGGTTTTGGTGCCAAGTTGCAAAAGGCTTGCCGGGAGTTTGCCTCAGCACGCCCCCAAAAAATTGCCAAAACAATCGGAGAAATAAAAGGCCACCGTCCTCTGCAGAAAGCGGAACTCCAGAGGACATCGCCAGGAGAGCAGCTGAGATAGCTGCAGTTCCGAGGTGCGCGGACGAAAAAAAGGTGCAGGGGAGAGAGGCGAATGACGCAATAGCAATGTGTCCCGTAACCTCATTTTGTGGGACGTAATCTGACAGTCATAAATCGTTTCCACTCGTTAACTTTTCGGCCACCTAGAAGCATCCATCGAGAAACATCGCCGCTTCACTCGATATGCCGACGATCTTGTTCGTTGCCTGACGGTAGAATTTGAAATTGAGCTCGGTTTCCGGCTGGCCGTCATTCCAGTCGGTAAATTGTTTGAGTTCGCTGCGCCCCAGTGGCCGCTTTGCGAGCGCGGTTCGTTTGACGGCGATGCTCACCCGAGGCGTTTGCCGGGCGACACCGCGTTTCTTCGCGATTGCTTTGGCGGAAGTGACCACGCCAAGCGCAATGAGGCCTTGCCCCCCCTCGTTCTCGCTTGCGAAGACGAACACCGTGTCACCTTTGGCGATGTGCTTGCCGCCATACATCGTCTTCTGCGCAGCAAACACGAATGTTCTCGCGCGCAGATCGCGGACCTCGGCTTTAATCGCGAATGCCATGCTTGACGATAGAAACTACCAACCCCACTCCCACGAAGCCGATAATCAGGAAACCCATCACCCGGAGCGCCCCGGTCAGAAGGGTCAGACGGAAGCAAAAGGACAGCCGCCACGAAAGCGATGCCTATCCCAGGAAGTGGACCAAACAGCATAATGCAGATCACCTTGAAAATCTTCATATCGCTGGTTCCACGGTAGACTTGGATCGTGGATGCCTCTAAGCCACTACGAACGTATGTCTTTCTCAGCCTTATCATGCTCTTGGTCACACCTTTGCTTTCATCAGCATCTGTGGCCACGTCTATTGGCCACTTTGAGGTGTATTGCGATGGTGTCCGAATTTTCCTAGCCAAAACTAATGGCGCTCCTGCTTCGGGAAAATTCGTTTTGTTTTCCCGAATGAGTTTTTCGCCGGGCATCCTCTGTGGTTAAAGAGCTTTATAACTGGCCTCTTTGACCCCGTTCCGAACGCGGATCAATGGAACAAGCTGGACGCCAAGATCACGCAAATCGCGCTCCCAACCGGGCAGCGTTCCGATGCGTGTGCTCGAATGAAGTTTAAGGTTGGGTCAGACACAGTGAACAATGATGCCTTCGCCAATGTATGCTTCGATGGTGCCGTCGCCAGGATGGGAAAGGTGTGGGGGAAAGGCATTTCCCAGAATGTTGTGTGGTACGTGGTCAAGACCTGCTGCGAAAGAGCAGGCTTGGAGCATATTGCACCGCATGACTTGCGACGTTATGCCGCATCCCGGATTATGCCGACTGCCCGCGCCATGGCAGCGGGTGAGCTGTTCCTCGCTCGAGTGATTCGGCATAGTCCGGCGCCAGCCGAAGATCGGAATATCGAACTGGCCACGATAAGATTCGCCCAAGCACACCTCGCCGTAACATTCGTGATCGACCCGAAAACCCGCCTTGGCGCGCCAACTGCTTGGGGACGCCAAGGAAGCTCGCCAAAGAACAAGAAAGGATGCTAAACAACTGATGGTGAGTGTTGAGCCTCGTCCATGTTCTGTGAAGCACACCGGATTATGCCGCATGGATCGCGTCGCATGACAGACGATCGACAGGATTCGCGCAGTTTCGAGAGCATTTTAGAATCGCGATTCGGCATGATCCCGGATTCGGCATCGTGCGACGCCTATGCCGCATGCGGCATAAGCGGCGAACGTGCGCGAAGTTGTGCCACAGCAGCGGCGGTGAGCTTGAGCAGATTCAGTTCTTACTCGGGCATGCCTCTGTCCAGACAACGGAACGGTATCTCGTCTGCAAACAAGATCTCGGACATCCGGTGAACGATCTTTTTGACCTCAAGACGGACGTGCAGCCGCACGAAATGAATGTTGAATCTGCAGCAATGAACGGCTCCATGCCTGTAGAAAATGCATCTCGGCAAGGCATAGAATGCCGCCACAGAGGATCGGAACATAACCAGCACGTTGCGACTCAAGACAGCTATCTCTACCAGAACGAACCGATTTGGTTTGGTGAAATGTCCCATCTCGTGTATGTTCTACTAATTTCGGTAAATCCATCTCGGGCGGCCCCGAAGCACTCAACCCTGCACGGAGAAGAACATGGCAACAGACGCCGTCTTTGCGCCTGCATCAGGCCAACAGACCTACTACAGACCTGTCAATCGAACCGCCGAACGCGGCTTCTACAGCGGCATGGCGATCTTGCTCTGCATCTGCGTCTTCATCGGCTTCTCGCCAACTTACTTCCAGGCCGGTATGATGCGCGCGCCGCTTCCCAGCCCCATCCTTCACGTCCATGGCGCGGTCTTCACCCTCTGGATGTTGGTATTCGTCGTGCAGGTCGCCCTTATCTCCGCTCGCCGCGTCAAATGGCATCGTTCCTTCGGCACCGTCGCCTTCTGCCTGCCGCCGATCATGATCGTGCTCGGCGTGATTGCTGCCATTGACGCGCTGCATCGTGGAGTGATGATCGGCCCGCTCGATCCCTCCGTTTCCGCTGCCATTCCATTGATCGGCATCGTCGCCTTCGCCATCGTCATCTACGCTTCCTGGCGCGCCCGGCGCAGACCGGATGCGCACAAGCGTCTCATCCTGATCGCGACCATGGGTCTGGTCGCCGCCGCCTTCGGCCGGTTTCCATGGGCCCGCATCGGACTTCCGCCCGCCGCTGGAGCCGTGACCGGCCTCGGCATCCTGGTTCTTATTCTCCTCATCTACGAACTCATCACGATCCGACGCATCCACCGCTCCACTATGTGGGCCGCACCGCTTGTCTTCGCGTCCGTCGCCCTCGCCGTCCCCATCGGAATGACCCCTGCCTGGCACGCCTTCGCCGCATTACTCAATCGAACCATCGGGCCGCACATCTAGCAGGCAACTCAAACTCGGCTCGGGGATTGATTGACCGTTGACGAACAGGACTTCGCGTCCACTCCCACCCATCTCAGGCGGCATTGGGCATCTCTGTCAACACTGCCGTCGCGGCACCATGCGAGTGGTTGAGACACTTTCTCCCACTCAACTTTCTGCCTGGCCCGATG
>Ga0185299_10008239_pt1 | contig 10364 bp, 15 predicted proteins | sample PaiPotPPA55metaG_FD_128002 | JGI IMG/M metagenome (GOLD analysis project Ga0185299, IMG submission 128002) | Iron sulfur acid spring bacterial and archeal communities from Banff, Canada, to study Microbial Dark Matter (Phase II) - Paint Pots PPA... ...
TCGTAGGGCTTCAGGCTCGCTTCGACCTGCGCGGCGAGTTCGGCCATCGCCTTCAGCGCCTCGTGCTGGTCTCGCCGGATATCGTCGAGCGTGCGGCGCGCCGCGTGACTGAAGATCCGTCCGAGCTTTGTCCGGTTGGGTCGATAGACGAGCGTCAGGTACAACTCGTTGGCCATCATCCGATAGCCCGCGAAGCTCGCGTAGTACCGTGTCGCAAGTTCCTGGCAGAACCGCTCGCCGTAAGGGGTGGCGAAGTGATCCGACACGCGCCGTCGCAGCCGGTGCGACCACAGCGCCACATGGCCGCCGGCCAATCCCCGGATGAGCTGGTTGAGCCCCTCGTGGCGCACCAGGATATCTGCGGGGTCCGCTGCCTCGAACGCGATGCCCGCAATCCGCCAGATGCGCAGATAATCGCCTTCGCGCGTCTTGATGACGTGATCGGTCACATGTGTCGAATAGGGAATGAAGTCTGCAAGCTGCACTTCCCGGCGCGCCACGGCTGCGAATTTCGCTTGGGCGTGCATCTCAGGTCCTCCTCTTCAGGCGCACCGGCACATATGCGTGCGCACCCCAGAACCCGCGGTTGCGCTGCCGCAGCTTCATGCGCACGCGCAACGCACGCTGCGCGAGGCGCTGATCGTCGTGACGCGTCATCGCGCGCATCGTGACGAACACCGCGATGATCAGAAAGAGCACGGCGACACCGACCGGTGGACTCGCGAGCAGCGCCCAGATGGCCGGGATCAGCATGCCGCCGCCCACCATCAGGAAGGGCACAAGCGGTACTCCCCACAACATCGCGGGCCGGGTACAGCCCTTGAACACGGGATCCTTTAACGGGTTCATGATTCGCTTTCCATCTCGCCTGGATCACGTTGTGGAGATCAGCATCGCGGCGATGACCGTCGCGCAACCTACGAAAAGCCCACCGATAAACACGTTCGCGATGTCGCCGAAGCGCGCGTGCTGAAACATCATCTTGAAACCCGCCCAGATGATCGAGATCGAGCACACCACGCCCCCGACGCCAAGCAACGTCGTCTGAATGGTCGTGAGCAGTGTATTGACCTCGGAGAGCGCCGCGTAGGCTGGTGACGCCATCACCAGCATCGGGAGGCAGCCGGCCATCAACCTGGCCGACGGGGCAGCCAGAGAACACCCCTTTCGTACCATTTCACGCATGCTTATCGAACTAAGGATGACTGATTTCATGGATCACTCCTGCACGCCCGTTGAACAAAATCCGCTATTGACTCGATCTGTCTCTAGAACACGACCGCGCTGCTATCCGGCTTCTCCTCTTGGCCGCCCTGCCGCGGATCGGTCCGGTGTGTGCCGGGTTGACCGTGTTCCACTGTCTGCCTGCGCATTGGGTCCACAAGACCATTTGAGTCCAGTGGCACCACCGGGATGGGTGAGACGATCGGTGAGACGCTCGGTGCAATCGCCGGTACCGTGGGAAGAGGACGTTCTGCGGCGCTGACAGTGGCGTGGTCAACGACCCGCTGCACATAGCCGGTGCGATAGCCCGTCGAGAAATCTCCACTCGCGTAGCAGGACAGGCTTTGTCTTAACGCCTGCTGGACGTCCGCCTGCGAAGCACGCGCCTGCCGAAAGCAGTCCTGCAGGATGGCCGCTCCCGCCGCCAGATTTCGGCAGGGGTCGAATGCGTTCTGCGGTTTCAGTCCGAGTCGCGGCCAGTTCGACCGGTTCACCTGCGCAAGTCCCACGCTGTAGTTCCAGCCGTTTGCATCCAGCGCACGAACCGTAGCGATCGCCTCGTCGAGACTGGTTGGCTGGCGTAGCAGCCGGCCTCGCACCACGCCAATCGCATACGGGTTGAATCCGGACTCGGTACGTACGATCGCAGCAAGTGTTGAGGATGCGACCTGCGGGGCACACTGCAGCGCGAGCGTTATGAAGTCGATCGCTATCATCAGCCGCCTCCCCCACCATTGCTGCCATCTTCTCGATCCGCGGGTTCGAACAGGCACAGGATCACCTGGCAGCCCGAGTCGTCGGCATGCGCGAGTCCCGGCGCACACACCGAGGCCCCGACGGCAAGCGCGAGAGGCCACCATAGCGCGCGGCCCGCCCGCAAACGAATGAGTCGATCACGCACGGAACACCTCCTTATCGAAGGCTCTCCCGTCCGGAAGACCCGGCTCGGCCCAGTCGAGCCGACGCGCGATGACATCGAAGCAGGCGCGCATGGCGCGCCACGGCGTGCGCGCCACCTGATCGGCACGCGCAAGGTCCAGCACCGATACGCCAGCGGCCTGCGCCTTCGCGATCTCATCCAGGCGCGGCATGTGGAGATATCCATGCGGGCCTTGGGGATCGGGGATCAACCAGGCGCTCAGTCGTGCCTCGAGCGCGCGGGCCTGCGCCTGCTGAAACGGCGTCTGCTCCACCATGTTCGGCAACAGGCCGATAAAGCGCAGCGACGGGTTGAGTCTGGCGCGTACGTCACGCACACCCTGAACCCCGTTGATGAGCTCAGCCGCACTATCGAATGCCTCTTGTGACAGCAGGATGGGGCTTAGGATCGCGTCCACCGTCGCTTCGACGCAGACAGCGCGCATATCCGGCAGTGGCGGGCAGTCGATCAGGCAGACGTCGGCGAACGGCGCCACGACACTCAACAGGTGCCGCACGTTGGCGTGATAGCGCGCGCCACCATCACCGAGCTCGAACGTCAATCCATGGATGGCGCGCGCCGGTAGCACCTGGATGCATCCCCTTGACGTGCTGCGAGGCGGCTCGCCTGCGAGCGCAGCTGCCCATTGCCCACCCAGCACAACCGCCTTGCATGCACGCGCGAGTGACACGGTGCTGCACGCTGGCTCCGCGAGATCAATCACCAGCACTCTCAGTTTGCTCACCAGACAAAAGTAATGGGCGAGCTGGCACAACAATGCAGTCCTGCCGGTGCCGCCTTTCTCGGCGGCGATCAGAAGTGTCTTCATGCTCAGTTGCTCCATCGGTTTGCGCTCCGGGCGACCGACATGAAAACTGCGACGTGAAAAAAAGAACCCGCGGCACGAGAGAGGCTGAGCGCGGGCTCAACGGGGGATTGTTCCAACGCCAGAAAACACAAAAAGCCTGCAGATGCAGGCTTTTGATTGTCTTGCGGCACACCACGTTGTCGCAGTAACGTCGCTACGTCGGGGTCGCTAACGCGTACTCGGTCGTGCTTCGCACGTTGACCGGATCAGATTGTTAGGTTCAATGTAGAAGGGATCCGGCGCACAGACAAGGGGGGGAGAAGACCATTAGGCACGGCTGCTGTTCCGTCCTGCTCCGGGTTATTCCTCGCTGTTCCTAAATTTATTTTTTCAGGCGGCACGCGATATCGCGCAAGCGATCTCTCTGAGCATGCGACGGCCTCGCTTTCCAGCCAGATGCGGGGTGCCCAGGCTAGCGCAAAAACCCCGGGCCCTTTTTCTCGCGCTGCCCGTCCAGGCTTGCCACATCGACACCCATAACCCGTCGGGAGATCAAGCTTTTCGTTGCCGAGAGCGGAAAACAGACTGCCAACGCCACGCCACAGAGACTGACGAGAACTGTATGAGCATGGTTGAGAACACCCGGCGCCCGGTGTCGCTGCCAGGTGGGTGTGGTGCAAGACACTGCTGGCAACGCGAAACCGGCGCGTGGTATTGCGGGCGGATCGTTGCGATTCCGCACGGACGAACTCGTCAGCATTTAAGGTAGCACAAGGGCACGGGCGAGTGCTGAGCGTGCCGCCGCAAGCTCAAGCTCCAAAAGATCAGGTGGGTGTCGCGGTATTCGCAGGCGGCGGCATACGACTTCGCGATTGGCGTGCCAGAGATAAACCATGCGCAGCATTTCCCGATGACGCGGCATGAGCGTGCGCCACGCACGCGTGAGCCGCGCGGCATCATTCGCGTCAAACGCGCCACGGTTTGAGCACCCCCAGTTCGTCAGGCGATCATCGAGGGTGGACACGCCCTTACTGGCCGTCATGGTCGCCACCGTCCTGATCCACGTCACCCGATATGCGTGGCGCGCGATAGCGTGAGGGGTTTGCCAGGAAACGCTCGATCTCCCCCGCACGCCACCCCACCATACGTCTACCTAACGGTACTGCGGGCGGAAACGTGCCCTCATTCATCCGTTTGTAGATAGTGGAGCGGGACAGCCCCGTCTTCTGCTCCACCTGCCGTCGCCGCAGGATGCTCTGTGACGCGCTCTCATGGTCGGCCATCGCTTGCCCCCGGTTACGCCGGCCGCAACATGGCCGGGTCACAGGAGCATTCAATCAATAAAAGCCACCGTCCGCAAAACCCGCCTTATCGACGGGATGATCCGACGGACGTGTGCAGACGAACCATGGCGCACATCAACTTTCTCGCACGCGATCCTGCCAACAACGGTATCGCATGCATTCTGGCGCCTCGCGAACGTCGAAACCATATTCGCAACATCCTGGATGTTCGGCGGAAACGATCAGGCATTTGACGCCGGCGTCGACGACAGGCATGGCGAGCCGTGTCGCCGCAATATGAATGCCGGGCCGGCGCTCCCCAACGAACGGGATGATGACGCCCATCGGACGCTCGGCCCAGTCGCCCGGGCGAAATACCTTGCGCTCGTGCGTGAAGCCCTTGATCAGATAGTGTCCGGTGCTGTCGGGCGTCGTCATGCGTCCGCGGTCGACGGCTCGGGCGCCATCCAGTTCTGCCTGCCGGGTTCCCCGGCAAACGGCTTGTCTGTTTCAAGCAGCCTGAACACTGCGACCGCATCGTCGAGCACGCGCGCCTGTTCTTCGAGCGACGCAGCAGCAGCCGCGGCTTGCTCGACCAGGGCGGCGTTCTGCTGAGTCGCGTTGTCCATCTGGGTCACCGCGCGGTTGATCTGATCTATGCCGCGTGACTGTTCCTCCGAGGCCACGCTGATTTCGCTGACGATGCCGGTTACTTGACGCGCGGCCTTGACGATTTCGGCCATTGTCGCGCCAGCGCGAGCCGCGAGTTCGGCACCGTTTTCCACCTTCGCAACCGAATCGCCGATCAGTTCCCTGATCTCTTTCGCCGCAGCGGCCGAACGTTGAGCGAGCGCGCGCACTTCGCCTGCGACCACCGCGAATCCGCGTCCCTCTTCGCCGGCACGCGCAGCTTCGACAGCCGCATTCAGCGCGAGTATGTTGGTCTGGAACGCGATGCCTTCAATCGCGCCAATGATGTCGACAATCCGGGTCGAACTCGACGACATGTCCGCGATGACGTCGACGACCTGACCGACAACGTCTCCTCCCCGCGCCGCAATCCCGGATGCGTTTTCGGCCAGCGTGCTGGCCTGCCGCGCGTTGTCGGCGTTTTGCCGAACCGTCGCGGTCAACTCCTCCATGCTCGATGCGGTCTCCTCCAGAGTCGCTGCCTGCTGCTCGGTGCGCGCCGAAAGATCGGCATTGCCGCTCGCGATCTCGCGCACGCCGTGTGTGATCGCCTCCGTGCCGCGCCGAACCTGGCTCACGGCAGCGACCAAGGCCGCCTGCATTCGAGCAAGCGCGGCCATCAGCCGGCCCATTTCGTTGGTGCGCGACATATCGACCGGACTCGTCAGGTCACCAGCCGCAATGCGCTCGAAATGATGAATCGCTGCATCGATTGGCCGCACGATCGAAGCCGTAAGCGCGAAGCGCGCGAACAGACCGAGTGTGATCGCAGCAAACCCGATCGCGGCGAACAGCCAGACCAGTAGATGGAAATGCTGTTGTGCCGACCCAAAATGCGCCTTTTGCTGCGCGACCTGAAATTCCTCAAGCGCGAGTGCCGCACCTCTATAGTCGTTAAACACAGTGTCGGGTGCCTTCCTCTGTGTCATCCGGAACGACATGAAATCGTTCTGGTCGAGCGCTGTGATTTCGGGGGTCAGCACCTGCTTCATCAATAGCGCGCGCTTCGTGCGCAGCGCGTTAGCCAGCACCGTCTCGGCTTCATCGGATCGCGGCCGTGCCTCATAAGCGGCCAACTCCCGAGCGCTGTCAGCAAGTTCCGCATGCACTCGCGCGAGCACTGCGTCGGTGGATTTTCCTTGTGTGACGAGCGCTTCGTACGCACCCAGGTCAACTCGCACTTGCAGGAGCGCTTCGCTGCTGGCAGTAAGGTGTCGCAGCGCCGCCGTTTCTTCGCTGTACATCTTGTCGAGAGCGGTGTTGGCCGTCTTCAGCCCCGCGATCGATGCTGCGATGACGAGCATCAGCGTGGCTGTATAACCAACGATGGTGATCGTCAGAGCGACTCGGATAGTGGCATTTCTGAACATGGTTGTCCCGTCGACCGCTGAACATGAAAAAAGCGGCGAACGGATAGGTCCGCCGCCGCAAGTTGGAGAGAAACTCGGCCATGCATCCGCTGCAGGGATCGATTCCCCGATCAGAAGCGGGTGCGCACGCCCGTGGTCAGTTCGGCGCCTGCCAGCAATTCGTTTTCAGCGTCGATGCCAGCCGGTTGTGACAGTAATGCGACGTCGAGCCCCTCGTCCTTGAAATAGCCCAGCTGTTCGGTCAGGCGTGCCCGCGGGTAGATGAGCTTCGTGATACCGCCGACCATGATCGTGATCGCGCCGCTTTCGGCCGCCGTCGCGTGCTGCGATACAAGGCCGAACAGCAGGCTGGAAGCGATGGCGACATGGCGTAACGCGAGAAAGCTCCGGGTCATCGATAGTCTCCTTTATTGTCTGTGGCGGCGGAATGCTGCCTGTCTGCATCGATGGGGCGATTCTAGGGAACCCAATCCTTCTCTCCGCTTTCATGGATATCCACGTTCCATAGGTAATTTCCATGAGGACGCCTTCTCTATCGGAAGGACGCTGGCGGCGGTTGGCCACAAACATACGTGCGCCCCGTAGGGAATTCCTGACAGGGGCGAGCGGCTTGGCACAGCCTATGTAGGTATCGAAGCGATATGAAGGCCGCGAAGCGGCCCCAGTGGGTACACGCGCAGACGTCCTGGCGCGAGCTTTATGCCGCAGCCATCCCGAGCGCCTCGAGAAACGGCCAGGGGAAAATTCCCTGCGCGTGACCGTCGCTGAAGCTGAGCTGCACGCCATACACCATCGAATGAATATCGACGACTTCGACGTCCTCCGGGGCCTGCACGAGACCCGCGGCGAGGCGGATACGACGGCATGCGGCGCATGGGCACGCGCGGCGCAAGGCCGAGTGACTGACACACTGCGCCCGCGGGCCAGGCCAGCGCAGCGTCAGGGTATGAGCGCGCGAATCGAGGTCGATACGTTCGAGCACGTTCACGCCGGAAAACCTTCGATCTGTTGCAGCGCGATGCGAATAGCCTTGCGTACTTCCGGATCGGCGTCGCCAAGCCCTGCCTGCAGTACCGGCAGCAAATCACGCTCGCCGAGTTCGCCAAGCGCAAGCGCCGCTTCCTTGCGCAGATTGCGGATGGCATGCGACAGCAGCCCGGTGAGAGCCGGTCCCGCAGTCGGATTGCGCGGCCGGCCGAGCGCGCGCGCGGACTTCAACCGGACCTGCCAGTAGGGATGGTCAAGCGATGCGATCAACGCGTCGCGGGCTTGGCCCGCGCACCTTGCCCAGCGTCGCAGCGGCTTCCTCACGCACTTGCCAGACGTCGTCGCGCAACGCACTGAGCAACGCATCGACGATCGCTTGCGCCGGCTCCAGGCCCAGTCCCAAAGAACCCACTGCGGCCCGGTGCACATCCGGGTCGGTATCGCCAGCAGCCACTCGTGCGAGTTGCGCGAGCGCTCGCTCGTCCTTGAGCCAGCCTACGACGCCGACGGCCTCAAGACGCACCGCCCCAAGCGGATGCGAGAGTGCACGCATGGCCGGGTCGAAAGCATCGGTCAGGCGCAATTCGCGCAGCGCACGCTGTATCGCGGCCTGCACGAATGGTTCGGGAACGGCGTGAGGCACGATCGTCCGGCGATCAAGATAGCGCCGCCCACACTTCGCGCGCCATGGATAAGGTCGCCCCCGCACCATATGTCAGGCTCCAGTACTTTGCGCCTGGCAAACGGAGCACCGCTCAGAACCTCAGGCGCAGTCCTGCTCCCAAGCTACTACCCGAGGACATATCGGTAATCCTGTCGTATCGATATGCGGCGTAGACGTCGGTGCGTTTTGACAGCGGATAGTCGTAACCGAGCGCCGCAGTCGACCACCGGATATTGGTCCCGTCCGCAGGACGCCGTCGCGTGCCGGCCCACGACACCAGCATGCTTCCCACCCCCAACTGCACGCTCGCACCCAACTGGATCGTGTCGTCAGTCAGATGGTTGTTGTTATCGACCCGCTCATATTGAGCGTAGATTTTCACTGCTGCGAGGCGATACGCGCTGCCGACCAGCCAGGTCGTCTGAGTGGTCGCTCCGTTCAGTAGCAGCGTCGCTGTGTGAAGACTCTGTACGGCCGCCGTCGCCGAGAACGGCCCGGCAAAATACAGCACGTTCGCACTGTAGTTCGCCTGTCCTGCATGCCCCGCGACACCGGCGTTGCTGTAGAGGAGACTACCTGACAGACCACCGATCTGCGGGGTCTGGTAAAGCAGCGAATCGTCCAGTGCAGTGTCGCTCTGCACCGAGGCGACGCCCATCGCCGAATCCAGATAGCTATGGAGCACGATTGGCGAAAACACGAACGAATTGCCGAAGGGATTGAACAGCAATGTCGATACGAACAGCGGCGCCGTGTTGCGCCCGAGCGTCACTTCCCCGAAATCGCCGCTCAGGCCAACGAACGCGTTGCGCCCAAAGAACGACTGGCTGTCGAACGAACCCGACTTGCCGCTGGCGACGCGAAAAAAATCCTCGAGCGTAAAAATAGCCTTCAGGCCATTGCCCAGATCCTCGGTGCCCGAGAGCCCCCAGTACGATGTGGTCATTCCGCCCGAACCAACCTCCCACGCGTTGCCCTTGGCGCCCGCCGCCCGCACCTCGCCCGCAAACGCGTCGGCCAGCCCATATAGCGTCACGGACGACTGCGCACGGGCCATGCCACTCAATACGCACAGCGTCACCACCACCGCGAGCTTGCTCCGAATTCCCCACTGCCTGTCGTGCATATTTTTCCCCTTTTTCTTCGTGAATATTGTTTCCCTCTACTCCCTGAGCCTTGCCAGAAGTGACTCTCAACCAGGCTTTACGCGTGCCATCGGCCGCCCCCGATCGGCCAGTGCGACTGCGATCACGATCTCGTGCGAAGCGGGTGCGTCTGCCACCGAGAGCGAGACCGTGTCGAAATGGTCGAAGCACCACATGTCGGCGACCCCGTGCAGCGGAATGTCGACGCAGGCGCCAGGCGCGCCGCGCTTGGTGACCGATGGCATGATCGTGTTGGCTGTTGGCAGACACGCCCGCACGGCGTGGCCCATGCGCGGATGAAGCAGCGCCGCGCCACACTCGAGCGCCACGTTAGTTCCAAGCAGCGCCGCCTTGCCATAGCTCTGGATGTCAGCCGGCGCGGTGCCCAGTGCGGCTATCGCGCGCCGAGTGAGCAGCGAGCCCAGTTCTGCGCCCAGTTCGTACAGTGGTTCAAGGACCGCTTCTGCCTGCACGGCTTCGACGTTAAGGACCGCCGCTGCGACCACCTGCCGGTGAGGTGGCGTCACGGCTACGCCGAGCTCCGCGCAGCGCTCGACCATGTAGATCACCCACCTGGATATCTGCGTCATGACGCGCCCCCCTGCGGCTTCGCGCTTGCCGCGAGCTCCGGCACGAGCGGCGGTGCGGGAAACGGGCCACGTGCAGCTTCGTAGGCGCGCGCCGCGCGCAGTACCAGCGCATCCGCTCCTCTCGCGCCGATGATCTGCAGGCCCACTGGCAGCCCCTCGCGCGTCAGTCCGCACGGCACGCTCACAGCGGGCTGGCCGGTCTGGTTACACCAGGAAGTGAGCGGCGGCGCCATGCGCAGTGCCTCGGGCAAGCCAGGCACTTCCGGCGGCCCCACGTGGAAAACCGGCGTCGCCAACAGGTCGTATTCTTCGAAAAAACCGGCCATCTGCTGCGCGAGCGTATGCCGTGCGGCCAGCGCGTCGACGAACGCCGCGGTGCTCACGCGCTCGCCTGCTGCTGCAAGCTCGCGCAGCTCCGGGTCCAACTGGGTCCGCTGCACGATACTCATGGCCCGCACACGCTGCGCGAAGAGCACGGCCCACTGGATCGAATGCATCCTGCTCTCCACATAACCGGCAAGCGGGCGTACCTTGACTTCTTCGACATGCGCACCCAGTACTTCGAGCAACCACATCGCCTTTCCCACGCAGGCAGCAATGGAAGGATCGACACGCACACCCGCCGGTTGGGGGCTAAATGCAATGCGCAGTCCCGCGATGCTCTCGGCAAGACCTGTGCGGTAA
>Ga0185299_10008240_pt1 | contig 10362 bp, 10 predicted proteins | sample PaiPotPPA55metaG_FD_128002 | JGI IMG/M metagenome (GOLD analysis project Ga0185299, IMG submission 128002) | Iron sulfur acid spring bacterial and archeal communities from Banff, Canada, to study Microbial Dark Matter (Phase II) - Paint Pots PPA... ...
GAAGGCGCCTCGCTGGGCCATCAGGTTGACCGGGTACGCCCAGGAGTCGTGCCAGGTGTCCAGGTCGGCGTACATCGGCCCGCCGTGGACCATCACCACCAGCGGGTACTTCTTGCCCGCCTCGTACTTGAACGGATAGAAAAGAATGCCCTCCACGTCATCGTCATTCGCGCCCTTCCAGTGCAGAACTTCGGTCTTGGCGATCGTTCTCTTTTTGTACTGAGGGTTCAGATCGGTGAACTGCACGGGCGAAGTGACTTTCGCGCCGTCGAGCTGCGCGCGAAACCATTGCGGAGGAGTGCTGGCCGTCGAATACTCGTAAACCAAAGTGTGGCCGTCATCTCCGAGAACAAAATCAAAATAGTTGCGAGGCGTGTCTCCGGTGATCCATTCGTGCGACCAGGTGGAACCGTTGCGCGTATAACGCGCTGCCTTCTTATAGACGCCGTCGTCGAGCAACGTGATGAAACCATCCTTCGTTATCTCAAGATTGAATCCCATTCCGCGATCCCAATCGAGATTCACTTCGGCAGGCGCGCCTGACGCGAGATCGTAGAAATAAAGTTTCTGAATCGAAGCAGTGTAGAACCGCGGCGAATCGGAAAACGGCGCCTCGACGTAAAATCCGGAATTGTCCCGCGCCCATCGGATTCGGTCTGGAAGAAGTTTGCGTCCCGGGAAAATCTGCGTGCGTTCGCCCGTCTTCAAATCCACGACGTAGGTCACCGGGGGCGTCTTTTCGTCCCAGGCGTAGCTCAACTCGCGCCGCGCCACAGCGACCGCTTTCTTGGAGTCATAGGATGCTTCGAAGGACTGAATCCAATCGGTGTTGTCGGTCAACCGCGTGACTTTCTTGTCTTTCACGGCGAATTTGAAAAGCCGCACGGGAGGCGCGTGGGCCTCGTCGTCCACGGCGTCGCTGTCGTCCTTACGCTCTTTCGTATCCCGCTCGTACAGCGAAGGATCTTCTTCCGCGCTGAACAGGATGGTGTCGTTGTCGAGCCACTCGAACTGATTGATGCCCCGCTCGAATTCGGTCACATGCCAGGGCTCGCCGCCCCCGGCGTTCATCAACCAGAGCTGCATATGCGCCGAGTTTGGTTTGGGCTTCGGCAGCGCGCGGCTGCTGAGGAATGCGATCGTCTCGCCGGACGGTGACCAGCGCGGGCTGGAAACGTCGTCTTCTCCCTGCGTGAGCTGGATTTCCTTTTTCTCCGTGAGGCTTGAAAGGTAGAGATTGCTGACGCGGACGTCTTTCTCCTTGTCCGCGGTGTTTTTTACCCATATGGCCCATTTGCCATCGGGCGAAATGCGGAACTGGCTCGCGTTTTCGGTGAAGACGAAGTCGTCCGCCTTCCACGGCGATTTCTTGCTGGTCTCATTCGGCTTGGCATCGTCCGCCGCGGTTGCGGGAGCCGCGGCCGCAGCCACCGGAATCACCGCCAGCAGCAGAGCCCACACGAATAGTCGCAATTCTCGAGTCATCGTTCCCCTCCGAGTTCGCCCGACGCGGTGCAGAAGCTATCACATCGACGGACGCCGCAAAAGACCAACCGGCTGCCAACGCGAGTGCGGAATTGCGTGCCAGAGACCCGGCACAAAACATGAGCTATACTTTTCGGGCGATAATTCTGAAAGCCGAGGCTCCGGACCCCATGAAGGAACGCAAACGCAGCGCGGAACGCGCGAAACCAACGGCCGCGCTGACCACAGACACAATCCAATTCTTCCGCGAGTTGGTCCGCAACAATCACAAGCCGTGGATGGACGCGAACCGCGAGCGCTATCGCGCGGTGGTAGTCGAGCCGTTGCGTACCTTGCTCGAACGTCTCGCGCCTCACGCCCTCAAGTTGAATGCGCGATTCGTCACCAGCGGGCGCGTGGGCGACAACTTTTCGCGGATCAACCGCGATATTCGATTCGCGCGCGACAAATCGCCCTATCGTCCCCATATGTATCTGTTCTTCTCGGAGGCGGGCGGCGAAGGCGGTCAGCTTTATACCGGAGTTTCCGCAGACGCTGTCACTTGCGGCTTTCGCATCTACGGTGGCGGACGCACTTCGCCACTCGTCCAGTTTGGACGCGTGCGTGGACGAGAGAATCCGCAGTGGATCGAGCGGCAAAAACGCCGCTTCAGCAAGAAATACGAAAGCTATTGGTATTCAACCGAAAAAGGCGAATGGACGAAACACAAGGGCTGGCCAGCGGCGCCCGAGCAATGGAAGAAGTTGCAGGCGTGGATCGTGCGCCGGAAATTTTCGCCCTTCGCCGCGACGCGTGGCGGCTTCGAACGCGAAGTGGCGAAAGCCTTCGGCGACGTGTATCCGTTCTACGAGTTCACATCTTCGCCGAAGTGGAGACCTTAACCGGGGGACAGGCCGATGGCAATGGGTCGCGAACAAGCGCGCAAGGAACACACCGAAAAAACCAGCCACGAGCAGTTCAGCGAGACAATCTATGGAGTGGTTTGCTCCACTTGCCACAACTACATCCTCATCGACAAGACGAATTGCCCGCCCACCTGCCGCGAACACGAAACCTGCCGCCAGGCCTATTCTTAACTGGGACCACTTACACGCTGATTGGCTCCAAACCAAGATCGAATCTCGAGTCGCTTCACAGACCAGATTGACGCTTTCGCTGGCGTCTCGTACGATGCGCTTCGCTTGGGCAGCTGACTAATGAAACGTGCGTTCACAATTCTGCTTTGGGTTGCAATCGGCCTTGCGGGGGCTGGAGCACTGGCAGCCATTGCGTTCGAGCGCCGCGAACCTCTGAACGCCACGTGGTTCGTCGTCGCGGCAGTGTGCACGTATCTCGTTGCTTACCGTTTCTACTCCTCATTTCTTGCCGCGAAAGTCCTCGCGCTTGACGACAGCCGCGCAACGCCGGCCGAGCGGCTGGAAGACGGGCGCGATTTCGTTCCCACGAACAAGTGGGTCCTGCTCGGGCACCATTTCGCGGCCATCGCAGGCCCTGGGCCGCTGGTCGGTCCTACCCTCGCCGCGCAGTTCGGTTACCTACCGGGAACGCTGTGGCTCATCGTGGGCGCTGCGCTTGGCGGGTGCGTACAGGATTTCACGATTTTGTTCTGCTCGATCCGGCGCGACGGAAAATCTCTGGGGCAAATGGCGCGCGAGGAAGTGAGCAAGCGCGGGGGCATGATCGCGCTTATCGCCGTCCTGACGATCATGGTTATCCTGCTCGCAGTGGTGGCGCTCGTCGTTGTGAAGGCGCTGAAGGAATCGCCCTGGGGAACGTTCACGCTCGCGATGACGATCCCTATTGCCGTCGTGATGGGGCTTTATCTGAGGTACGTCAGGCCGGGACGAGTTCTGGAAGCTTCGCTGGGCGGGATCGTGCTGATCGTTTTCGCGGTGGTGGCTGGGCAATGGGTGAATGCGTCGCCGGGATGGTCGCAGGCGTTCACGCTGAGCGGTCCCGCGCTGGCAATTGCGATCATTGCGTATGGCTATGCGGCTTCAGCCTTGCCGGTATGGTTGCTGCTCGCACCGCGCGATTACTTGAGCGCCATGATCAAGATCGGAGCGATCCTGGCGCTGGCCGTGGGAGTGATTTTCGTGCGGCCCACGCTGGCGATGCCGCCTCTCACGCGGTTTGTCGACGGCAACGGGCCCGTGTTCGCGGGAAAGATCTTCCCATTCTGTTTCATCACGATTGCGTGCGGGGCCGTCAGCGGATTTCATGCGCTGATTGCCTCGGGAACGACGCCCAAAATGATCCTGCGCGAAGGCCATGCGCGACTGGTTGGCTACGGGTCGATGCTGATGGAGTCGTTCGTCGGGGTGATGGCGATGATCGCGGCGTGTGCGCTGCAGCCGGGCGTGTATTTCGCGATCAACAGTCCGGCGGGAATCGTCGGGAAGACTGCGGACGCCGCGGCGAAAACCATTCAAGGATGGGGCTTCACTCTCGACCCGCAGACGATGACGTCTCTCGCGCAACGTGTGGGTGAACGCACGTTGCTAGACCGCACGGGCGGAGCGCCGTCTCTGGCGGTCGGGATGGCGCAGATATTCAGCGGAACAATCGGCGGTGAGCGCCTGCTGGGCATCTGGTACCACTTCGCGATCATGTTCGAGGCGCTCTTCATCCTCACCGTCCTCGATGCAGGTACACGCGTTGGCCGGTTCATGGTGCAGGAACTCGCTGGACACGCGTGGAAACCGCTGGGGCGCTCCGGCTGGATGCCGGGAATCCTCGCCACGAGCGCACTGATGGTGGGCGCGTGGGGATATTTTCTTTGGCAAGGCGTGATGGACCCACTGGGCGGGATCAATTCGCTTTGGCCGCTGTTCGGGATTTCGAATCAATTGCTCGCCGCGGTTGCTCTCGTCGTGGCTACGACGATACTGCTGAAAATGGGGCGAGGGCGTCTTGTGTGGGTGACAGTGGCGCCGATGGTGTGGCTGGTGGTGGTCACGACGACGGCGAGCTACCAGAAAATTTTCGACGCGAATCCGCGAATCGGCTTTCTCGCGCAGGCTCAAGCGCTCGCTGCACAGATTTCTTCGGGCGCCGTTCCGGCGGACAAGATTGCAGACACGCAGAGATTGATTTTCAACAACCGCCTGGACGCCGGCGTTACCGCCGTTCTGTTTCTCATGGTGCTCGTGCTGGTGATCGAAGCGATCGGCGAATGGATTATGCTCATTCGGAAGCGAAAGACCGCCATCCTGCATGAATCGCCATATATAGCGACGCAATGGGCCGAAGGGGATTAGAATAGGCACATGGACCGCACCGGAGCGCGTGCAACAATTCGCCAGTACCCTGCATCGACTCAGTAGTAACGCCCCCAGCGCGAAATTTCCGAGTTCCTCGAAGGCCCGCACCGGATGGAACGGCCCTTTCAGGCAGGGAGAAGTGAAATGGCAACAGCGCGAATCATCGGAACAACCTTTCTGCTGTTTGTGCCAGCCCTAAGCGGTGGCCAAATAGCGCGCGCCCAGGATTCAACTCCCGTTTCCGTCGCGTCCGCGGCTTCGTCCCCAGTTGCCACTGCTGAGGCGCCGCCTGTGGTTGTGCAGCTCACCGTACCAAAGGGAACGCCCCTTCAGGTCGCGCTCGACCAGGAAGTGCGGCTCCGCGAGGCTGGCGAGCCGATTCATGGCCGCCTTATGCAGCCGATCTATGCGTTCGACAAGCTGGTGATTCCGGTCGGAACCGAGGTCACTGGGCGCATTTCGAAGGTCGACCCAATCTCACGGAAGCAACGCACGCTTTCCATCCTGAACGCGGAGTTCACGCCCCCGCATAAATTCGAAGTGGAATTCGACGACCTGATCCTCAAGGACGGCAAGCACATTCCCGTCCACACGGTCGTGGCCCCTGGCTCCGGACAGGTGATTCAGCTCTTGAGCGCCGGCAGCGGCGAAAAAAAGAAAACGGTGAAGGACGAAGCGTCGCAGAAAATCGCCGAAGCGAAGCAGCAAGCCAAGCAGGACTGGCAGACTGCGATGGACCAAGTGAAAGCGCCAGGCAAGAAGCACCGCATCGAGCGCTTTGCGATCGCCCAGCTTCCGGTGCATCCGCAGTACATCGAAGCCGGCACTCTGTACTTCGCGGAACTCGAAGATCCGCTCGATTTCGGCACGGAACCCCTCAGCGCGACGAACGCCACTAGCCTGGGCGCGACGCCTCCACCCGGAAGTCTCGTACACGCGCTCCTGGTAACGCCTCTCAATTCGGGGATTACGCGCAAAGGCGCTGAAGTGGAGGCCGTGTTGTCGCAGCCTCTCTTTGACGGCGATCGCCTGATTCTTCCGCAGGGGAGCCGGCTGAGAGGTTCGGTCGTGCAGGTTCAGCCTGCGCGCCACATGCACCGCAACGGGCAAATCCGTCTCGTCTTTCACCAGCTTTGTCCCCCGAGCGGAGCCACTCAAGAAGTGGCGGCGAGCTTCGAGGGCGTGCAGTCCGCTACTGGAGATCACGTGAAGCTTGATTCCGAAGGCGGCGCCCAGGCCACATCGCCCAAGACGCGCTACCTGCAGACTGGTTTTGAGCTGGGGCTAGCCGCTTTGTCGGCGTCGGGTGACGGGGACGCTGACGTTTCGAACCATGCGGCCGGGGGCGCGGGCGGATTCAAACTTGTTGGGATCGGACTCGGAATCGTCGCGCGGTCGGAGCCGTTCGGAATAGCAATGGGCGCCTATGGCGCCAGCCGTTCTGTTTACACGCATTTCCTCTCGCGCGGTCGAGACATCGATTTTCCGAAAGACACCGCCATGGAGATCGGATTCGGCGGTAAGATCAACCCGCACCTGCATCCACCAGAGACCGTAAAACAATGACGCGGCAAGAGAACGTACGATCGAAGGGACCTCTCCTGCGCGCGTGGCGGTGGCTACGTCACGTGACCGGCGATGCCGCGTATGAGAACTATCTGCGTGGCACTCACCGCGAACGCCGACGCTCCGAAGGTGTTTGCCCGACCGAACCGATGTCGCGCTCGGAGTTTTACCTCGATAGCCTCTGCCGCCGTTATTCAACCCCCTCTCGTTGTTGCTGAAGTGCCCGAGACTCGTTGACGCCCGCAGTGATCCACACGTATAATTGACGTTTGTCGTTTGCCCTTGGAGGCAGCATGTACGCGGTTATTCGCAGCGGGGGAAAGCAGTATAAAGTTGAGCCGGGTGCCACCATCGAGGTGGAGCGGCTCGACGGCAAAGTAGGCGGAAAGGTGACTTTCGAAGACATTCTCGCGGTCCGGACGGACGAGAAGAAAGTCCTCATCGGCGCCGATGCCACTAAGGCCAAGATTACAGGCAAGATCGTCAAGCACGGTCGCGCCCCGAAGGTGAAAGTGCTCAAGTACAAGACGGGCGGGCAGTACAATATTCAGCGCGGCCACCGGCAGGGGTACACCGCCGTTCAGGTCAGCGACATCGAGCTCGCATAGGGCTCTCATAGAGGTTGTCATGGCACATAAGAAAGGCGGCGGGTCCTCCACAAACGGACGCGACTCGCACGGGCAGCGCCTCGGAATCAAGAGATTCGGCGGTCAGGTTGTGACGGGCGGCAGCATCCTCATTCGCCAGCGCGGAACGCGCTATAAGGCGGGCAAGAACGTCGGCCGCGCCAAGGATGATTCGCTGTTTGCGCTCATCACAGGCGTGGTCCGGTTCGAAGACAAGGGCGGACACGGAAAGTTCATTAGCATCCTTACAGTGGAAGAAGTTGCGTTAGCGGCAAATCCGAAGGCCGCCGCGACTGCCGCCGACTGAAATTCCAACCTCATGCTTCGCCTTAGCCCCGCATCCTGCTTTTCTCACGGGCGCTCGCGTATGCCGTTCACATCTCCACTCTCCCAGAGAACCTTCCGTGTTTGCTGACGAAGCCAAAATCATGGTTAAAGGAGGCGACGGCGGCAACGGCTGCGTCGCCTTTCGCAGGGAGAAGTATGTCCCGCGAGGCGGTCCTTCGGGCGGCGACGGCGGGCACGGCGGCGACATCTTCCTGGAAGCGAACCCGCACGACAATACTCTTTTGCGCTACCGCTATAATCGCGAATTCCGCGCGGACCGCGGCCGCCACGGTGAAGGTTCCAAGTGCCATGGCCGCTCGGGCGAACCTACGGTCCTAACGGTTCCTGTTGGCACGGTCGTATTCGATGCTGACACGAACGAGCAGCTTTTCGACTTCACGGAGCCTGGCCAGCGGTTCCAGGCGGCCCGCGGCGGACGGGGTGGGCGCGGAAACGGCAATACGCATTTCATCCGGCCCTGGCATCAAGCTCCCCGCGAACACGAGGATGGGCAGCCCGGCCAGGAACGTCATCTCCGCCTTGAGCTTAAGTTACTGGCGGACGTTGGCCTGGTCGGTTTTCCGAACGCAGGCAAATCCACTCTCATTTCGCGCATCTCGGCGGCCCGGCCGAAAATCGCAGCTTATCCTTTCACCACTCTGGAGCCGCACCTCGGCGTGGTTTCCGCCGATCCGGATGCTGCTCCGGGCGCTGGCCGTACGTTTGTCGTAGCCGACCTGCCCGGACTGATCGAAGGCGCGCACGAGGGCGCGGGGCTTGGCACGCGCTTTTTGAAACATATCGAGCGTACGCGTCTCATCGCGCATCTGGTGGACACCAGCGACGCCAACGATCGCGACCCGGTGCAGGACTTCGAGATCATCGAGCACGAACTTGCCTCCTTCAGCCCTGAGCTCGCCGAGAAACCCATGATCGTCGTGGCCACAAAGCTTGATGCCACCACGAACCGCGAGCATCTGGAGGAACTGCGCGCCTACGCCGCGAAGCGCAACCTTGAATTCCATGCAATCTCTTCGGCCACAGGCGAAGGCATCGTCCCACTGGTGCGCGCGATGGCCGACGCGCTGGACCGCATTCCGAAGCCTTCGCCTCCAGTAGTGGCCTTTGAGGTGTCTGAGCCCGATGTGCTGCGTGCCGCGGAGTCCGCCGAACCACACCGAGAACCGCATTGACTCCCCACTCCGGGCACAAGTCGCACGCGCCTCACGCCGCCCATGGACCGCAGAGCCCGCAGCATGCGCATGGTCGCGCGATCGCGCTTTTCGGGGGCACGTTCGATCCCGTCCACACCGGGCACATAGCGGTGGCGCAAGCGGTGCAGCGCCGGTTTCACCTCGACGCCATCCATTTCGTCCCATCGTCGCGTCCGCCGCACAAAACCCGCTCGGAGTTAACGCCCTTCGACCATCGGTACGCGATGGTCGCGCTTGCTTGCGCGGATCATTCGGGCTTTCTGCCGTCGCTCGCAGAAGCGCCCCTGGACGGCGCGGCGCCGCACTTTTTCTACACGGTAGACACGATCCGCCGGTTTCGCCGCGAGCATCCGGACGATCACATCTACTTCATCGTGGGCGCGGACCAGTTCCTCGAAATCCCCACGTGGAAGAACTACGAATCGCTTCTCGATCTGTGCGATTTCATCATTGCGAGCCGACCCGGCTTTCGCATCGACGCCCTGCGGCTTGTAGTGCCGCCGGAAAAACTGGGCCGCGGGCCCAAAAACGATCCGCACAAGATCGTGCTGCGCAAGTCCGTGATTCACCTCCTTACCACCGTCTCAAGCCACGTCTCCTCCACCGAGGTCCGGGAGCGGCTCGAGCAGCACAAAAGCATCCACGGGCTTGTGCCCGCGCGCGTAGAGGAATACATTCTCGGGCAGGCCCTGTACCGGTGACTCTGAACTCCCTTCGTTCCGAAATTCGCCTGGCTGTCGAAGCGGCTCAGGATAAGCACGCGGTGGACATCACCGTGCTGAAACTGGCGGGCACCGGAGCCTTTGTTGAATATTTTCTACTGTGCTCCGGACAGAGCCAGCCGCAGATCAAAGCCATCAGCGACGCGATCGAAGAAAGACTCGGCAAGGAAGGGGTGCGCTTGGCGCATCGCGAGGGCAAAACCGGCGCCGAATGGATGCTGCTCGACTACGGCGATTTCGTCGTGCACGTCTTCAGCGAACGCGCGCGACATTACTACGACCTTGAACGCCTCTGGCGCACCGCCGAACGCATCGATTTTCCCGCGCCCTCTCAGCCCCCTGGATTTCACGAAGACTCCGGCAGCGATTCGCCGTCTCAATGAGCGCCACCAATATTGTTTGGGTCGCCGTCGACTCAGCCTCGAAGCACGTTCTTGAAATCGCCGAGAAGCTGGCCGACACCGCGACCACGATCCTGATAACTGGCGAAAGCGGAACGGGCAAGGACCAGCTTGCGCGCTGGATTCACGAACGCGGCCCCCGCCGCGACGCTCCATTCCTGAAGATTGACTGTGCGAGCCTTCCCACCGAGCTTGTGGAATCGGAGCTGTTCGGTCATGACGCGGCGCCTTCACCGGGGCCGTCGCGCGCAAGCCGGGGCGCCTCGAAATGGCCCAGGGCGGCACGATTGTGCTCGACGAGATTGCGGCCCTTACTCCGGGTATGCAAGCCAAGCTTCTGCGCGTGCTCGAAGAGCGGACCTTCGAGCGCCTGGGCGGCACGGAAACGCTGCGCATGGACGCGCGCCTCATGGCGCTGACGAATACCGACCTCAACAAAGCGGTTGCCGACGGGCGCTTTCGTGAAGACCTTTTCTTTCGGCTGAACGTCCTCGCCCTCGGCGTTCCTTCTCTTCGAGAGCGTCCTGAAGACATCACCCCGCTGGCATCGCATCTTCTGGAGCGGCTCGCGCCGGTGCATGGCCGCGAGGGAGCATCGCTCGATCCCGCAGCTTTGCGGTTGCTGCAATCGTATGGCTGGCCGGGTAACGTGCGCGAACTCAAGAACGCGATCGAGCACGCGCTGATATTCACGAAGGAGCCTTTGCTGCGCGCGGAAGACTTTCCGCAAATCCTGAGCAACGCGGGCGACGCTTCCG
>Ga0185299_10008242_pt1 | contig 10360 bp, 10 predicted proteins | sample PaiPotPPA55metaG_FD_128002 | JGI IMG/M metagenome (GOLD analysis project Ga0185299, IMG submission 128002) | Iron sulfur acid spring bacterial and archeal communities from Banff, Canada, to study Microbial Dark Matter (Phase II) - Paint Pots PPA... ...
CGCAACCGAAGTTCGTCTCCACCGTGGAGAGCTTTCACGTTACCCATACCCGTTTGTGCGAAGCGGAGGAGCGCAGAGAAGACTTGCATCGCGACGGGCTTGCTCAGGTTGCGAACATCACTCTTGGCTGGATCGGTCCAGACAATCCGCTTCACTTCGGTTCTCGATAATTGTCGATCTCCTCTTGCGTGATCCCGAGTTCGGCTAAGAACTCTTCATGCGGAGTGCTTTTGTTATGCTTCGACCATTCGCGAGCTTCCGCGAGAGCCTTCTCGTCTGCCGCTGTGAGTGGTTCGTCGTCGATTGTGGCGTTTGCGATCGCGCGGGCGACGGGGTCGAGAAGGCGCTCGAGCATGCCGATCGCGGTGGGTACTTGGTCCGGGGCAAGGTGCTCGATCAGTTTGTGGGCGTGTTGTTTGTCGGCCGCCATGACAGGGTTATTCTACACCGCGACGTTTTGCCTACATACTCTTTTGCCGTTGCATTGCCGATGACCCCTGCCTACGATAAACCCATGGTGAAGGCGAAGAAGTTCGAACTCGACAGTCCTGCTCCCATCCTCGACGAGGAAGACGCGGAGACGCTCGCCGCCATTGATGAAGGCATTCGGGACGCGAAAGATGGCCGAACCGTCCCCGCCGAAGAAGTCCGCACGCGGTTGCCCGAGTGGATTACCGGATCTCACGGCGCGAGGGCACCTGACGCCACAATTGCGCTTGGGCTCGGGCTCACCAACGAGTGCAATCTTTCCTGTTCCTTCTGTTACCGCGATCCAGCCCGCATAGATCGTCTCTCGCTGGAACAAGTGAAGTCAGTCATGGAACGCCTTCCCATCCGCTCAGTGAATCTGGGCACTGGCGAGAACGGGATGCATCCAGACTTCAAAGCAATACTGGCTTACCTGCGCACCCGACCCGTCAAGCTCACCCTTACTTCTAACGGCCATAGTGTGGCTGAGCTGGAAGACAACGAGTTACAGGCCTTTCACGATATTGAGTTTTCTCTCGACTACCCGACGCAGGCAGAACAGGATGCACAGCGGGGAAACGGCAATTGGGAACTGATCCACCGGCAGGCAGAACGTTGCGTGAAGCTCGGCGTGCCCGTAACCATCGTCGCGGTCATGATGAAGGCGAACTGCTTGCGTCTGGCGGAGGTCGCGCGAGTAGCCCAGCAGTTTGACGCTCCCCTGCGTGTGAATGTGTATCAGGCGGTGCGATCCGACATCTACGCGTTGTCGTACGAAGAGTACTGGGAAGGGTTCGAGCGTCTCTTTGCGGAGACTGACGTGATCGCCATTGGCGAGCCGCTGGTTCGCGCGATGGCAGGTCTCCCGCCGCTGCGGGGAGGATGCGGCGTAAGCACCGTAAGGGTTACGCCGCGCGCCACTACTCAGCCCTGCGTTTATTGGCCAGGAGCGGGGGAGCCGCTGTCGGATTTGATCTCGATGGGGCTCGAAATTCTAGATTCCGCGCCCTTCGAGCAAGCCCGCACGCTTCCCGTCGCGTGCCAGCCTTGCGAGTTCCGGGACTCATGCCATGGTGGCTGTGCCGGACGTCGACGCCTCCAGGGCGCGCTGCTGGAGCCTGACTATTATTGTCCGATCGTCCGCGGGGAACGCCCAACTCTGCAAATCCACATGGCGGCCCCGCGCGATCTGCCCAAGACGAGCAGTTCCTGCACAACGGTAGTAATCGCCCGATAGAGACTCGCCGCTTATTGCGCGTCCAGCCACTTGTCCGAACCTGTCAGCTTCACTGAAACGTCAGAAATAAAAATGTGCAGGGGCTTGCCATCGGCGGTGCCGCGATGCTCAGTTGAGAACAGAATTGGACCAGCCTTTTTGTAGCCTGCCCACGTTGCGAAAACGCGGCTCGGTGGCTTGGCACCGCCGCGGTGGTAGACAAAGTAGACGACGCGGTTGTCTTTCCCCACGTAGAGATCCCAAATGTCACCGGGCGTGTAACCTCCATCGGCGGGATACTTCACCGCGACCAGTTCGGCCACGCCGGGGCCAACTGGCAGATTAAACTTGCCCTGATCGATCGCGCTAGCGCTCTTGTCCCAGTAAGCATGGAAGGGGAACAGAGTCCAATAATTGTCGTTGACGAAACTCGGCTCGACCTCGTTCTTCACGGCGTCGGTTTGGCTGCTGAGGTCGGTGCGCACGTAGGAGACCTTGACCGGCTTGCCGTCTTTGTCCACGCCTTCAAAGGTAACCTTGCCGGTCTTGGGCTCCCACTCCCACTTGTGAGCAGCTTTGAAGAGTCCGGTAATTTCCCCATTCCAGGTGTAGCGGACAGCCTCAACTTGATCCCATGAATCGACACCGAAGGTCTTGGCGACTTGATCGAGAATTGGCGCGCGCGTCTGCGCCCAGGAAGTTGCGGTAAGGGCAAGCACTCCGAAAGCCAGCAAAAGGATTTTGATTATACGGCTCACGTTTGTCATGGAATTTCGCTCCTCGCTGAATTGAACGGATGTTGACTTGGATGACCGGCATAAGCTTCCGGATACACAAGTGTAGGACGGCACACTCCTCACCTATTTCGCTAAGGATCGGGTGCCGCGGGTTGTCTGAACTGGCGAAATCCGACAATCGCACTGGCCATTGCCACGCATCCGTATTCCAGCAGCATGATCCATCCAGGAACGATCCACGGACGGCCAAGGGCACGCAAATGCCAGACATAATAAGTTGGGATAATGCTCACCGTCCAGATGATGAGGGGCAGCGCCGAGGCCGACCGTACGAAGGGCAGCAGCCAGAGCAGGTACCAGGGATATACGACCGGCGCACATAGCAGCGATGCTGCCATCGGCCAGGCAAATGCGTCCGAGGATAACGCCTCGGATTTCGATCTCATCCAGATTGCGGTAAGAAAGCCAACGAGCACTGCGAACCCAACTACGAGCTGCGGAGCCGCCACTCGCTCGAGGGTCGCAAACACCGGATCGTTAAAGCGGAAACTGTGCAGGTAGGTGCCGAGCGAGCCGATAAGAATGCGCCCGTGATTGAGAAACGGTACGTACAGAAATCCGAGAACGACTGCTGCCAACGCGCCGTCGCGGATACGAACACGCCTCCAGTAAAGAGGCAGCAGCACAATCGGGAGCAATTTCACTGCAACCGCAAGCCCAAATGCCACGGCTGCAACCGCGCGCCAGCGCCTTCCTAGCGCGGCGACAGACACCAGCAGCAGCAGCACGCCGACGATATCGATGTGACCGCTGCCCGCCACTTCCGTCGCCAGCAGCGGATTCCAGGCATAAGCCAGAACCCAGTGCGCTGCTTGCCCACCACGACGCAATATGTCGAGTAAAACGAGAACGATCGCAAAATCGCAAACCACAAATGTTATCTTCAGCGTAAAGATCGACTCATGAATGGCGGTTACGGCGCGGAAGAAAAGCTCGGCGCCCGCTGGATATGGGCTGGGCAGATCCGGGTGGTTCAGCGTGCGGGTCTCGGGTGCGTGCAACGCGGCGAGCGCCGGATCGCTGGGAACGACGATATAAGGGTTATAACCCAGCCGCTGCACGCGGCCGTCCCAAAGGTATCGATGAATGTCATCATCGGAACCCGGCGGCGTCAGCAGAAATGGAAGATGCCACAGAGCAGCCAACGCCATTCCGATGACGATGACACGGCGCGGGAATCTTGGCGTGGAGAAGAACTCACGAATGGCCAAGAGGTAGGCGATGCCAGCAACTGCCAGCGGAATCATGAATGACGGTCCACCCATGCTGCTGAACTTGCATGAGCAGATCGTCAGCGCCACTAGCATGACGACACCGAGAAGATACACTCTGCCAGATGGCGTGAGTTTCACAAGTCTCCCGCGCCCGTTCGCAACTGCGCGACCGCCTGTCCCCACTCTTTCAGCCAGGCCGCCGTTCGTGGTGCTCTGGCCGGAGCGAGCTGCAGTTCCGCAGCCAGCCGAGTTAAATCGTCCTCCACGTCGATGTCGTAAAAGGGATCGGTGAAGGCCACGGAAAGCTGGAGTCCGCGAGCGCGCGCCAGCAGGGCGTCAAGCGCGCTCTTCGTGCCCATGCCGTCGCCATCGAAAAGTGCTGGATGGGCGGCCTTGGCCCCTACCAGATAATAGCCGCCGTCATGTGTCGGTCCAACCACTACGTCGTGCGCGGTGAGCGCCTCGAACGCGCCGTCAAGAACCGCAGTCGGCAGATGCGGGCTGTCGCTGTTGAAGGCAACGACGCGTTGCCCGCCGGGCGCTGCGAAGTACGCAAACACCGATGTGAGGCCTGCCGCAAGGTCATCCCCTTTCTGCGCGACGACACCCACCTCACCTCGCGTCAACCGCGTTAGATCCTCGACATCCGATGCAGGGCACATGATGGCGACCTCCACAGCGCTCAACGAGCGCACCAGCGCGATTGTGTCGTCCAACAGGCAGCGATAGAGCTCGGTGACCGCCTCTACGGGAAGGCTCTGAGCTAAGCGAGTCTTGACCCTGCCCGGCCTGGGCGCTTTCGCCATGATGATCAGCGTGCGGCCCCTGTCAGGCGAGTTTGCTGGATTTTCGCTGGAGGATTCCATAGGAAAGTGCTGTGCCAAGATTGTCGTGATACGACTCACGCTGGCCGCGGCATTCCGGCCCTTCGATGCCGAAAATAATAGCGCACTATCAGGGAGAGGATGAACCACGCGGCGCCGATCGTGCCCCTCAGCGTACCGCTAATCTTCGATTTCCCAATGCGCGGATAATAGCTCACCGGCACCTCAACGATGCGGAATCCCCCGAGCGTACCTTTTAGAATTATTTCAACCGCCCAGCCGTACGTGTTTTCTTGAAGGTCAAGCCGGCGAAGGACGTCTGCTCGCCCGGCGCGGAATGGTCCAAGGTCGCTGATCCTAAGACCATACAAAAGCCTGATCAGGAAAGCCGCCAGACGGTTACCGAACGCAGCGTGCCAGGGCAACGCCCCACGAATGCGCTGGTCGCCCAGGCGCGAGCCCAGCGTGATATCGGCACGGCCGTAAACGATTGGATTCAACAGAAGCGGCAACTCAGCCGGCCGATCGCTGTAATCTCCATCGAGGAAAACCACAATGTCGGGACTATTTGTGTTGGCCAGTCCGGTCAAACAGGCGCGACCGTATCCGCGACGAGGTTCGTGGAGCACGCGGGCTCCCATCCTGGAGGCAATCTCGGGAGTCCCGTCGGTGGAATTGCTATCTACAACCAAAACCTCAGTAACAATATCGGCGGCAGATTGAAGATCAGCCAGGACGCGGCCGATGGACTGCGCTTCATTGTGCGTAGGGATGACGACCGACACTCGCACTTGATCTGGGTTCAAGTAAACACGCTCAAGTCATCACGCTCAAGTCACCACCACGGGGAGGACGGCCAGCGCCGCGCCAGCAAGGCGTCGACGCCCCAGGCTCGACCAGCCCGCCCTACTGCGAGTGCAAGCGATGCCATCACCGAAACTAGCAGCTCCCAAATCCACGACGTGCCCCACTCAGACACCCAAAGGCTGCCCAGGAACAGAAACGCTACAAAGGCGGCCGGGCGCGTCAGCAGACCGATGACCAGCAGGACCCCGAGAGAGATCTCAGTCACCGCCTGCATAGGAGCCGCCATCGCGGCGTGACTCGCCGCCAAACCCATGACTGCTTTCCACGCGGCCGGCGAGTGACTCGCTTTTATGTAATAGTTGATCAGGCCTGCGTAGCCGGTTGGAGTGTAGAGGCCCTTTCCGAGATTTTCGAAGAAGACCCACACCAACATCGCGCCGATCGTGACCCGAACGATTGCCAGTCCGTTCGCCGCGGGCGGTTGGTTGGCCACATTTTGCGTTGGGCTTGCGCTCGTCGTCATCGTGAACCTCGTAGCATGACCGTGACATCTTAAGCGGTTTTTCCTGTTCTTGCCAGTAGATGCGCAAGGGTCGTGCTACAGCGGGACGCAACGCGTGCCGCCGAGACTTCAAGGCGTGATGGCAATGACCCGCAGCGGACTGCCGGAGCCGCCGACGATTTTCAGTGGCGCCGCGACGACGATCGCTCCGGTCGGCGGAAGCTGATCAAGGTTGCAGAGACCGGCCAGCCCAAACTTGCCGCTGCCGTGCATGAGGTAGTGGTTCGGGAAGGGCGGGTCAAAGGTGGCCGCCTGACCGGCATCGGTCCCAACCGTCTCCACGCCGACGCCCAGCACATCTCGCTCGTGAGCAAGAAAGGAGGAGCTTTCCTTGGCCCATCCGGGAGTATGGGGTCCATTTTCCTTTAGATTGATGTAGTCCTTGGGATCCTCCCGCTTCGACCAGTCTGTGCGCAAGAGAACCCACGCTCCTGCCGGGATGCGGCCGTACTGTTCTTCCCAATGCCGGATGCGCCCTGGGCTCAAGAGATAATCTGGGTTTTTTGCCGCTTCCGCACTGACGTCGATTACACAGGCGGGACCGACAAATTTCTTCGGCGGGATGCGATCCACCGTGTTGTTGAGAAGGTCTTTCCCAGAGATCCAGTGGACTGGTGCATCAAAATGAGTGCCGGTGTGCTCGCCGGTCTCGAACGCATTCCAGTACCAGGCAGGACCGCGTTCATCGTAGTGCGACAACTCCCAGATTCTGAACGCGGGTGTGTTGTTAAACTGCGGGGGCAGAGGCAGCAGAGGAGTCTGCGGACTTAACGGCTGGGTCAGATCAACGATCCGCAGTCGTTCAGCTGCTAGTTCTTCGAGCAGTTTTGCCAGGACATTAGACATTGGCGCTCCTCAATGTGGTGTCTCAGTTAGGTTTTGCTAAATCTCCAGTGGGTTTTGGCAGGTCGCCCACTGTCCAAGTTGCGTGGCCATGATAAGTGTCAGCGCCAAGGTGGAATGCACGGCCACACATGAGGCATTGAAAATCGTGATGGATTGAGTCTCCCGGCATTGGGGTGTTGAACACATCCTGTAAGGGGCAACTGGCACGAGTCAGAAAAAACGTCCCTTGATTCACGATTTCAATGAGTTGGCGAACAATGTCCCGATACTCGCGGAGAGTACCAATGTTGAGTCTCTGTGAGAACCCGTCGCACTTGGAGCATGAAGCCATTTTGTTAGTTTGCCAGCAAAACTTTAGCTTTTCTTGAGAGACTGAATATGCCGGCGAAATTGAAACCGATTTTCCAGCAACGACAGGTCGGTGACATAGGCGGCGGGGCCCGTGGCTTCGACCTTGGCGATGATAGTTGTCAGTTCATTGCCCTGCACAGCGCCGGTCACAGTGGCTCTGAAATTCTCCACACTGCGTACCGTCGCCACGCGCGGAATGCCGGCGGCGCGGGCGATGCCTTCCAGGTCTGTACCTGTACTCGTGGCTGTTGGGAAGCCGCCGACCGATAGCAGGCTTTCGTTGTCGAAAACGATATGAACCAGTTTCCGGGGTCGATACCGCGCCATTGTGCTGAGGCTGCCAAGGTTCATCAAGAGCGAGCCGTCGCCATCGATGACGATCACCTTTTGTTCGGGCAGGCACAGAGCGAGGCCCAGCCCCGTCGAAGAAGCCAACCCCATGGCATGTTGCAGGTAAAAGAAATTAGGGCGGTGACCCAGGGAGTGCAGTTCGGCCGCAACTGCTCCCATGATCGTGACGACCAGAGAGTTTTCGAGCTCCGAATAAACAGACCGAAGGCAATCGAGGCGGAGCATCACTCCTCCCACATGAGGTCGCGGGTCAAAAGAAGCGCAACCGGCTGCAAGCTGCTTTCGGCGAGGGTCTGCGCCTGCGGGATGCGCTTTTTGACCGCGTCCGCCGAATCGAGGAAAGAATACGGGATGCCGAGCGCACGCAAGACTGGTTCGGTGGCGTTGCCGCCTTGCGTTTGCCACGGGTCGCGCTCCCCGAAGGAGCCGCGGTAGCTGATCAGCATCAGGAGAGGAATTTTGTATAGATGTGCGAAAGAGACAATCCCGTTGATGGATGCCAGGAAGCCATGGTTCTGCATCAGCATGGCCGACTTGACTCCGGCAAAGTGTGCTCCGGCCGAGACACCGACCCCTTCTTCCTCCTTCGCCAGTCGCACCAAAATCATCTCAGGGTCATCGTCCGCCATCCGGATGAGATGCACTAGCCAGGTTTCCGGCAGAGCTGAGAGCAGACGGATGTCGCATTCCCTTAAAGCGTCGTAGATCAGCTTGGAGTTGGTCACGGAGACCGGCATAGGCTGGCTCTCAATAAATGAAACGAGCATATTCTATCCTGCGAAGGTCGGAAATGCGCCCTTGACGACCGTTTGCAGCGGGGTATAGGTTTGGCGCTACTTGTTCGGCAGGACTCGGTGCTGACTCTCAGATGTGCCCAGGAGTAAATGCTTGCAGGCCAAATCCCAAAGCGTTGTCAACCCCGAAGTTCCGTCCGGACCGAATGCCAACTTTCCCATCGAAGCCGTTCGAGCCGCTTTCCCTGCACTGACGCGCCCTCCGGGCTTCATCTTTTTCGACAATGCGGCGGGTGCCCAGGTCCCACAGATCGTATTGGACGCAGTAAATCATCATCTCCTCGAGTGCAATGTGCAGCGCGGTGGACGCTACCCGAAAAGCCGTGAAGTGGACGCGACAATTTTGCGAGCGCGGCAGAGTGTCGGTGATTTGGTGAACGCCCGCGATGCGAGCGAAATCGCGTTTGGCATGAATGCCACTTCCTTCATTCGGCTGGTGAGCCTCGCGATCTGCCAAACCCTTGAGAAGCGCAACGAGATTGTGGTTACCGACATGGACCACGAAGCGAACGTCGCCACCTGGCTCGCGCTGGAAAGGAACGGAGCACGAATCCTTTGGTGGAAGATGAGGGACGATGGCAATCTGAACGCTGAAGACCTCATGGCTCTGGTGTCATCGAGAACACGCCTGGTGGCGTGCACGCTGGCCTCAAATGCGATCGGCTCGATTGTGGATGTCGCGGCGGCGGCGCGAGTAGCGCACGCGGCCGGTGCGGAAATATTTCTCGATGCCGTCCATTACGCCCCTCACGGCCTGATCGACGTACAAGCCTTGGATTGCGATTACCTGGTGTGTTCGGGTTACAAAATCTTCGCTCCCCACATGGGTTTCCTTTGGGGCCGTCTCGAATTACTTCACAGGCTTCCGACCTTCCGCGAGGACTTCATCCCCGACGAGCCGCCTGGAAAAATTGAAGCGGGCACCTTCATTTACGAAAATGTGGCCGGGATGGATGCCGCAATACGCTACCTGGAAAACCTGGGCAGGAGCCTGGCCGGGGACAATGAACCCGAGAAACCGGAATCGAGACGGGCCGCTTTGCAGCGTGCCTTTAGGGCAATCCGATCCTACGAAGAATTTCTTTCGCTCGAAATGCTTCGGGCGCTAAGCGATTGCGGCGCGGTCGTCTACGGCGTAGCCGACAAAGAGCGGATCGGTGAGCGAGTACCGACCCTTTGCTTCAATTTGCCAAACATGCCCCCGGCAAGAATCGCCGAAGAGCTCGCCAAAGACAATTTCGGCGTGCGCGATGGCCACATGTATTCGCCGCGGCTGATGAAGCGGTTGGGGCTTGCCCTGGAGAGCGGCGCAGTCAGGGCATCGTTGGTGCACTACAATACCGTCGAAGAAGTGCGCAGGTTCGGAAGCGCGCTTGCTCAGATGATGCGCGACTGATTCAACGACGTTCAACGAACAACCATGCTGACCGATCAACAAATCCAGGAAATTCGCGGTCGCTTCAGTATCTTCCGCCGCAAAATCTATCTCAATACTTGCTCTCAGGGTGCGCTGTCAGATGCTGTGCAGGCCGGCCTGGAGGAATACATCGCGACCTGGCACGAGCAAGGGTCGCCGTGGGAAACATGGATGAATCGCTATGAGGAGGCGCGGACTGCCTTTGCGCAATTCATCAACGCCAGCCCGGATGAGGTTGCAATTGTGACCAGCGTCTCGGCCGGCATCAATGGCATCGCCAGCGCACTCGGTTTCCGCGAACGGAAGAAAGTGGTCATGGGGGAGTTCGAGTTCCCAACCATGGGTCACATCTGGCTGGCTCAGCGCCCGCGAGGCGCCGAGGTGGAATTTGTGAGGGCAGAACGTAACCGCATTTCAGCGGACAATTACGAGAAGATGATCGACCGCAATACGCTTATCGTGCCGCTCACGCGCATCTGTTTCAAGAACGGATTCCGTTCCGAAGTAAGCGCCATCACGCAAATCGCCCACCGCTCCGGTGCTCTCGTAATGCTCGATGACTATCAGGACTGCGGAACCCGTCCGATTGACGTGAAGGCCATGGACCTCGACTTTTTCCTAACCGGAACCCTCAAGTATCTGCTCGGTCCACCAGGTCTTGCCTTTATGTACGTGCGCAGAGAACTCATTACATCACTGACTCCCACAGTCAC
>Ga0185299_10008243_pt1 | contig 10359 bp, 4 predicted proteins | sample PaiPotPPA55metaG_FD_128002 | JGI IMG/M metagenome (GOLD analysis project Ga0185299, IMG submission 128002) | Iron sulfur acid spring bacterial and archeal communities from Banff, Canada, to study Microbial Dark Matter (Phase II) - Paint Pots PPA... ...
TAAGCCTCATCAATCACCATTTGAAATTTTGGTGATACTTTTACGAGAAATTCATCAAGATCTGCACGCGTTGTCAGCGTTCCGGTAGGGCTGTTGGGGTTGCACACGTAGATGAGGCCGCTGGCTCCGCTCTTGTTGGAATGTTTGAGCATTCCCTGTAAGGCGTGCGTATGATTATTGCGCAACGGGACTTCGGTAACGGACGCGCCCTTGCTCCGTCCATATTTCGCGATGACATCGCAGGTGGGCACGGCCATGATAAGAGTGGCATTGTGACCTAGGAATGCCGCTGCAGCCATTCGCAAGACGTCGCTAGATCCGCAACCAACCACAATTTGTTGCGGATTAATAACCCGGTTAACGCCGGACGTTACGTCGCCGTGATAATCCGCCAAAGCTTTCTGAAGAACGCTGGAATCGGGATAACGCTTGGTTCCGGCGGCTGCTTCCTGAATCGCTGCGATGGCTTTCTGCGAGGGGCCGTAGGCGTTTTCGTTTCGGTCCAAGCGGATTGGTTCCGAACCTTCCGGGTGTGCTAGCGAGTCCGATGGAAATTCACCGATATCTGCTGAGGCGCGCCGCGGTGCAAGCAACGAAGTCGCCGCGATCCCGGCGCCGAGTTGTTTCAGCAAATTTCTGCGATTCACGGTCATATAAATAGTTGATAACAAGGATATCCTTCCGCGGTCAAATGCAGGAAAGAAGTAGTTTTCGTGAGTCCAAAGAAAAAAGCCAACCAGTCCACGGGAAGTGGAAGCGGTTGGCTTGATTCGTTAATTTACATTCAGGGTCAATTGAATGGGCGACAGTTGTAGCGGCTTACCGCTCGTGCTGGACGCTGTGGGCGTTAAGGTCAGAGTGTAAGTTCCCTTTTGTGTGCCTGGGTTGCTTGGTGGAGGTGGGTTAACCACGGAAAGCCCGCCGCCCGCGCAGCCCGAAAGGGTATATCCGGCAATTACAAGAACCAGTAATCCACCGGCGTATGCAAGTCGCCCTGGTATAAGGCTGCCGCTGTGCTTGGGTTGCTTCAGCATGGCAAGCGCTGCCAAGCAAATGCTCAGTGCAAACAGCATCAGGTAAAGAGACGGAGGGGAATTCGGGTGGCGATCAGTATTGGGCACGAGCGAGGGTTTTACGGTTGTCACCGTCACGCTCACCGGTGTGGTTGCGCCAGCTGTTAACTGTACGGGATTTGTAACTGTGCATGTAGTTGTGGCCGGAGCGCCAGAACACAGCATAGTTACGGGTCCAGAGTATCCGACGCCTGCGGTGAGTTGCAAAGTGTATTGTGCGGGTTGTCCGGCGGTTACCGCGGCGGTCAAGGCCGAGGGAGCGCTCGTAACTGTGTAGACCGGACTGGAAGTGCCGTTAACCGTAAGTGTTTGCGGCGAATTGAGAGCATCGTCGGTTATTGTGACTGTCTCCGTGCGAGTGCCGACTGCGAGAGGAGCGAAGGTCAGGGTGATAGAGCAACTTGTGTTGGGGGCGATGGGCGTACCGACGCAAGGATTCGATGGATTGACGAACTCCGACACATTCGCGCCTCCGAAGACCACGCCGGAAATATGGAGCGGCGCGTTTCCGGAATTCGAAATCACAATGTTCGTGGAGGTACTCGCAGTTCCCTGCGTCGCTGCGACTGCCGCTGTGGTTGGCGAAATAACCACGGCTGGTGCGGTTGGTGTCGGAGAAATTCCCGTTCCGCTGAGCATGAAGCTTTGGGGGCTGGCAGGCGCATTGTCGGTGATTTTCAGGCTGGCTTGGCGCGCACCAGTCGCGCTTGGCGTGAATGTTATACCTACCGCGCAAGTTGCGTTGGCGACTACAGCTGCGCCATTGCACATGTTGGAGACCAGCGCGAAATCGCCGGCGTTCGCCCCGGTGAGCGAAACTGTATTGACATTCAGGGTGGCGTTGCCACTGTTCGTGACGGTCAGAACGAGTGGCGCGCTGGTAGCGCCTTGCGTGGTGTTGGGCAGCATTATCGGGCTGCTGGGAACAACGGTCACGCCAGGAGTGGCTGGAGCGAGACCGTTGCCGGTGATCGCCAGAATTTGCGGGCTGCTTGAAGCGTCGTCCGTGAATTGCAAGTTGGCTTGACGTTCTCCTGTGCCGGTGGGAGCAAAGGTGACAGCGACCGTGCAGGTCGCGTTGACGGTTATAGGCGCGGTCAAGCAAGTGTTGGATGCTATTGCAAAATCCGTGGGATTGGTGCCGGCCAGGGTAACGCTGGTGATATGGAGATCCGCGCCGCCGCTGTTGGTGACGGTAATAGAAATCGGCGCAGTGGAAGTTCCTGTGGCAATGTCCGGGAAATCAATAGGACTCGCCGGTGCAAAGCCGACTACGGGTGTGGGTCCCAGAGTCCAGCTCAAGATATTTTGCGTTGCGGTGATCCCTCCGGTGCCGCCGGTGAACCCTGCATAGGCCGTGCTGGCGCCAATTGTTGTGGGAATATCGATTGTCCAGGTGTGTGAGAACACTGCATTGGTCACCGTGTCGGTGATGGTCATAGCCAGGGAACCACCGCCATAAATCATGTGCACATTGAAGACGTGACCGCTATGAAGATCTATACCTGAACCGGTCATGTCGACAGAGGGAATCGTCGGTGAGGCGCCGTTGATGTAGAGTCCTGCTGAGTCTACACCTTCGCCAAAGTTATCGTATAAATCGAATTTCACGGCCACGCTGTTGGGAATTCCTCCCGTGCCGGTCCCCGAATCGAGACCATAGCCGAGCGCACCGCCAGACATTCCCAGCGCTGCAGTGGAGTTAGCTTGTAGCGCGAACGTAAAACCATCCGCGGTGACTCCGGAAGGCAGGACTTGAAAGGTGAAATCGGTAACGAAGTTTTGGAGGTTCACGCGCGTGGCGTACCATGCGCTGGAAGCCTCAGACTGGTGGCCATCGGTCAACTCCAGAACCGATCCGTTCAGCTGTGCACTGCCGTTCATCACCATGGCTCCGGCGGTGAAGCCGGTGGCAAGCTGGACGGTGCTGCCCAAATTTTCGGCAATTGTAAAACCGTTGATCAAGGTCGCGCTTTGACCGTCGGCATTGGTGATGATGACGTTGTGCCCGCCAAGGGTGGCGTTGGCGGCAACGTTTAGATTTACGGTGATCTGCGTTGGAGAAACGAACGTGCAGGTGTTCACGGTACCGCCAAAATCAGAGTCGAAGTTGCAGGTTGGCGCCGGCTGGAAATTGGTTCCGGTTAGAGTCACGGTGAGGTTCGTCGTTCCTTGAAATACGGCATTGGGGGTCACACTTGTCAGCGTAGGCGCGGGAAGGGCGATTCCGGCGACGACTGAAAATCCACCAGCCAGTGTGGCAGTTTGCGTGTCGGTATCGGTAACGATTATGTTGCGCGGTCCAACGGCCGCGCTGGCTAGAATGTCGACGTTGGCGGTGAGTTGAGTAGCAGAATTGAAGGTACAGGAGTTGACGTCAATTCCCGCGCCAAAGGTGCAAATGGGGTTCGGTAAAAAATTGGTTCCGGTAAGGACGACATTTAGATTTGTCTTGGCTTGCGCACCTGTATTTGGAGTAGCACTAGAGAGCGTGGGGACCGGCGATGACGCGGTTACAGTGATCGTGCGCACAGGCGGATTCGGGTCGGTAATGCCCGCAGAATCAGTGACGGTAAGTGTCGCCTGGTAAGTACCTGGAGTGGCGAATGTCACTGCGCCGGGATTTTGCATGGAACTCTTCGCCGGCGAACCGCCTCGAATTGACCAAGAATATCCGGTGATTGATCCAGCCGTCGCCGTGCCGGTTCCTGCGAACGTGACCGATTGGCCCTGAGGGATCGAGATGTCTGCAGCCGGTGTGGTGATGGTTCCGGTGGGCGGAACGTCGGTCGGCGCGGTGGAAACCTGTACAAATTTTGCGACCGAAGGCACGCCCGCGTTGTTGATCAAAAACAACAGGTAATAGCCGGGAGGCGCAATGTTTTTGGTCGGAGGTCCAGTTACGGTCAACGCTCCGCTGCCGGGAGTAAAGCTGAGACCGACCAGGCGCTGATCCATATTGAACGCGTGGGTCACTGCGCCGTCCTTCACTAACACTACGGAAGCGATGTTTGCGGCATCCGGAGTTTGCACCTGAAACGACGTGCCATAGCCAATTACAGATGGAGTGACGGTTGTAATTGCAGGGCGCGTCGCGTGCGTGCCATCGGGATTGAAGAGATAGGCCGGCGAATAAATCTCGACGCTGGGGTCGTAGCTTCCACGAGTTGGATTTCCTCCCGCGACCCACACGGTGGCATCCGGGAGAAGCAGGGCCACGGAATGATACAGGCGCGGCACAGCATTGGCGCCAGCGGACGACATGGTGTTCGCAACTGGATCGTAAAGGTCGGCATTCAAGCTCGCGGTGTTGACGTCTTCATCGTTGACCGAACCTCCGACAGTGAGGACTTGGCCGTTGGGCAAAATCGTGGCGTTCATCTCGATGCGCGGCGCGGACATCGGCGGGCCATAGGTCCAAGCCGGAGCCGCGACAGAAAGATCGATAATCTCCGTAGTGGCCGTGGCGGGATTGCCTCCACCAAAAATCACCACCTTGGGCGCGTAATTGTTTGCAGGCGTCAAGGGCAGAAGCACCGAAGAACCGTACGTCCGAACGCCGCCATAATTCGTGGTAGCGAGCACGTGGGACCAAGTGTTCGTTGAGGGGTCAAAGGTTCGGGATTGCGTCGTTGAGCCGGAATAAAAAACTTTACCGTTTGGCAAAAGATGCATGCGTGGATAGAGAGGCGGGGTCCACGGTGCGGTGACCGCCGGCGCCCATCCGGCACCTACGGTGTAAATTTCTGTTTGGGAATTTGTGGCTCCGTGTTCATCCAATCCTGAAAATATAAGTACGCGCCCGTCGCCGAGCACCGTGCTTGTGGGATACCAGCGCCCGTGCGCCATGTCTTCCATGTCGGCGTAAATTCCTGTCGCCGGGTTGTAAATAGACGTCCTATTCCAGCCAAAGAAGGGGTCGTACTGAAGATTGCCGCCCATAATAAATGGCCGGCCGTCGGGCAACACGATCATTCCGTTGCAAAACATGTCCCAGTTCTGCGTCTGCGTGGTTATGGTGTTGGTCGAGGGATCCCATACCCCAACGTTATAAATGGTCTGCGACGGATAATTTCCAGAGCCGGAGACAACTAGAATTTTTCCGTTAGACAACAACGCCGTGTGCACCGGATTGATGGGCATCTGTGCCGGCACCGTTTGCCATGTGCCCATCACGTTGGCTTGTGCGTGTACCGTAGGCGCGTAGAAAACAGCAAGCAATGCGAGAGTAGCGACCAAGAGCGAGGTAAGACCATGGAGGGGTTTGTTGCGCATTTCCGAATCACCTACAACGGTTTGAATCGCGGGTTGGGGCGTAGCCTTATGGCCGGGATAATACATCAGAACTGTCTCCTTGGTTCAACTGAAACAACCGGCGGGCGCTCGCCGAAAAAGTCTTAAAAACATACGAAATGCTTCCGTCTGAAGATCTAGGAGCTTGTTACGCCTATAACTGCACCCCGGTGACCACAGTAAGTGCTTTATTTACAGCGAGTCACACTTAGAATTGTCCAGTCATTTTCCGGCGAACGGAAAATGACTCGCTTTGGCGGGCATCGATGGTGACTGGCCTGGACTGCGGGAAGTAAGCGTGGATGCGATGGGAATGAAGGTTTTGAGGAGGGGCAGAATAGGTGTAAGCAGAACCAAAGCTGGAACTTCGTGAAAATCCGGATTTACGCAGGTAAACTACGAAGCGATGCGGGGCTGTAGCTCAGATGGATAGAGCATCGGTTTCCTAAACCGGTTGTCGCGAGTTCGAATCTCGCCAGCCCCACCACTACTCTAAATTTTTTATACGCAGCGCAGTAATTGAATTTGCCGCGCTGCGTATTGACCATCCTCGGTATTTCTCGCGTCGTCGAATGAATTCAAGCGGCCAACGGCGCCAACATTTTTCATCTACTCTTTGTCATATACCGCGACATAACCCCCAGAGTCCCCGGCGCTCTTGGAGGTGATGGTCGTAACTTTACCGTCCTTGGAAACCTCCGCTTTATTGTTCGCCACAACCTTGCCGGCTTTTTTCTGCGTTGCTTCATAGGTGTTTGGATTGATGCGCTTGACTGCGATCATGTCCACGCCGCCGGGCGCGTTTCCGGTCATCGGATAATCCTTGCCGTCGTAGTTCACGGTAAAACCATAGGAAATAGGAGTACCGTCTGCCGCTGTTCCTGCGAACGTGTATTTTACTGAATCGCCTTCGGCCTCGACGGTGCGCGTCATTTCCTTGGGCGCGGGCACGCCGGTGTATTTTGATTTTGCAACATTAAGCTTCCATGTTCCAAGCAGCGGATTCGCTTGCGCGATAACCAGCACGGAAGCCATGGCAGCTAGCACCACAATAGCGACATATCCTAACCCATGCTTCATAGGTATTTCTCTCCTCAAGTTTTATATTTTGTTCGGCCTGCTCACCTGCGAGGGGAGCGTTGTGAGTGTTTGAGCCCGGGAAATTTCCTGGGCGCAAAGTACGCTGGCGTACACTCTGTGTCAACAAGTTTTGTTCACAACGGCAAGACATCGATACCTGGCGTTTTTCTACGGGAGCGGAACTGTCTGGCATATTTCTCTCGAACGCGCGCTTTCCTTGCCCTTGGAATCGATGGAAGTAACCACATAACAATATCTTTCTCCGCCCTGGACTGCAGAGTCCTCGTAACTGCTGTTGCTCACTGAACCCACTTTTGTAAACGTTTCGATCCTATACGGCCTGCGATAGACGTTATAACTGACGGCGTGCGGCACTTTTTCCCAATTGATGATAGTTTTGTGCGGCTTAGGAGGTTCCGCAGGCTGCTGGCTTCGGGACGGATGCAAAAACAAAATTAGGACGAGTGAGAGTACCGCCGCCACCAATGCGATGGCCGAGCGTTTAAGAATTGTGATATGCGTCTGCTGTATCAGGTCATCACCATCCGATGGTAAGCCAGTTCGCCGCGATGATACTTCGTTTAAATGATAACGAAGTTCGCCCATCAGCGGTTCGCCATAAAATTCAGAAATTACTTTCAATCGGAAGCGGGCCCTATCGAGCGGCTGGCGTTCGACCATACATCCTCGTTTGCCGATGCGGCAATCGCTCAGTAACAGCGAAACGCTGCTGCAAAGGGGCGTGCTAAAGTACACTTTTCGCCCCGTAATTCCCGAACATGACCGAACCACAAAAAATCGGCCGTTACGAAATTATTGAGGAAAAGGGCCGCGGGGCCATGGGCGCGGTGTACATCGCGCGCGATCCGGCCATGGACCGTATCGTGGCGCTGAAAACGATCCACTCACTCGCGCTTAGCGGGCCGCAAGCCGATGAATTCCGCGAGCGATTTTATCGTGAAGCGCGGGCCGCAGGCGGACTATCCCATCCCGGTATCGTGACGATATTTGACGTTGGCGAACAAGACGGCGTGCCGTACTTGGTGATGGAGTTTATCGAGGGGCGCACGCTAGCCGAGTCCGCAAAAAATGGCCAGCGATTTACTTTTGAGCGTGTTTGCGAGATTGGACAACAAGTCGCGGAAGCGCTCGCGTATGCGCATAAGCACGGCGTCATTCATCGGGACATCAAGCCCGCCAATATCCTGCTGACTTCCGAGGAAAAATACGGCGTGGAGCGCCCCAAGATTACCGATTTTGGCGTTGCCAAACTCGGGGCCGCGCAACTCACCTCCACCGGGCAAATTCTTGGGAGTCCAGCGTTCATGCCGCCGGAACAATTTACCGGCGCGCCCATTGACGGACGCAGCGACCTATTTTCTCTAGGTGTGATCTTGTACTGGATGGCCACCGGAGAGTACGCCTTTCCAGGCGAAACGATCACCGCGGTGTCGTACAAGGTGGTGAACACCGAGCCAGTCCCACCTCGCAAGTTGAATCCGGCGGTGCCAGCCGGCTTCGACCAAATTATTTTGAAATGTCTGGCGAAGGCGCCATCGGACCGTTACGCCACAGGAGAAGATCTCGCGCGCGACCTGGCGACGCTGCGAGCTGGACGCCCCACTGCAGAATTGCAGGCGCCTGTCCCCGTTTCCGTTGCCGCTAATTCCAGCACTTCAATGGACGTCACTCTGGATTCAAATCCGGTAGGTCTGCCGGGCGGGAAAGGTACACAGCAATCTGGAGCTGCGCAGTTAACTCCGACAGTTCCGCCGCAAAAAACGCGGACTCGCTGGATCGGAACGACCGTCGGTTTGATTTTTGCCGGGTTGCTTCTAGCGGGTGGCTGGTACGGCTACGCGAACCGCGCGCGTATCACGGCAATTCTCGATCCCAACGCGGGATCGGAACCTGTGACCGATACAGACACCTCTGAACCCCCGCTCAAAGCCGACAGAGCTGCAACGCCGCCGAATCGCCAGCCGCGAAAAGAAAATTTAAACAAGCAACCGGCCAAAAGCGGTGCCAAAACAACGTCTCCAAGGATTGCCGTGGCAGCTCTGCCCCCTCCTCCGCGTGTGGATTTCGATCCTAAGCAGCTGGACCCCAACACCAATGCGAAGTTAAAAATTGAGGCCGACCACTTCCCTGCTAATGTGGCTTTTACGGTGGAAATGGGCGGAAAAGTTTATTTTGAACGGGGCGGAAACAATAACCAGCAGTTGTTTGATGACCTGTACGTGCCACCGGGAGTTACGGAGTTTCGAGTGATCGCGGGTGAAGGGGCAAATCGAAAAACTTCCAACATTGTGAGCGCGGAATTTAAGCTCAAGAAAAAGAAAACCCTGCGCATTGAATTGCGGACGCAAGGCCAGAAGAATGCGTCATCGGTGCCGTCAGGGGTGTATACCGATTCGCAAATTGTGGTGACTCTCAAGTAAGGCCTCAAATCGCTCGCCTGAGCGAAAAGGAATGTTTCGTAAGAGACATGTCCAGATTAGTCCCCTAGCCTTAACTATGGCCCACAACAACGCGCTTTCGTTCTACGGTAAGGATAGACACGTTTATGGGGTATTTGAGTGCCCGCGTCACGACCCAAGAGTGTCTACGCTTTGAAGGGCGGAGCCTACGGTGGTTAGAGTTTTATCATCGATCGACAAATATGGTTACGTCGCGGGGAGGCATTCAGCCGTACCGGGCACACCCTCGCCGGAGAGCGCCGTTGCTGGGAACGTAGCACCTAACCCGACGGCCGCGGAAGGCGACAAAATCGCGAATATCCATCGCGCGTTGCTGAACTTTCATTTTCTTCTGCGATGTCAACGACTTTATGAAGTCGACCATCCTCAACGGATTGCTACTTTGGGATTGGCCTACGATTCTTTACGCTCCGTAGTAGAACCGCGCAAACTCGAGTTGAACGTGACGGCCGCTGGATTGGTATCCTCGGCGCTCGGCGACGCCTTGCTGCCGGATACTACTGGCGAGATGCTGGCGCTCTCGAGCGCGTTACGGCAGGCCGGAATCCGGAGAATTTGTTTCCTGCCGAAGGTTCGCCTGCAGGAAGTGGAGATTTTCGCTGAGCTCATCAAGGTATCATTGGTGACGATGGGGCAGGGGCAGGCGTCCGCAAAAAGATCGGATAGCGAAGCTCAAGACACGCGGGATGTCTGGTGGACAACAAACTTCGCAGAACGAGATGTGGAAGGAATTCTGGTTAACAGTCAAGTGGACCGTAAAGTAGACACACTTTTGACCAGCCTGATCGCCACGCTGGTAGCCTACGGCGGCCATTCTCCGCGCGTTGATTCTGAAAACGCCGTGCGAGTGCCTAGGTTTGACGACCTCATTGCGACATTAAAACTACTGGCACACATCACCCTTCCGCTCGAACCGGCGGGCGAACTTTCCCCTGAGGCAGGCGCGAGGGCGATTCGCGAAGCCATGGGACAAGCCAGTCACGATACCGTGCGGCTGCTGCTCAGCGCGATCTCGCAATACGCGCCGGAAGAGGGTGAGCTGCCGCAATTTTATGTGAAGCGTCTCGTAGAGAGCTTAATTTTTGAATATTTGCTGGCGGAATTCGCGGCGGGCTCGTTGACACCGGTGCTGGTGCGGCCCACGTTTGATCGGCTGGGTGAAGTGTTAGTGGCGGCGGGAAAGTTTCCCAGTGGGGATGGCCGGGGTAAGCAGGCTGCTTCGCCGTCCGTGAAGGAGTCCTCCTTAGAGGCCACGTGGGCCGCGGAGAGTTATCGCGAAAAATTGGTGACGCGCTTCTGGCTGGAGCTACCGCCCCGCGAAAAGTCCCTGGTGTTACGTGGGCCGGATTTATGGAGCGTCCCGGTGCCGGCGCTGCGTCAAACGCTGGGAAATCTCGCGGATGCCGGCGCCGATGCGCCGCGCCGCGAAGCAC
>Ga0185299_10008244_pt1 | contig 10357 bp, 10 predicted proteins | sample PaiPotPPA55metaG_FD_128002 | JGI IMG/M metagenome (GOLD analysis project Ga0185299, IMG submission 128002) | Iron sulfur acid spring bacterial and archeal communities from Banff, Canada, to study Microbial Dark Matter (Phase II) - Paint Pots PPA... ...
GATCGGCTAATTTTCGATACCCGCGGATGGCATCGAGCAATTCGCTGATAACCTTCTGGCGATCTTCAAGAGCCTTTCGAACACCGTCTTTGACCAGTCTGCCTTCAAGATCAATCGTCTTCTTGGCAGGCAAAGGGGCCTCAACTCCGGTGACGTCTTTGAGTACCCAGCGGATCTCCTGAAGGAGTTCCCATGCGCGCTTTCGCGACGCCCGTGATGCTTCCAATTCGTCGAGCAGGTCTTGAATAGCCTTCGGAGTAATCCCCATTCCTGGAAGTGTGTTCGCCTGAACACTCTTCTCGTCAAGAACCAAAGCGAAGGCCTTTAAAGAACGAATCCTCTTGGCTGCCGCGTGACAAGTCTCTTAATCTCCATACTCTCGATACGTCCAAGTAAATAAAGTTGGCCGGTCGGGGCCAGAGACGCTCGACCGACCTCAGGAATCGGTCACGTTTGGGTAATGGATAGTATTGCGACGAGTGCCTGGCAAAACGCATCATCACTGAAACTAAACCTGATTCTCCTCGCCACGCTGGGAATCGCCGTGACCGTTTGCACCGGGCAAGCCCAAAACACGGGAACAGAAGAAGGTTCTGGAAAATCGCCAGCTCCAACAACATCCTTAGTAGTTGCGGAAATCACTCGTGACGAGGCGGGATTTGATACAAAAAATAACAGATTGGTCACGGCCCTGTACATTTCCGGTACATTTACTAACACGAATAACTTAGCGATTAAGCTACACACCTACCACGTAATCGGACTCGATGCAGACGGCAAGCAAGTTGCTAATAGCGAGTGCGACAAAAGTGGTGGTGGATTTACGGGCTCTTTGGCATCTCGAGAGATGACAAGTTTTACGGCAGAACTAATCGATGCGAAAAAGGAAATAAGATTCCTGAAGGTTGAACTCCACTAATGGGCTTCTTCGTTTTCTCGGTCGGTCTTGACACCGTTTTCGAAATCCGAGTTTAGCTCGGTAAAGTAGGCACCGTTAGCTGCTACGTTATGCGGTTGATAGTCGTTAGATACTGCCTCGGTTATCAGGTCTGTCAAAAGATCGTGCACCCTGCTTTTCTCGCACTCTTTTAGTATTGCGGCATAATCTTCGTCTGCCGCTGCTTTAGGGTCCGAATTCCGGCTCCATGGAATGGCCGTTATAGCTTTCTTGATGGCAGAGAGTTCTTCTTTGCTTATAGCGCCCTTACGGAACTGGTCTGGCTGGTGTTTTACTACTCGGCTCTTTAGAGGTCTGGGTGTAGGTGTTGAAACGGGGATCGGCGTGGGAGTTGGTTCCGGGGTGGGATCAGGAGTAGGTGTTGTAGACGCGAGGAGCATCTTTGGACTGGGCGTCGGGGTGGTCGCGATAGCCGTAGCAGGCGCCGATTTCACTTGTTGCGCATCAAAAACCGTTTTTAGCAGACCGTAGATAGAGATAAAGATCAGGATGATCGAGGCGCCACTGATTAGTTTTCGCATATCCTTACGATTCACGTCCGGAGGTGATGACCGTTGGCTTCATCCTGAAACCAGTAACACGATTCACCGGATTTCCCAACGCGGAAGACGCTACTGAAACAGTGCGTACGGGACCCGTGCACCGGCCCTGAGAGGCTTGGACCTATTTATGCCTTTTTGCGCCGTGAAGGAGTCTTTTGCGAAACGGTTGTCGGGGTGATCACCTTTCCCCTGTAGAGGCCCGGCTTACGCGGTAACTTATAAGCCATGCTCGCGATTTTCGGTGGCGGCGATGAGGCTTCGGGTTCCCGTGGATCGTAGTGCGTATCATGAATAATGCTTCGAGCTTCATCCCGAGTAAGACCTGAAGGTGCCAACAACAGGTCTGTTTTAGAAAGGCCCCTCCAAAGCATCTCGTTCTGGAAGGCGATGGTTCCGCCGCCCCGCTTCCGTTGCGAGATCATCCGATTAATATCAGCCACGCAAACCCAGTTTGAGTGAGTGGTGATACCCCATTTGGCATGATCGTGGGTTTCGGGCCACGCCATATGAATACCTAGCGGCCCGAGGTTGATGTATTTAATATCGTAAGTCTTGTGGATGCCGTCGGTATCCGAAATTGGCGGAATAGGTCCCCGAATCCAAGTCTCGACGTCCATATCCTCCTTCAGAGTGGGTCCGACCAAACCGTTCCAAAAATCCTGCGCCCATTCCCGGTTCTTAGCGATTACTTTAAATGGCATGCCAGCTCGTGACTTCAGATCAATGCTGTTCGAAGCGCTCGTGGCGCTAGGATTGAGGGTTTGAGATAATTTGAAAATTGGATTGTTGCTGTCCAAATTAGCGGTGCGGCACAGATAAGTTTGCGGCTCTTGATGATTGATCATTTGCTGAGCAATCGCAGCGACTGTATCCAGGTCTAACGAAATGCATAAGTACGTCTGGCCATATTTGGGAGTAGGATCAGCCTTCGCCTTAGGTTCGGCAAACTTAGGCCAGGAATGCAGGAGCCAATAACCTGTTTTCGTCTTCGTGTCGAAAACCAGCACTCCCTTCGTATGTCCAAGGTTTCCATCGTCCTTGCCCCCGATCCCAGCGGGTTTCTCGTCATTGTATAGAATCCAACCCGTAGAAACATCTGGGTTATTGAATACGGAATCCAGCGTTTGATTGAGTGCCCCCTTATCGGTGTTCAGCAAGTAAGGGGATTTTGCGATTAATCTCTGAGCGGGCGGAAGTCGGTCGATCGCAGAATCATAATAGACATATTCATAGCCCGTTGTTTGGTCAGTGTTTGCCCCTGCGCCCAACTGAGGAACCTTGTATATGAAAAACCAATCTACCGGTTTTCCGCTTTCGTCGAGACCTGATATATTCATGATGATAGTGGTAAGCTCAATTTGGTCTCGGTATCATACTGGCAATGTTTTCCCGCGACCAGCTAAAGCGCGTCGCCACCCTGATGGATCAGGGTAGCAAGTCGACCAGCTTGGCCGTTGGAGTCCCCCAACCACTGACGGCGTCGAATCCGACAGTCGCAGAGTAACCTTCTGTCGCTCCTGATGCGTTCGAACCTTGAGTAATATCGCTGCATGCAACAGCACCGAGCGGCCGGTTTTCGGTTTTGGCTGTTGGAGCATAAAGACGAGGAGTGAGGAAGCTGATATTTTTGCCCCTTTGCAAAAGGCGTGCGATCAAAGAAGCACATAGAGGAGTAGCCGCACTCGTGCCTCCACTAATTTTGGAGTCGCCCTGGGAAACCATGAAATATCCCGTTCCTCCGGCCGCATTTGCCGAGATGTCGGGCAAGACTCGGCCCGCCGGCGCATGGGGATTTGCAGACGTGATATTGATCTGACTCTGCCACGTCGGGCGTGCGATAACCTCACTCACGCCACCCCCCGTACTGCCACCATTGTCTCGACGAAGTCCATCTCCTTCAAACCAAACAACTTCGCTCCCGACAGACTTATCCAGGGCCGTGCCGCCTACGGCAAGAACGTTATCGCTGCAACTGGGGAAGCTAACGTGCGCTCTCCCGTCGCCCACCTGATCATCAGAACCATCATCCCCGGTAGAAACACATACGGTAATGCCTGCATTGGCAAATTCCTTCAGGGTGTCATTGACATCGTCCATGGCCTGCTGAGTCCAAATGTCAGCGCCTTCGGCAAGACCATAACTAATTGAAAGGACAGCCGGGACGGTATTGTCCGCCAACACAGCATCCAAGTTGTCTATCCAGCCTTTTTCAGTCCAAGTGCTGAAATAAACTTTGATCAAAGCCTTGGGGCAAATCCCTGCTGCCACCTCAACATCCAGCATCGTTTCGCCAATGGCGCCCGGGTCATTGCGATCCTGACTAGAAAGCGCGTTGACATTGGTAATCTCTACTTTCGGAATCGCGCCAGGAAGACCGGCCAACTGCCAAAACGTCTCCAGATCGGATGCGATATATCGACCGCCAAACTCAAGAATGCCGATAGTCTGACCGTTACCATCACCTGAAGGGAAGCCATATGCATCGGCAAGCTCCTGTGGAAGATACCACGATCTCTGGTTTGGAAGCGGCAGTGCGTCCACTGCTTGTGCACCGAGTGGCCGGCGATGTTTCGTCATTCGCCTGGTGTCAAGACCAAAGACTCCGGTCACGATTCCATCCAGTTCCTTTGGAATGTGAATCTCACCAACCCGTCCGCGATAGACCCTGTCGTCATGTTTCACTCGAAAAAGGTGTAGACCAAAGGCGTCCTCCATGGCGCTCACGGGTCCTGCTAGTTTGACTGATCGAGTTCTCGCATCCCTCGAAATCACAGCAATCCCATAGGGGGTCAGAGCCGTTTCCACTTTAGTGAGTTGTTCGGGGTCGGCGCCAAACTCCTTTGAGAGCTCAGGCAGACTGATTGGCTTGTCGGGATTCGGTTCGGGAAGCCTCTTTTGGCGAGAGACCTTAACCGTAATCTCGCAACGCTCCGTTCGGTCTGCGCGGCCCAGGACGACTGCACCTGCACGATGGAAGCGCTTTGATCCGCGAAGCACCACGTGACTGGAACTACCTTTGAGGGGTTTCATTAACTTTCTCTTTGTTTTTATGGGAGATCTTGACGACGAGCTTTTTGGAAATTCAAGCCTTTGACCGCAAGGCATTTGAGACTGCTAGACTTTAGTTAGCACCTTTAATCCGGTGCTGCTATTACCCGAAGGAGTAATGCCGCGTCACGCCATGCCAATCTTCGCCCAACAAAAAGACACAGTCGACCCGTATGTTGAATCTCATCGCTCATCCGTCCCCGCGTGCTGAGACGAAGTAGACTTGGGATCAAAACCTGTGGTGGCGTATCACGGGCTCACCCAGGCCTTTTCCCCCGGGGCATAGCCGATTCGCTCGCCCTTGGCGTATTGCCTTACTTCACACCACCCGTCAATTATGATGCGGTCGGGACCACTCCCGAAATCCGCCGGTTCCCTACAGATGCCAAAATCCCCAATAAGCACAGTCCCATTCTCCATTTCAAGATAGGCGTCCGCAACACCGTGCCCGCAACAGGCGCCAACCACTCCAGGCAGGTTGGCAATACAAGGGTCATGCCCCTCTGGAGTTCGCGTTAACCCGCACCTAGCGCATTTCTCGTCCCAATTGTAGTCCGCCGTCCTTTCCGTCTCGGCTTGTTTTATCTTTGGCATATCAAAAGAATGAGAGCGGCGGGACGGCTGTCAAGTGCGAACAAAGCCGGTGGCTAGGGGAAACGTATCGGCGTGTCGGCGTATCGGCGTTTGCAAAGCGTCATAAACTTCGTCGAGACCTCCTGGCCATTGTAGCCGTGTCGAAAAGCAGCCTTCCCAGACGTTGATACGCCAGTACGCCGGCCCGCTTCCCCAGCCGACGGCCCATTCTGATCGCAACAATATACCTGCTATTTCGGGGACAGGACACTAGTATCCGAGCTTCTAATGGACCGTATTCAGAAGGAGAGACCCCATGCCTAAAGTCAAAGCCAATCAAATAACCATCAACTATGACCAACAGGGAACTGGAGAACCTCTGATCCTCATTCCCTATTTAGCCGCCGATTACGCCTGTTATGCCTTCCAGGTGGCCGAGTACGCCAAGCAGTTCACCTGTATCTCAATCGACCTGCGCGGGACGGGGGAAAGCGACAAACCGGAAGGCGTCTATTCCACCGTGCGGGGCCGGCCAGTGCAGCCTCTGGCGACTTTTCTCCAGGAGTCCAATGCCGTGATCGCGCATGATGTCGCGGCGCAATTGGGCCAGATCACGGTACCAACTCAGATCACTTTTGGACGTCACGACGTGTTGACGTCGACTCGTTTCGCGGATCGGATGACAGGTGCCATTCGTGGCTCCGAAGTGTTGATCTTTGAAGGGTGCGCGCACGCGCCGATCTATGAGAAGGTCGAGGAGTTCAATCAGAAGGAGGCGCTCCGAAGGGACGGATCTTAATATTGGACACTATCGGCCACGTGATCGTAGCTATAACACGAATGTCCTCCCCTCCCTTTTTGCGGCAACAAACCGCCAGGAGCAGAGCCCTCGCGGATCTCACGGATATCCTTCGCGCTACAGCTTGTTCACGGTGTTGCTGTTTGTATTTGTCACCCAGATATTAGCTCCGTCAAAGGCGATGCCGATGGGGTAATTTCCCACGCTGAAAGTGCCAAGGTGCACGCCGTCACTGGCGCGCAGCTCCGTCACGCTGTTGCTGCCGCCGTTTGTCACCCAGATGTTGGCTCCGTCAAAGGCGATGCCAACTGGGCTGGTACCCGCAGCGAAGGAGCCCAGGTTGGCGCCGTCGCTGGCCCGCAGCTTGCTGACGGTGTTGCTGTTCCCGCTGATCACCCAGATATTGGCCCCGTCAAAGGCGATGCCAGCCGCGGCATTGACGGGGAAGTTGCCGAGGTTGGCGCCGTCGCTGGCCCGCAGCTTGCTCACATACGAAAAATTGCCAGCAGCTACTACCCAGATGTTGGCTCCGTCAAACGCGATGCCAAACGTGTTTCCCCCCAAGAAGAAGGAGCCCAGGTTGGCGCCATCACTGGCCCGCAGTTTGGTCACGCTTTCGCCGTTTGTCACCCAGATATTAGCCCCGTCAAAGGCGACGCCAAACGGAGAAAACTCCACGCCCAAGGTCCCGAGGCTGGCGCCGTCACTGGCACGCAGCTTAGTCACGCTGTTGCTGCCACGGTTTGTCACCCAGATGCTGGCTCCGTCAAAGGCGATGCCAAGCGGCCCGTCTCCAACACTGAAAGTGCCGAGGTTAGCGCCGTCGCTGGCACGTAGCTTGGTCACGCTGTTGCTGCCAGAGTTTGCCACCCAGATGTTGGCTCCGTCAAAGGCGACGCCAAACGGTCCGCTTTCCACCGGGAATGTCACGCCTGAATAGGGAACCCATTTGAGCAAGGCGACCTGCAACGGATTGATTGCCAACCCCGCCGGGCCAACAACCCCTGCCACACCCTGCAGCCCCGCCGGACCTTGCGGCCCTTTTGGCCCCGGGGAGCCGGCAGGGCCTTGTGGACCGACATTACCAATCGTTACGTCCAGGAAGCCATGGAATACGCCACCGGCCACAACCATGAGATGGTAAGAGCCGGAGGCCAGACCTGCGGGCAGGTTTGCTTTTATAGCCGTCGGACTGAACGATGTGACCGCCAGCTGAGTCGCATCAAGATTGACCACAGGCTGCTGATTACCAAAGTTCCTGCCTGAGATGGCGATCGTATTGGTTGAGAGGTTGGCCTGCGCACTGTCAATTATGACAAAATCTGGTGACCAGATATCGAGTTCCGCGTGCAGAAGGGTCGGCAAAGAAAACACCAACGCAAGCATTGGAATCCGCAGTGTGACTTTTCTCATAGTTATCTGTCTTCTTTGGAATCAGTGGCGAAAGCGGCCGCAGCGACTCTTTGACAACGTGCCTTTGCCGCGCGGGCTTGGATTGCCAAGGAGAGACGTGTCGGCGTATCGGCGTGTTGGCGTGGGGTGTATCGGCGTCGGAGGGCAGACGTGTTGTCGTGTGGGCGTATCGGCGTCCTCGCGGGTCGGCGTGTCAGCGGGTCTTGCAAAGCGTCATCAACTTCGTCGAAGACCTCCTAGTTATCACCGCTTTCGACTGAGCGGTCCGCCAACGAGACTAGCCAGCGCCGCAGTAAAAAGTTCTTCCGGTGTACTTCCGGCAGCGTTTCGGCTGAGCGGCAGCCTTTTCCAATCCCTGCGTCGCCAAAAAGTGTTGTTTATTCCCGGAGTAGCGCTAGGGGTACCCGGTCACTGTCGGAGCCTGATCCTGATCGGTACCGCCAAACGAGCTGTCATCCACCGTGCCAAGCGTAATGGTAACGCCGGATGGGGGGAACCCAGACAACGCCAGCAAACTGGCCACGGTGGTCGGTGGAGCCCCATTGACCCTGATATATTTAGCAATCAGGCCAAATTGGGTGTCGCCGGTACTTGTATTATATGAAGTGATCAGCGCCTGCGTCGTTGCAGGATCGGCAACGAAGAGAGACTTGGCTGTTGACAGAGTGTTGACCAAAGCCAGAGCCTTTGCCGTCTTGGCGTCGTTCACAACCTTATTGTAAGCGCCGACCGCGATGGCGGCCAGAAGACCGATGACGGTCACGACAACGATTAGCTCAACAATAGTAAAGCCCCTGTTGGCCCTTGCTCTAAGATTCCTGTTCATGTGCTTATTCCGCTACTTGGAGATCTGCGTATCAACCTAGCCCTTGGGAAGACCTCCTCTTTGCTCTCATCTGCAAAGCCCGTTTAAATTCCCTGTTTAAATCTTCACCGCAGTTCGTTGTACTTCCAAGCCCTAGGCGCTTAAATGAGGCCATCGGCTGGCTTCTTGGGCCCTCCGGCCATTGGAGCAAGGAGCCTTTGACGGGCTTTTACAGCTGCAGAGGAATTTTAAATGCGTCAGAGGAAATTCTTTGCCGCGAGAGGAAATTTGAATACTCGCGCCCAAAATGGTGCACATTGGAAGATTGTTGGCCAATCCCGCACCCTCTTTGGTATTGTTGCGGAGAGGGAGTTCTTAAAGAAGACAGTTTAACATGGCCGAGTTTACCAGACATAGCGGGAAGACGATCAAAAAAGGCAATTTCATTATCAATTCTGCAATTAATCTGTACAGCTCCCTCAAAGGCCGTCAGATCACCGACAAAGAGATCGCCCGCGACCTGGGTATAACGCCGAGCACATTGTCGAAGTACAAGAATGGCGAAATTGAGCTGGGTCAGATTTCTCTTTTGGCGGCATTGCTCGAAAAAATCCCCGCAGACCAGCGCATGTTGCCCTTCCAGTGGGCCGAAGCTTATCAGGAAACGATTTCAACGCCGATTAGTCACGCTGAAGTAGAACAGGGGGTTCTTGTCTACTGTGACGAAAGCCGGTTGCTCGAGGAGTGTATCCTGCAGTTGGCCGCAAAAGACACTCTTGGGCTCGTTTTCACCTCTAACCCGGCGCCTTTTGAAAAGGCCTTCGCCCTCAAAGGCAAGACAATCGTGCGGATCGAAGGATTCGACCCGCTCTCCCTGCCCCTCAAGCCAAGGCAGGTGGCGCAGGAACTTATTGAGAATATTAACTTCCTGCGACCGGATCGGGAACTGCACTGTTTCCAGTTCCTCGAAAACCTGTTCGAACTCCTGGCCAGGCTCCATCTGTTAAACACCGTCCAGCTCTACCAGATCATTTACAGCGACAGTTCGCTCGAAAAGTTTCTTTCATCCAAAGCGGCCGGCGGCCAGTTTCCGCAGGAAGTAAGAGCCGTGCGCGAAAGCTGGCTGGATCCGGAACCCAACTACAAAGAAGAGGACCAGAAGACTCTGATGCGAGTACTTGACCCAATCACTCGCATCGAACACGCGACACTGGACTGGAATCTGATCTTTGACGAATCAAAATACGTCCTGTTCGAGGTTGGCGATCACAACGTTTTGAGTGCTCTGGCCCTCAAGAGACAGTTTGAATCCGTCGTGCGCGACAAGACGCGGGTGCGGTCGTTCCAACTGGAATTCACAAAGAAAATTCTCTTTGTCTGCGACGATTACTCAGAGATCGCGGCCCCTCAGGACATGGCGTTTTTCAGCGCATCAAAGAGCCTGAAGCTTCATCCTCTGCTTGCAGTCAGAAATCCGGAAAAGCTTGATAGAAAACTCGGCGGGACCGAAGCGATCAGGAACTTTTTGCCAAACTTTGGTTCACTCGTTCTTTACCGTGGATGCACTCCTACGGAGGTGGTAAAATACGTCGAGCAACGCGTCCAGCGGAGGCTGGATTTTAAGTCGATCTCCGACAAAGAGTCGTATCTCTTTCGCCGGGGAGTTAACTCGGGCCCCACCTTGGAGAAGCGTGAGTTCCACCCTGCTGACCGCACTCAATTGGCGGCAAAATTGGAATCCTCCTGAATGATATTGGAGATCGGTACTTGTGTTACAAGACGAGCAACGATACCAGGGCGATTCCCGCGGCAAGGTCGCCGAGGACGGAACGCCGATCGCAAATCCGATAGCGATCAAAGCGTGGCCATTTTACGATTTGCAAGGCGTTGCCACTTCGCTGGGATCGAAATTGAAAGATTTTCTCATCGCCCACGAAGCCCAGGCTGACCTTTATACGGCCTATGATCTGGCCTACGATCAGGATCCTGGGACGACATTCGAGATTGCGTTCAGACACTCGCGCGGTGATGTGCTGGTTGACCCGCTTGCCCTGCCCAGTCCGCATCTAGAGGAAGATTGGCAGTTAACGGAGGCTGCTTTGTTTCTCCCGCTGGCTTTTAACACGAGACTGCAGGCCGCCACGCTTGTTTGTCCTCTGCCTCTGGTGCGCCCGAGTCAATTTTACCAGCGAATGTTTGCCAGCCTCTTGAGCGGCTAT
>Ga0185299_10008245_pt1 | contig 10357 bp, 12 predicted proteins | sample PaiPotPPA55metaG_FD_128002 | JGI IMG/M metagenome (GOLD analysis project Ga0185299, IMG submission 128002) | Iron sulfur acid spring bacterial and archeal communities from Banff, Canada, to study Microbial Dark Matter (Phase II) - Paint Pots PPA... ...
GCTCGACCCGACCGGCACCCGGCTGCTGCGCATCGCGCCGTGACCGCAAGAGCCGGGGCGCAGAGGCGCGCCGGTACCATGGCGCGGTCATGCCCGACACCGAAGCGCCGGTCGCGCCGGCGGCCGCCCCGGATGTCGAGGCGCTCCTCGCCGGCCTGAACCCGGTCCAGCGCGAGGCCGCCACCGCCCCCGACGGTCCGCTGCTCATCGTCGCTGGCGCCGGCTCCGGCAAGACCCGGGTCCTCACCCATCGGATCGCCTACCTGATCGCGACCCAGCGCGTCTCGCCGTTCGGCCTGCTCGCCATCACCTTCACGAACAAGGCGGCCGGGGAGATGAAGGAGCGGGTCGCCAACCTGGTCGGCCCGGTGGCGCACCGGATGTGGGTGTCGACCTTCCACTCCGCCTGCGCCCGCATCCTCCGGCGGGAGGCGGCCCGGGTCGGGCTGCGCTCCTCGTTCAGCATCTACGACCAGGGCGACGCGGTGCGGCTCACCGACTACGTGCGCCGGGACCTGAACCTCGACCCGAAGCGCTTCCCGCCCCGCCAGCTGCACGCCCGGATCTCGGCCTACAAGAACGACCTCGTCACCCCCGACGAGGTGCTCGAGGCCGCCGAGACGAAGGCCGAGCAGCGCTACGGCGAGGTCTACCGCGAGTACCAACGGCGCCTCCTCGAGGCCTCCGCGGTGGACTTCGACGACCTCCTGCTGCTCGCGGTGCGACTCTTCCGCGACCACCCCGACGCGCTGGCCCGGTGGCGGCACCGGTTCGCCTACGTGCTCGTCGACGAGTTCCAGGACACCAACCTGGCCCAGTGGGAGCTGGTGCGGCTGCTCGCCACCGAGCACCGCAACGTGATGGTGGTCGGCGACGCCGACCAGGCCGTGTACGCGTTCCGGGGCGCCGACTACCGCAACCTGCTGCGGTTCGAGGAGGAGTTCCCGGATGCGACGGTGATCGTCCTCGAGCAGAACTACCGGTCGACCCAGGCCATCCTCGACGCCGCCAACGCGGTGATCGCCAACAACGCCGCCCGCCGCCCGAAGCACCTGTGGACGGAGCAGGTCGGCGGTGAGCTCCTCACCCAGTACCAGGCCGAGGACGAGCACGACGAGGCCGCCTTCTGCGTCCACGAGATGCAGCGACTCGCCGACGCCGACGGATACCGGTTCAGCGACCTCGCGGTCTTCTATCGCACCAACGCGCAGAGCCGCGTCCTCGAGGAGACGCTCGTGCGCGCCGGCGTGCCGTACCGGGTGGTCGGCGGCGTGAAGTTCTACGACCGCCGGGAGATCAAGGACGCGCTCGCCTACGTGCGGGCGCTCGTGAACCCCGACGACGAGGTGTCGTGGAAGCGAATCGTGAACGTCCCCAAGCGCGGCGTCGGCGACACCTCGGTCGGCAAGGTCGACGCGCACGCCCGCCGGGCCGGGCTGACGTTCCGTGACTCACTCCGGGAGGCCGCCGTCGCCGGGGTGGCCGGCAAGGCGGTCGCCGGCATCCAGGACCTGCTCACGCTCATGACGCTCTTCGAGCAGGCGTCGGCGGGCGGCGTCGCGCGCACGGTGGAGGCCATCCTCGAGCACTCCGGCTACCTCGCCGAGCTGGAGTCCGAGCGGTCGATCGAGGCGCAGGGACGGATCGAGAACCTGGCCGAGCTGGTCGGCGTGTGCCGCGAGTTCGACGACGCGCTCGACGTCGGCAACCTGAGCGGGCTGCCCGCCATCGCCGGCGTCGGCACCGCGGGCGACGACGGGACGCCCGCCGCGCCGCCGACCGGCGTGGCGCGCCTGGCGGCCTTCCTCGAGGCGGTGTCACTCGTGACCGACCTCGAGATGGCCGAGGGGGAGGACGAGGACCACAGCGCGGTGACGCTCATGACCCTGCACGCGGCGAAGGGGCTCGAGTTCCCGGTCGTGTTCATCACCGGGCTCGAGGACGGCGTGTTCCCGCACCTGCGCAGCCTCGGCGAGCCCGAGGCACTCGAGGAGGAGCGGCGGCTCTGCTACGTCGGGATCACCCGGGCCCGGGAGCGGCTCTATCTCTGCCACGCGTGGCGCCGCACCCTCTACGGGGCGACCGACTACTACTCGGCCAGCCGGTTCCTCAGCGAGATCCCCGAAGAGCTGGTGCACGCCATCGGCATGGAGCGCACGCGCGGCGAGGGCCCCGAAGCCCACCGGGAGGCCGTCGTCGACGCGGCGCTGCGCGCCGGCTCGACGTCCAAGCCGGCGATGCCGGCGATCCGGGTCGGCGACGACGTCGTGCACGAGACCTTCGGCGAGGGGGTCGTCCTCGACGTCGAGGGCGGCGGCGATTCGGCCGAGGCGGTGGTGCGGTTCCGGGACGTGGGTGAGAAGCGGCTGCTGCTGGCGTGGGCGCCGCTGCGCCGGCTCTCGGCCTGAATTAGTTGACCGGCAGCGGCTCCGGCGCCAGGACGACGTGGCGGAAGTCGACGATCACGCCGCCCGCCTCCGCGCCGAGCTGCGGGAACGTGAGCCGGTAGCGGTCGAGCTCCAGCGGCCGGAGCTGGTGGTCGTGGCAGTCGAAGTAGCCGCGGCGCAGGTTCCGCCAGGCGACGACGCACGACTTCGTGTCCGGTCGGCGCGCGATCAGCGCCACGAGCTGGTTGTTCTCGAGGTCGAAGTAGAAGCCGGTCCCGCCGAAGGGGTGCGCGTAGTAGCTCGGCTGGCGGTCCTGCTTGATCCGGTCGACGATCGAGCGCTTGAGGCCGAAGTAGACGGCCCCCGTCTTCGGGGTGGCCTGCCCGCCGCCGGTCGCGAAGAAGAGCGCGGCCGCGAAGATCAAGCCCGCGACGACGACGAGGGTGCCGCTCACGAGCAGCAGCCGCCGGTCCGAGGGTGCGGGGGGCACCGGCCTTGGGTACCTGCCGGGGCTGGCCGGGTCCAGTCGGGGCTGCATACGCTGGGCGGCCCCCGCCAGCCGGTGCGACCCCGAGGAACCTGATGCAGCGGCCCTATCGCGTCATCATCGCCAAGCCCGGCCTCGACGGGCACGACCGCGGCGCCAAGGTGATCGCGCGCGCCCTGCGCGACGCCGGCTTCGAGGTCATCTACACCGGGCTGTTCCAGACCCCCGAGCAGGTCGCGGAGGCGGCGCTGCAGGAGGACGCCGACGCGGTCGGCCTCTCCGTCCTGTCCGGCGCCCACCTGACGCTGTTTCCCCGCGTCGTCGCCCTGCTCGAGGAGCGCGGCCGCGGCGACGTCCTCGTCTTCGGCGGGGGGATCATCCCGGCCGAGGATGTGCCGGTGCTCGAGGCGGCCGGGGTCGCCCGCGTGTTCACGCCCGGGGCGTCACTCGGCGACATCACCGGCTGGCTGGAGGACGCGCTCGACGCGCGCGAAGCCGCGGTGGCGGGCTGAGGCAGGCACCCGGCCGGACCAGGAGTCGCAGTGGACCTCTTCGAGTACCAAGGCAAACAGCTCTTCGCGGGGTACGGCATCCCCGTGTCGCCCGGCGGCGCCGCCGAGACCGTCGACGAGGCCGTCGCCGTCGCCGACCGCATCGGCTACCCGGTCGTCGTGAAGGCCCAGGTGCACGTGGGCGGGCGCGGCAAGGCGGGCGGCATCCAGTTGGCCGCCGACGTCGACGAGTGCCGCCGCCACGCCGCAGCGATCCTGGGCATGACGATCAAGGGCCACGTGGTGGGCCTGGTGTGGATCGAGCAGGCGAGCGACATCGCCCGCGAGTACTACGCGTCGTTCACGCTCGACCGGTCGGCCAAGACGCACCTCGGCCTGCTCTCGGCCCAGGGCGGCATCGACATCGAGGAGGTGGCAGCGACCAGCCCCGACGCCATCGCCCGCATCCACGTCGACCCCGTCGAGGGCCTCACCCCCGCCCGGTGCGAAGCGTGGGTCGACGAGGCCCGGCTCGACCCCGAGGCCCGCGCCGACACCGTCGAGATCCTCCACCAGCTGTGGCGGTGCTACGAGGAGGCCGACGCCGACCTCGTCGAGGTCAACCCGCTGATCCTCACTACCGACGGGGTCGTGCGGGCGCTGGACGCCAAGGTCACCCTCGACGGCAACGCGGTGTTCCGCCACCCCGACTACCAGGAGTACGAGGAGACCCAGCCTCGCGACGCCCGCGAGCAGGAGGCGTTCCACAAGGGCCTCCAGTACGTCGGGCTCGACGGCACGGTCGGCGTCATCGCCAACGGCGCCGGGCTCGCCATGAGCACCGTCGACGTCGTGAACGAGGTCGGCGGCCAGCCGGCCAACTTCCTCGACATCGGCGGCGGCGCCAACGCCGACGTCATGGCGGGGGCGCTCGAGGTCATCAACCACGACCCGAAGGTCCACGCCATCCTCATCAACATCTTCGGCGGGATCACGAAGGGCGAGGAGGTCGCGACCGGCATCGTGCAGGCCCTGGAGCGGGTGACCATCGAATCGCCGATCGTGATCCGCCTCGACGGGACGAACGCCGACCAGGGCCGGGCGATCCTGCAGCCGCACCTCTCGGACCGGCTCCGGCTCGAGCCGACGATGCTCGACGCGGCCCGGACCGCCGTGCAGCTGGCCGGGAAGGCCGGGTGAGCGCGAGATGAGCATCTTCGTCGACGACACCACGAAGGTCGTGTACCAGGGCCTGACCGGCTCCCAGGGCCGGTTCTACGGACGGCTCAACCGCGAGTACGGCACCCAGGTCGTGGCGGGGACGAACCCGAAGAAGGCCGGCACCGACGTCGACGGCATCCCCGTGTTCGCGAACGTGGCCGAGGCCGTCGAGGCGACGGGCGCCAACGCGTCGTGCGTGTTCATCCCCGCGCCCGGCGTGAAGGACGCGGTGATCGACGCCGCCGCCGGTGGCGTCGAGTTCATCGTCGTGATCACCGAGGGCGTCCCGATGCACGACGAGGCCTGGTTCTTCAACGAGCTGCGCCGCGACTACCCGAACGTGCGGCTGCTCGGACCGAACTGCCCCGGGATCATCAGCCCCGGCCTTTGCAACATCGGGATCACCGCCGGCCACATCGCCAAGGCCGGCGGCCCGGTCGGGATCGTGAGCCGGTCCGGCACGCTCACCTACCAGGCCCTCTACGAGCTGGCCCAGCAGGACATCGGCGTGACGACCTGCGTCGGCATCGGTGGCGACCCGGTGCCCGGCACCAGCTTCATCGACTGCCTCGAGGCCTTCGAGGCGGACCCGGACACCAAGGCCGTGATGATGATCGGGGAGATCGGCGGCTCGGCCGAGGAAGAGGCCGCCGACTACATCAAGGCCGAGATGTCGAAGCCGGTCGTCGCCTACATCGCCGGCGTCACCGCGCCGCCGGGCAAGAAGATGGGCCACGCGGGGGCGATCGTCTCCGGCGGGAAGGGAACCGCGCAGGCCAAGATGGATGCGCTGCGGGATGCGGGTGCGAAGGTGGGCCTCAACCCGACCGCGGCCGGCGCGCTGATGGTCGACGTGGTCGCCCAGCTCTGACCCGACCCGGGGGAGTCGGGTGACGGGCGAGGACATGGATCGCACCGCGGCGGCCGGTGACGGGTCACCGCGACGGGACCGGGTGGCGACGTGGCTCGGCATCGGCGCGGGGCTGCTGGCCATCGTGCTCGTGGTCTTCGGGGCGCTGCGGCTCTGGAGCGCGAACGACGACAACTCGGCCGCCGACCGCACCCGGGCGCAGATCCACCGGCTCCGGCAGGCCGAGGTGGCCGCCCGACGGGTGCGCGGCCGGCTCAACGCGGCGGACGACGCACTGGCGCAGGAGGTGCAGGCGATGGCGAACACCTCGCGTCAGATCGGCGACGCCGAGAACGCGCTCACCGACGCGTTCAACGCCGCCACCAGCCAGGCCAGCAACGGCAACCTCGGCGGCGCCAGGGCGGCGTACCAGGCTCAGAGCGGCGCGTTGAGCGACCTCGACACCAAGCTGGTGGGCCTCCGTCAGCACCTCGCGGCCGCGCAGCAGCGCTTGGCTGACCTCCAGCGTCTCGAGCAAAGACCGTGACCGACGCGTGGACGCCCGCGCCCTCGGTCCCGTGGGTCGCGCGGACTCGGTGGCCGAGCCGACGACCGCTCACCGGCGCCGTGGTCGGGATCGTGGCGCTGATCCTCGGAATCACCATCGCGGTGCTCGGGCAACGGTCGGCTTCGAGCGCCTCGGACTCGCTCGAGCGAGCCCGGCGGCAGCTCGGCGCCCAGCAGGCGGCCACGAAGACAGCGCAGCGCTGCGCCGACGCCATCGGGGCGACGCTCCCTCCCCACGTGGCGGCCGGCCAGGCGCTGCTCGGCACCGCGGCCCAGCTCGTGGCCGGCGACGCCCAGCTCATCGCCGCCACCCACGACCAGCAGCGCGCCGGCATCGCCGGCAACCAGGCCGACTACAACAGCGCGGTCAACCGCGCCAACGCCGCGGTGACCGCCGCCAACCCGCTGATCACCACCTCGAACCAACAGATCAGCGCGTTCCAGATGGGCACGCCGGCCCCGCCGGCCTCGTGCAGCTGACGCCTCGGCGCGACCGAAGTGCGGCGGCGCGCCGACGTCGGCGCCGTCGCGCGTAGGCTTCGTCGCCGTGACCAGCCCCACCGCGCCGCCACCGCCGCCTCCGGTCGGCTGGCAGCAGCCCTACCAGGCGCAGCCGCGAGCGAGCACCTCCGGCTTCGCGGTCGCCTCGCTCGTCCTCGGGCTCGCGTTCTGCACCGGCGTCTTCGGCGGCATCCTCGCCGTCGTGTTCGGCAACCTCGCCTTGTCCCGGATCGACGCGTCGCAGGGAACGATGAAAGGACGCGGCCTGGCCATCGCCGGCATCGTGCTGGGCTGGATCTGGATCGCCCTGACCGCGGTCGCCGCCGCGGCGTGGCTGGCCTACGGGATCAGCAACCTGTAGCTACCGGGTGGGTTCCCCGCCGTCGGGAGCCTCCTGCAGCGGACGCACCAGGAACCAGCCCGCGCCGAGCAGCGCGACCGCGGCCAGCGCCTCGTACCCGGCTTGACCGAGCGCATCGGACGTCCAGCCCGTGATCGCGCCCGAGAACCCGATGACGATCGCGATGACGCCGACCCAGACCGATCCCCGCCGGGTGTTCCCGGTCCCGGCCAGGCCGAGGAGCAACCCGACCGCCGCGATCATCAGCCCGGTGAGGGTTTGGCTCCCCTCGTTCGAGCCGAGCACGGCCGCGCCGACCAGGCCCTCGATGGCGCCGATCACCAGGAAGGGGACCGCGGCCCCGAGGTAGCGCTTGCGGATCAGGACGCCACCGGCGACGAGGAAGATCACGCCGAGCGCCAGCCCCACGCCGGCCTGGTAGTTGCCGGTCTTGCCCTCGATGATCGACTGGGGCGACACCCCGGCCAGGCTCTGGGCCTGGGCGCCGGTCACGAGGCCGGTCACGCCGACCAGCTGCCGTGGCGAGAGCACGAGGGCCTCGGCCGACTTCGGCGACTCGACCTGCCGGTGGACCTCGAACTGGATGTAGGAGGCCACGAACAGCAGGGCAATGGCGAGGAAGATGGCGCGGCCGCGGGTCCACAGCAGCGAGTAGAGGGCGAGGTACATGGCCGAGCTCAGCAGGTAGACGGCGCGGAACCAGCCGGTGCCGCTCTGGCCGTTGCCGTAGAAGACGAAGAGCCAGAGGATCGGCGTCGCGAAGACGAGCGCGACGACCGCGGTGGCTCGCGCTGGCCCCAGCGGCGCCAGCGCGGCCGCGAGCGCCACGAGGATCAGCGCGAGGTTGAGCAGGATGCCCGGCGCCGTCGGGTTGTCGCTCGCGATCTTCGAGACGAGGTGCTCAGTGGCGGCGACGGCGAACACACCGGCACCCGCTCCCAGGACGTGCGCGAGCCCGCTCTGGGGTCGCATCTTGGCTCGCCAGCCGACTTGGTCGAGCTGGGCCAGCGCTGCGGTTCCGGCCATGGTCCCCACCCCCCGGTTAGAGGTTCCGGTGCCGTGATAGCTGCGGCCGTAGCCTGCCCTGGCCCACGCCGACCGGCAAGTGCCGGCGTGGGCCCTGTTGGTCAGGCCTTGGCGCGTTCGTTGCCGAGCAGGATGGCGCCGACGAGGCAGGCAACCGAGCCGATCAGCATGAAGATGAGCCCGACGCCGGTCCCGGCCCCCTGCTTGTCGACCAGCAAGAAGGCGAAGGCCTCCAGGGCGGCGAAGAAGCCGAGCGCCAGGTGGACCTGGTGCCACGTGAACCCGGCGATCCCCGACCCGAGGTCGACGTTCGCCAGCTTCGACAGCACGATCTGCAGCCCCATGACCAGGGTGAACAACACGATGAGCGTCGTCACCGGCACGAGGCCGCTGTGCCAGGCGCTGACCCCGCCGCCGCCGACCGAGAAGCCCCGGATCGACACGGACGGAGTTGTGTAGAAGTGGAAGAACGAGAAGACGAGTGTGACGAGCGCCCCCGCCGCGATCAGGATCTCACCCGGGGTGAGCTTCAGGTTGACCTGGCTGCCTCCGGCCATGCGTTCCCCTCTAATCAGGTGCCCCGCCGGCGCGCGCTCACTCCGAGCGCGTCACACCGTGGCGGCTGGCTGCGGTTCGGGTCCAGTCGAGTGCGCCGCCACCGAGGCGGCGACGCACCGGGTGCAGCACAGCACGGCCCACGGGCGAATGCAAGCATTCCGCCCGGTGTGCGGTCTTCGTTCATCCGGATCGGAGGGTGAGGAAGCCGCCACCGGCGAGACCGGTGGCGGCGATCAGACCCGCGTAGATGCCGACGTCGCGCGTCTTCACGAACGAGATCCGGACCGCGCCGCCGAGGTTGGCGGTGCTCGGCAGGCCGAAGGCGCCCAAGTTGACCGTGGGGCCGCTGAGCAGCTGCAGGGCGACCAGCACGAACGCCAGTCCGCCGAGCGCGACGAGCACCCGGCCCGCCACCGGCGAGCGGGGACGGCCCACGCCGACCAGGCGCGCCGCCACGTAACCGAGCATGAGGACCCCGATCACGACCGCGAGCAGCGTCGCCGTGTACGCCCACGCGTTGTCGTGGAACTCGTAACGAGTGCTCGGGATCGAACGGCCGTTGATCGTCAGGTTGGCGATCTTCCCGCCGAGCCAGTGCAGGAACGACAGCGCGAACAGGGCGACGCCGCTCACCCCGATGAGCTGCTCGCCCGGGCTCAGCCGCTCCCGCTCCACTGCTGCTCCCTCTCCGACGAGCCCGCCGGCGCAGCCGACCACGGCGCCGAGCGCGGCGCAAACCAGAGGACGGTGCCGGCCCAGGGCTCGGCTACGTTCGGCTCGTGCAGCGGCTTGGGGTGCTGGCGTCAGGGAGCGGGACCATCCTGCAGGCGATCCTCGACGCCCGGCTCCCGGTCGGGGTCGTGGTCGTCGACCGGGCCTGTGCCGCCACCGACCGCGCCGACGCGGCCGGAATCCCGGTCGAGGTCGTCGAGCGCACCTCGTTCGGGCCCGACTTCGACCGGGTCGCCTACACCCACCGGGTCGTCGACGCCCTGAAGCGCCACGAGATCGACCTCGTCGCCATGGCCGGCTTCGGGACCATCCTCGCCGAGCCGGTCCACGCGGCCTTCCCGCGCCGGATCGTGAACACCCACCCGGCGCTGCTCCCCGCGTTCAAGGGCTGGCACGCGGTCGAGGACGCGCTGGCGGCCGGGGTGAAGGTCACCGGCTGGACCGCGCACGTCGCCACCCTCGAGGTCGACGACGGCCCGATCCTGGCCCAGGAGGCGGTGCCGGTCCTCCCAAACGACACGGTCGAGACGCTCCACGAGCGGATCAAGGACGTCGAGCGCCGTCGCTACCCCGAGCTGTTGCGGACCCTGCTCGAGGGGCGGACCCCGTGACGCGGCGCGCCCTCGTCTCGGTGTCCGACAAGTCGGGCCTGGTCGACTTCGCCCGCGGGCTCGTGGAGCTTGGCTTCGAGCTCGTCGCCTCGGGCGGGACGGCGGCCGCGCTCGCCGAGGGCGGGCTCCCGGTCACCACCGTCGAATCGGTCACCGACGCGCCCGAGATGCTCGACGGCCGCGTCAAGACGCTGCACCCCCGAGTGCACGGCGGCCTGCTCGCCGACCTCGGCAACCCCGACCACCGCGCCGACCTTGAGCGCCAGGGCATCGAGCCGTTCCAGCTCGTCGTCAGCAACCTCTATCCCTTCGCCGAGCGGCCGGACGTCGAGACCATCGACATCGGTGGGCCGGCCATGGTGCGGGCGTCGGCGAAGAACCACGCCTGGGTCGGGGTCGTCACCAGCCCCGCCCAGTACGACGAGGTGCTGGCCGAGCTGCGCGCCAGCGACGGCACGCTCTCCGACGCCACCCGCCGTCTCCTCGCCCGGGAGGCGTTCGCGCACACCGCCGCCTACGACGCCGCGATCGTGGCGTGGCTCGAGGACGAGGAGCTGCTCCCCGA
>Ga0185299_10008246_pt1 | contig 10357 bp, 13 predicted proteins | sample PaiPotPPA55metaG_FD_128002 | JGI IMG/M metagenome (GOLD analysis project Ga0185299, IMG submission 128002) | Iron sulfur acid spring bacterial and archeal communities from Banff, Canada, to study Microbial Dark Matter (Phase II) - Paint Pots PPA... ...
AACGCGGGTCGCCGTATCGACCAAGCGGGTCAGACGATCGAAGCCGATCGTCGAACGGAACAACGGGGTAAAATCGAAACGATCCATGACCATATCCTCCTATGAGCAACATGGATACTGACACTTGCCCGACGGGCCACATGCCAGTCTTTGACGCACGACCCTGAAGTAGCAATCGTGCTATTCTTGACATGGTTATTGGCGCATCATTTTACAATGAGGTTGAGAAATATACTTGTGATTACCAGAGTTTTCGGCGACATGCCGCTGTGCGCATAATTTTACGCCGAATCCAAATATTACAATCGTCGCGTCGCCAGAGGTAATCTAATCTCTCTGTTCCAGCTTGGATTTGCGTCCAGCAATGATCGCAGCACACATTCCGCCGGGTGACGGGGTGCAAAGAATTTGCCGCTTCAGGGCGAGACGGACGAACGAAACCATCGCAGCAACGACCGACACTACGTGCCAGGCACCATCGCATTCTCGGGCATGGAGGCAAAGCTTTTCTTTATTGGTCAAGGGCTGATGGTAGAACCAGCGGCTCCCTCATCGTGGCCAAGCTGAATCGTGTTCGCTGAATTCCGCTTGGCTCAGAACCGCGACGTTTCCCAAACAGCTGCTCTTAGCCACCGATGTCGCCAGCCGCCGTGAGTGCACGCCGCGAATGCTAGCTGCGGCGCCCTTTGCTCGTCAGGCGCACCACTTGCTGGATAAACTGCTCTGCGTATGCGGCCGTATCGGTGTAGTCGTGCTCGTTGGCGCCCAGTGTGTGCTGCTGCGTGAATATCTCCTTTAATCGGTCCAGAAATTTTGGTTCTGCTTCTGCCAGATGGGCAATGAGAACCTGTAAGATCTGCTCGTGCGCTAAAACGCGCCGTTCAAGATCCGTGTTTTCGATGCTCACAACAGTTCTCCTCGCGGGAAAGGTCCGCATTTGAACGGCTATTCCTGTCGCGCGTCTTCGACGGTGAAGCCGATTTTGAGCACGACCTGAAAGTGCTGCACCTTGCCGTCTTCGATATGCCCGCGGGTTTGCATCACCTCCCACCAGCGCAAGTTCTTCAGCGATTTCGCGGCGCGCGAAATGGCGGTCTGAATCGCGTCCTCGATGCTCTTCTGCGACGAGCCGCTAAGCTCGATAATCTTGTAGACGTGGTCGTCGTTCATGTTTCTAGTCCAAATTACGGTCAGCCGGTCTCGTCATCCTGCAGTCAGTAATCGTCACTTCATCAACAAATTCGTGAACAGGATACCGCCACTAACGAGTGCGATCCAAGCCAAGTTGTTAGAGTTTAAGGCCAGCCAACGTTTCCAGCCTTCATGAAGATGCGCCATACGACTATCCTTCACTTTAGGAGGGAGAGCGCTGAACGAAAGCGATCTCGGTGGCGGCGTAGCTGGTGAGGCGCTGCCGCGCTCTCAGGTGGGGGGTAGAATGGCCTTTAGAGCCGGTTCGTTGAGAGTGGACGATAACCCGCCCAGGAAGCTCGGGGGTGACGACGGGACCGTCTTCGCCTCTGCCAGACTTTTCTCAAGTTCCGCGATCCGATCCTGTGCGATGTGCAAGCTCAAATCCTGGATCAGTACGGTTTGGACGAGATGATAGGCAGCGTCAGGCTGCTCGGCCGTGGTCTGGCAGATCAGCTTCTCTGCTTCAGCGTCCTTGAGCGGGGTATCGGTCATTTTGAGGCGTTCTAGCAGTATCGTAACGAGGGCCGTTTCATGCGGGGTCATGGACAGGCTCCAATCTGTTGAACAGTTGGTTCGTTGTTCGCCGGTTCTCGGGCAGCCCACGAGGCGCTGTTTTCCGAGTGCTCTAATAACGACGGCTCCCCCAACGACGACTCCAACCGCTGCCCTCCAAATAGCCGCCGCCCCGGATGAGCCTCACGACGAGCAGCAACAGGATAGCGCCAATCGTGGCGTCGAAGATCGCTGCGATAAGCCCGACACCAAGGTGGATACCCAGCCGAGGCAGCAGCCAGCCCCCGATGAAGGCGCCGATAATGCCGAGGATGAGGTCGCGGGTGAGTCCAAAACCGGTTCCGCGCACGATTTGACCGGCCAACCAGCCGGCAACCACGCCGACGAACAGGATCACTAGAAGACTCTGACCCGACATATCCATGCCCTCAGGGGGTTCAGATCAAGGTAGCCCTCAGGGGGTTCAGATTAAGGTGTAAATCCATCCGAAATCATTTCTAACTACGGGTAAGATCATAGAAGTATATGGGGCGTGTCGGCCCGACCATCTGTTTTATATTGGTAATTATTTGTGTCCAACGTCGTGGACCGTCTTGTTCCCTCCGAACGGGCACCAAGGTCAAACGCTGAGCGTCGTGCGAGATGGCGCTTGCGCCCGAGCCTCAGGGGTGCGCATCTCTACAAGTTGATGAAAGCGCTCCGCGTGCTCGTCGTTGAAGATGACGCCCTGATTGCCATGCTGCTCGCCGAGTTGCTCTCAGGCATGGGGCACGACGTTTGCGCAACAGCGGCCAGCGAAACCGAAGCGGTGATCGCCGCGACCCGCTACGACCCGGACCTGATGATCGTTGATTCCCGGCTTGGGCGGGGAAGTGGCGTTTCCGCCGTCGAGGAAATACTCCGAGCGGGGCCTCTCGCACACGTTTTCATCAGCGGGGACGCTGAAAGGGTGAGGGTCCGCAAACCGGACGCAGTGGTGGTCCGCAAGCCGTTTCGGGAAGCTGAACTCGCCAGAGCCATCGAAATGGCGCTCGCGGCTATTCCCTCGAAGCCTGAGAGGTTATGCGGCTCGGGGCACGGTCACTGAAACAGTCGTGCCGGGCGAGGCTGCAGATGTCGTGACCCGGCCACCAAGCTGCCGGGTCAGCGCCTCGACAATGCTCGTGCCGAGGCCGATCCGTACAGGTGCTTCGGGCAATCGACCGGTGATCCCCACTCCGTCATCGGACACCGACAGACGCCAAGCGTTAGCGGTTGACTCGAAACCCACGACGACGTTGCCCTTGGCACCGCCTGGAAAGGCGTGCTTGAGTGCATTTATCGTAAGCTCGGTGGCGATTAGACCCATGCTGACAGCCTGCTCGGATGTAGTCGATCCCTCGCCGGCCTCGACCCTGATCGAGACGGGCTGATTGTCTAATATCATCGAGGCTGCCAAGCTCTCACAGAGCTTTGTCAGATATGACTTCGCCTCGATCTGCGCCCCGAAGGGCGTCGGGTGTAATTGTTCCTGGACCGCTGCTACCGACATGACCCGTTCATGCGCGTCTTGCAGGTGCCGGCGCGTTTCTTCCGACTGAACCGTGTGCGCTTTTAACAGAAGGATGCTGGCGATTATTTGGAGACTATTGTTGATCCGATGATTCATCTCCTGAAGGAGAAGGTCTTTCTGGCGCAGCAATTCGTCCTTCTCGCGTTCCAGAGCACGACGCTCGGTGACATCTTCGATCGCCACCAGCAGGCTCGTGCTGCCGTTGCCCTCAGAGAATACCTTTCTCGCGTTCAGCAGCATTGTGCGCCGACCGATGATCGGGAAGTCGTGTTCGACCTCGAAACCCTCGATTGTGGCGTGATCCGGGATGATCTTCCCGAGACGCTCGCGCAACAAGGTAATGTTCCATTGGCCGTTGCCCAACTCAAAGAGAGAATGGCCCACGGCTTCCTGCTTCGTCACCTGGAAAGCGCTATAAAAGGATCGGCTCGCGATGAGAACGCGCATTGCCTCATCGAGCACGATCAGGGGTTCGCGAACGGTATCGACGATAGCTTCTTCCAAGGAACGGCGCTGGTTGGCTCCGGTCATCGGATCTTCCTCGACCATCGCAGACCCATCACTTTAAGCTGACCGAGGAACCTGAGCAACGAAGTTGCCACCCCCAGAAATTTGGCCCCAATTTAACCGACGGGCGCGATGGCAATTTGCGCTGCTGCTAGCATAGACGCCACGATATGCTCACCCGAAATGGCCGAACGCATTCCTATATCGCGCGTGTTGGGTGCTCTGCTCGATGAAGCCACTACCGAGCGCGTGAGCTTGGGATGGCTGATGAACCGCCTCGGTGAGCGCTCGTTCGACATCATCCTCCGCAACGAGGAATTCCGCGCGGTGGCGCAGTTGTGTCGGGGTGTCTCCACCGGGCAGCCGGACGGCGTCTCCCGCCGCGCAGGAGGTTGACGTAGCGCTCGCGGGCAAGATCGAAGTTATGGCCGTTCCGGCAGACGAGCGCGCCGGCCGCAGCGGTTAGCTCAAATCTACAGAGCGGACACCGCAGCAGCGAATGGCCAGGCCGAGGTTGGAGCGACGGCACGATGCCGCTCCACCAGCACGAAGAACAAGAAACGGGTCATCATCAAGACTCCGATCGGCGGTCGTGGCGAGAATAACCGCAAGGCGGCAAGCAGTGAAGTGGCGTTGCGAGGGGTGAAGCTCGCGCCCCTGAATGGCGGTTAGCGAATGACTGTATCGGGTCGAACCAGGCCGGCCGCTCGTTACCTGATAAAGGTCCGCTGTCGGCGCAACCTCGCCGTTGACCGTGGGGTCGGCGAAGGACCGCTCGCCACCCTACAGAGACAGTCCGAGCTGGCACTCAGAACGGCAGAAATGGGATCATGAGCGGCCAAAAGCGCGGACACCAAGCGTTAGGATTTTCACCACTAGGACGGCGACACTCCGCGCGACCGTCCTGCGCTCGGCGCATTCTTCACCACGGCAGCGCGTGGCAGCAAAATATCGGTCGCCTGCAATCGTGACACTTGCTCGCACCGGAGCTAGTGACTGATCTTTGTCACCGGGTGAACGTTCGCGCCAACATAGGTCAGCCACCCGCAACTGCGCCCTCTCGACGAGCCGCCACCGACGCGCTCGACCCCGATGCCGCAGCGACTGCAGCCAACGCAGGCACCGGAACCGATTATCCACTCTGCCTGCCCATGCCGCGCTCGATCCAGGCGGATGCCGCCGCGCCCCCCCTCTAGCCGCACCCGGTTGCGGGTGCACGCGAGATATTCGCCCTGAACGCGAAGAAGGCGGAAGCGGGAGGGAGGGAGGGACGGACGGGAGATGCTTGGCCTGCGGGGGGTCACCCGGTTGCCTAAGGCGGTCTGCCTCACGCTCCTTGGCGCTCTCCACTGGCAATTCGGTACTCGGCTTCAGGCTTGACCGGCCCGCCGGTGTCACCCAGGTCGCGCCGCGCCTCTTCGCGTACCGCACGGCGTATGTCGTCGGAAAGGCCGACCAGCGCCTGACCCGTCGAGCAGCCGCCGCGTTCAAAGGGGCCGTAATAGGCGTCGAACGACGGTAGCACAAAGGCGTGCCTGACCGTATCGGTCGCGAAGTCGACGAAGCCGGCCGCATCAAAAAGCAACCGCAGTTTTGACGCTTCGGCGAGGGCGAAGGTGTGGGCGACGGACTCGGCCAGGCCCGGTACGTACCGCGCGATCATAACGTTGATCTGATGGTTGTAGGAGCGCTCGACCACGGTATTGACCGAGACCGCGATGCGCCCGCCGGGACGTAGCACACGGCGAAATTCCGTTAGGCCCCGCACCGGGTCGGGAAAGAACATCAGTCCGAGATTGCAGAGGACCGCATCGAAACTCTCGTCGGGGAATGGAAGCGCCTGTCCGTCCTCGACCGAGAGCGCAACGTTCGGCGCCTCCCCTAGGCGCTCGCGCGCCTTTGCAACCATGGCCGGCGAGATGTCGGCGGCGGTGACATGGCCGGTCGGGCCGACCGCGGCGAGGGCCGCTTCGGCGGAGAGCCCGGTACCTGTCGCGATGTCAAGGACGCGCATGCCCGGCGCAACACCGGCGGCCCGCAACAAGAAGGGCATGAAGTACGCCGTGACATGCGCGAACGCCTGGTCGTACAGCGCCGCCGCCTCACCCCTGAAGGTAAGTTCCTCCGCCATACCCGGCTCCCGTTTTCTTGTCCTTGTCGTCGACGGCATGTTCTCTAACACCACATGGCCAGAGGCAAGGCCGCAACCACCCTGCACGGAAGTATCGGTGCGAACGTCGGCGATGGGTAGCGGGCCAGTTTGCCGATTCCTTGGGCTTCGGGAGCTTCCTTTCGCTTGACCGGTATCTCGATGGCGGCCGTTGTCGTCATCGGCTCCCGAGGGGATGGCATTCACTGTGTCTCATCCCTTGGCGATAAAGGCGACTGCGTCGATCTCGATGCGTGCCCCAAGCAGAAGGCCGGCGACCTGGACTGCGGTCGATGTGGGCGGATTATTCGGGAAGATCTCGCCGCGGACCTTGGAGAATTCGGCATAGGGTGCAAGGTCCGTGAGGTAGACCTTGATGCTCATGATCTTGTCCATGTCAGCGCCGAGCTTGCGCAGAGACTCGCGGATGCGATCGAAGGTAACGCGCACTTCCTGCTCGAAGCTGACGGGCTTGTTGTCCGGTGGGCTCGGCACGCCCACTTGACCCGCGACGAAGCTCCAGCTGCCGGCTTCGGTGTCGATACGCAGCGCCTCGCTGAAGCTCTTCGCAATCGGGCTGGCGAGATGTCGCATTGTGTTCATGATGGACCCCTTTTGTGAGCGGTCTCGATGGTGGTGGCCTTTCCTGCGAGACATCGACCCCCGAGGCCCGCTGTCCCGCGGTCGATATCCGGTCCTTTTGGCATGCGGCATGACGGGGTGGCGAGGGCATTTGTGAGCCGCCACATTCAAACTGTTCCACTACCCGGCGATGTCCGTAATGGGGGCATTACTGCGCGCTCGGGCACCACGGCGGGATGACCAATCGCGCGGGGAGCGTACCTCGGCCGCGAGCTCGCGCTGATCATGGCATCGATCTAGGACGCGGCGATTGGGCTATCTGATCATCCTCCCGTGCGTGGCATTGTTCATTGTCGGAGTAGTTCAGCACAGTGACTGTTCACACTGGCAGGTTCGCCCGCAAACTGGAGGAAGGTGGATCGGCTGCAACTGATCCACACGGTGTGGAGTCGAAATATGTCCTCCATGCTGCTGAATGGTCTTTCGTGACCTACTCTACTGTAATTTCGGGAGACCTGGATGCACAGCTGGTTTGGAAAGCGAGGGAAGCTGGTACGAGGGTTAATAATCGCACTGGCTCTAGTATTCATTCTACTTGAATGGATAACGCGCTTACTGGCAGGTGCGATTCATCTCCTCATTATACGCCTCGGCCTTACGCGTTTCGAGACGTGGATGCGCGGGCTACCCCTATGGTGTGTGGGCCCTCTCACGCTTATTGTAGCGGGCGGATACGCGCTGCTTGAGTTCGGCCAATTCGCGCTGCTTGCGCGGCGGCATTATATTTTGGCGGGATTGGCGCACGTTCTGAAGTGGCTGATTTTACCCATCTTGAGCTACATATGGCGCCTGTACGATGAGCGGCTCCTGCGCTATGCGTGGATTAGGTGGACTTATGGGATGTACATGTTTGCACACGAACTCATTGTGGGTTGGGTGCACAGGCAAGAGTGGTACAGCAGGGCTCTCGGGTTCAAGAATCGTTATGTAGAAGCCGTTCGAAAATATCTCGTTGTGGCACGCGCGGCCTTTGGAATGTGGCGCACGGCGCTGCACCGCCGCAACACCGTATTCAACGCGGCCCGACGACTGAAGAGATTCAGATTTAGGCGAAGTTGAAACTCTCGTTCTTCGGAAAATCAGGTGAAATGCCCCGCCTGTTACAGACAGTTGGTCGCCAGTGCTGCTGTTGGGGGCGTGGGGCGCTACGGCCTCGGATTTAGGCCGCGGCGTTGGCGGCGCTTGTCTGCCAGCGCTCTACGCTGTCGGTTGTGAAGAACCGTCGTGCGGCGGTTTTCAGGCTGGTTGGGCGTCCGCGACTGCTGTGAAGAGCGCCTGGAATAGGGCGCGCAAAAGCCTCGCCAGCCAGCGCAGGAGGAGGCCGAAGTTGTAGCCGGCGGCGGCGAGCACGGCATTGATCCGATCGCCGTCGCGCCCCTTCAGATAATTGCGGCCCATACGGTGCTCGGCCTTGGCATGGCCGATGACTGGTTCGACGGCGGCTCGCCGCCGCATCTCGCGGCGAATGGGTTTGGTGACGCGCCGAACCTGGCCGCTGATCCAGACGCGGAACTTCTCTTTGTGATTGTGGCCGCGATAACCCTTGTCGACATGGATGCGGCGGGTCTCAACGCCGGTCTGCTGCTCCAGCTCGGTGATGACCGGCCCCAGCGTGTGGCCGTCGAACGGGTTGCCGTGCAATGCCTTGGCGTGCAGCACAAACTGGCCGCCTTTGGGCTTGGTCGCCGGGGTGGCGATCGATACCTTGCAGCCGAACTCGTACGGCGCCCGCGCTTTCCCTTTGCCGATGCACTCCACCTCAGGGGCGTGCAGCGCATAGACCTTGGGGCCGCGCTGCCGGTGATCCTGGAAGCGTACCCGATAGGCCAGGGCAAGAAGCTCGGCGAAGCGTTGCTCGAGCCTGTCATTGCCGGCGATCTTACGGCGGATATCGCGGATCACCCGACCGAGCCGGATGCGCAGGAATTTGAGGCCGCGCCGCGCCCGCTTGAACTGGTGAGCATGGATGTAGCGCCCGACCATGATCGCCGCGCGTTTGGCCACCCGCCGATAACTCTGTCGCAACGGCACGTTGTTGCGCTCAGCCAGATCGACCAACTTCTCCAGCGCGCGGTGGCGCAGCCGCGCGTCTGTCGGGTGCGCAATCGCCTTCGGCTGCACCGTCGTGTCGACCACCACCCGTTCGAGGTCGCGGGTCGCCAGCGCACCGGTCTTGTGCGCCACCGACAGGCTCTCCTGGATCAGCGCGACCAGCTGCGTCTCGCCCAGCCGCTGGCGCCAATGCGTCATCGACGAGCGATCAAACGGCAGCTGGTGACAGAAGCTCAATTCACCGCAGAAGAACTGGTAATACGGGTTCTCCAGCCAGCGCGCGCACAGCACCTCGTCCGACAGGTCGTGCATGTGCTTCTCTATTCGGCCAACCGAGGTCAAGCGCTTTCGGGCCGGCTTGCGTTGTGACGTGGACCTATCCCTCCGGGTTCTCGCTTCTCTCCGGAATCGGCGCCATAGGCCCTTCCATGATGGGATCAGAAGAACGAAGTGGAACAATCTTCAGGGCGTCCTTTGTGTTCACGGAGCGCAAGGAACAGCACATGCACCGAACTCACTTCGTCCATCGTCCCGCGAGGGACAACTCTCCGCCTCAACGCGGAACCGTAACTCCTCCTCCCGGTCCGCTCATCTATTCCGGGACTGTCCGCGTTAAGTCGATTGCGCGTCCCTTGTCCAGCGGAAATCCGTGCCGCTCACCCAGATGCGATGCAGAATGACCGCCAGCCGCCGGGCCAAGGCGACGATTGCCTTCTGGAGCCCGCGGCGCGCCGCCACTTTCATTGCCCATGCTTTCAGCCACGACCATTTGGTCGTCCGTGTCAGCATTACCTGAGTCGCCTCATAGAGAAGCGTCCGCGTCATTCCATCGCCACACAGCGAGACCCTGCCGATGCGTTTGCTTTCGCCGGATTGATTAAGGACTGGGGTCAAGCCGAGTGCCGCCCCGACAGCCTTGGAGCTCTTGAAGCGGGCCGGAACGTCGATGGTGGCGGTGAAAGCCATGGATACTACCGGACCGACTCCTGGGACCGTCATCAAACGCCGGCACACCGTGTCATCCCGCACGATCACCAACAGCTTGCGGTGAAGGACGGCAAACAGTTCGCGCAGCTCCCGGCGGGCCTCGAGAAGAGGGTCGATTATCTCGGCGAGTTCCGGCATGCCTTCGACGAGCTCGCGTATGCGCGTCTCGAACTTGGATGCACCGATCGGTCCAACCTTCAGCCCGAAGTTCCGTAGCAGCCCGCGGATATCGTTATCGACAGCCAACGCCTTTTCCTGCAGCAGCTTGCGTGCAGTCAGCAGCGCGCGGCGCTTCTGGCTCGTCAGCGTCTTTACGTGCACAGGCCGGAACCCGCTTTAAGGAATATCCTTATGTCCAATGCTACGCATGAAACGGCTCCCACCGAATTCGTTCGGGTCGGAGGCGTCCGGTCCGATCAACGACGCGATCAGCGGCTTTATTGCTAGTGGCGTAATGCACGGCCACGGCTGCCCCAGCTGCTGTCAGTTCGATGGTGATGGGTTTTCCGGTCTGCGGCCTGCAGGAGGGAAAGCCAGGCCGCTACAAATCCGCGACGTCTCGAGGGTCGACGCGGTCAGCGACGAGCAGAGCCTGAACGATCGGGTCCGCCACCCAATTGCTGTGCCGCCTCGGCGACCATGCGCTCCACCTGCCCCTTGCGGGTGACATCGGCCGCGAGAGGGATGATGCGCCGGTTCGTCTCGGCCGCCAACTCTCGCGCCGTCGCCTCCAGATCCGCCTTGTTCCGGGCCACGATCGC
>Ga0185299_10008247_pt1 | contig 10353 bp, 11 predicted proteins | sample PaiPotPPA55metaG_FD_128002 | JGI IMG/M metagenome (GOLD analysis project Ga0185299, IMG submission 128002) | Iron sulfur acid spring bacterial and archeal communities from Banff, Canada, to study Microbial Dark Matter (Phase II) - Paint Pots PPA... ...
GCTTGCCCATCCATGCTGGCCTCCAGCCCAGCCAGCATGGTGAATCAGAAATCGCCCGATTTGTGAATCCCAAATCGATTCAATCTAACTTCATCCCGCTTTAGGAGAATGCTGCTTTCAGCCGCATGGGCGCCATCGGTAGGCGCTCTAGCCCAATCAGTGTATATAATGAGGACATTCAAGTGTTGAGGAGCGCCAACGCAGCTGCCAGGGGGTATCGCACCGACGCAGCATCGTTGTTGAGGAGGGTTGTTTACACCACGTCTTACGGAAAAAAGATGAGGAAAGGTCATGATTGAGCAATTTATCAGGGCGCGACAACTCCTGCAGCTTGCAGCCAAGGACCCTGTTGAGACATGGATCTTGGTTCGGTCCCATTTCGCCGAGTTCCCAGAACGGCATAGGCCGCGATTTCGTGAAAGCCCTTACACAGTGACGAACGATTGGGAACGCCGGTTACATGACATCCTGGGCATTCCCTGGCCATGTCCTGCCACCGCCGAGTTTTGGAATTTGTGGCCAGAAGTACTTACACCTTTCAAGACCAGAGGAGTTCATATCGGGCGAGGTGCCTTCGGTGGGTGGGGCGACGGTGAGCCTGGACTGGCGCGTGCGGCTTGGTGTTTGGTCCGTCACCTAAAGCCCGCCAACGTTGTGGAGACGGGCGTCGCTCGCGGCATTACTTCGCGGATTATCCTTGAAGCGCTTGAGCGAAATGGAACTGGCCACCTCTGGAGCATTGACCTTCCGCCCCCACTGCATTCAGGCCTCCACGCGCAGATCGGGGCAGCGGTCGGAGACGGGCTGCTGCGTCATCGCTGGTCCTACATCAAAGGATCGAGCCGGCGGCGGCTTCCTCAACTGCTCAAAGAGATTGGAGAGATTGACCTCTTCATCCACGACAGCAGGCATACTCAAGACAATGTGCGCTTCGAACTGGATAGAGCTTGGGCCAAGTTGAAGCCCGGAGGTGCTGTTATGGCGGACGACATCGACTACAACTGGGGCTTTTACACCTTCATGCAAGCAAATCCTAGCCAGCAGTTTCTGGTCTGTCACGCTGAGCCATTGGAGCCTGATCCCATCCGCTTTGACTCAAAGGGGCTGTTCGGCATTGCTCGAAAGGCAAGTACCTGGGGTTAGTCGAAACGTCTGCCCAACAACCAAAGCCGGAAAGGGGGCGGTGCTCTCGATGCTGATGGAGGGCATCGACTGGCGCGTCCTGAGCTACAATGGCGACCTGCCGTTGCGGGATGAGCTTGCAGCTGGCGTTAGTCTCGCCGCGTGAACCTCGATCTCACTCGCTGCCAGTCGATGTCGGTGTGATGATCATGATGCCTTTAGGATGCTCGCCGAGATTATTGATCACCTTGTCACTGCCTTCCAACTGACGGGCCGTCGACAGCATATTCCAAGTCCCGACGATATCCTCCGGCGAGAGCGCCGCCGGACTCGCGGCGCACATCGTCAGCGCGATCAATCCAAACGTGTGGTTGCCGCCCTCCGGGAGATGCAGTAGCCAAGTTCCGATCCAGAACCAAGATAAGTTGTGCGACCTGCTCGTAATAGGCTGCTCGCGGAAGAATGGCCTCATCCTCCTCCTTGTATCTCCTTTATCTCTGGCTGCGCTGCCATTCTCGGCGTTTCTGGCTCCAGAGTTTTGAACCATGCGGCGGGCTTCGACCAGCTTCTGCCTGCGCTGATTGCAGGCCTCGGCTACTTTCAGAGTGAGCGCCGGATCAAACACGATGAAAAAGGATTGCTGTCGGGGTAATCCATAAGAGCTAACCTATAGCCTGGCCGCCGTTCATGCCGATGGACTCACGACTAGCGCACAGGCGGTCGTTATTCGATCGGGCCTCGAGCCATCTTATCAACTGCGGCACGCCAGTAGCTATTCAGCACTTGATGCTGCAATTTTGGAAATGCGCCAACATCCCATGGCGTGGTTGGACGGCGATACAAGTTGCTGTCGCGAGAGGGAAGCTCCCCCGATCACCACGATACGAATTCGCACGGCCTATTTGTTCTTGGCGGCGCGGTCCGGCGCCCTGTTTCTTCGCCCGAAGTGCAGCAAAGCCCTAACCTGTTCCCACCTAGTCCGGACTGCGCGGCCTGCGACCCGGAGCAACAGACGCGTGCCCATTGCCAAGAATGGGAGAGGATCGTCCCAACTCCACCATGCGAGTTCTCGCCTTCCGGTAAATGACTTCCGCCATGTTCGGATGGTGAATCGACCCTGGCGCAGGTAGGCGAGAGAGGCAATCAGGTCGTGGGGTTCCACCAAGAAAGTCCTGCCTTCAATCATCGGCGACCTGCGGATGCCCCTGCCCGTGAGGTCCAGGTGGAGTGCTCGCACTACATCAATCCCTTCGTGATTCTCGAACATTCGAAAATTCGCGCCAACGCGCGGATTGAAATCAAGAAGCTTATATCGACCGTCTCGCTCGTCACGGCGATAGTCGATATCTATTACACCAGAATATCCAATGACCCTCAACATCGCTTCGGTCTGTCTACTCAGCGGTTCATTCTGGATGGACACGCCCAGCGTGGTTGGGCCTGCAAAGGGCGGATAGGATCGCAGCTTTCTGCCGGTGAAGCCGACGAAGCAGTCCGTTTCGGCATTACGATAACCGTGAAAAATCCAATCCTCGCCAGGAACGTACTCCTGAAAGATCATGTTCGGACGCCGAAAACGTTCCGCAGGACCGCAAAGGGCGAGGAGTTCCTCCGGGCTGTGCACGATAAAGCTGGTGGAGCCGTTATTCAGTTGCTGGGAATGTTCTGCCGCCTTGACCACGATTGGGAATGTCGCACGCCCAATGAACTCATGCACCTGATCGATAGAAGCGGGAAGGGCGTGTTCCGGGCAGGGCATCGCGACACCCCTGCACAAGGAATACAATCTCATTTTGTCGGCCAACTGGCGAGGAAGCCCTGCCGGCACCTTCGGGAAGAGAAACCAGTGGCTCAGTGCCTCCGCGTGCTCCGCGATGAACACCGCGCCTTTGTCATCCGTCGGAAGCAGAATCGTGGGACGATTTATGCTCTCGCCGATCGCACCCACGCAATCCAAAAGCCCATTGGTACCCTTGGTCCGGTTGACAAAGGCTCCGGTCAGATGCCGGCACATGGCAAGCGGGGTATAACGGTCCTCGACGATCGCATAGACTGGCACGTCCAGTCTGCCGAGGCTTCGAGCAATGCCAACAGCGCCATGGTGAATGACGTACTCGCCCATCTTGAGCAACAGCACCGGGACTGTCGTATCCACCTGCGGCGATGTAAGCATGGCAAATCCGGGTTAGCCGCCCGCTTCAGAATTTTCGGCGCTTGGTGACGTGCAACCGGAGAATTCTTGGCATTTTGTGGCGTCGGCAGACCGGACGGCGCGCAGGACCCTATTAGGACGTCGCTCGGCTGCGATTTGTTCGGATATGCGTCGAGCTGTGTAGCTAGCGCCATGGAGAAACCGCATGGCAGGCCCGAAAGCGCAGCTACTGGCCAAGCCTGTAAAATACAGTCCGGGCACGGACGATTCGAAACTGGAGGAAAGTAAAGGCAGCTGCCGCTCATGACGTAGCCGGGATCTCAGGTCCTCGCCGAGGAATGGCAGCCGATCGAGCTGAAACTGATAGCCGGTAGCAGCTATCACGTGATCGGTAACCAAATCCCTGGAGCGGCCATCGTGATCAGAGACATGCAGCACGGCGCGGCCGCCGCGAGCCTCGGAACTAAAGACAGAATGACTGAACAAAATCGGCAGCCCGACGACCCGTTCTTTCAGCCACCATGCTCCGGCGGGACCAAGTACATTTTTTGATCTTTCAAGGCGTATCCGTTGGGGCAGGTGGTGAAACAAATGCGGCGCGTTGCAGTAGAACCATAGCTGGAGCCCATCTCCCAGGTTCGTCCTTGGGCGCCGCAGACGTTGATACAAGGTTCGGCGGACCATCTTCGGAACCGAGTTCCATGCAAGCGATGGTTTTCGAACCAGGAGGCGGACGGATGCTCCCTCCTCATGCAGTAGCGCCGCTGTCTCGATCGCCGATTGCCCGCCGCCGATCACCGTGACGTCCCCGCCTTTGAATTCACTCAAGTCATAATGGTCAGCGCTATGCGATCGCAAGTCTGCCGGCAACTGGCCCAGTGCCGGTGGAGTATAAGTCATATGCTCCAACCCGGTTGCGATGATAATCTTTTCGGCATTCAATCTCTCGCCGCTGCTCAGCTCTAAATCAAACGTTTCGCCCGACTTGCGGACCGTAGTGACCATGGGTTTTTCGAGGTTGGGTACGAGGTTCCGCTGAAAGGACAAAGCGTACCGGACAAAGACGTCTCGTGATACAGGCTCACCCCATTCGCCATATGGCAGCCCTTCCTCAGTGCAGTATCGGGCAAGGGTGTGGTGCCCGGTCGGGTCGGAGAGACTCGAGCCGCGGCCTTCGGATTTCAAGAACATCCCGATTGGCATCTGGGCGCGCCAGCGATGCATCGAAATACCGAATATACGGAAATCTATGCCTTTGGACTGCAGGTGTGCGGCGATCGAAACGCCGTAGGGCCCGGCGCCGACGATGCAAACTGTTACACGGGATAGGCTGCCCATTTTTCGTTCCCTCCGAGAGCGCCGCGTCCAACTTGCTGGTCAAGTCTGGCGGCGAGCACTGAGCGTCCACTCTTAAAACGCAGCCAAACGGTGATGATTGACGTCGGCAGTGAACTGATGATCAAATTCCTGACGAGCGGCCTGCCGCATCGGCCGCAGCTTCTCCTGATCTGCGAGGATGCAGATCGACGGGATCTCGCGCTTGAAATCGAGCCCGAGGTTCCCATCGTGGACAATCTCGGCCATCGTCTCCCCAATTTGGAGCCAATCAAACGCGTGTCTTTGGCAAAAAACGCCTCAATAATAACGCGAAGGAAATTCTCGTAGCATCGGGACGACAACACCAGAAACGTCGCTTGCCCGACTAAGGTATAGATCGTCTCGGGCGAGGTCTTGAGTCTGGCAATGGTCTGCAAGGTCTCCACGCTGACCTCGACGACCGCATCATGACGCATGGCTTGCTCCATCGAAGCCACGCGAAATCACATGGGCCGAAAGTGATAGACTGTAGGGTCCCGCACCGAGTTTATTCATGCAGATCAATCCCCTTGCCGGGCAGCACTTCGGACAATCCTCTAGTCCGCGACCGCGCGGCCAGTCTCCTGAGGGTTGGGTCGCCGGCAACGTTCTCAGGACGCCCTCGCGGATGTTGAACTCGCACTCATTGGTCGCGATTTGGCGGTCTCGATCTCGACCTCCACATTGTTTCTGACGTCGAAACTCTATCGTGGCCCTTCAGGGCCAGAGGCACAACTATCCTTTGTGGGCACCCCTTTTGGGAGGTACCCCTTCTGGAGCAAGGTTGGGAACACCGCCTCGGGCCAAGTCACGGAACTCGTCCAATAATTTCGATCTGCTCCGCATCCTCAACGCCGCTTGCCTGCGCTCGTTCATATAGTTCGCGCGCCTTCGTGAGATCTACGCCTATTGTTCTCACCGGATCAGGCTTTCAGCGTCGCCTTCCTGGTCGCGCTGTCTCCGGACAGCGTTGCTTTCGCACCGACAGAATCGGACTGTTGGTCCACACGCCGGCATGCCCGCGTCGTAGCGACGACTCCTGGGTTTGGCTGCGCGGGGGATCTGCAGAGAAAGTGGAACGCGCAGCGACCCGGTGATCAGCGATCACCGTGACTTGCCATCGCCGAAACAACGCAACAGCCGGCTATTTTCCATGCCGGGCCGCGCCATGAGTCCTTCGGTTGATGCTCTTGCCGATCAGGCGATCGATGCGGGGCACGTCAACGCTATTTGCATGATGCGCGATCGCGTCCGGCGGTACCGATCCCTCGATTTGCTTGGTATCGGACAGCACCTCGACGGGCTTTGGAAGGTGCTTGCTCGCATCGGAAGTCGAGGGCGGCGAACTGTCGTTTGCCGGTCGTTTCAGTAACCCGTTGTTCATCCCCCAAATCGCCGCCTGTGTCCGGTTCTGGACCCGGATCTTGCGAAGGATCGCCTTGACGTGGACCTTCACGGTCGCCTCCGCGATATCGATTTTTCGCGCTATACATTTGTTGGAGTCGCCTTCGATCAGGCAGTGCAGGATCGTTTTTTCCCGCGGGGAAAGCTGCGGCACGATCGCGTGCTCTGCCGTAACGAGTATCGCCTGGTTGTCCAGGTCGGGCGGCGCCGCCTCACTGAGGTGGTCGCTTTCGGCGACAAGAACGGATGACAGAAATGCCGGCGGGAAAATTGTTTCACCCATCATCATCAGTTCGATGGATTTGATGAATACATCGCACGTCATGACGTCGGAAAAATAGCCGTTGGCGCCGGCCCGAAACGCTGAAACCATTTGGACTAACCGATAGTGGTCAGCCACGATGGCAATGCGGCCGCCTGGGTGCTGGTCCCTGAACCGTTCGATTTGCTCGACCGCGGCGTCAAAGTCATCGCCGGTATGGACAACGAGAAACAGCTGTCGATCTTTTTGGAGTTGGCGCGGATGCAAATCATCGGCGCATGATACCGAAGCCTGAATGCGAAATTTTTCCGAGCGCAGGATTCTGGCAAGTCCCTCTCTGAGTAAAATGCTTTTCCCAACGAGTATGGTTGCAAAAGATTGTCGCCATCGCATGGTGACTCTCCCGCGTGTACACAAATTGACACCAGACAGCCAAACTCCAACCTTCCCGTTTTGTGCAGGTTGTATGAGCGTCGGTTTGGTTGAAGGCTTGGTGTGGAAATTAATTGGGTTTCTTCAGTCGGTGGCCCCCTTCGCCGTCACAAACGTTTCGTCATCAAATTTGAAAAACTTCTTATTTCATCAAGCTTTGATGAATGTTAGAATCGAATTCCCGATATTCATATATACCTTTGGTTATAGGCGCCGGAGATGGTATTGAACATATTGCGAATAGCCGTCGATCGCGGGCGGCAGGGCCGTTTGCTCCAGCACAATGCGAGCCAGCCCCAAACTGCAAAAAAGGCGTTGCGAGCTTGGGTGATTGCCAAGTGCGCGCTGCACGTTTTTTGCGCCGCGGCGTAACGACCAATGACGCGTGTCCCAAAAAGAACTATAGTGGCATCGGGAATACTGGGCGCGAAAGGATTAATCCGGGGATTGAGGCTGAGGGCTCGCCCATGCGTTGCACTAGTGTGGTGATTGCGGACAGCCATCCAGTGGTTGTGCGCGGTTTGACGAGTGTTCTCGAGGCACGGAACGGCTTCAAAGTCGTTGCGTGTTGCAATGACGGTCCGAATTGCATCGCAGCGATTCGGAGTTTGGTGCCGGACATCGCCATCCTTGACGTCGCAATGCCCGGACTGAGCGGGTTGGAAATCCTCGCCATCGCCAACTCCGAGAGTCTCTCCACGAGGCTGGTTTTTTTCACCGCATCTGCTGAAGACCGCGAACTGATTTTGTCGGCCGCGGCCAGAGCCTACGATGTCCTCCTGAAGGACATGGAGCTCGGGATTCTGGTACGGTCCCTACGGCAGATCGCAGACGGCCAGAGGCTGTTGACCCTACCATCCTTCGATAAGGCCGTACCTCCGGAGCGTGAGAACATCGCAATCGCGGAAAACGAGCCGACGGTGCTGACAGACCGCGAACGCCAGATCATGGCTCTGGTGTCTGAAGGATTGTCGAACAAGGAAATGGGGCGGCGGCTCAATATCGCCGACGGCACCATCAAGGTGCACCTTCATCACATCTATCGGAAGCTTGAAATCAGCAACCGGACGCTGCTCGCGGCGCTAGCCATAGCGAAAAATGGCAGCGAAGTACTCACTACCGGGAATCCTGTTCCCCGGGTTCGCCTTGGTGAGCAAGGATCATCGTAAAAGATCGGGGTCAAAGGTGGGGGCAGTTGAAAAATGTTTTCCAAATCTCGCTCCGTTCCGGCAGTTGATGCCGAAAGCGAGACCGCGTTTTCCCAAAAGATGAGACCTTTCAGGAGCCGCAAGGCATTTTAAACCCCTTGCGTCCACCGGTTCCGCCACGTCCGCTTTGGTCGCCAGATCAGATACTTAGCGCTTTTTTTGGCCGAGTGGAATTGGCCCGGACTGAAAGCACGCGCCCCTTCGTTTAAGCGAGACCGGTTGACAAGGCAAAGCCTCAATGCCGACACCTGCGGCTGCTTTACGCAACCTCAATGTTGTCGGATTACCAAGGTCGCATGATCGCCTCGCTTACGCACTCCCAGCCGTCGCCGCGCGCCGTCGCAGTCGTGGCGCTGCTTGCGTTCGGCCTTCCGCTCGGCGGCTGCGCCGACATGGGCGAGGGAATGACGTCGGCGTTCGCCGATCCCGCGAAATACGATCTTTACGATTGCAAGCAGCTGGAGACCGAGCGCAAGAACCTCGCCAACCGCGCCGCAGAGCTGCAAGGTCTGATCGCGAAGGCGCAGACCGGTGTCGCCGGTCCTGTGGTAGCCGAGCTCGCCTATCGCAACGAATACATCGCGGTGCGTGGGCAAACGAAGAATGCAGACGAAGCCTGGCGGAGCAACAAGTGCCATGACACCCCGCCGGCGGCGGTGGCAAAACCCGCAACGGCGAGTGTGCCGCCGCCCAATGACAGGCCGAGGCATTCGCCGGTGCGGTCCGGCAACGCGGTCTACTGAGCAAGCACCGTAAACGTCCGCTCGCAACTCATCTCACCCGCGCCAGTCGTAGATCCAGTCCTGTCGCGCCAGCATGCGTCTTGGACCCATCGCCCTGATCGCAAGGTCCCGCGCGACAGCGAGGGGACCCGAGAGATGATAGATGCGCCCCGCCTGCCGCGCGGCGCGCTGAATCCGGGCCACGCGCGGCCGGCGCAGGCGCGCGTAACGCTTCAGCGCGGCGGGGATGGTCGGTCCGCCCTGGTTTTGGGTTTCACCGAGGCATTTGGCGAGCACTGCGGCGTCCTCGATCGCCATTGCCGCGCCTTGAGCGGCGAACGGCAGCATGGCGTGGGATGCGTCCCCCAACAAGGCGACGGCGCCGTCGGTCCATTCGCCGCCATCGGGGACGGTGAACAGCGCCCATTTCCGCCACTCATCGACGGCGCCAATCACCATCCGCGGCACGGCATGCCATCGCGCCGAGGCGAACGCGTTCTTGATTTCGTTGGCCTCGCCGGGCGCGCTCCAGCCCGGCCTGTTCCAGGTTCCCGATACCACCGCGACGACATTGATCTGGCGCGCGCCCGAGATCGGATAGGCGACGAGGTGCGCGTTCGGCCCCATCCAGAGCTGCACGCGGCGGGAGGTGTATTCGCGCGGCAACTGTGTCGCGTCGAGCGTGCCGCGCCAGGCGATCAGACCCGAGAACCGCGGCTGCACCTCTGGAAACAAATGATGCCGGACGGCCGACCAGATTCCGTCGGCGCCGACCAGCGCCACCGCCAGCTCCTGCTGGCGCGCCATGCCGCTGCGCTGAACGACAGTCAACCCCTTGGTATGGGTGCCGACGTCATCGAACTGGCAGCCGAGCCGCAATTCGATATCCGGATGGTCATTGACGTGGGCCGCTAGCGCCGCCTGCAGATCGGCGCGGTGCATGACCCAATAGGGCGCGTCGGCCTGAAACATCGCGGCATCGCCGACCGGCAGGCGGATGATTTCGCCGCCGTTTCGCGCGTTCATGAGGCTGATGGCGTCCGGTGTAACCGCACCGGGAGCCAGCCGTGGCTGCAAGCCGAGATCAATCAGCACGCGACTCGCATTGGGCGACAGCTGCAGGCCGGCGCCGGCTTCCTCCAGGCGCTCGGCCTTCTCAAGAACAACGACGCGAAAACCCTGTCGCGCGAGCGCCAGCGCGGCGGTCAATCCCCCGATCCCGGCACCAGCGACGATGATGGTGCGAGACGCCGCCACTGGCCGTTTCAGGCCACCTTATCTTTCAGCACGCATTCGGGCGGCCGGGCTTCGCCGGCCTTGAGATCGGCGGCATAGCGATAGAGCGTTGAGCAATAGGGGCAGATGATCTCGTTGTCGTTGCCGAGATCGAGGAAAACATGCGGGTGGTCGAAAGGCGGATTGGCGCCCACGCACATGAACTCCTGCGAGCCGATCTCAATGACGGAAACGCCGGCATCGTTGTGAAAGTGCGGGACGACATAATCGGACATCGAATTCACCTTGGGTGGGGACAGAGGCAGACGCAACCAACACGACGCCGCAGCGCACGAAATGCGACATAACCATACTGGTGGCTGCAGTTGATTCCTAGGGTCCGGAACCGCAAGTTCCGAACTACCCGACGGGAGCCCGACCGCTGTTTTGCTCTTGCAAATTCGACACAATCTTATCGTC